>Ga0306923_10001397_pt1 | contig 21294 bp, 16 predicted proteins | sample sta12Can44000108_FD_203841 | JGI IMG/M metagenome (GOLD analysis project Ga0306923, IMG submission 203841) | Lab enrichment of tropical soil microbial communities from Luquillo Experimental Forest, Puerto Rico - statanox.12C.anox.44.000.108 (v2)... | ecosystem: Environmental > Terrestrial >... | reverse complement strand
CGGAACTGCACCTTGTCGCCGCTGCTTTCCGCCGCCTCGCTGATGCGGGCGGATTCCCGGCGGTTCAGCAGGTCCTCGTACTTGCCCTTCAGCACGCCGTATTCCCGGTTGAGATCGGCCAGCTCGGCCTCGATGCGGGGGGCCACTTCTCCCATGCCGGCCAGCCGCTTCAGCGTCTCGGTCGCCACCTGGTGGCGCGAGCGGGCGGTGGCCAGCTCGGATTCGGCCTGGACCAGACGCAGCTTGAGCTGCTGATGGACCACGTTGGGGGTTTGGATGCGGCTTGCGACCGGTCGGGACGCTTGCCCGCCCAGATCGGCCCTGGCCAGGGCCAGCGCCCGGCTGGCGGCCACCACGTCCGGATGGGCATCGGTGTAGCGTGCGCGCAGGGCCGCCAACTCGGCCTCCATCTGGATGATGCGGGCCTGGGGCGAGCCGGAATTGCCGACCATCACCTGGGGCGAGGACTCGGTGGAGACGTATTCCGGCACCTGCCCCAGGCTCTGGTGCAGCTGGTCGCGGGTGGCGGTGATCTCCTGCACTTTGATGCGGGCGGCGCTTTCCTCCTCGCGGGCGGCTTCCATGCGGGCGGCGAAATTGGTGCCGATGGCGGTCAGCACCTCGGCGTGCTTGCCCTTGTAATCGGCCAGGCGCAATTCAGCCTGCTTCAGCTGGGTCTCGTACTCGGCGATCTGGGTTTCGATGAAGGCCCGCGCCCCTTCCATCTTCGAGCGGTTCCGCCCCAGGGTCGAATCGACGAAGATGGCTAGCAGGCTTTCCACCACCTTGCGCGCCGTCTCGGGCGAGCGGTTCCGGTAGCTGACCGAGAACAGGTTGCGCCCCTCGGCGGTCACCGTGACGCTCCGCTGCAGGGCCAGATAGGCTTCCTCGCGCTGGATTTCGGTGGCGCCGGACGCCGACAGGCCCACCTCCTGCAGCACATGGATGACGTTGTTGCGGTTCAGCAGGGTGCGCTGCATCACCTCCACGTGACTTTGCACGTCGGCCTGGATGGCGATATTGCGCAAGAGCGGGACCAGCAGGTTCTCGGTCTCCACATAGATGCGGGTGGCCGCCTGGTATTGGTCGGGCAGCGTGGCCACCCCCATCCAGCCGCAGACGGCCACCACCCACGCCGTCCGCAGCATGACCCAGCGCCACCGCCAGCAGGCACGGATGGGCCGGCGGGCCATCTCGGGGATCAGGAACATGTCAGTACCAGCTTTGCGGGATCAGCAGGACGTCGCCGGGAGCCATCCTCACGTTGGCGCTCATGTCGGCCTGGTTCACCAAATCGGCCAGGCGGACGCGGTAGGATGCGCTGCCGGCCCGCACCAGCACCGCGTCGTTGCCGGCGGCGAACTTGGTCAGGCCGCCGGCGGCAATCAGCACATCCAGCACGGTCATGTCCTTGCGATAGGGGATGGCCTGAGGCTTGGCCGCCTCGCCGATCACCCGGATCTGGCGGTCGGGCGGGCCGACCAGCTCCTGCATGATCACCGTCACCTTGGGGGTGATGACGAAGGGTGCCAGCCGGGCCTCGATGTCCTGGCCGATGGCCTGGGGCGACTTGCCGGCCACCGGCAGGTCGTCGACCAGCGGAATGGACACCCGGCCATCGGGGCGGACCCGCACCGTGGCCGACAGCTCGGGGCTGCGCCAGACGAAGACCTGCAGCAGGTCGTTGGGGCCAACCAGATAATCGTCGCCCGGCACGCTGGCGACGTCGGTCAGCAGCGGCGCGTCGGGCGGGCGCTGCCCACAGGCGGCCAGCGACAGAAGAGTGAACAGGGCCGCCATGGCGGCGGTCTTCGCATTGGTCTTGGACATGCCTCAGCCCTCGGTGGACGCCCCCATTAAATGCGCCGCGGGCGCTGGGCCATCAATCGACGAGACGGCAGGGGGGACTGCAATAAGTCCGGTGCCGACATGGCCGGGCGGGCTGGCCTTTAGCCTTCATCGCCGGCCGGCGACCCCGCCCCCAAATCAGCTGCCAAGCGCTGCCAAGGGGATGGTCATGAAGTTGAGGATCTTCCGCCATTATCTGTCCATGACGGCGGTGGCTCTGGCCGTGTGCGAAACGGTGCTGCTGTTCGCCCTGCTCAACTGGGCGGGGGCGGCCTTCCCGGCTTTCGGCCAGGGCGGCGGTGTGCCGGCGGCCCTGGTCTGCCTGGTGGCGGTGGCGGGCATGGGCGCGGTGGGGCTGTACGACCGCCAATTCCTGGCCGAGCTGCGCCAGGTGGCGCTGCGCGCCACGGTGGTCTTCCCGTTGATCATGGTGTCGGTCTCGATCCTGCTGGCGGGGGCGGCCTGGCTGCGCGGCGATGGCGCCTCCACCCGGGACGTGGCCCTGTGCGCCGGCGTCCTGGCCGGCTTCTTCCTGCTGCTGCTGGCCTTGCGCGGCACCGTCTTCCGCGTTGCCGACAGCTTCGACGGCTTCCGGCGCCGGGTGGTGGTGCTGGCGCCCGAGGAGCGGGTGCGGGCGCTGAAGGCCGCCATGGGCAATCGCCGGGCCGCCCAGGTGGCGGCGGTTCCCCACCCGGTGAAGCCGGGGGGGCTGGCCGCCTTGTGTCTGGAGCAGCGCATCGACGAGGTGGTCATCGCCCCCGGCCAAGCCGGCGAACTACCGGTCGGCGATATCCTCGCCTGCCGGCTGCACGGCATCCATATCACCCATTACGCCCGCTTCTGGGAGTGCGAGACCGGCCAGGTGGACCTGTCTCCCGGCCCGTCAACCCCGTTCGAGGGCTACCGCCCCAGCGCGCTGCAAGCCGGGGCCAAGCGGGCGCTGGATGTGGCGCTCAGCCTGTGGCTGCTGCTGCTGACCCTGCCGCTGAGCGTGCTCACCGCCGTGGCGATCCGGCTGGAAAGCGCGGGGCCGATCTTCTACCGCCAGGAACGGACCGGGCTGGGCGGCGAGCCGTTCATGATCCTGAAATTTCGCAGCATGCGCACCGACGCCGAGAAGGACGGCCCGGTCTGGGCCGCCAAGGGCGACGCGCGCGTCACCAGGGTCGGGCGTGTCATCCGCATCCTGCGCATCGACGAGATCCCGCAGGTCATCAACGTGCTGAAGGGCGAGATGAGTTTCGTCGGTCCGCGCCCCGAACGGCCGGTCTTCGTCGAGCGGCTGGCGCGCACGATTCCCTATTATGACCGGCGCCACGAGGTGAAACCGGGCATCACCGGCTGGGCGCAGATCAACTATCCCTATGGGGCCACCGATGAAGACGCCCGGCACAAGCTGGCCTATGACCTCTATTACATCAAGAACGCCAGCATGTTCCTGGACGCCATCATCGTCCTGCAGACGGTGAAGGTGCTGCTGTGGAACAGCGGAGCGAGGTAGGCGGACATCCATCGAGGCATCCCTTAGCCCATTTTATCCAGCGATGATCTGGAAGAGAGCCTGATAAGGCTTCAGCGAGAATGCAATAATATTGCAGTGCAAAATATCAGCATTCGTCGCTCGGAGTTCAGTCCATGGCCAAAGGTTGTGTATTGGTCACCGGCGGGGCCGGTTATATCGGAAGCCATGTTGTCCTGGAACTGCTTGAAAACGATTGGCGCGTCGTTGTCGTCGACAACCTCGCGACCAGTATCCGCGATCGTGTCGCCGCCAAGGCAAGCTTCGTCCACGGCGATGCGGGCGATTTGGAGACCATGGTTCGGTTGCTCCAGGGCCATGGCTGCGACGCGGTGATGCATTTCGCCGGGTCGACCCAAGTGCCGGAATCGGTCGGCGATCCGCTCAAGTACTACGGCAACAACACCGCGGTCAGCCGCAGCCTGCTGGCAGCCTGCGTCATCGCCGGGGTGCGGTGCTTCATCTTCTCCTCGACGGCGGCGGTCTATGGCAATCCCGAGCGCCTGCCGGTAGGCGAGGACCAGCCGCCCCGGCCGATCACGCCCTACGGCACCTCGAAGCTGTTTACCGAGCAGATCATCCGCGACACCGCGGCGGCCTCGGGGCTGCGCTATGTGGCGCTGCGTTATTTCAACGTGGCCGGCGCCGACCCCCTGGGCCGCAGCGGCCAGAGCACGCCCGAGGCCACCCATCTGATCAAGGTGGCGTGTGAGGTAGCGGTGGGCCGGCGCCCGGGCATGATGCTGTACGGCGACGATTACGACACCCCCGACGGCACCTGCATCCGCGATTTCATCCACGTCACCGACCTGGCGGCGGCCCATGTGGCGGCGCTGGATTACCTGGTGGCGGGGGGCGACAGCCAGGTGCTCAATTGCGGCTATGGCACCGGCATTTCCGTGCGCCAGATCATCACCGCCACCGAACGCCTTGCCGAGCGCCGCCTGAACGTCACCGTCGCGCCGCGCCGGCCGGGCGACATCGTTACCATGGTGGCCGATTCGTCGCGCCTGCGCCGGCTGCTGCGCTGGGTGCCGCGCCACGACAGCCTGGAGGCCATCATCGGCACGGCCCTGGCCTGGGAAGGGCGACGCGCGGGGAATGGCCGATGAGCGCCTGCCTGCTGCATGTCTTCACCGGCTTCGGAATCGGCGGAGCGCAGGTGCGCTTCGCCACCCTGGCCAACCATTTCGGGCCGCGCTACCGCCACCTGCTGGTGTCCATGGACGGGCGGTGGGAGTGCACCAACCGGCTGGGTTCCCAGGTGGATTACCAGCAGGTGCCCGTCAGCATCCCCAAGAACCGCACCGCCGCCAATTACCTGCCGTTGCGGCGCCAGCTGGCGGCGCTGCGACCGGATTTGCTGCTCACCTACAATTGGGGCTCCATGGAATGGGCGCTGGCGAATCTTCCCCACCTGGCGCCCCATGTCCATGTGGAGGACGGCTTCGGCCCGGACGAGGCCTCCGGCCAGCTCTTCCGCCGGGTGATGTTCCGCCGGCTGGTGCTGGCCTGGGGCAGCGTCGTGGTCTTGCCCTCGCGGACCCTGTGCGCCATCGCCGCCGAGCAATGGCGGCTCAATCCCGGCCGCCTGCGCTACATTCCCAACGGCATCGATCTGGAGCGCTTCGGCCGCCCTTGCACCGAGGGCGAGGACTTGCGCCGCCGGCCCGGCGAGGTGCTGGTGGGCACGGTGGCGGCATTGCGGCCGGAGAAGAATCTCGGACGGCTGATCGAGGCCTTCGCCCAAGTGCCGCCGGCCATCTCCGCCCGGCTGGTAATCGTCGGCGGCGGCCCCGAGCGCGAGCGACTGGAAGCGACGGTCCGGCGCTTGCGGCTGGAAGACAATGTGTTGTTGCTGGGCCCCATGGCGGCGCCCGAGCGGGTGCTGTCCCAGCTGGACATCTTCGCCCTGTCCTCGGACACCGAGCAGATGCCGGTCAGCCTGATCGAGGCCATGGCCAGCGGCCTGCCCGTCGCCGCCTGCGACGTGGGCGACGTCCGGCGCATGCTGCCGCAGGACAATTGGCCCTATGTGGTGCCGCCCGATGCGGCGCGGCTGGCCGAGAGCCTGCGCGTCCTGGCCTGCACCCCGGATTTGCGCCGCCGCCTGGGCCAGGCCAACCGGGCCCACGCCATCGCCAGCTACGACCAGGCCGGCATGGTCGCCGCCTGGGGGCGGCTGTTGGACGAAAGGATGTCGCCATGACCAAGTCTTGCCTTGCCCTGGTGTTCGCCATCCTGGCGGCGGTTCCGGCCGTGGCCGCCGAAAAGGGCATCCGGGTCTGTCCCACCTGCTCCGCCCACACCCTTCAGGATGCCCTGGACCATGTGCGGGACGGCGGCGTGGTGGTGCTGGCCGCCGGCACCTATCGCCAAGCCGGCATCGTTACCGCCAACCGCGTCACCATTCGCGGCGAGCCCGGCGCCCATCTGCGCGGCATGGCCGCCGACGGCAAGGCGGCACTGGTGGCGCAGGGCAACGACACGGTGATCGAGGGCATCGAGTGCTCACACATCCGGGTGGATGACGGCAACGGCGCCTGCGTCCGGCTGGAGGGGCGCAACCTCACCCTGCGCCGGGTCTATTTCCACGACAGCGAGGAAGGTGTGTTGACCGCCAACGATTCCGGCACCGTGCTGGTCGAGGACAGCCGGTTCGAGCGGCTGGGCAATGACGGCCAGGCCCATGGCCTCTATATCGGCCATTCCGACAGCCTGACCATCCGCCGCAGCAGCATCCTGTCCAGCGTCTCGGAGGGGCACGAGGTGAAAAGCCGCGCCGCCCGCACGGTGATCGAGGACAGCGTCATCGCCTCGTTGGACGGGGTGGACAGCCGGCTGGTGGACGTGTGCAACGGCGGCGAAGTGGTGATCCGCAATTCGGTGCTGGAAAAGGGGCCGGCCAGCTCCAATCACGAACTGATCGGCTATGGCCTGGAGGGGATGAGCTACACCGCCAACAGCCTGCGGCTCGAGGGCAACACCATCATCGTCGACCATCCCTACGGCACCTTGATGCGCAGCAAGATCAAGCCGGTTCTGGGCAACGGCAATTTGGTGGTCGGCGGGCGCAAGGCCGACGAGGCCGCCTGGCATCCCGACCGCGCCGCCGCCGGGCTGAAGCCCTATCCGGCCTTGCCCGAGGCCAAGGAGGCGGTCAGGCCCTGAGGCTTGGCCGGGCTGCGCAGCGGCCGGATCTGTTCATACAGCACGGCCGCCAGCCCCCACAGGGTCCAGGTGATCTCGAAATAGGCGACGCTGAGCGCCGCGCCGCCGATGTAATAGCCGACCAGGCTGACGCGACTTAGGCGCATCAAATCGTTGGCCCACAGCCATTCCGGCCGCCCGGCGGTACAGCGGATGACCACTCCGGCCTGGCGCCAGGCCATCAGCGCCGTCAGCAGGAACAGGCCCAGGCCGATGAAGCCGTGCTCGCCCAGCACCTGGAAATAGATGCTATGGGCCGCCAGCGGCGTCTGGTCGGGCAGGTAGTGGTTGTAGACTTCTGGGCGTTGCGGGCCATAGAACCCGGCCCCGGTCAGCCGCTCCTGGGCGATGGTGAGGGCCAGCCCCCAGCTGCGGGTGCGGCCCTGGAAAGATTCGTCGTGTTTGGCGTCGCGGATGGTGGACAGGCGCTCGAAATACTGGCTCGGCATGGCCGACAGCACCGCGGCGCCGATGACCGCCGCACCCAGGGCGGTGCGCAACCGGTGGCGGCTTTGCGCCCAGATCAGCGCCATCACGATGCCCAGCGCGATGAAGCCGCCGCGCGAATAGCTGCCCAGGATGGCCAGCACCGAAGTCAGCATGGCCAGCCACAGGCCGATATGGGCCAGCCGGTTGCGGCTTTGCCGCAGCAGATAGACCATCAGCGGCAGCACCATGACCACGGCCAGCGCCAGGGTGTTGTTGTCGGAATAGGCGGTGTCCGGCGGCCCTTCGACCCGATAGGCGCCGGCCGTGGCGACCAGGAACAGCCCGCCTTTGACGCCGTAATAGCCCATGGACATCACCATCATCCACACCAGGGCGTGGATGCGCACCCGGTCGTACATGACCATCATCACCAGCATGACGTAGAACCACATTTTGGCCGTCCGGGTGAAATATTCCGTCGACCAGGACACGTCGAAGGCGCCGGCGGTGGTGACGCCGGTCCACAGGATCAGGGCCAGCGCCGCCATGGTGAAGCTGTTCCAGGGCGGCATCCGGCGGTCCTTGGATGCGGCGATGCCGACCAGGGTGACGGCGCTGATGATGGCGTTGACCGGCAGGGTCGAGGCAAAGCCGAAGGTCGCCCGGTGCGGCAGCATGTTGGAGATCCAGCACCAGGCCAGCAGGCCTATGTGCGGATAGCGCAATGCCATGGGCAGAGCGGCCAAGATGACCAGCATGAATATCCCGTCTCGCATGGCTCCCGATCCTGGTGGCGTGGTCTTGTCTTTGGCGAACCCGTGCCAATGTCCTTTCCGGGTTCGGCTACAAGGTCTGGTGATGAACGGTCTGTTCTTCCTGGCGTCCCTCGCCGCCTTCGCCGTGGTCGCGTGGTGGGCCTACGTCAACGCCCAGGCGGGGCTGACCGGCCACACCCGGGGGCTGCTGGCCATGCGCGATCCGGACGAGACATCGGTCAAGGCAGCCCGGCCATCAGCCGGTCCAGCGCCGCGAAGCGCGCCGCCCAGCCGTAGCGGCCGACTACCTGGGATCGTGCCGCCGCGCCGATCCTTGGCGTCCCGTCGATAGCAGCCAGCACGGCGTCGGCGAAGGCCTGGGCGCCATCGGCCACCAGCAGGTGGCGGCCCGGCCCGGCATCCAGCCCTTCGTGGGCGGCCGGGGTGGCGACCACCGGCCGGGCCATGGCCATGCCTTCCAGCACCTTATTCTGCACGCCCCTTGCCGTCAGCAGCGGAGCCACCACTACGTCGGCATGGGCCAGCCAGGGGCGGGTGTCGGGCACCCGGCCGATCACCGCCACACCGTCGGCCCGGGCCAGCGCCTGCACCGCCGGCACCGGATTGGCGCCGACGATGGCCAGCCGGAAATTGGGCGCGCGGCGACGCAGCAGCGGCATGATTTCGGCCACGAACCACTGCATGGCTTCGACGTTGGGCCAGTAATCCATGGCGCCGGTGAACACGGCCATGGGCCCGCCCTCCGAGGAGGGGATGGGATAGAGGCGCTCGGGCGAGAAGAAATCGGCATCGATACCGTTCTCCAGCGCATGGGTGCGCGCCGCCGCCTCGGGGGCCAGGGCGCAGAACAGGTCGCGCTCCTGGGGCGATACCAGCAGCACCACATCGGCACCCAGGGCCGCCCGGCGCTCGAATTCCAGCAGCCGCCGGCCTTCACGGTCATAGAGCCAGCGCAGGGGAAAGCGCCGGCGCAGCGCATATTGGCGCCACTTCTGGGAATCCACGTCGCAGAAATCGCACACCAGCCGGGCGGGGCGCCGGCTGCCGGTGACGTATTGCGCCATCTGCGACGAGAACACGAAGCCTTGCGGCGGCCGCACCTTGCGCATCAGCGCATCGAGCCAGCGCTCCATGCGGCGGTCACGGTAGAAGCCGAGGCTGAGCGCCTGCCCGGTCGCCAGCCCGCTGAGGCTGCGCACGGTGGCGACGCGGCGGTCCAGCGGCAGGATGGCTGCGCTTTCCACCATGTCCCTGAGCGTGTCCACATGGGCCAGATCGGCCGGGTCGTCGACGAAGCAGCCCAGGTGCACCCGGTAGCGTCCGGCCAGATGGCGCAGCAGGTTGAACGAGCGGATCTTGTCGCCCTTGGTGGGCGGATAGGGCAGGCGCTGGGCCAGGAAAAGCAGGTCCTCCATGGACATTCCTCATTTCGCTTCGGGCTGGGTGCGCGGCAGCCTCAGGCGGGGGAACAGCGTTGCGATCTCGCTCTTGATGGGGTGGTCGAGCACCAGCACAGAGGCCAGCCAGCAGAACACCGCCACACCGCCGCCGGTCACCGCGCCCAGCCAGGGCGATTGCGCCGGCATCAGGCCCAGGGCCAGGATCAGCACTGGCCCGGCCAGGGTGATCGCCGTGATGGCGGCATTCTGCGCCATGGTGAGCAGGATGGAGCGCCAAGCCGTTCCGGTGACTGCCCTGGCCACACGCAGCGACAGCACGGCCTGGAGCGCGCAGCTGAGCACCATGCCGGCGGCGGCGGCCTCAATGGAGACCATGGCCCCGGCCAGCAGCGCCGCCACCAGCACCGGCACCGCCACCATCTGCACGCCCAGCAGCGGGCGCACGGTGCCGGCGGCGTTGACCAGGGCCGCGCACAGCCGGCCGATCACCCACCACGCGGCGGCCAGGCACAGGACGCGTCCGGTGGGAACGGCGCCCAACCATTGGTCGCCGAAGGCCAGCAGGAAGATGGGGGTGGCCAGCGCGGCCATCAGCCCCAGGGCCGGCCACGCCACCACCGTCAGGCAGGCCAGCCAGCGCAGGAAGGGCTCGGCCAGATCCTGGCGTGCCCGGCTGATCTGGGCGAAGGCGCCATGGGCCACCGGGGTGATGGCGTCCATCAGCGCTTGTTCGAACAGGCTCACCAGGCTGTTGCCACGGCTGAACAGGCCGGCCAGCTCGAAGCCCAGCACCCGACCGACGATGATGTCGGGGCTGCGCTCGCCCACCGCCTGGAGCACCTGGCCGGCAGCCGAGATTCCACCGAAGCCCAGCACGCGGCGCCACTCGCCGAAGCGCGGGCGGACCAGCAATTCGCCCGGATGGCACACCAGCACGCCGGCCACCGTCACCGCCACGTTCAGCACCGACGCCCAGGCCATGCCGAGGGCGCCGTAGCCCCAGTTCGCCAGCAGGATCGAGGCCGCGCCGTGGGCCAGGCATGCCACGATGCCGATGCGCAGCATGGCGGTGAAGTTCATGGCCCGGCGCAGCAGGGCGAAGCCCACCGAAGCCACCGCCACGCCGAAGAAATTCAGGCTTTGCACCGCGATCACCGGCCCCAGCCGCGGGTCGCCGAAGGCCTGGGCCAGGGGAGCTGATCCGGCGATGAACAGGCCGCCGACGGTGATGCCTGCCACCAGCGAGATGCCGAGGGCGGTGCCCAGGCGGGCGGGGGTGAGCTCCTGTTCCTGGACGATGTAGGTGCCGACGCCGAGCTCGCGCACCATCTGCGCCAGGTTGACCATGCCCGCCGCCACCGAATACAGCCCCGTCTCCAGCGGCGTCAGCAGGCGGGCCAGGACCACGGTGGAGACGATGGTGATGGCAAGGACGCTGTACTTCTCGACGAACGAGAGGATCAGCGAGCGGCGGACGATGGACAAGAATCCGGCTCCGCATCAATTGGCGCAGGCCGATTTTCCATTCCCGGCGGCGGCGCCGGTAGCCGGCAATGGAACACCCGACTTGCGGCAGGTCGAGGGGTGACGAAAGGCGAGACACGGACCTGCGGCCGATGGCCGAAGGCACCGTTGTCGCGCGGCCCTGCGCTGCGGCCAAATTCCGATCCCACTGCCCGAGGGGGTGATCGTGCCCACCATCCTTCACGTCCTGGACCACTCGGTCCCCATGCATAGCGGTTACACGTTCCGGACCCTGTCCATCCTGCGCCACCAGCACAAGCTGGGATGGCGCACCGCCCACGTCACCTCTTGGAAGCACAGCGCGCCCTCGGAGGCCGAGGAGGTGGTGGAGGGCCTGCGCTTCCATCGCACCTTGGTCAGCGCCACCGCCGGTCCAAGGCTGCCGGTCCTGCGCGAGCTGGCGTTGATGCGGGCGCTGGCGCGCCGCCTGGACGAAGTGGTGACGCGCGAGCGCCCGGACATCCTGCACGCCCATTCGCCGGTGCTGAACGCGCTGCCGGCCCTGTGGGTGGGGCGCAAGCACGGCCTGCCAGTGGTCTACGAGGTGCGGGCCTTCTGGGAGGACGCCGCCGCCAGCCACGGCTCCTATTCTGCCGACGGGCCGTTCTATGCCGCGGTCCGGTGGCTGGAGACGCAGGCGATGAAGCGGGCCGACGCGGTCACCACCATCTGCGAGGGCCTGCGCGGCGACATCCTCGCGCGCGGCATCCCGGCCGAAAAGGTCACCGTCATCCCCAATGCGGTGGACGAGGCCATGTTTACCCCACAGGCCGGCCGCGACCCGGCGCTTGCCCGCCAAATGGGGCTGGAGGGGTGCTTCGTGCTGGGCTTCCTCGGCTCGTTCTATGGCTATGAGGGGCTGCATCTGCTGATCGCGGCGCTGCCCGCCCTGGCCCAGATGGTGCCCAACGTCAGGGTGCTGTTGGTGGGCGGCGGGCCCGAGGAGGACGCGCTGAAGGGCCTGGCTGCCCGTCTGGACGTCGCCGACCGGGTGGTGTTCGCCGGCCGGGTGCCGCATGGCCGGGTGGCCGAGTACTACAGTCTGGTGGATCTGCTGGTCTTCCCTCGCGTCAACATTCGCCTGACCGACCTGGTGACGCCGCTCAAGCCGCTGGAGGCCATGGCCCAGGGCCATCTGGTGGCGGCTTCCGACGTAGGCGGACACCGCGAGCTGATCCGCGACGGCGAGACCGGGTTCCTGTTCGCCGCCGACGACTCCGCCGCCCTGGCCGATGCAGTCGTCCGGGTGGCCCGCCTTCCCGCCCAGGACGCCGAAAGGCTGCGCGCCAACGGGCGGCGCTTCGTCGAGACCGAACGCACCTGGGCGGCGAGCGTCTCCCGCTATCAGGCGGTCTATGGCGCCGTGGTCGAGAGGGCGCGCCGGGCATGAACATCCTGACGTTCAGCTCGCTCTACCCCAACTCGGTGCGACCGTCGTTCGGCGTGTTCGTGGAAACCCGGCTGCGCCATCTGGTGGCCTCGGGCGAGGTGGAAAGCCAGGTGGTGGCGCCGGTGCCCTGGTTCCCCCTCGGCCATCGCCGTTTCGGCGAGTGGTCGGCGCTGCGGCAGGTACCGGCGCGTGAGCGCCGGGCCGGACTGACGGTGCACCATCCCCGCTTCGTGCGGCTGCCCAAGGTCGGCATGTCGGTGGCGCCGCTGACCATGTATTTGTCACTGCGGCCGTTCATCCGCCGTCTGCTGCGGCAGAAGGCGGTGGACCTGATCGACGCCCACTATTTCTACCCCGACGGGGTGGCGGCGGTGATGCTGGGCAAGGAATTCGAGCTGCCGGTGGTGATCACCGGCCGGGGCACCGATCTGAACCTGATCCCCGATTACGCCCTGCCGCGCCGGCAGATCCGCTGGGCGGCCGAGCAGGCGGCCGGGCTGGTGACGGTCTGCGCCGCCCTGGCCGAGCCGCTGGTCCGCCTGGGGATTCCGCGGGACAAGGTGACGGTGCTGCGCAACGGCGTTGACCTCTCCCTCTTCACCCCCCAGGACCGCGGCCAAATCCGTGCCGAGATGGGGCTGGCGGGGCCGGTGCTGCTGTCGGTGGGCTGGCTGATCCCGCGCAAGGGCCATCACATCGCCATCGACGCCCTGTCCCGCCTGCCCGGGGTGACCCTGTTGATCGCCGGCTCGGGCCCCGAGGGCGAGGCGCTGGCCGCCCTGGCGCGCACATTGGGCGTGGACAATCGGGTGCGGTTCCTCGGGCAGGTGGAGCAGCAGCGTCTGCCGTCGCTCTACAGCGCCGCCGACGCCCTGTTGCTGGCCTCGGACCGCGAGGGCTGGGCCAATGTGCTGCTGGAAGCCATGGCCTGCGGCACCCCGGTGGTGGCCAGCGACGTGTGGGGCACCGCCGAGGCGGTGACCGCACCCGAGGCGGGGCGCCTGTTCTCGCCTCTCGACGCCCCGTCCCTCGCCGCCGCCATCGCCCGCCTACTGGCCGACCCGCCGGCGCGTGCGGCGACGCGGGCCTATGCCGAACAATTCTCGTGGGACGAGACCACGCGCGGGCAGATCGAGCTGTTCCGCAATATCCTTTCTTCTCGAAAAGGCGTCACTCCCGCGAAAGCGGGAGTCCAGGGGTCGCGGAAAAGCCGATAGTGCCCCCCTGCATCCCCGCTTTCGCGGGGATGACGCTAGCGAGGGAAAGTCACGCCTTCACCACCACCGCCCCCTCGGCGCGCACCGCGCGGGTGGCGTTGCGGGTGTCCACCACCAGTTTGGAATGGCGGACCAGGGCGGCGTAATCCACCGCATCGTGATCGGTGACGATCACCGCCGCGTCGAACCCGGCCAGCGTTTCGGGACTGAGCGCCACCGAGCGGCGGCCGGCCAGTTCGGGGTGCTCGCGGGTGCGGTGGATTTCGGGCACCAGCGGGTCGTGGTAGGAGGTCACCGCGCCCCGGGTCTCCAGCATGTGGATGATGCGGATGGCCGGGCTTTCGCGGATGTCGTCCACGTTCTTCTTGTAGGCCATGCCCAGCACCAGGATACGGGCGCCGTTCAGCGACTTGCGGAAGTGCTGGTCCAGCGCCAGGGCCAGACGGTCGACCACATGGCCGGGCATGGCGGTGTTGATCTCGCCCGCCAGCTCGATGAAGCGGGTGGACAGGTCGTATTCGCGGGCCTTCCAGGTCAGGTAGAACGGGTCGATGGGGATGCAATGGCCGCCCAGGCCGGGGCCGGGGTAGAACGGCATGAAGCCGAAGGGCTTGGATTTGGCGGCCTCGATCACCTCCCAGACGTCGATGCCCATGCGCTCGTAGACCACCTTCAGCTCGTTGACCAAAGCGATGTTGACCGAGCGGAAGATGTTCTCGGTCAGCTTGACCGCCTCGGCGGTGGCGCAGGACGATACTGGGATGGTGCGCGGCACCACCTGGTCGTACAGCAGGCACGCCAGCCGCAATGCCGCCTGACCCTGGCCGCCGACGATCTTGGGGATGGTGGCGGTTTCAAAGCTGGTGTTGCCGGGGTCCTCGCGCTCGGGCGAGAAGCCGAGGAAGAAGTCCTGGCCCGACACCAGCCCCGAGCGCTCGAGGATGGGGCGCATGATCTCGTCGGTGGTGCCGGGATAGGTGGTTGATTCCAGCACGACCAAGTGCCCCGCGCGCAGATGCGGTAGGATGGCCTCGGTGGTCGCCACCACGTAGGACAAATCGGGCTGGCGCTGGCGGGTCAGCGGCGTCGGCACGCAGATCAGCACCGCGTCGCACGCGCCCAGGGCCGCGAAGTCTGTGGTGGCCTCGAAATGCCCCGTCGCCACCAGCTCGGCGATGGACTGGCCGGGAATGTGGTGGATGTAGGACTGGCCGGCATTCAGCTTTTCGACCTTGTCGGGGTCGATGTCGAAGCCGCGCACCTGGAAACCCTTGCGGGCAAAAATGCGGGCCAGCGGCAGGCCCACATAGCCCATGCCGATAACGCCGACGATGGCACTGCGCGTCTTGATGCGGTGCTCGACCTGCGAAAGCAGGCGCACGGGGTCGATGGCGGTCATGTGTCGTCCTTTCATACCAACCGGCCAATGAATTGACCGGTTGTATTGTCCCTAGCCGGGCGCGGGCATCCGCCCGCTTGGCCGCCGCCGCAATGGCGGCTGGATACCGGCTGATGAGTGAACCCAACGTGGGTCGGTATCAGTCGAGGATGCCCGAGTGGCGCGCCAGGCTGTCGATCACGCGCCCGGCGGTGCGCCCGTCCCACAGATCGGGGCGCCGCCCAGTGGGCCAGCGGCCGTTCATCACCTCGTCGATGGCGTTGGGCAGGCGCGCCGGCTCGACCAGACGGTTGGTGCCGTGGCTAATGGTCACCGGCCGCTCGGTGTTCTCGCGCATGGTTAGGCAGGGGATGCCGAGATAGGTGGTCTCTTCCTGCACCCCGCCGGAATCGGTGACGATGAAGCGGGCGTCCGACACCAGGCTCATGAAATCCACGTAGCCCAGGGGCTGGGTGACGATCACCTCGGCCGCTTGCAGCGGCGCCAGCAGGTCCCACTCGCGCAGCCGGCCCAGGGTGCGGGGATGGATGGGGAAGATCAGCGGCAGCCGGCGCGCCGCCGCCGCCAATCGCTCGACCAGGCCCGAGAGGGCGGCGCGATCGTCCACGTTGGATGGGCGGTGCAAGGTGACGACGCCGTAGCAGCCGGGGCTGAGACCAAAGCCGGGCGCCGCCCGCCGCGCCAGGATGCGCGGGCGCAGCATCTCGAACGCATCGATCATGATGTTGCCGACACGGTCGATGCGGTTGGTGGGCACGCCCTCGGCCCGCAGATTCTCGTCGGCATCGGCCGAAGGCGTCCACAGCAAGTCGGCCAACCGGTCGGTGACGATGCGGTTGATTTCCTCGGGCATGGAGCGGTCGTTGCTGCGCAAGCCCGCCTCCAGATGGGCGGTGGGGACGCCCAGCTTGGCCGCCGCCAGCGCGCAGGCCATGGTCGAATTGACGTCGCCCACCACCACCAGCCAGTCGGGCCGGTGCTCGGTGGCGACCGTCTCGTAGGCCATCATCACCCGCCCGGTCTGTTCGGCCTGGCTGCCGCTGCCCACACCCAGGTGAAAGTCGGGCGCGGGCAGCGAGAAATCGGCGAAGAAGGCGTCCGACATGGCGGGATCGTAATGCTGGCCGGTATGCACCAGAACCGGCCGGCACCATGGGGTGCGCCGCAAGCCGTGGAACAGGGGCGCCACCTTCATGAAGTTGGGCCGCGCCGCGCATACCAGGTGAACCGTTACTGTCATGGAAGCCCCGTCCGAAAATGCGTTTGCGGAGTGACAGTTTCTCCGAACGGCAATTCTCGTGCGTGCTTCCAGGGGTGGGATGCGGAAGAAATTTCCGGATATGAAGGATCGCCGGAGATTACCTCGCTCGCTCTACTGGCGTTCCGGCTTGTCCACCAGCGTCCCGTTGCCCTGTACTCTGCGCCCCGCGTGAGCGATGGAGTTTTCTCCATGACCGTCATTTATGCGGAAAGAAACATCATCCCAGCCCTTCGCGATGGCCGGATGGTCAATGCCATGTCGGTGGATGTCGAGGATTACTTCCATGCCCAGGCGCTGGCGCCGCGTCTGCCGGCCGAGTGCTGGGACGGGCTGGAGCGCCGGGTCGAGGCCAGCACCGGCCGGGTGCTCGACCTGTTTCAGCGGGCCGGCATCCGCGCCACCTTCTTCGTGCTGGGCTGGGTGGCCCAGCGCCACCCGGCCTTGGTGCGGCGCATCGTCACCGAGGGACACGAGCTGGCCAGCCATGGATGGGGGCATGCCCGGGTGGACGGCATGTCCCCGGCCGAATTCCGTGCCGACCTGGCCAGCAGCCGCGCGGTGCTGGAGGACCTGGGCGGGGTCAAGGTGCACGGCTATCGCGCCCCCACCTTCTCCATCGGCGAGCGCAATCGCTGGGCCTGGGCCGAGATCGAGGGCCAGGGCTTCCGCTACAGCTCCAGCGTCTATCCCATCCGCCACGATACCTACGGCATGCCCAAGGCGCCACGCTTCGCCTTCCACCCGTTGGGCGAGGGGCGTCTGATCGAGTTGCCCATGACCTCGGTGCGGCTGGCCGGACGCAATCTGCCCTGCGCCGGCGGCGGCTATTTCCGCCTGCTGCCCTATGGCCTGTCGCGCCGGGCCATGGCCCACGTCAACCAAGTCGACCGGCGGCCGGGGGTCTTCTACTTCCATCCGTGGGAAATCGACCATGGCCAGCCCCGCATCGCCGGGCTGCCGTTGCGGTCGCGCCTGCGCCACTACACCAATCTGGCCGCCATGGAGGCTCGCCTGCACTCCCTGGTGGCGGATTTCGCCTGGGACCGCATCGACCGGGTGCTTGGACTGGAAACGGGGGAAACGCCATGAGCCTGAGCGTGAAACGTTTGGACGATGCTGCGCTGGCCCGTTGGGAAGCCTTCGTCCTTGGCCATCCCGACGCCACGTTCTTTCACCGTGCCGGCTGGCGCGAGGTGATCGAGCGCAGTTTCGGCCACCGCACCTACTACCTCTATGCCGAGGAGGACGGGGTCCTCCGTGGCGTGCTGCCGCTGGCCCATTACCGCAGCTGGATGTTCGGCAATGCCCTGATCGCCAACGGCTGCTGCATGGGCGGCGCCCCGGTGGCAGAGGACGAGCGGGCCGACGACGCCCTCGATGCCGAGGCTTGCCGGCTGATGGAGGAGGTGGGGGCAAAATACCTGGAATACCGCCAGCCAATACGTCGCCACGGCCATTGGCAGGCGCGCGACAGCCTCTACGCCACCTTCGCCCGCCCCATGGCCGCCGACGAGGACGAGGCGCTGAAGCAGATCCCGCGTAAGCAGCGGGCGGTGGTGCGCAAGGCGTTGCAGAACGAACTCGACGACGTGGTCGAAACCAATATCGACCACTTCTACCCGCTCTATGCCCTCAGCGTCCGTAACCTAGGCACCCCGGTGTTCGGGCGCGCCTATTTCCGCAACCTGCTGGAAATCTTCGGCCCGGCCTGCGACATCCTGACAGTGATGCACCAGGGCCGTCCGATCAGCAGCGTGCTGAGCTTCTATTTTCGCGACCGGGTGATGCCCTATTACATTGGCTCGGCTCCCGACGCGCGTGATCTCGGCGCCAATGATTTCGTCTATTGGCGCCTGATGCGCCGCGCTGCCGAGCGGGGCTATTCCATCTTCGATTTCGGTCGTAGCAAGGTCGGCACCGGCCCCTACGCCTTCAAGAAGAATTGGGGCTTCGAGCCGGTGCCGGTGGTGCACGAATACCGTCTGCGCGGCGAGGAGAGCTTGCCCGAGCTCAACCCCACCAACCCCAAATACCGCCTGTTCATCGATTTATGGAAGCGGTTGCCGCTGCCGCTGGCCAATGCCATGGGGCCGTATGTGGTGAGGAATATCGGCTAGGTTTCGCACATATAGGAATTGTCATCCTGAGCCGGCGGCGAAGGATCTCCTCCTGGCAGGGCGTTGCCGGTTCTGACGCCAAGTGCCAAACGGAGATCCTTCAGTCGCGTTGCTCCTTCAGGATGACAATTTGGGAGCCGTTAGAACCCCCAGACCAAATCACTGAGCCGGTTCTCCACCCCTCTGATCATCGAGGCAAATTTCGGTGCCGACAAAGGGAGGGCGGGAACCGGATTGGCGCGCCAGGATTCGGCCGCCTGGGCCACGGTTACGGCGGCGAAGTCGGTGCGATGGCGTGCCAGGAAGCCGGCCAGGGCCTCCAGCCGGCGTTGATTGGTGCGGTTGGCGGTCAGCCGGCGGTATTGCGGGTCGGCCACCTTGACGAATTCGAACGGGTGGGTCAGCACCACCAGCGGCGCTTCCCCGGCCCGGCGGGCACGCCACAGCAATGCCCGGGTCTCGGCCGCTCCGGTGCCGGTGATGGTCAGCAGCCGGCGCCCCGGGACTCCCTCGAAGCTGCGCACCGGCACCTCGGCCACACCGTCGACCACACGCACGCCGCCGTCCAGCCGCAATTCGGGCGCTGGGGGCCAATGGGCGGCGCCGACGCTGGACGACACCATCAGGCCGAATTCCGCCATGGCCCGGTGGACATTGCCGTCCACCTGCAGATTGCCGGTGCGCAGCGCCACCGGCCGGGGCAGGCCCCAATGCGCGAAGGCGGCAAGGCCCAGGTGCAGGAACTCGCGCAATTCTTCGACAGTACGGCCGGCGCAGGAATCGTTAGGCGGCCGGGTGCGGACCCGCTCGGCCCAGTCGGCATGGCGGAACTCCAGCCAGCAGGGGTGCAGGTGCAACTGCACGTCATGCCCGGCCCCGTGGATGCGTCGCGCCAGGGCACCCATGGGCTCGGGGCCGAACAGAACGGTGTTCAGCGCCTCAACGAAGAAGGTGGCCTTGATGCCGTGGCGGGCGAACACCTCCAGCAGGAAGCCCAGGCCGTGCTCGCGCCCGCCCGCCGGACACAGCACCGCCGGTTCGGCCACCGGGCGGCCCATGCCGGCGAAGGCGCCGCCGATAGAGAATTCCACGTCGATGGTGAGGCAGATCTCGGTCGGGCGGGGATGCATGGCGGACGGCCTTTTTTCGGCGTTCGCGCCCATCCTGACAGCCGTGTTCCGTCACGGGAATCGGCCCCATGGCCTGTGGCAAGGATTGGACAATGGCTCAGGGTAATATGTTGGTAGGATTGTCCCGCCAGTTTCTCTCCAGACGCAACAAGCGCAAGGAGATGCGATATGGCGATTTTGACCGTTGGCGCAGGCATGCAGTACTCGACCATTTCTGCCGCCGTGGCCGCCGCCAAGGATGGCGATACTGTCCAGGTGCAGGCCGGTACCTATTACAACGACTTTCCGGTGGTGAACACCAAGATCACCATCGAGGGCGTGAACGGTATGGCCAAGCTGGTCGCCACCGAGCAGATCCCCAACGGCAAGGGCATCTTGCTGGCCAATACCGACCTGACCTTGTCCCATCTGGAATTTTCCGGCGCTAACGTCGCCGACCACAACGGTGCCGGCATCCGCTATCAGGGCGGCAACCTCACCATCAACCAGTGCTACTTCCACGATAACGAAAACGGCATCATGGGCGGCGTCATCGCCGGTGCCGTGGCGAAGATCACCAACAGCGAGTTCTACCACAACGGCTACGGCGACGGTCAGACCCACGCCATCTATATCGGCCATATTTCCCAGCTGACGGTGGACAGCTGCTACATCCACGACACCCTGGTCGGCCACCACATCAAGAGCCGCGCCGACACTTCCATCATCACCAACAACCGCCTGTCCGACGACAACGGCACCTCCAGCTATTCGGTCGACCTGCCCAATGGCGGCCACGACGTGGTCCAGGGCAACACCATCATCCAGGGTGTGAACGGCGACAACCCCAACATCATCCATTTCGGCGGCGAGGGCACGCCCTATGCCAATTCCAGCCTGACGGTCTCGGGCAACCACATCGGCAACGAGATGTCGTCGGGCACCGGCGTGCTGAACCAGACCAGCTACACCGTCGACGTGGGCGGGAACGATTTCTGGCACGTCCCGACCCTGACCTCGGGTCCGGCCAATGTCCACGACAACATCATCGCCAGCACCGAGCCGGTGCTGGACACCTCCCACCCCTACCTGTCGTCCACCACCACCTCGGGCGGCACCACCTCGGGCGGCACCACCTCGGGCGGCACGACCACCGATCCCATGGTGCTGACCGGCACCAGCGGCAACGACACCCTGTCGGGCGTGGGTGGCGACTACACCATGAAGGGCGGCCTGGGCAACGACACCTACATCGTCGACTCGGCCGGCGACCTGGTGGTCGAGAATTCCAACGAGGGCGTGGACACGGTGCAGTCCTCCATCACCTACACCCTGCCGCAATTCGTCGAGAACCTGACGCTGACCGGCTCCAGCGCCATCAACGGCACTGGTACCAACGGCTATGGCAATGTCATCACCGGCAACGGCGCGGCCAACGTGCTGTCGGGCCTAGGCGGCGACGACACCCTCAATGGCAAGGGCGGCAACGACGTGCTGATCGGCGGGGCCGGCCACGACACCCTGACCGGCGGCACTGGCGCCGACACCTTCAAGTACCTGTCGCCTTCGGACGGCGGCTACGTCTCGACCAACGTCACCCGTGGAACCATCGCCGGTGACAAGATCACCGACTTCACCGGCGGCACCGACAAGATCGCCCTCGACCATACCGCCTTCAACCTGGCCCAGGGCGCAGTCCAACCGGGGGTGAACTTCTCCGAGATCAGCGGCACCTTCAACGGCACCAACGCCACCAACTCGAACTTCCTGGCGGGCAAGGCCAGCGTGATCGTGGACGGGACCGGTACCGTCTATTACGACGCCAACGGCAAGGGCGCCGGCTACTACGTGCTGGCCACCGTGCAGAGCGGCGCCCATCCGCACGCCGCCGACATCATCATCGCTTGATCGCAGTTGCAGTGAACAAGGTCCACGTTCCCTCGCGGGGGCGGGGGCCTTTTCATTTGTGTTTCCTATCCACTCGTCCGTGCTTTAGGGTCTCGGCCATCGGCAGATGCCTCGAGTGAGGGGAACACATGGTCGGCGCAAACATAATATTACTAGGAGCATCATCTTTAATTATACTTCTTGGATT
>Ga0306923_10001396_pt1 | contig 21297 bp, 16 predicted proteins | sample sta12Can44000108_FD_203841 | JGI IMG/M metagenome (GOLD analysis project Ga0306923, IMG submission 203841) | Lab enrichment of tropical soil microbial communities from Luquillo Experimental Forest, Puerto Rico - statanox.12C.anox.44.000.108 (v2)... | ecosystem: Environmental > Terrestrial >... | reverse complement strand
TCTGGCGACGTGCTCGGCCACGAGTTCATGGGAGAAGTGGTGGAGCTTGGCTCCGGGGTGCGCTCGCTCCGCCGCGGCGATCGCGTGGTCGTCCCCTTCGTCATCGCATGCGGGGCCTGCTTCTTCTGCCGGGAGGGACTCACCTCCCTCTGCGACAACTCGAATCCCAACGCAGAGATGGCCGAGGCACTGTACGGTTTCTCGGCGGCCGGCCTCTTTGGCTATTCCCATCTCTACGGCGGCTACCCGGGAGGCCAGGCCGAGTACGTGCGCGTGCCCTTCGCGGACGTGGGGCCGCTGCCGGTCCCGGAATCGCTCTCCGACGAGCAGGTGCTCTTTCTCACCGACATCCTACCCACGGGCTACATGGCCGCGGAGAACTGCGATATCCGACCCGGCGACATCGTGGCGGTGTGGGGCGCCGGCCCGGTGGGCCTGCTCGCCATGGTGAGCGCCTTTGTGCTGGGTGCCGAGCGTGTCATCGCCATCGACCGCTTCCCGGTGCGGCTCGCCCTCGCGGCCACGCACGCCAAGGCGGAGATCCTGAACTACGAGGAGACGCCGGATGTCGTCGAGGAGCTGAAGCAGCGCACGGGCGGGCGTGGTCCCGATGCCTGCATCGACGCCGTGGGCACGGAGGCGCACGGCACCAGCATCGACGCGCTCTACGATCGGGCGAAACAGGCGGTGCACCTCGGCACGGACCGGCTCCACGTCCTGCGCCAAACCCTCCAAGCGTGTCGCAAGGGCGGGACGGTGTCCATCCCCGGTGTCTACGGCGGCCTTCTCGACAAGGTCCCCTTCGGCGCGGCCTTCGCCAAGGGCCTCACTCTGCGGATGGGGCAGACGCACGTGCACCGGTACCTGCATCCGCTCCTCGCGCACATCGAGAGCGGCCGCCTCGATCCCACCTTCATCGTGAGCCATCGCTGGCCCCTCAGCCGCGCGCCGGAGGCGTACCGGATATGGAACGACAAGAGCGACGACTGCACGAAGTTCGTGCTCGATCCCACCCGATGAAACGGCACATCCTGCTCGCCACGGGCCTCGGGCTTCTCGCCGCGCGCGCCCTGCGTCGCCGGTCTCGGCGGTGGGACCTCGCGGGCCGGAGCGTGCTCGTCACCGGCGGCTCGCGCGGGCTCGGACTCGTCATCGCGCGGCAACTCGTGCGCGAGGGAGCGCGGGTGGCCATCTGCGGACGGGACGAGGCGACCCTCGAGCGGGCGCGCGCGGAGCTGTCCGGTGCGGACGGGCACGTGCTCGCTATAGTCTGTGACGTGTCCCGGCAGGACGAGGTTGAACGCTTCGTCGCACGCGCGACCAGTGAGCTGGGTCCGATCGACGCGCTCGTCAATAATGCCGGCGTCATCACGGTAGGTCCCGTCGACACCATGAGCGTCGAGGATTTTCGCCTGGCCATGGAGACCAATTTCTGGGGACCGCTCTACGCCATCATGGCCGTGCTCCCCCCAATGCGACGCCGGCGGACCGGTCGCATCGTGAACGTGGCCTCCATCGGCGGCAAGATCAGCGTGCCGCATCTCCTGCCGTACAGCGCGAGCAAGTTCGCCCTGGTCGGCCTCTCCGAGGGCCTCCGTGCCGAACTCGCCCGCGAGGGCATACAGGTGAGCACGATCTGTCCTGGGCTCATGCGCACGGGCAGCCCTCGCCACGCCCTGTTCAAGGGCCGTCACCGCGCGGAGTATGCCTGGTTCAGCATCAGCGACTCGCTGCCCTTCACCTCGATCCCCGTCGAACAGGCGGCGGCGGAGATCGTGGACACCCTGCGCGGGGGAGATGCCTACCGCGTGCTTTCCCGGCCCGCCCAGCTGGGCTCCCTGCTGCACGCGATCCTTCCCGGAGCGACCATGGATCTTCTGGGAGCGGTGAACCGCGTGCTTCCGCGCAGCGGACGGTCTAGCCTCCGTGAGGCCGTCTCGGGCTCGGAGAGCACGTCCATGTTCTCCCCGTCCTTTCTCACGCGGCTGGGCGATGAGGCAGCGCGCAGGAACAACGAAACCCCGTAAGCTCGAAACCGCGTCGATCCTCGAGGCGCCAGCGCAGGTGGTGTTGCCGTCGGCCAGCGTTGCCCCGGTACAGGCCGGTGTCACGTCAGCGCAGGGCCACGTACTGGGACAGGTGCTTCCGTCCGTCGAGCCCGTTGACCAGCCCTCCGTACATGAGGAGGGTCGCACTCGTGCTATGGTGTGGGACGGATTTTCACTCTCAAGCGAGGAGGAGTCCCATGGCGACCAAGATCAGCATCCGGCCCAATGGTCCGTACCTGGTGGAAGGCGAGCTCGAATTGGTCGACGTCAACGGCAATAAGGTCGACACGAGCGCGAAGGGCCCGAGGTTCGCACTGTGCAGATGCGGGGCGTCCGTCAGCAAACCATTCTGTGATGGCACCCACAGCAAGATTGGCTTTCAGGCAGCGGAGGCGGCCGTCGCCCAGGAGAAAAAGTAAAGCAGGTCGCACGAGCGCGGATTTCGTGCGGATACGTCCTGCTGGAGAGATTGCGGCGGCCGGTGATGTCCGAGGACATCGACCGACGTGGTGCGCCTCGTGACCCGCCGGCCCGGCCCCCGCACATCAGAGGCGAGTGATTCGCCCCCTCGAACCTTCTCCCTCCGTAGCCAAGACCCGGTAAGAGCTTCCGCCGCGTAGGGGACCGGCAGACCCACGCATCGTGGAACTCATTACCACACCGAGGCTGGAGAGCACTGGCTCGGTGCTTGCTGCAACGTCATGGCGGCGACCTTTGGAAAGTCGAAAAGGGGCTCTCATGACGATTCACACGGGCGTGCACGTTATCCCGGCGAGCGAGACACAGATCATCCTCAAGGTGAATGGCGCCGTCAGGCGGCTCGCCGTCGCGCCCTGGACTTCGCTGCTCGACGCACTCCGTGACCATCTCGGGCTGACCGGGACCAAGAAGGGGTGTGATCACGGCCAGTGTGGCGCCTGCACCGTGCTGGTGAACGGCATGCGCATCAACTCCTGTCTTGCCTTCGCCATCATGAAGGACGGCGCGGAGATCACCACCATCGAGGGGTTCGCCCAGGATGGTCGGCTGCATCCCATGCAGCAGGCCTTCATCGATCAGGACGCTCTCCAATGCGGCTATTGCACACCGGGCCAGATCTGCTCGGCCGTGGGACTGATCCGCGAGGCTCGGGCGACCACCCGGGAGGACATTCGCGAACTGATGAGCGGCAACCTCTGCCGGTGCGGCGCCTATGCGCAGATCGTGGCCGCCGTCCTCCAGGCGATGCCGTCCGTGACGGAAGCAGATGCGAGATGAATTCCTTCGCGTATACGCGGGTCACGGAGGTGGCCGAGGCCATCGAGGCTATCTCATCCGACCCCTCGGCCCGATTCATTGCCGGTGGCACGAATCTCCTCGACCTCATGAAGGAGCGCGTAGAGCAGCCGGGCCAACTGGTCGACATCACGCATCTGCCCCTGGCCGAGATTGAGGTCACGGCGCACGGCGGGCTCCGTTTGGGCGCTCTGGCCACCAATACGGAGGTTGCCTACCACACGCTCGTCGAGCGCCGATATCCCCTCCTGTCGAAGGCCATCCTGGCCGGAGCGTCCGCGCAACTCCGGAACATGGCCTCCGTCGGAGGCAATCTTCTCCAACGTACCCGGTGCATGTACTTCTACGACTGGGCCGCGCGCTGCAACAAGCGAGCGCCCGGCACCGGTTGCTCCGCCATCGAGGGTGTGAACCGTGCCCACGCCATTCTCGGGACGAGCGAGCATTGCATTGCGACCCATCCGTCTGACATGTGCGTCGCCCTCGCCGCCCTGGACGCCCTGGTCCTCGTGACCGGCCCGCGCGGCGAGCGATCGATTCCCTTCGGGGACTTCCATCGACTTCCAGGGAATACGCCCGAGATCGACACCGCTCTTGGTCGCGAGGAGCTGATCCTGGCGGTAGAGCTTCCGTCCGACGGTTTCGCCGCGCACCACGCGTACGTGAAGCTCCGCGAGCGCGCCTCCTACGCATTCGCGCTCGTTTCGGTTGCCGTCGCTCTCCGGCTGGAGGAGGGCTCGATCGCGGAGGCGCGGATCGCCCTGGGGGGCGTCGCGCACAAGCCTTGGCGCGACCGACAGGTCGAGGCCCTCCTTCGTGAGCGCCCGGCGATCCAGGAGAGCTACAGAAATGCGGCGGAGTCGATGCTGCATGACGCGAGAGGGTTCGGCCACAACGATTTCAAGATCGAGCTGGCGAAACGTGCAATCGTTCGTGCCCTCGCCCAGGCCGCAGGAGCAGAGGTGTCCAGATGATCGGGACGCAGATCAGCCGAGTCGACGGTGCCGCCAAAGTCACCGGAGGCGCAACATACGCCGCCGACCACAGCATTCCGGGCCTGGCTCACGGCTATGTCGTGTCGAGCCATATCGCCAGGGGAAAGATCCTCCGCCTCGACGCGACAGAAGCTCTGGCTCTCCCTGGCGTCCTGCGGGTATTCACCCATGACAATGCGCCCAAGCTCGCGCCATCGCCTCGCGGCGAGATTGAGGATATGGCGCCCGAGGGCGTACCGTTTCGATGTCTCCGGAGCGCGCGAGTTCTCTACAGCGGTCAGCCGCTGGCCCTGGTCGTCGCCGAGTCCCTCGAGCAGGCTCGTCAGGCCGCCTCTCTTGTCCACATCGAGTACGAAGGCCAAGCGCATGCTACCGATCTTCGCGGCAACCTGAAGAGGGCTCGCAAGACAAAGGGGGAGGGGGCGCCCTCGTCACATGGGCATGCCGAGCGAGCATGGCGGCGAGCGGCGGTGCAGGTGGAGACCGAGTTCTGGATGCCGGTTGAGCACCACAATCCGATGGAGCTTTTCGCAACCACCGTGGTCCCCGACGAAGACGGCGGTCTCACCGTGTACGACAAGACGCAAGGTGTGCAGAACGTCCAGCGCTATCTCTGCCGTGTCTTCAAGTATCCCCAGGACGCCCTGCGCGTGCTCTCACCCTTCGTGGGCGGCGCCTTCGGCTCCGGACTCAGGCCGCAGTATCACGTGTTCCTCGCCGTGCTCGCCGCCCGAGAGCTGAGGCGGCCCGTCCGGGTGAGCCTCACCAGCCCGCAGATGTTCACATTCGGTTATCGGCCGGCGCTCTGGCAGCGCGTAGCCCTCGGAGCCTCGGCCGACGGCCGGCTCGAAGCCGTCATCCACGAGGCGGTCGGGGAGACTTCGCGCTTCGAGGACTACACCGAGCCCGCCGTCGACTCATCGGGGCTGCTCTATCGTTGCGAAAACGTCAAGCTCGGCTACAAGCTGGCCAAGCTCGATCTCTACACACCCATGGACATGAGGGCGCCCGGAGCCGCCTCGGGAGGCTATGCTCTCGAGTGCGCCATGGACGAGCTCGCCTTCCGGCTCGGGATTGATCCCCTCGAGCTCAGGATCAGGAACTATGCCGAGCGAGATCAAGTCGAAGGCAAACCATTCGGTAGCAAGGAGCTTCGCGCCTGTTACGAGCAGGGAGCTCAACGGTTCGGCTGGTGGCGTCGCGATCCTCAGCCGGGATCGATGCGCGAAGGCCCTACCCAGATCGGCTGGGGCACGGCCACCGGTATCTGGGAGGCGATGCAGGAGCCGGCCTCGGCCAAAGCCGTCCTCAGAGCCGACGGCAGGCTCACGGTTTCTGCGGCGACCGCCGATATCGGCACCGGCACGTACACTGCCATGACCCAGATCGCCGCCGACACGCTGGGACTTCCGCCGGAGAACGTGACCTTCGTGCTCGGCGACTCCTCCCTGCCCGATGCTCCCGTGGAGGGCGGTTCATTCACGGTATCGTCCGTCGGCTCCGCCGTGAAGGCGGCCTGCGAAAACCTTCGCCGGAAACTCCTCCGACGTGCCCAAGGCTCTCGCGACGCCGGGCGACTGTCCGGCGACCGGCTCATCGAGACCATGCGTCGAGTCACATAGCCGCGATGGAGGCAGAGGCCAGCGTGGAGCCCGCCGGCAAGCGCGAGCGGTATTCGCACTACGCGCACTCGGCCATCTTCGCGGAGGTCCAGGTGGACGTCGACTTCGGTACCGTCCGCGTCACCCGCGTGGTCAGCGCGGTCGCGGGCGGCCGGTCTCGTAGGAACGGCGGCGGCGATCGCCAATGCCGTCTTTCACGCCACGGGCCGGCGTGTCCGGGATCTTCCCATCACCCCCGATAGGCTGCTCGCGACCCTCCCCGCCATCCCTATCGTTTGACCTTCACCTGCCTCGCGGGCGCCGCTCCAGCGCCGGTTGCTGGCAACCGGCCAGCCCTTGACGCTGCCGCGACGGCTGACCCACAATGCCCGTGCCGATGAACGCGCTCGTGACGGACGGACCGTCGGGCGCGTTCGGAGGTCCGTGGGCGTCCGCCCGTGCTGAAGGGGGATGTACGATGGCAGATCGGGATTGCGAAGCGACTCACCTGGTAGTGCGAGCGCCGTCTCGGTCTCGACTCGAGCCCGGGCACATAGGCAGAACTGGTGCGGGGTCGCCGGGGCCTGCCGGGGCTTGGGACTGGGTCGGGCCTGTAGTCCGGCACGAGGCTCTTCCGGCCGCCTATGCTTCCATGGTGGCGGCCTCGACGTTGGCAGACCCGGCGCGCGCGGCACGGTCATTCTGGCGGCTGCACGGCGCTTGGGGGAATCGCTCGGTGCAGCGCGTGGTCGCGTCTGCGCGAGGCATCGAGGCCGACCGCGACCGGATGCGCCACGTGGAGCGCGCGATCGAGGACGGCCGTAGCGGTGGCCAGGCACTGGATTCCGGGGTCCAGGCGCAGATGGGACGCCCGCTTGCTGCGGATTTCCGCGGGGTGCGCGTGCACGCCGACGCGCACCCGAACAGGTTGAACCGCTCGCGGGAAGCGCCCGACATTCACGCAGGCGCGCACTGTCGGGTTCAACGGGTCGGCGAGTGCGCCGGAAAGAGCAAAGGCAGCTGCTCCGGCTCCTGTGTTCACACCAGCGGCAATCCCGGCACGTGCCGGTGGTCGGGAACGATCACGTACGGGTGTGTGTGCTACGAAAACCCGAAACTGTCGCCGGCCAAGCAGGTGCTGTACAACCTCATCATGGCCGCGTTGATCGCGGCAGGTATTATCCTCACGGTGGCCGCCATCGCAGCGATCGTGGCCTGCCTCTCGGGACCGTGCGAGGTCGCGGCCCTGATCGCAGCCCTCGGCTATGCCGGGGCGATGATCGTTCTTGGCATCATTCGCTCTGGCGGAGGCGATACCTCGAGTGAATCCTCCGCGACGGAGGCCGCCGGAGACGAAGTGCCGGGCGAAGAGGCACTTGCCTAGCGACAAGGCGAGATCGACACCCGGCCGCTCCGACACGCCCGCGATCCCACCATCGGCTCCTGACGCCTCGCCGCAGCGCCACCGGCGCCGTCGACGGCAGCGCGCGCCGGCGGGTTGATAGCGCTTTCGCCTCGCCGCGATGACGAGGTCGCCGTCCGACTCATCCCCGGCCTCGCCGCGGCCGCGAACTGGAGTATGCTCTGGGTCACGACCGAGCCTCGGAGCGGAGGAGCAGGCCATGGCGCGGGTTACAGGACTCGGACACGTCGGCATCTACGTGCGCGACCTCGAGCGCATGGTCGGCTTCTACCGCGACGTCATGGGCATGCAGGTGACCAAGCAGAACTGGCGCCTCGGCATCGTCTTCCTCAGCGCGGACCCACAGGCCGTCGATCACGAGATCGCCTTGATGCGCGGGCGGCCCAGCGCGGACGATCCGCACCTGATCCAGCAGATCTCGATGCGGGTCGAGACGCTCGACGATCTCCGCGACTTCCACCGGCGTCTCCGCGCCGAGGCCTATCGCATCGAGCACGTGGTCAACCACGCGAGCGCCATCGGCTGCTATTTCCTCGATCCCGAGGGCAACCGCACCGAGGTGTTCTGGCTGACGGGCCGGCCAAGCTGGGTGCCTGTCGCCAATCCGATCGACATCGAGCAGCCCGACGAGACGGTCCTGGCCGAGGTCGATCGCCTCTGGGAGCAGGTTCGTCACGTGCCTATCGGCGGCCAGATGAGCGACGAGCCGGCGAGCCTGGAGATCGCCCGCTAGAGCGCTGGCCGCGCGCAGGCTCTCCAAAGGAGGAGCCCATGGCGCCGAGGATCACGCGTCGGAACTTCCTGGTCGGCACCGCGGCCACCGCAGCCTTCGCGGGGGCGCCCGCCTTCGCGCAGCCGAAACCCGTGAAGATCGGGCTTCTGACCGTGAAGACGGGACCGCTCGCGGCCGGGGGCATCCAGATGGAGCAGGGCCTGACCTGCTTCCTGAAGGACCGCAACTACCTCCTCGCCGGCCGGAAGGTCGAACTGGTCGTGGGCGACACCGGAGGCAATCCCGCAGGAACCAAGACCAAGACCCAGGAGCTCGTCGAGCGCGACAACGTCGACATGATCCTGGGGCCGTTGGCGGCCTTCGAGCTCCTGGCCATCAGCGACTACGCCGCCCAGGCGAAGATGCCGATCCTGAGCCTCGCCGCGGCCGAGGACATGACCCAGCGCAAGCCCAATCCCTTTTTCGTCCGCGCCTCGGCCACGTCGGCGCAGGGGATGCATCCCCTGGCCGACTACGCGGCGAAGGAGCTCAAATTCAAGCGCGTCATCACCCTCGCCGACGACTTCGCATTCGGCCACGAGCAAATGGGGGGGTTCCAGCGGGTCTTCGAGGACGCGGGAGGGCGGATCGCCAAGAAGCTCTGGCCCCCGTTGGTGACGCCCGACTACACGCCCTACATCGTGCAGATCAGCGGCGCCGACGCCATCGTTCAGGGCTTCGCGGGGTCGAATCCGGTGAAGTTCATGAAGCAGTACAAGGATCAAGGGCTCCATCTCCCCGTCGTGGCTGGCTCTCCAGCGGGTGACGACGCCCTCCTGAAGTCCTTCGGGGACGAAGCGATCGGGATGATCTCGAGCAACTTCTACTCGCACGACGTCGACACCCCGAGCAACAAGAAGCTCATCGACCGGATGGTGCGCGAGTACGGCAACATCCCGGGGACTTACTCGGCCGGGCTCTACATCAACGGAATGGTGGCGGAGGCCGCCCTCGAGAAGACGGGCGGGAAGACGGACAACCGCGAAGAGTTCATCAAGGCCCTGCGGAGCGTGTCGCTCACCGATACCCCGCGCGGGCCGTTCAGCTTCGACCACTTCGGCAATGTGGTCGGAAACTTCTATATCCGACGCTGCGAGCGGAAGGGCGACCGGCTCGTCAACACGACCATCAAGACGTATCCAAAGGTCAGCCAGTTCTGGACCTACGACGAGAAGTGGTTTCTCTCGCAGCCTGTCTACTCGCGCGACTATCCGCCGCTGAAGAGCTGACCCGGGACCGCCCGGCGTGAGCCTGTGGCTGCTGCTCGCCGTCAACAGCATCACGCTCGGCGGCCTCCTCTTTCTCCTCTCCGCCGGCTTCTCCTTGATCTTCGGGCTCATGCGGATCCCCAACCTCACCCATGGCTCATTCTTCATGCTGGGGGCCTACCTGGCGACCAGCTTGATCGCGCGCGGCCTCGATTTCTGGACGGCGGCCATCCTGAGCGGGCTCGGGGTCGCCCTCTTCGGTGGGATCGTGGAGCGGTTCGTCCTGCGCCGCCTGCCCGGCGCCGAGCTGGCCCAGGTGCTCGTGACGCTCGGCCTCTCGTTCATGGTCGCGGACGTGTGCCTCATGGTGTGGACGGGGGACCCCATCCGCATCGCCACGCCGCCCGCCCTGCGCGGCGCGACGTCCGCGCTCGGCCTCAGCTTCCCCACGTATCGGCTGGCCATCAGCCTGATCGCGGTGGTGTTCGCCGTCGCGCTGTGGGCGCTCCTCGATCGCACGCGCCTCGGCGCGATGATCCGCGCCGGTGTCGACGATCCCGCCATGGCCCGCGTCTGCGGCATTCGGGTGTCGAAGCTGTTCACGATCGTCTTCTGCCTCGGGGCCTGGCTGGCCGGCTTCGCCGGCGTCATCGGCGGGCCGATCCTGTCCGTCTATCCCGGCCTCGACGGAGAGATGCTGCCGCTTGCCCTCGTGGTGGTGATTCTCGGCGGGAGTGGGAACCTGCTCGGCTCCTTCGTGGGCAGCTTCATCGTCGGGTTCCTCTACAACTTCGGGCAGGCGATGTTTCCCGAGCTCGCGTACGTGGTGCTGTTCCTCCCGATGCTCGTCGTGCTCGTCGTGCGCCCGCAGGGCCTCTTCGGGCGGGCCGCCGTGTGAAGCGGCTTGCCCTCTCCGCCGCCCTCGTATTGCTGGTCACGGTGCCGTGGTGGGTCCGCGGGACCTTCTACGTCAACATCGCAAGCCAGGTTCTGCTGTACGCCATCTTCGCCCTCGGCGTGAACGTGCTCGCGGGCTACGCGGGGCTGGTATCCCTCGGACACGCCGGGCTCTTCGGCATCGCCGCCTACACGGGGGCAAAGATGCTCACGGGCGGGGCCGGCCACCTCGCCGTGGATGTGTCCGCCCTCGCCATCACGGTGCTCGCCGCCGGGATCTTCGCGGTGCTGGCCCTGCGGGGCACGGGGCTCGGATTCGTGATGATCACAGTAGCCCTCGGCCAGATCGTGTGGGGTGTCGCCTACCGCTGGATCAGCCTCACCAACGGCGACAACGGCATCTCGATCACGAGCCGGCCCAGCCCCTTCGGAGTCTCGCTGGCCTCCCCGCGGAGCTTCTACTGGGCCACCCTCGTGGTGTTCCTCGTGACCGTCCTTTCGATGGCGATCTTCGTAGCCTCCCCGTTCGGGGCCAGCGTGCGGGGCACGCGAGACCAGCCGCGGCGCATGAACGCGCTCGGCTACCACGTGTGGATGATCCGTTTCCTCGCCTTCCTCTTTTCCGGGTTCTGGAGCGGCGTGGCCGGCCTCCTCTACCTCTACTACAACCAGTTCGTGAGTCCCCAGGCGGTCGCGCTCACCGCCTCCGCGGAAGCCCTGCTCATGGTGATCGCGGGGGGCACGGGCACGCTGGTGGGCCCGGTGGCGGGCGCCGCCCTCGTCGTGGTCATCAAGAACGTAGCGAGCGCCTACATCGAGCGGTGGAACTTCGTGCTCGGCGCGATCTTCGTGCTCATCATGGTGTTCATGCCGGAAGGACTCGTTCCAGGGCTCGGACGGCTCACGCGCCGTCTGCGCGTCGGCGCGCCCCCCGCGGGGCGCGTGGCGGTGACCGCCACCGGTGAGGAGATTCCCCCCTGAGCGCGCTCGCCGTGCGTGGCCTCGAGAAGCGATTCGGCGGACTCCGGGTGACGGCGGGGGTGGATCTATCCGTCGAGCCCGGCGAGCGCCGACTGATCATCGGCCCCAACGGCGCCGGGAAGACGACGCTCTTCAACCTGATCACGGGCGAGCTTTCGCCCGACGGGGGCACCATCGCGCTCTTCGACACTGACATCACCGGCGTGCCGAGCCGCCGCCGTGCCCATCTCGGGATCGGCCGTACCTACCAGATCATCACGCTGTTCCCTCGGGACACCCTGCTGCGCAACGTCACCCTCTCGCTCCTCGCCCTCACGCGGCTCCGCTGGAATCCGTTCGTGCGCCTGGAATGGCAAACGGCGCTCGCCGAGCGCGCCCGCGTCGTCCTCTCGCGCGTCGGTCTCGATCGTCTCGCGAACCGGCCCCTCGCCGAGACGTCCTACGGCGAGCGACGGCGCGTGGAGATCGCGGTGGCCCTCGCCCAGAGCCCGCGGGTCCTGCTGCTCGACGAGCCCTTCGCCGGACTCTCCATCGAAGAGCGTCGGGACGTGCGGGCCCTCGTGGCCGACATCCCGCGCGACGTGACCATCGTGATGATCGAGCACGACATGGACACCGCGCTCGACTTCGCCGAGCGCATCAGCGTGCTCCATCTCGGCGAGGTGGTGATGGAAGGCACGCGCGCGGAAGTAGTGGCTCATCCGCGGGCCCGGGAGATCTACCTCGGTGAGTGATGCCCTCACCCTCCACGAGGTGGACGCCTTCTACGGCGACAGCCACGTGCTGCGCCGCGTGTCGCTCCGGCTGAGAGAGGGCCGGCTGCTCGGCCTCCTCGGACGCAACGGAGCCGGCAAGACGACGACGATGAGTGTGACCGTCGGCCTGCTCCCGGCGCGGCACGGCGCCATCACGGTCTTCGGCCACTCCGTGACCGGGCGGCCGCCCGAGGCGGTCGCCGATGTTGGAGTGGCCCTCGTGCCCCAGGGGCGCCGCGTGTTCAGGAGCCTCACCGTGCGCGAGAATCTGCTGGTCGCCGCCCGGCGACCGCGGAGCGGAGGCCCCGCCGCCTGGACGCTCGCCACCGTCGGCGAGCTGTTCCCGCGCCTGCACGAGCGCCAGCATCAAATCGCCGGCTCTCTGTCCGGTGGGGAGCAACAGATGCTGGCCATCGGCCGAGCCCTGATGTCCAACCCGCGGGTGCTGCTCATGGACGAGCCCTCGGAGGGCCTGGCTCCGCAGATCATCGCCGAGGTGATGGCGACCATCCGCCGGCTCAAGGCGCAGGGGCTCTCGATCCTCCTCGTCGAGCAGAACGCGAAGCTAGTCTTCGACGTCGCGGATGAGGTGGTCATCCTGAACAGCGGCCGTGTCGTCATCGATGCCCCGGCCACCGAGCTCCGAGCGCACGGAGTGGACCTGCGTCAGCACCTCGGCATCTACTGACGACCGTGTCGTCCTTGACTCTCTTGGCTTGCCCGACTACCATTCCTTTACTTGTTCGACCACTCCCCGCCTGTTCGCGCGGGAGGACTCACGATGTCGCATCCTCGCTGTCACGTCTGGACCCTCGATCCTCCCTAGGCACTGCATGGGCGAAGCTACCCTGCGCTAAACGAGGGTTAGCCCGCTTCACGACAGGAGGCTTGTCATGGCCGTCAAGCGACCCACCTTGGCTCAGCTCCACGAAGTCTCCCGTGACCTCGGCATGACCCTCAGCGATGAGGACGCTCGATCGTTTCTCGGCCTCATGGAGGGAAGCTTTGCCGCCTACGACGCCGTCGACGCCATGCCGGACTACGTCCCCCCGGTCAAGTATCCTCGGACGCCGGGCTATCGGCCCGAAGGGGCCGAGAACCGCTACAACGCCTGGTATGTCAAGACAACGGTGAAGGGAGCGCCTTCGGGAAAGCTGGCCGGCAAGACCGTGGCGCTGAAGGACAACATCTGCCTGGCCGGCGTGCCAATGATGAACGGCGCCTCAACCTTGCGAGGGTACGTGCCCGACATCGACGCCACGGTGGTCACGCGGATTCTCGACGCGGGGGGCACCATCGTCGGCAAGGCGCATTGCGAATACTTCTGCTTCTCCGGCGGCAGTCACACGGGCGCGGCGGGGCCCGTTCACAATCCGCACCGGATGGGCCACTCGGCAGGGGGATCGTCCTCAGGCTCCGCGGCGCTGGTGGCGGCCGGAGAGGTCGATATGGCCCTCGGCGGCGATCAGGGAGGGTCGATCCGGATTCCCTCCTCGTTCTGCGGCATCTACGGCATGAAGCCGACCCACGGTCTGGTCCCGTACACGGGCATCATGCCCATCGAGCTGACCCTCGACCACACGGGGCCGATGACGCGCTCGGTCGCCGACAACGCGCTGCTCCTCGAGGTCATCGCGGGCGATGACGGCCTCGACCCTCGGCAGTACGCACCCCGCACCGCCGAGTACACCGCGGCCCTCCGGCACGATGCGGGAGGGCTCCGCATCGGCGTGGTCACCGAGGGCTTCGGACATGCGAACTCCGAGAGCGAGGTCGATGCGCAGGTTCGAAAGGGCGTCGACCGGTTCGCGAAGCTCGGGGCCAAGGTCACGGAGATGTCGGTGCCGATGCACGCCGTGGGCGCCGCCATCTGGAGTCCCATCGCGCTCGAAGGGGCGACCGAGTTGATGATGAAGGGCAACGGCATGGGTACGAACTGGCGCGGGCTGTTCGTCACCAGTCTGCTCGATGCGCATTCGACGTGGCGGCACCGCGCGAACGAGCTCTCCGACACTCTCAAAGTTTCCATGCTGCTCGGGCACTACTTCACCAAGCACTACCGGGGCCACTTCTACGCGAAAGCCCAGAACCTCAGCCGCAAGCTGCGGGAGGCCTACGATGCCGCCCTCGCGGATCACGATCTGCTGGTAATGCCGACCTTGCCCCTGAAGGCGACCCCCCTGCCCCCGGCCGATGCGTCGCGCGAGCTCTATGTGCAACGTGCCTTCGAGATGATCGCCAACACCGCGCCGTTCGACGCGACAGGGCATCCGGCGATGAGCCTCCCATGCGGTCTGGCCGATGGACTGCCCGTCGGGCTGATGCTGATCGGCCGCCACCACGACGAAGCCACGATCTATCGCGCGGCCCATGCCTTCGAGCAGAGCGGGGACTGGCGCAGCTTGTAGGGGGGTGGTGGCACCGATCAGGGAGGAGCGCGAGCCGACGGACATCACCGCCGCCGTCAGCGAGCCGGGGGCGGCCCGCGTGGGAGCCTATTCGGGCGGCAGGATGTAGCTCCACGTCTCTGTCAGGACTTCCTTGCCCCGGTTCAGGTGAGCCCAGAGCTCGACCGGCTTGTTGCCGTCCACTCTGCGTACTCGCACGGTGAGGCGCCAGCCTCCGGTGGCCTCGTTGCGCAGCGCGCGTTGCGCCCGGACTTCGCCGTTGCCGTCGACCGACAGCACGACGTCCACCGTCGACCCCGGCGGCATCCGGTTGAGAGTGGGGCCCTCGAAATCGACGTGAAGCTCGACGCTGCCATCGGCGGCCTTCACGAAGCCGCGACCGCGACGTGTCTCGCTCACCCACCCCATAGGCGGCCGGACGTCTCGGTCCTTCTGCCAGAGCAGCCGGTACGAGTACGGCAGCACGTCTTTGGGTCTTGGCTGCCAATCGGGAACCCAGTAGGCGACGATGTTGTCGTGGGTCTCGTCGGGAACCGGGATCTGTACGAGCTCGATTCGGCCGGGGCCCCAGTGTCCCTTCAGCTCGACCCAGGCCGAGGGCCGCAGGTCATAGCGCGCCTCGAGGTCCTGATAGTCGCCGAACTCGCGCCCGCGCTGCATCAGGCCGAAGCCCCGTGGGTTCGTGAGGGCGAACGAGGTCACCAGCAACCGCTTGGGATTGACGAGGGGGCGCCAGATCCAATTCTTCTCCGAAGCCTGGATCGACAGGCCCTCGGAATCGTGCACCCGCGGACGATAGTCTTCCCGCGCCGACCGCTGGTTCGCGCCGAAGAAGAACATGCTCGTCAGGGGAGCCAGCCCGAGCTTGGCGACGTTCTTGCGCAGAAACAGCCTCGCCTCCACATCGAGCGCCGTCGTGGCGCCGGGTCGGAGGACGAACCGATAGGCACCCGCCGCCCGCGGCGAATCGAGCAACGCGTAGATGCTGAGCTCTTTCGCCGTCGGCGGCGGACGCTCGATCCAGAACTCCACGAAGCGTGGAAACTCCTCGCCGCCGTTCTCCGCGGTGTCGATGGCCAGCGCGCGCGCGGACAAGCCGAACCGCTGCCCCCGCCCGAGTCCTCGGAAGTAGCTGGCGCCGAGGAACACGAGCACCTCGTCTTTGTACGTCGGTGTGTTGACGGGAAAATGCACGCGAAAGCCGGCGTAGCCCAGCCCCGCCAGCTCCTCCCGGTCAATCTTGTTCCGTCCGTAGTCGAACAAGTCGGGATCGAAGGGGATATCCCGCACGCCCTCGGCCCAGACCTCGTGGATGACCACGGTGTCTTCGTGGAACCATCCCGGGTGGAAGAACATGATCTCGAAGGGCAGCTTCGCGTTGCGCCACAGCGCTCGATCGGGCCGGAATCGAATGTCTCGATACTGATCGTAGGTCAGGGCCTTGACGCTCTTGGGAAGAGTGCCCGCCGGCTTTTGATACGGCGAGGCGGCCAGCTTCGAGGCCCGGAGGGCGACGTCATCCAGGCCGAAGGCCCATGCCTGCGTCGCGAACAGTCCGAGGGCCGTCCCCAGGACGAGCGCGCCGCGCAACAACAGTACGCAGGACGTCATGGCGAAGGCGGGTCGTTCAGCACGTGCCCCTTGGAGGCGATGACGCTGGCGTAGAATCGGGCACTGTCCTTGCGCGTGCGCTTCTGGGTGTCGAAGTCGACGTGCACGATGCCAAACCGCTTGGAATAGCCGAGCGACCACTCGAAATTGTCAAGCAGTGACCACACGAAGTAGCCGCGCACGTCCACCCCGCGCTCGATCGCGGCGTGGACGGCCTTGATGTGCCCGCGAAGATAGCCGATGCGCAGGGGGTCGGCCAGGCGGTCGTTGTCGACGGTGGGTGGGTCGAAGAACGCCGCGCCGTTCTCGGTGATGTAGGTCGGCGGATTGCCGTACCGCTCCTTGACCCAGACCAGGACATCGGTCAAGGCGGGCGCGCAGACCTCCCACCCGGTCTCGGTGTAGGTCGCGCGCGGCTGGGGCACCGAGGTCGCCTGTATGAGCCCCCCGTGAGGATCGGAGCGCGTGACGCTACGCGTGTAGTAGTTGACGCCGAGGAAGTCGATCGGCTGGCGGATCAGCGCGAAGTCGTCCGCCGGCCAGTTTGGCCATGCTTCGCCGAAGATCTGGCCCATCTCCTCGGGATAGCTACCGCGGAATATGGGGTCGAGGTACTGGCGGTTCATGTAAGCATCCGCGCGTGCGGTCGCCGCGCGGTCGTCCGGATCGTCGGACGCGGGGTACTTGGGCTCGAGGTTCACGACGATGCCGACGCGGTGGCGCCCCGTGGCCCGATACGCTCGCACCGCCTCCGCGTGGGCCCGCAGCAAGTGGTGGGAGGCGATCGGCGTCTCGAAGCGGCTGCGGTGGCCCGGGGCGAGAGTGCCGTACAGGTAGCCGCCGTCGGTGACCACCCACGGCTCGTTCAAGGTTGTCCATAGCTTCACGCGCCCGTCCAGCCGCCTGAACAGGACTGCGGCGTATTCGGCGAACCAGCGGGCGATGTCCGGGTTGAGCCAACCACCCAGATCGTCCAGGGCGGCCGGCAGATCCCAATGATAGAGGGTCACCATGGGCTCGATGCCGTTGGCCAGCAACGCATCCACGAGCCGCTCGTAAAAGTCGAGACCCGCCGGGTTGACCGCGTTTCGGCCCGCCGGCATGATCCGGCTCCACGACACGCTGAAGCGGTACGCGTTCGTTCCGAGATCGCGCATCAGCGCGACGTCCTCGAGAAACCGCCGGTAGTGATCGCAGGCCACGTCCCCGGTCGCGCCGTCGCGAATCAGGTTCGGCGTGTGCGTGAAGCGGTGCCAGATGCTGGGCCCGGCGCCGTCGCCGAGCGGCGAGCCCTCGACCTGATACGCCGAGGTCGCGGTGCCCCAGAGGAAGTGCTGCGGGAACTCGATCATTTGACGATCACCTCGGCAGGCAGCTCGTGAATGGGCAGCTCTGAGCCCCGCCAGTGGGCTTCCTGGCCATTGATACGAGTGTCGGACGGGGGCGACTGCTTGCCCGGCCAGACGAACACCAAACCGCCGGGCGGCACACGCGAGCCTCCGGCTACCCGGAGAATAACGTGCCCACCTGCCCTCTTGAGAGAGTAGCCAAGGAGTCCGTAGGGGGTGCGCAAGCCCGTCACCGTCACCCCAGGCCCTTCGAGCCACTCGGGGAGAACGCCCGCGGCCAGCACGAGGGCCTGGTCGCCCTCGCGCTCGTAGGCGAACAAATCGAGCACCGCGCGAATGAAATCCGAGGCGACCCAGCCATGCGGCATGTCGCCCACGAAACGCGGCTGCCGAGGATCGCGGCCGATCACCTCGGGCCACTGGTTCCACGCCAGGGGACGACGGCCGGCCAGGAAGAAATCCAGGAGCTCGTGCGCGCGCTCGCGCCAGCCCAGGCGAACGAATGTCCCCACCGCGCGGATCTCGTACGGCGTGTAGTCTTCCCACGCTGTGCGGCCGTCGCGCCGGTCGAGGAACTCGCGCCAATACCGCTCGTACGTCGCCTGGACCATCTCGCGCGGGAGTCGGTGGAGCTCGCCGGCCGGCGCGATCGCGATGGTCGAGGAGGCAGGATCGAAGTCGCCAAGCTCGGCCGAGCCGGGAAGATATGCGATGCCGTGAGCGGCCGCCGTCTGACGAAGCGACGCGAGCAGGTCACCACGGAACTCGTCGCGCTGGGCCTCGAGCCGGCTCGCCGCGTCGCGGCGGCCCAGCGTCGTGGCGATCGCGACGGCGGCCTCGTAGCCCTTCAGCGCCCAGAAGTCATCCCAGTAAGAATGCATCGGCTTGGCCGAATAGCCCTCGTGGCTAATCGACGCCGGGAGCAGCCCGTAGAAGGCGCGCCTCGCGGGGATCAGGTTGGCCTCGGTGCGCTCGGACTGTCGCAGTGACTCGAGATACCGGGCCGCAGCCTCGACGTGCGGCCACATCTCCTCGAGCAGCTGACGGTCGCTCGTATAGCGATGGACTTCGGAGGCGAGAAACATCAACTCGCCCGGGCTGTCATTCTCCGGTACGGGATCGGCCCCCCGCACGTCGACGCAGCAGGGTACCTTGCCATTCGCGAACTGATAGGGCGCATACCAGCGCAGATAGTCGGCGGCCTCGCCGGCGTGCCCGACCCGGAGCAGCGCCTCGGCGATCATCGCGCCGTCACGAATCCACGAGCGCGCATACGAGCGCGTTCCCGGCCGCAGCGCGGGGCCGTCGCGGGTGATCAGCACGTGGGCGAGCGCGGTGCGCAGCGTCGCGATCAGCGGCCGCGCCGGCACGGGAACGTCGATGGACGTCCGATTCAGTTGCTCGCGCCAGGCGGCGGCCACCGCGGCTTGCGCTCGCTCGATCCATGCCGCCGGCACCTCGCCTGTGAGGTTCGGACGAACGGGCGAGCCGGATACCGGCACGACGACGCCCACGAGCTGCCGGGCGCCCGGCGCGAGGCTCAGCCGGTAACCGAGCGCCGCCGAGGCGTAGCCTAGCTCATCGTGGACCTCGGTTGGCCCCGCCCAGTCGCGGCCATTGAGCAGGCGCGGGACGGGGCCGGCATCGAGCGGGAAGGCCGCCGCGCGATCCGGCGTGCGCAATGGAAAGACCTTGCGATCGGCGTTCACCGCGAGGGATACGCCGTCCCACTTGATGTGACGGATGGCGCTCACGCCGCCGATCGTATTGAGAGACTGGGCAGGCGGGTTGACCTGGAACGGACGCACGGCCAGCACGAGTTGAAGCGTGAGCGGCCGCCCCGTCAGGTTCCGGACCTCGTAGTGCGCGATCAGCCGAGCATTCCCGCGTGAGCCCGCGCCGAAGGCCGAGATGCCCAGCTCCCACGAGGGATGACGCCACGTCACGCGCGGGATCGGCAGGTATCCATCGAGCAAGGACTGGCGCGGCTCGACATCGGCCCAACTGACGACGCGCGAGTCGGCAACGATGAACGGCTCTATCGAGAAGCCGCCCTTCGAGACCTCTAGCGCTCCGTCCTCCGAGAGGAGGCCGCTGTCGTGCCCGCCGTCGATGCCAACCAGGGTCCAGGCCGTCTGCTCGCCAGACATGCCTCGGGGGTACGTGCCGCGCGGTGACTCGCGAGCCACCGCCTGGAAGAAGGCGTTCGGCGAGGCCCCGAACGCGAGGTCCTTGATCTGAAGCTCGGCGAGGCCATACGCGCGCGCTGGTCCTTCGTGGAGCGCCAGGCGCAGGAACCGCGTCTCGGACTCGGGCAAGAGCAAGAAGTCTGGGCCGCCGCGGCCATCGACCACGCGGCGCACCGTCCGCCACTGCGCGCCGTCGTCGGAGAACTGCACGTCGTAGCGCGAGGCGTACGCGCCGCGGACCCAGTGAAGGGCCAGGCCCCCAAATTCGCGGGGCCGCTGAAAGTCGATGGTCAGCATCTGGGCGGGGCCGGCCGCGGGATCGCTCCTCCAGGCGGTGCTGACCGAGCCGTCGACCGCCACCAATGCGTGGGAGCCGCTCGACGAGGACGAGGCGTACACGATCGACGGCACGGGAGTCGCGGGCTCCTCGGCGAGCTCTCGCAAGGCGAGCTGGCTCACGTACACTGAGCCGCGACCACCGCCGCGCCCGGCCGCCACGCCAATCTCGATGGCGGCCGCGTGGCGCAGTGTGCGGTCCGTGGTGGGCCCCCAGGCGAATTGGACGTCGCGTTGCTTGATCCTGATCAGCTGCCACTCGCGCGGAAACGCGAAATCGGGCCGATGAAACCACCAGACGTTCTCACCGCTCGCGTCCAGCAACTTGACCTGGAGCTGATTGGCCGGCGCATCGGCGCGCAGATAGAATGTGATCTCGTAGCGCGGGGGCAAGTCGATCGACAGCGCGCGCCGAGCCAGAGCGTAGCCGGCCGTACCGGCCAAATCGAAGTCGAGGCGCAGTCCCGGCCCCCCCACGCCTGCCGTCGGACTGACCGAGGCCTGTACGCCCTCGGACGCCACCGCGGTCCAGGGCGCGACGTCGTCGAAGGTGTCGAGCACCCGCACCGAGGGCGATTCGATGGCGTGGGCCGGGCGTGACGTGCCCCACGCGGCCAAGGCGAGGCCGAGGGTCGCCAGGGCCCCATGCATCACGCGGCGGCCGGCCGTCATCCCCTCACGCTGCCCATCGTGATGCCCTGAACGTAGTAGCGCTGAAGGGCCAGGAAGACGAGGAGCACCGGGAGCGTCGTGAGGACGGCGCCCGCCATCATCAACTCGTTGTCTTGCACGTGCTCGCGTGACAGGCTCGCGAGCGCGACCGGTAGCGTGTAGCGCTCGCTGTCGCTCAAGACGATGAGCGGCCACATGAAGTCGTTCCACGTGCCCAGCGACGTGAACAGCGCCAAGGTCACCACGATCGGCCTCAGCACCGGCACGATGACCGAGCGGAAGATCCGGAGCTCGTTGGCGCCGTCGAGACGCGCCGCCTCCAGCAGGTCGTCCGGAACGGACAGCGCATACTGGCGCACCAGGAATATGCCGAAGATGCTGGCCATGGCGGGAACGATCACCCCGCCGTACGTGTTCACGAGCCCGAGATGCTTGAGCATGAGGAACAGCGGCACCATCGCGACCTGCGCGGGGATCACGAGGGCGCCGAGGAGCACCTTGAAGATGCGGTCGCGACCGGCGAAGCGGAGCTTGGCGAAGGCATACCCGGCCGCCACGTTGAGCGACACCGACACGACGGTCACCGTGATCGTGAGCACCGTGCTGTTCAGCAGATATCGCCCCATCCCGGCGTGGGCGAAGAGCTCCCGGTAGTTCGCCACGGTGGGCCGGGCGGGCAGGAGCGGAGGCGGAAACGTGCTGGCCTCGCCGGGCGACATCAACGAGACCGAGACCATCCACAGGAGGGGCCACACCGTCATCGTCGCCCCCCCGAGC
>Ga0306923_10001389_pt1 | contig 21336 bp, 16 predicted proteins | sample sta12Can44000108_FD_203841 | JGI IMG/M metagenome (GOLD analysis project Ga0306923, IMG submission 203841) | Lab enrichment of tropical soil microbial communities from Luquillo Experimental Forest, Puerto Rico - statanox.12C.anox.44.000.108 (v2)... | ecosystem: Environmental > Terrestrial >... | reverse complement strand
GCCCGGTTGAGGGCGATGATCGGCGAGGGGTCGAGGCGGGCGAGCTGGTCGTAGAGGGCGACGACCTGCGACCAGTCGGTGTCGCGCATATCGCGGGCCGAGGTGTGCACGGCGCTGATCGCGGCGAGGATCTGGTAGCGACCCGGAGCCACCCCGGCGGCCAGGCGCTCGCGCACCAGCCGATGACCCTCGGCGATCAGCGCCGCGTCCCAGGCCCCGCGGTCCTGCTCGTCGAGGGTGACCAGTTCGCCGCTGGCCGAAACCCGGGCGGTGCGGCGGGCCTCGGTGAGGAGCATCAGCGCCAGCAGCCCGGCCACCTCACCGTCTTCCGGCATGAGGGCACGGATCAGGCGAGTGAGCCGGATCGCCTCGGCGGTCAGGTCGTGACGTACGGGATCGGTGCCCGGACCGGTCGCCAGGTAGCCCTCGTTGAAGATCAGGAAGAGGACGGCGAGTACGCCGGAGACGCGTGCCGGGAGATCCTCTGCGGACGGCACCCGGTAAGGGATGCGGGCCGCCTTGATCTTGGCCTTCGCGCGGGTGATCCGCTGCCCCATGGCGGTCTCCGGCACCAGGAAGGCACGGGCGATCTCTGCCACGGTCAGGCCGCCGACCATGCGCAGCGTCAGCGCCACGCGGGTCTGCATCGCGAGCGCCGGGTGACAGCAGGTGAAGATCAGCCGGAGCCGCTCGTCGTCGATGGCGCCGACAGGCTCGGGCGGGCCGTCGTACAACAGCTGAGCCTCCTTCTGCTTGTCATCGCGCTTGTTCTCGCGCCGGATCCGGTCGATGGCCTTACGGCTGGCGGCGGTGGTCAGCCAGGCGCCGGGGTTGGGAGGTACGCCGTCGGCCGGCCACCGCTCGACGGCGGTCGCGAACGCCTCGGCGGCCGCCTCCTCGGCGACGTCGAGGTCACCGAAACGCCTGGTCAGGGCGGCGACCACCCGCGCCCACTCCTCGTGGTGGGCCTGGGTGATCGCCTCCCGGACGCCGGCCACGCTCACAGGAACGGCCGCACCTCGACCTTCCGGTTGCAGGCCTTGGACCCCTCGGCGGCGAGCTTGAGCGCCACGTCGAGGTCGGGGGCATCGATGATCCAGAAGCCGGCGAGATACTCCTTCGACTCCAGGAAGGGCCCGTCGGTGACCATCGCCTCCTCGCCCCGGTTGTCGATGACGGTGGCCGAGCTAGGCGCCCCGAGGCCGCCGGCGAAGACCCAGTGACCCTCCGCCATGAGCCGGTCGTTGAACACGTCGATCGCCGCCTGCTCCTCCGGGGTGGCGAGGTCGGCCGTGTCAAAGATCACGGAAACCAGATACTGCATCCCGATCATCTCCTGTGGTCCAGGGCGCCCCTGGCGGGCGGCCGCTCACCCCTGCAACGAACACCGTTGCCCCGATCCGACACCGTCTCCCGGATGTCTTTCAAGACTTCCTGGTACGCCGGGCCGGTCCTCTAGCGCGTCACCTGCGCCACGTGCGTCAGTCGGCGTACTGCGGGCGCCCGGCCGGCCGGTAGACCTGGACCGTTATGCCCTTCAGGAACGCTCGCGATTCGGCCAGGTCAAGCGCCATGTCCGGGCCGGCGTCGGGGAACAGCCGGGTGCCCTGGCCGACGACCACCGGGACGATGAGCAGACGCGTCGGCGCGCTGATACACCTGATCGACGAACGTCATGGCCTCGCTGTCGAACAGCGGCCTGGCCCACCCGCCGCGCTCGAATCCGCGGCGGTTGTGCCTCCGCCCGCCGTTTCCCTCCATCACCCCATCGACGGAGACCTGCGTCGTGGTCGTCAGCTGATGGCCGTGGTTCCCTTCTCCGTGCGGGCGCCCCTCGCGGGCGGCCTCTCACCCCCGCAACGAACACCTCCGCCCCGATCCGACAGCACATGTCGTCGACCGCGCGATTTCCACCCCGAACGGGCGGCTACTTACGTGCTTCCGTCTGCCAGCGCTGGTTGCCGGGTGTGACTGGTCCGGGACGAGCTTTGTTCCCGCGATCCGCGGCCGGCTCCAGCGGGAAGAGGCAGGTTCTACCTTCCGGGCGTCAGCGGGGCGAAGGTGTGGTGCTGCCAGATGAGGCGTGAGGTCTCTTCCGGGTAGGGGGCGACCTCCGGCTGCGCGTCGTAGACCTGCGCCAGGCGCTGTTCCGAGTCGTACGCGGGCCACCCGGGATCGCCGTCGACGGCGAACCGCGTCCATGCGGCACGCATCTGTGCGGACAGCGTTTCGGCCTCGGGGGACGGGCCGTCGCCGAACAGGGCGGCGGGCTGCCCGCGGTCCAGGTTGCCGAAGACGAGCGGAACGTCGAGGCCGTGGCAGGCGCCGAGGATGCCGCCCAGGCCCGGGGCGGGCCAGGTCAGCTCGTAGACGTGCGCCCGGCCGCCGGCGTCGTGGTGCGCCTGGGCGAGGTGCAGGCTCGGCATGCGGAACAACCAGTCCGAGTTGACCGCTTCGTGCAGCAGGCCCGGACGTTGTCGCGCACCCACGCCAGGGCCGCGACCTGATCAGGCAGCCCCCGGGTTGGCGGGCGCCCCCTCGATCTGCGCGAAACCCTCCACCCCGACCCGGTAGTTGAACGTCACCACGACGACGCCGCCCTCCCCGGCCAGACGGGCGCCGTCGTACTCGGGCAGGCCGGACGTGCCGATCATGTAGCCGCCGCCGTGAAACCACACCATCACCGCACGCCCCGCACCCGAGTCCGGCTCGGGCGTCCAGACGTTGACCGTCAGCCAGTCGTCGCCCTGCGTGTCCCGTGCCGCGCCCATGCCCTGCGGGGGCGGCGGCCCGAAATCCAGGGCGGGCCGCACGCCCTCCCAGCCCTGCACGGACCGCGGAGCGGCGAAACGCAGCGCTCCAACCGGCGGTTCGGCGAACGGGATGCCGCGGAAGACGGCCACACCGTTCTCCCGGCTACCGCGCAGCGTCCCGGCGGTGGTGCGGACGAGTGGGGGGTCGGGCTCGGACGAAGTTCGGGTCATGACCGGATCATCCCTTGGGCCGCGGCCGCCCGGGCAGGATCTCGCCCATGTCGTCGAACACGATCACGCCGTTGCACAGCAGGCTCCATCCCTGCTCGGGGTGGAAGGCGACGGTGCGGGCGGCGTCGCGGTCGCGGCGGTCGGCCGGGGGGCACGTGGGGCGGTGAGAACACATGGCGCGCCTCTGATCTGGGGGCTGCGGACGGGCTGGACGCCGTGCCGGGGGATGGAGGCTCCATCCCCCGGCACGGCAGCTCCAGCGCGACGGGGAGACCGGGCAATCCGTCGCGGCTGGACAAGATTCAGCCTCGCGTACGGGCTGGTGAAATGGCCTCAGGTGTTTCCTGTAATGTGCACCCTCAATCCCGGTGCGGCACCCCTGGCTGATGGCCGGTCAGCGCGACACCCCGGCGTCACGCCCCGCCTAGCCCGTTTCAGCCCGCGGTCGTCGGCGTGGGCGAGGGAGAGGTGGCCGCGGGAGAGGTAGGCCCGGCGTGTGCCGCCGCTGCGGGGCTGGCCTGCCCCAGCGCGGTTGTGGTGACCGGCCCGGCGGAGCTGCCCTTGAGCCAGGCTGACCAGGACAGCTGCCAGTAGCCCCAGCCGTTGTCCCAGGCGAGCGGGCGCGGCGTGCCGGTGATGGTCACCGGGTCGCCCCGGTAGGCGGTGTGCCGCCACCAGGCAGCGCCGTCGGCAGTCATCCGGACGCACCCGTGGCTGCAGTTCTCCTGGCCCAGGCACCACAAACCGCCAGGGCTCTGGTGCATGTACTCGCCGCTGTCGGAGATCTGCACGTCGTCGTAGACGAGCTCGTGGTAGTACCCGGGCTGGCCCTGCTTGATGTTAGGCGAGGTCATCCACACCGAGTCGTAGCTGCCCATGGTGAGGTGAACGCCGCTGGTGGTGTAGAAGTCATTGCCGACGGAGTCGTAGCCGCCCATTCCGCCGCTGACCGGGATCGTCCTGGCCAGCGACCCGTTGACATAGAAGCGGGCCAGATCGGTCTTCAGGTTGACCTTGACCAGGTGCGAATCCCCGATCGTGAACGAATGACTGAGGTCGCTCCCGCCCCACAGGCCGGGCCCGCCGGGGACGCCGGTCAGGTGCGCGGTCAGCAGCACATGCTCGTGGGCCGGCCAGTAGCTCTGCGGACGGAAGACAACCTCGCTGTCTGAGGCCCAGAACCACGCGCCGGTGACCGGGACGTCGCTGCCGACCTCAAGGGCACGCTCCACCGCGGCCCGGTCCGAGCGGGCCACGTCGTAGTTGAAGTCGACGATGATCGGCATGCCGACGCCGGCGGTCTCACCGGAGCCGGGAGTAATGCCGCTGATCTGCAGGATGCGAGCCGCGCTCCTGGTGGTGAAGTGCGTGACCTCGGTCGTCTCCGCGCCCTTGCCGTTCCTGGCGATGACGGTGACAGCGTAGGAGGCGGCGGGCCTCAGCCCCCACCGCGCCGACCAGCTCGTGCCGTCCGGCCCGTACTGCCCGGCCACGGCCGAGTCGCCGGACGCCACCGTGACCTGGGTGAGCGTGCCTCCAGACGCCGTGATCTGCACCCGGGTGCCGGGAGCGACCATCGCCGCGCCGTCGGCCGGCGTCACGGTCACGACCGCGGGCGGCGTGGGTTTGCTGACCAGCCGCTGCGCGGCCAGATGCTCCGCCGTCACCGGGCCCGCCGTCGCCACATACGTGATCCCGCCCGCCAGCACGAGTCCGGCAGCCGCCGCGACCAGCCATCGTTCGTTCCGCACCACGGGCCTCGCCATCCACGAAGGACCTTCGATTTAGCGGAATAGTACCGGTGCCAGCAGGATGCCTGGCCACGGCCTGTACCATGCTCACGACTCTGCACTACAGGCCGCCAAACTCGAGCACGCAATCGAGAAGGACCTCCCGAATGGAAATTTCTACTAAAATGGCTTCGCGCCGCCGGGGCCTCTCAGTTCGGGAGGGTGCCGGTGGTGTTTAGCGTGCCGGTGTCGTCGAGGTTGTCCAGGACGGCCGGGAGGCCGAGGGTGAGCATCTTCTTGCGGACCGAGCCGAGCAGCTTGGCCATGAAGAACCCGCCTGGGCCGGTGAAGCCGGTGTGGTCGTAGGTGAAGCGGGTGCCGCCGTCGTGTGGCTCGATGTGGTAGGTGACGTAGGTGGGGCTGCCGCCCTCCTCGCCGGCCCAGGAAAAGCGGAGCAGGGACGGCTCGCGGACCTCGAGGACCTCGCAGTCGACGATGCCGCGCCAGCCTGGCACCGGCTTGGCGACGAACTGGAACTTGGTTCCGGCCACGGGGGCGAAGCCGACCGGCCGGGCTCCTTGCCCGGTCACGGTCCACAGCGGGATCAGGTCCGGGTCGGTGACCGCGCGCCAGACCTTGGCGGGCGGGTGCGGGTAGTCGCGCACGATGTGGATGTCAGCCATGGAGAGCTCCTCGGGCAGGAAGGAAGGCAGGCCGGCCGGCCGCCCGCGCCGGCACCTGCCCGGGACAGCCACGCCTATTGACGACCGATGACACCTACGTTACGTTTACGCTCGTGTCGATCAATCGATCGAGACGAGGGCGGGAGGTCGCATGTTCCACATCGGCATCGACATCGGCGGCACCTTCACCGACTGCGTCCTCATCGGCGCGGATACGGACGGCCGGGTCACGACGTACCGCACCGCGAAGGCGCTCTCCACGCCGGGCGATCCGGCCGACGGGGTCATGGCCGGGCTGGCCGAACTGGCCGTCAGCGTCGGCCTGCCCCTGCCGGAACTGCTGGGCCAGACCGAGCGGTTCGGGCACGGGACCACGATCGGCACCAACGCGGTGCTGGAACGGACCGGCGCCCGGGTCGGGGTGATCACGACGGCCGGGCACGGGGATGCGCTGGCCATCATGCGAGGACACGGCCGGGTGGCCGGGCGCCGGGTGGAGGACGTGTTCAGGGTCCGCGGCACGTCGCTGCCCGCCCCGCTGGTCGTGCCCGGGGCGGTCCTGGAACTGCACGAGCGCGTGGACGCCGCCGGGAAAGTCGTGGTCACCCTGGACGAGAGCCAGGCCATGGCCGCGGTCACCGCGTTCATCGCCGAGCATCGGCTGGACAGCGTCGCGGTGGCCTTCCTGTGGTCGTTCGCCAACCCGGTGCACGAGCTTGCGGTGGAAAAGATCGTCCGGCTGGCGGTCCCGGACGTCTTCGTCTCACTGTCGTCCCGGGTGTCACCGCGCCTCGGCGAGTTCGAGCGCACCGTGGCCACGGTGCTCAACGGGTACGTGGGCCCGGCGTGCACCCGTTACCTCGGTTCGATGGGCGACCGGCTGGCCGCCACGGGGTTGCGGGCGCCGCTGCTGGTCATGCAGTCAAGCGGCGGGGTGGTGCCGGCCGCGGTCGCCGCCGAGGTGGCGCTGGGGACGCTGGACTCCGGCCCCACCGCGGGACTGACCGGCGTGGCCGCGCTGGCGGCCGCCAACGGGGACCGGGACGTGGTGGCCACCGACATGGGCGGCACCTCCTTCGACATCGGCCTGGTCGTGGACGGGCGGCCGGCGGTGGCGGAGGAGTCGGTCATCGACCAGTACACCTACCGCGTGCCGCACCTGGACATCCGGGCGACGGCGTGCGGGGGCGGCACGATCGCCCGGCGCGACCCGCAAACCGGGGCGCTGCGGGTGGGACCGGACAGCGCCGGCTCCGAGCCCGGCCCGGCCTGCTACCGGCGGGGCGGGACCCTGCCCACCGTCACCGACGCGGACGTGGTGCTCGGCCTGCTCCGGCCGGACAGCTTCCTGGGCGGCCGCATGCCGCTGGACGAGCACGCCGCCCGGGCGGCGGTCGGCGCGCTGGCCGCCGAACTGGGCCTGGGACTCGAGGAGACCGCGGCGGGCATCGTCACCGTGAACAACCTGAGGGCGGCGACCCTGATCCGCCAGCAGACCCTGGAGCGCGGCCTGGACCCGCGCGACTTCGTGCTGTACTCCTACGGCGGGGCGGGCCCGGTGCACGCGTTCGGCTACGCGGCCGAGATCGGGGTGCGGGAGGTGCTGATCCCGCTCGGCAACGGCGCGTCCACGCTGTCCGCGTACGGCATCGCGGCCGGCGACGTCACCCGGTTCACCGAGGTCGAGACGGCGCTGCGGGCGCCGTTCGAGGACGCGGCGCTGGCCCGCGAGATCGCCAGGGCCGTCAGCCGGGCCCGCGAGGCCATGGTGGCCGCGGGCGCCGATGAGGAACCGCGGATCGAGATCTGGGCGCTGATGCGCTACCAAGAGCAGCTGATGCACAGCCTGGAGGTGCCCATCGACCCTGCGGATACCGGTGCCGAACGGCTGACCTCCCGTTTCACCGACGAGTACGCGCGGCGCTACGGCGCGTCCGCGGCCTCGGCGTTCCAGGCGGCCGAGGTCTTCGCGCTGCGCGTCCGGGCCCGGGCGCCGGCCGCGATCGGCCCGGTGATAGACGCAGTGCCGTCCGCGGCGCCGTCCGGTTCCGGCGCGCCCGGCCAGGTAGCGCAGGTGTACTGGCCGGACGCCGTCCAGCGCCTGGACACGCACGTGTACGACGGGGACCAGCTGGCGGACGGCACCGAGATCTCGGGCCCTGCCCTGGTCGAGCTGTCCCACACGACGATCGCGGTGCCGCGGGGCGCCTCGCTCACCGCCGACCGCGGGCATTTCCGCCTCCGGCTGCCAGCTGCCCCAACGGCCGTGAAGGGAGCCGCGTCATGACCGCGCCCGCCGATGTGGCCTGGGACGGCGTCGCCCGCGGGTACGTCCCGCCGACCTCGCTGTCCATCGACCCGGACCTGCCGCTGCACGAGACCGGCGACACCGACGTCGACCCGGTGACGTTCGAGGTCATCCGGTACGCGCTGCTCAACGCCAACGTCGAGCACGGCCAGACGCTGCAGCGGCTGTGCGTCTCGCCGATCACCATGCTGACCCGCGACTTCCAGCCATCGATCCTCACCCAGCGCGGCGAGCTGGTCTTCCTCGGGCCCTACCTGCAGTACTTCTCTAACGCGCAGGCCCTGACGATCCGCTGGATCCTGGAGAACCGCAGCTCGGACCCTGGCATCGGGCCCGGGGACATGTTCCTGTCCAACGACCCGTACGTGGGCACCCCGCACCAGCCCGACACCATCGTCGCGGCGCCCGTGTTCGCCGCCGGGCAGCTGTTCTGCTGGGTCGCCAACGTGCTGCACCACTCCGACATCGGCGGCTCAGTCGTGGGCAGCTTCTGCGTCGACGCGCCCGACATCTTCACCGACCCGCCGGCCTTCCCGCCGTTCAAGATCGTGGAGGGCGGCCGGGTCCGGTCCGACCTGGAGCAGCTGTTCCTGCGCCAGTCGCGGCTGCCGGGCGTGGTGCAGATGGACCTGCGCGCGGCGATCTCGGCGAACACGGTCACCGCGGGCAAGATCGAGGCGCTGATCGCCCGTTACGGCGCCGACGCGGTCAAGACGGTGATGACCAGGCTCATCGACGCGGGGGAGGAGGTCTTCCTGCAGCGGCTGCGGCAGATCCCCGACGGCACCTGGTCGCACCGGCTGTACGCGGAGGCGTCGCACACCGGCGACACCGGGCTGTACCGGTACCAGCTGACCGTGCGCAAGCGCGGCGACGAGCTGGTGGTCGACAACGCCGGCACCGACCCGCAGGCCGGGTCGATCAACGTGACCTACGCCGGGCTGGCCGGTGCGTTCTTGTCCGCGCTGACCGCGTCGCTGACCCCGGACCTGGCCGGCGCCTACGGCGGGGTGTACCGGCGGGTGCGCTTCGAGCCGGTGCCCGGCACGCTGTCCTGCGCGGACTTCCCCGCGGCGGTCAGCCCGGCCGGGGTGTTCACCATGGAGCTGCTGATCAGCCTGTCCGGCTCCGTGATCGCCAAGATGGTGGCGGCCGGGCCGCCGGAGCTGCGCGACCGTGCGCTCGGGCCGTCGCAGCCGCACTGGTACGGGACGATCATCGCCGGGCAGTACCCGTCCGGGGCGCCCTTCATCGCGGTCAACGCCAACAACATGGTCGGCGCGCTGCCGGCCAGCAGCGACGCGGACGGCGCCGACTTCGGCGGGCACTTCTGGATTCCCGAGGGCATCGCCAGCAACATCGAGGAGACCGAGCAGCTCTACCCCATGCTGTGCCTGTACCGCCGCGCCCTGCGCTGCGGCGCGGACGGTGCCGGCGCGCACCGCGGCGGCCGCAGCATCACCGAGGCCTACGTGCCGTGGGGCACCCCAGGCCTGGCGGCGGCCCTGTACGTCGACGACTCCTTCCCCAAGGCGGTCGGCCCGTTCGGCGCCAACCCGAGCAGCATGGGCCGGGTCGTGATCAAGCACGGGGTGGGCCTGGCCGGCCAGTTCGCCGCCGGCGTCGTCCCGCAGGATCTCGGCGCCCTGCCCGGGCAGGAAGAGCCGGTGGCGCACAAGGGACCGATGCTCATGCTCGGGCCCGACTCGGTCATCGCCTGGACCGGAGCGAACAACCCCGGCTACGGCGACCCGCTGGCCCGCGCGCCCGAAGCCGTCGCCCGCGACGTCGCCAGCGGATGGCTGGACCGGGCCGACGCCACCCGGGTGTACGCCGTGGCCTGGACGGCTGACGGTGCGGTGGACGAGCAGGGTACACAGGAGCTGAGGGCCGGACGGCTGCGGGCGCGGCTGGCCGCGGCCACGCCGCCGGAAGGCGGGGTCCCCCCGCGGCTCGACGGCGGCGCCGCGGAGCCGCGCCCGGTGGGCGGGGACCTGGGCGTGCTCGAACGTGGCGGGCAGCCCGCCGAGTGGGTGTCCCTGTCCGGCCGGGTCCGGCTGGGGCCGGTCACCGGCGACTACCGGAACGCGTGCGCGGTGCTCGAGACGCCGGTCAACGAGGTGGCGCCGGAGTTCGCCACCCGCCCGGGCCGGCCGGGCGCCGCGATCCGGCTCCGGGAGTACCTGTGCCCGGTCACCGGCGTGCGGCTGGCCGCCGAGCTGATCCGGGCCGGCGACGACCCGGCCGCCGACATGGTGCTGACGGGCGGCGCGGGATGACCGGGGACGGCATATGACCGGAGCTCGTTCGGCGTCCGGGATCCCGCTGCGCCCCTTTTACGGGCCGGACGAGGATCCGCGCGACTACGCGGCGATCGGCGATCCGGGCACGTACCCGTTCACCCGTGGCCGGCTGCGGCCGCCGCACGCGCGGCCCGGCGGGTGGATCCAGCGGGAGCTGTCCGGCGAGGGCTCGCCGCGCCGGTCCAACGAGCAGCTCAGGTCGCTGCTGGCGCACGGGGCCGTCGGCATCGACGTGATCGGCGACAACCCCACCATGTCGGCGCTGGACCCGGACCACCCCATGTGCGTCCCCGCGGTCGGCACCACCGGCGTGTCCCTGTGCCGCAAGCAGGATTTCGTCGAACTGCTCGACGGCATCCCGCTGGACCGGATCACGCTGAGCCACTCGCTGCCGCCGGCGTTCGCCATCGCGGGCCAGTACCTGGCCGCCCGCCAGGCCGGCCTGGACCCGGCCGTGCTGCGCGGCTCCGCCATCCAGCCGCCGCTGTACTCCGAGGACTGCTCGTACTCGACCTTCCTGCCGTTCGGCATCCGGATGCGGCTGACCCTGGACTCGATCGCGTTCTCGCTGCGGGAGATGCCGCGCTTCCACGCGTTCCTCGAGGACACCTACTACATCTCCGACGGCGGCCTGGACGCCGTCGAGGAGATGAGCCTCGGGCTGCTGGAGATCCGCGAGGTCTGCCGCCGCCTGCTGGCCCGCGGCCTGGCCGTCGACGCGTTCGCCCCGCGCATCGCCATCCTGGTCAACTGCCGGATGGACCTGTTCGAGGAGATCGCCAAGATCCGCGCGACCCGGCGGCTGTTCGCGCGGATGATGCGGGAGGAGTTCGGCGCGGCCGACCCCCGGTCGTGGTCGGCCAACATCGCGGTGCACACCTCGGGCCTGACCCTCACCGCGGCCCAGCCGGCCAACAACATCGTCCGCGGCGCCGTCCAGGCCCTGGCCATGGCCATGGCGGGCGTGCAGGGCCTGGAGATCTCCACCTTCGACGAGCCGTTCCGCACCCCGTCCGACGTCGCGCACCAGCTCGCCATCCGCACCCAGCAGATAATTGAGTCCGAGACGAACGTCGCCGGGGTCCAGGACCCGCTGGGCGGCTCCTGGTACATCGAGGCGCTCACCGACGAGCTGGAACGCCGGATCGACGCGGCGGTCCGGGAGATGGAGCGCCGCGGCGACGTTGGCACCCTGGTCGAAAGCGGGTACTTCCGGGGCATCTTCACCCGCGCCATGGACCGGCACTCGGTCGCGGTCCAGCAAGGAGAGCTGCGCATCGTGGGCGTCACGGAGCACGGCGTCCCGCCGGAGGCCGACCGGTTCCTGCGGGACGTCGCCGAGGCGCGGTTCGAGCCGGATCTGGCCCACGTCGAACGGATCAGGGCCTGGCGCCCCGGCCGCCAGGCCCGGCCGCTGCAAGCCAGCCTGGAGGGCGTGCGGGCCGCCTCGGCCGACCCGCACGCCGGGCTGATGGAACCGATCGTCGCCGCGCTGGACGCCCAGGCGACCATCGGCGAGATCACCGGGGCGCTGCGCGAAGGCCAGGGCGTGAACGCCGACCCGTTCGGTTCACATGAAGGGGTGCGGCGGTGACCGGCGCGGCGCGCCCGGGACGGGTGGTGATCGGGACCCTGGGCCTGGACCAGCACGAGGTCGGGGCGATGGCGATCAGCCAGCTGCTGGTCAGGCACGGCTACGAGGTGATCTACCTCGGGCGGTTCAACACGCCGGAACGGCTGGCCGCCGCGGCGCGGCAGGAAGACGCCGACATCATCGGGGTCTCGGTGCACTCCTGGGAGTTCACCGCGTACGCGGGCGAGCTCGTGGACCGCTGCCGGGCGCTGGGCACCGGCCTGGTCTTCGGCGGGAGCGTGCTGACCGAGGCCGACCGGGCCGACCTGCTCGCCCGGGGCGCCGACGCGGTCTTCGGTCCCTACGCCTCCGCGGACGGCATGCTCGCCGAGATCAGTGCGATCGTGGACCGGGTCCGTTCGGGGGCGGCGGCGGAGGTGAGGGATGTGGCCGGGGAGCCTGGGCCGCTGGCGGGACGGGTGGTCGTGGTGACCGGGGCGGCCCGGGGGCTGGGGCGGGCGTACACCGGGGAGCTGTGCCGGCAGGGGGCCGCGGTGGTGGCCACCGACGTGGACGAGTCCGCGCTCAAGGAGACGGCCGAGGCCATCGGCAACCGCGTGCACCCGCACGTCTGCGACATCACGGATCCGCAGGCGCCGCGGGCGCTGCTCGACGCGGCCCTGAGCCGGTTCGGCCAGCTGCACGGCCTGGTGTCCAACGCGGGCCTGCTGCGCTCCGGGCCGATCCTGCGGCTGCCGGACGAAGATCTTCAGCTGCTGCTCGACGTGCACGTGACCGCGGCCTTCCGGCTGCTGCGCGTCATCGGCGGTTACTGGCGCGGCGAGGCCAAGGCGGGCCGCGCCCCCGGTGCCGCCGCGGTGCTCACCACCTCCGCCGCGGGCCTGTACGGCTTCCGGGCCGAGGCGGCCTACAGCGCAGCCAAGGCGGCCGTCGCGATGCTCGCCCGCGTCGCCGCCGACGAGATGGCTCGCTACCAGGTCACGGTCAACGCCGTCGCCCCGGTCGCCCGCACCCGCCTGACCGGTTGGCTGGGCGAGGGCCCAGGTGAGCCGGAGCGCGACCCCTGGGCGGCCGAGCACGTCGCCCCCGTCGTGGCCTGGCTGCTCGGTCCCGGCGCCCGGGACGTCACCGGACGCGTCATCGAGGCGGGCCACGGCCAGGTCTCGGTGCCGGCGCCCTGGCGGCCGGGGAGCGCGTTCCCGCTGCCTGCGGCGCTGTCCCCGGCCCGGGCGCAAGATCTGCTGCCGCGGGTGCTCGGCCGCGCGGGGGCCTCTCCGGGGCTGCTGGCCGCGGACGCGGCCCTCAGCGGGGAGGCGGGCCCGCCCCGTTCGGATCCGCCCCGAGCATCGTGAACACCAGGTCGGTGTATCGGCCGATCACCTCGTCCCGGCCGAGGCGGCCCGCCGGGGAGTACCATTCGCGGATCCCGTTGAGCATGTCGAGGATGGCCATCGTGGTGAGCGAGACGTCCGCCACCCGGAACTCGCCCGCCTGGCAGCCCTCGACGATGGTGTCGCGCACCGCGTCGTGGTAGGCGATCTGCAGCCCGGTCGCGTGTTCCCGCTGCGCGGCATCGAGTGCGTAGCGGATCGGGTTGCCGATCAGCAGCTCGGGGCGGCGGTCGTCGCTGATCTCGATGTGCCGCCGGACCGTGCGCCGGAGGCGCTCGGCCGGGCTCAGCGTCCGGTCGCGCAGCACCGGGACGGTCGCGTCCACGAAGTCCGACATGAACCGGTCGACGATGGCGTACAGCACGCCCTGCTTGTTGGCGAAGTGGTGATACATGGTCGACGAGGAAATGCCCACCGCCTCGGCGATGTCCCTGATCGACGTGGCGCCGTAACCCCGCTCGTAGAACAGCAGGCTGGCCCGCTGGAGGATCTCCTCGCGGGGCACCCGGCCCTCGTCGAGGGACTTCTTCCTGGCCACGCACCGGAGCTTACCCGGGGGTGACGCCACCGGCGCCTGACGGACAGGGGGAGGCCGGCTGCCTCCCCCTGCGGTCGTACAGAATGACGCGCGGCAATGTGCTGGGCTTCAGCCTCCGATCGTGAACGTCTCGTGGATGACGTTCGAGATCGGCCGCTCGTGACCGGTGACAACTCCGGGCGCGGTCCCCCTGACCAGGAAGGCGGTAAGCGTGGCCCGCACGTTCTTGCCGAAGAAGCCCGGCACGCCGACCTCCCAGTCGTTGATGACCCGGGTGAGGCCGTTACGGCTGGACACCGAGTTGAGCTGGAACACCCCGGCCAGGTTGGCGCGCGGCCCGCCGGCCGCCCTGGGGGTGGTGGACAGCGTGACCACCAGGCCCGGCGCGTTCGGGTCGGGCATTGCGGGGCCGAACGTCTTTGCCGGGGGGAGGTTCAGCCCTGGCCGGTAGCCATTGGCGGCCGACAGCAGGTTGTTGCCGCGGGCGTTCTGGGCCTGTGCGATGAGGTCGACGGTGAAGTCGCCCCCGGTGCCGGCGATGTCACCCGGCCGCGGGTTGGTGACCACCAGCCTGATCGCGGGACCGTGACTGTGGTACTGGGTGTAGCCAGCGGGCGCCGCGACGGCGGCTGACGCCCCGCCAGCCAGCAGGGCGCCGCCCAGCAGGGCGCCGCCCAGCAAGGCGCCGGCCGCGGCGCGCGCCCTCGGCCGGCGCCTTGCGGGCGACGTGCCGGTGATGTGATCCTTGTGGTGCACGGATTCCTCCATGTCATGGCGGGCCGGTTGCCCGCCGCTGCCTGCGAGGATGCCCGGCGGCGGCCGGGCCGGGTATAGGGTGTTTGCTGCAAACGGATCCCCTAAACCGGATCCGCTTGCCCCCGAAGGGGGCATGGGCCCGGCGGCCCCGCTTCGCGGATCTGGGGTCGTGAAGGGAACTGGGGTGGCAACCGCCGGCAAACGATCGCAGGTCCTGATCGGGCGGGCCAGCGAGCTGGCCGAGCTTGACCGGGGTCTGGACCGGCTCGGTGCCGGCCAGCCGTGGTTCGTGCAGATCATCGGCGAGCCGGGCATCGGCAAGTCGCGTCTGCTGCTGGAGTTGGTGCGGCGCGCTAGGGCGCGCGGGTACCTGGTGCTGGCTGGCCGGGCCGCGGAGTTCGAGCAGGACTTGCCGTTTGCGGTGCTCCGTGACGCCTGCAACGACTATCTGGGGTCGATCGACCGGCGGCTGCGTCTCTCGCTGCGCTCCGAGACGCTGTCGGAGCTGGCGGCGGTGTTCCCTTCGCTCGGCGGCGCCGGCCCGGACTTGGGCGATGATCGCTATCGGACGCATTACGCGATCCGGGCCCTGCTGGAGTGGCTTGCGGCCCGCCAGCCGACCGTCGTGGCGCTCGATGATGTGCACTGGGCCGACGCCGCCTCGGTCGAGGTGATCGCCCACCTGCTGCGCCGGTTCAGCGGGCCGGTGCTGGGCGCGCTGGCGGCTCGCCAGCGTCCCGCGCGGCTTGCGGCCGTGCTGGACAGCGCAACGCGCACCGGTTTCGGCACGCGGATCGAGCTTGCCCCGCTGACCGCGGCCGAGGCGGAATCGCTGATGGAACCCGGGCTGGACACTGACGAACGCGCCATCCTCTACCGTCAGAGCGGGGGCAACCCGTTCTACCTCGAGCAGTTGTCCCGCGCCGCCGTGCCCGCCGGCGGCCGGCACCGGCTCGCGTACGAGCATCCGGCCGATGAGTGGCGGCCGCCCGCGGCGGTTTCGGCGTCCATCCGCGAGGAGCTTTCCGGGCTGGCCGCTAAGACGCGTGTGACCGTTGATGCCGCGGCCATCGCCGGTGAATCGTTCGAGCCGCAGCTCGTCGCGGCGATCGCCGAGCGGCCGGAACCAGTCACGCTCGCCGCTTTTGACGAACTGCTCGCCGTCGACTTCATCCGGCCCACCGACGCGCCCCGGCGGTTTCGTTTCCGCCACCCGATCGTGCGCCGGGTCGTCTACGACCAGCTGCCGCGGGCCTGGCGGCTCGGTGCCCACGCACGCGCGGCCGCGGCGCTGACGGCCTCCCAGGCGCCGGCCACGGAGGCGGCCCTCCACATCGAGCGGTCGGCCGCCGCGGGGGACCAGGACGCCATCGCGATGTTGATCGACGCCGCGCGGACCGTAGCCCCGCGCGCCCCGCTGACCGCCGGCCGCTGGCTGCGCACGGCGTTGCGGCTGTTGCCTCGTGATGTCGACTCCGCACAGCGGGCCGGGCTGCTCAGTGAAGCCGCGGCCGCGCTGGCCTCGGCCGGCGCCGACGAGGAGTCGGTGGAGGAACTCGAGCAGGCTCTGGCACTGGTGCCGTCCGCCCAGCCCGGCGCGCGGGCCGAGCTGATCGCCAAGCTCGCCGAGGCGCGGCGGCGCAGCGGCCAGCCGTTCGAGTCACGGGCGCTCTTGCTCCAAGCGCTCGAGTCGCTCGGCACGCCCGGCGGGGTGGCCGCCCAGGCGCTGCAGCTCGAGCTGGCGATCGATCATTACTGGCATCGGGAATTCGAGCAGACGCGGGCCTTCGCGGACCGGGTCCTCGCCGGCGCACGCGAGCGCCGCGAGACATCCACCGTGGCGCTGGCGGCGGCGCTGCGGAGCCTGGCGGGCAGCGCGCTAGCGCGGGCCGGCGACGCGCTCCCCGACCTGGCCGAAGCGGAGGCCGAGCTGCGCCGCCTCACCGACGAGCGCCTGGCCCACCGTGTCTATCTCGCGGTTTACATCGGCTTGGCGGCGCTTCACCTGGAACACCTCGATGACGTGCTCACTCATGTCCACCGGTGCTACCGGGTGGCCCGCCTCACCGGCCAGGACGCGATGGCGCACCCCTGGCTGTGCATCACCGCCCGCGCGCACCTGCTGAAAGGCCAGATCGGCAAGGCCCGGCAAGACGCCGCGGCGGCCATCGACACCGCGTTGCTCCCGGGCGAGAACTGGCGCACCATCTGGGCGCTCGAGGCGGACGCGATGACGGCATTCTGGGCCGGCGACGCCGAGCGCGCGCTCGCGAGCGCGACCCAGATGGTTTCGGGTTCACGGCGGAGCTCCGACCATTTCCTGACCCCGGCCGCGAGAATCCAGCTCGGCGGGGCCCTCTATCTCTCCGGCGATGCGGCCGCTGCCGTGACCGAACTGGAGGCGTTCGACGCCGAATCAGGCCGGGACCTGCTTGACCTTCACGCCGGTTTTGGCTGGGAGCTGCTCAGCCGGGCCCGGCTCGCGCTCGGCCAGCTCGATGCGGCCGAAGAGGTGTCCACCCGCGCCGAGATCCGCGCCGAGGCCTCCCGCTTGCCCCTGCGGCGGGCTACCGCCCGCCTGACCCGCGGAACGGTCCGGCTCGCCCGGGGCGATGCCGCCGCGGCTCTGGAGCTGGCCCGCGACGCTACCGAGATCGCCGACCAGGCCGGCAACCCGCTGATCGGCGGGCGCGCCCGGCTGCTCGCGGGGCGCGCGCTGGCCGCGGCCGGGCAACGCGAGGCGGCGGTCGCCGAACTCAGCGCTGCCGATGCGCAGCTGTCCGGTTGCGGTGCCGCGAAGGAAACCGATGCCGCGGCGCGTGAACTCCGCCGCCTGGGGCAGCGGATATCGCGCCGGCCCCGTCCGCACAGCACGGGGACCGGCGTGGCGGGGCTGTCGTCCCGGGAGCGGGAAGTCGCCGGGCTCGTCGCGTCGGGAAAGACCAACAAGGACATCGCCGCCGCTCTCTACCTCAGCGAGAAAACGATCGAGAGCCACCTGGCCCGGATCTACGACAAGCTCGACATCCACTCACGCGCGGCGTTGACCGCCATCATGGTGCGCGACGCTCCCTGACGAGTCCCGTGCTGGCTGACGTTACCCCAGGGTCGCCCGGCTGAGGTCGATCTGGAAGAGCGGTCCGGCACCGGCGGTGACCGCGGGGAGCAGGCCGGCGGCCTGGGGAAGCAGTTGCTCGGCGTAGAAACAGGCGGTGCCGATCTTCTCGCGGAGAAAGGCGGCGTCGGCGTCGCCCGCCGTGCGCAGCAGCCGGGATGCGGCCAGCGCCGACCTGGCCATCAGCCAGCCGCCGATGATCAGGCCGGACAGCCGTAGGTACGGCGTCGCCCCGGCTAGGGCGTCGTTGGGCTCGACCGGGCCGCGGGACAGGATCCAGTCGGTCGCTTCCCGCAGCACGCTGACCCCGTTGGCCAGCGCCGGCTGTATCCCGGCCAGCTCCTGGCCAGCGGCGTCCAGTTCCGTGCCGAGCGCCTCCATCTGGGCTAGGAGGTCCGCCACCACTCCGCCGCCGCGCATAGGCACCTTGCGCATGACCAGGTCGATGGCCTGGATGCCGTTGGTGCCCTCGTAGATCGGGGAGATCCGGCTGTCACGCAGGTACTGGGCCACCCCCGTCTCCTCGACGTAGCCCATGCCGCCGTGAACCTGCAGACCGACCGAGGCCAGCTCGACGCCAAGGTCGGTGCACCAGGCCTTGGAGATGGGCGTCAGCAGCTCGACCAGCTCTCGCCGGGCCTCTCGCTCCGCCGGATCTTGATGGTGCCGGGCGAGGTCGATCGAGACCGCGTTGGTGTAGAGCAAGACGCGCATGGCCTCCAGGTAGGCCTTCATGGTCAGCAGCATGCGCCGCACATCAGGGTGCTCGACGATGGCCGATGATTCACCGGCGGGTACGCCGAGCGCCCGGCCCTGCCTGCGCTCCTGGGCGTAACGCAGGGCGTCCTGGTAGGCCCGTTCGGCAATAGACAGACCCTGGAGGCCGACCGAGAGCCGGGCCGTGTTCATCATGGTGAACATGTACCGCATGCCCTGGTTGGCCTCGCCGACCAGGTAGCCGACCGCCCCGCCGGCATCCCCGTACGACATGACGCACGTCGGGCTGGCGCGGATCCCGAGCTTGTGCTCGATCGACACGCACCGCAGGTCGTTGCGGGCCCCCAGCGAACCGTCGTCATTGACGAGGTACTTGGGAACGATGAAGCAGGAGATGCCCCTGGTTCTGGGGGGCGCATCGGGAACCCTGGCCAGGACGAGGTGGATGATGTTGCCGGTCAGGTCGTGCTCGCCGAAGGTGATGAAGATCTTCTGGCCGGTGATGCGCCACGTGCCGTCGCCGGCCGGCACCGCCGTGGCGCGCACCGCCCCGAGGTCGGAGCCGGCCTGAGGCTCGGTCAGGTTCATGGTGCCGGCCCACTGGCCGCTCACCATCTTTTCCAGGTAGGTGGCCTGCTGGGCGGGGCTGCCGTGCTGGGCCAGCATGTCGATGGCGCCCTGGGTCAGGATCGGGCACGTAGAGAACGCCATGTTCGCGGAGACCATCAGCTCCTGCATCACGACCGCGACCAGCCACGGGAACCCGCCGCCGCCGAACTCGCCGGGGAAGGGCACCGCCCCCCAGCCGGCCTCGACGTACTGCCGGTACGCCTCTTTGAACCCGGGCGGGGTGGTGACGTTGCCATCGCCGTCGAGAGTGCTGCCGGCGGCGTCGCCGACCGGGTTCAGCGGCGCGATCACCTCCGCCATGAACCGGCCGCTCTCCTCGATCACGCCCAGCACGGTATCGGGATCGGCGTGAGCATATGCCTCGAGCTTGGACAAACCGTCAAGGCCGGCAAGGTTCTCGAGAACGAACCTGATGTCACGAAGCGGTGGGACGTACTCAGCCATACCTCAGGTTAAGTCCGGAACGGCCAACGAGCACGGCCGACCGTGCCCGGGTCGGCCGGTACCTCCGAACAGGACTGGGCCCGGCTGGTCATGGTGGCCTGGGAACCCCTGCCAACTCCGCCGCACGGATTGTTCGCCCCTGGTTTACGCCTTCCGGGCAGAACCGCAGCTCGGCAGGAAGACGTGCGTCAAGGACATACGGGAGGAACGTAATGCGTGACCATCACACCAGACGCCCGCGCACCGGCCGCCCCAGCAGTGCACCGCCCTACTACCTGGGGCGGCCGGCCGGCTTGTGGATCACCGCGATGCGCCGCCGCCGCGGTGATCCACCCGCGACGCGCACCCAAGATCCGGACTGAGCCCATGCAGATCACCACCATGAAAACGGGCCCGACGCTGTTTGCCGGGAAGGTGGCGCTGATCACCGGGGCCAGCCACGGCATCGGAGCGGCCACCGCCCGGCTGCTCGCCAGCCTGGGTGCCGCCGTGGCGGTGAACTACCATCATGACGCCGCCGCCGCCGAGGCGGTGGCGGCCGACATCCGGGCCGCCGGGGGCCGCGCGGTGCCGTTCGGCGGGGACGTCACCGACGCGGAGACGGTCGGCCGGCTGGTGGCTGGCGTGACCGCGGCCTTGGGGCCGATCGACGTGCTCATCCTCAACGCGGCCGGCATCAGCAAGCCCGCGAGGGCGCCGCTGCTCCAGCTGCCTCAGGACGCGCTCGAACGGGCAGTGCTGGCACAGCTGCGTGCGGTGCTGGTTCCGGCCCGGGCGGTCGGTGCCGGCATGGCCGCCGCGGGTGCCGGTTCCATTGTCGTCGTGTCGTCGGGCCTGGCCCGCGATCCGCAACCCGGGTTCGCCGACCTGGCGGTGGCCAAGGCCGCGGTCGAGGGCGCCGCCCGGGCCATGGCGCGTGAACTGGGACCGCACGGGGTGCGGGTCAACATCGTCGCGGCCGGCCCCACCCTCACCCGGGCCGCCGCGTGGGCCAGCGACGAGGATTGCCGCCGGTGGGCGTCTCGGACACCGCTCGGGCGCAACGCGACCCCCGCCGACGTGGCCGGGGCGGTCGCGCTGCTGGCCTCCCCGCTCGCCGGCTTCTGCACCGGCGCCTACCTCCCCGCCAACGGCGGCGTCATCATGCCCTGAACGGTCTACGTCATTCCCGATGATGTCGGCCAGAATTCTCTGGAAGAAAGGGTTTGACCCGCCGCGGTACGGGCTGGTGAGCTGGGATACATGGCCGGACCGCCCGGGTTTGTCGGCCGAGAATGTGAGCAGTCTCGGCTGCTCGGCGCGCTGGGCGGGGATGCCCGGCTGGTGCTGGTGGTGGGCGACGCGGGCGTGGGCAAGACCCGGTTCGTCACGGAGGGGATGACCCGGGCCGAGGCGGCGGGGATAGTGATGGTGCGGGGGGAGTGCCTGCCGCTGTCGGGCACGCTTCCGCTGCTGCCGGTGGCGGATGCTCTGGGCGAACTGGCCCGGCACGGCGGCGGCGGGCTGCTGGCCGAGGCGCTGGATGCGGCGCCTGGATACGTGCGGGAAGAGGTGGGACGGTTGCTGCCCGGGCTCGCCCCAGGAGGCGGCGGGACGGCCCCGGATGGCCGGGAGGGGGAGTGGAGCCGGGAGCGGCTGTTCGCCGGGGTGGCGGAGTTGCTGGCCGCGGTGGCAAGACGGTCGGCCGCCGGCGCGGGGCTGGTGGTGGAGGATGTGCACTGGGCGGACAGCGCGACGCTGGACTGCCTGACCTTCCTGGCCCGGGCCGGGCAGCGGGACGGGGCACGAGTGGTCGTGACCTGCCGCGGCGACGAGGCGCCGCTGGCGGCGCATGTGGCGGACTGGCTGGCGCAGGTGCGTTCCGGCGCCAGCGTGGAGGAGATCCGGCTGGCGCCGCTGTCGCGGGCAGAGGTCGCCGGCCAGGTCGCCGCCCTGACCGGCGGTCCGGTCGCACCCAGGGTGATCGATGAGCTATACGCGCGGGCGGAGGGGAACCCGTTCTTCACCGAGCAGCTCGTGGCGGCCGCACTGGCTGGCGGAGCGGAGGGCGGCTTGCGGGTGCCGGCCGGGCTGCCGGCCCGGCTGGCGGAGCTGCTGATGGCGCGGGCGGACCGCTGCGCCGGTCACGGGCGGGCGGTACTAG
>Ga0306923_10001381_pt1 | contig 21422 bp, 18 predicted proteins | sample sta12Can44000108_FD_203841 | JGI IMG/M metagenome (GOLD analysis project Ga0306923, IMG submission 203841) | Lab enrichment of tropical soil microbial communities from Luquillo Experimental Forest, Puerto Rico - statanox.12C.anox.44.000.108 (v2)... | ecosystem: Environmental > Terrestrial >... | reverse complement strand
TCCAGGGTCTTGCCCTTGACCCATTCGGTCACCAGCGAAGACGAGGCGATGGCCGAGCCGCAGCCGAAGGTCTTGAACTTGGCGTCTTCGATCACGCCTTCTTCGCTGACCTTGATCTGCAGCTTCATGACGTCGCCGCAGGCGGGCGCGCCCACCAGGCCGGTGCCGACGTTGTCCTCTTCCTTCTTGAACGAGCCCACATTGCGCGGATGCTCGTAATGGTCGATGACCTTGTCGCTGTAAGACATGATAACTCTCCCTTAGAAACGCGTATGTTGGTGGCGACCCGACTCGCCTCATCCCTCTTCAACCGTCACCCCCGGGCTTGGCCCGGGGGTCCATGGATGCCCGGATCAAGTCCGGGCATGACGTAAGAGGAAAGGCCTTAAGCGCCGACCCTTGTTAATGTTCCGACCACTGGATCGACTTGATGTCGATGCCTTCCTGATGCATCTCCCACAGCGGGCTCAGCTCGCGCAGGCGGCTGACGGCCTCGACGATATGGTCGATGGCATAATCGATCTCGGCCTCGGTGGTGAAGCGGCCGATACCCAGGCGCAGGCTGGTATGCGCCATCTCGGCATCCAGGCCGATGGCGCGCAGCACATAAGACGGCTCCAGCGAGGCCGAGGTGCAGGCCGAGCCCGACGACACCGCCAGATCCTTGACGCCCATCATCAGCCCCTCACCTTCCACGAAAGCGAAGCTGATATTGATGTTGCCGGCAATGCGCTGTTCCAGATCGCCGTTCACATAAATCTCCGGCAGACGGGCGGCGACGCCCTTCAGCAGGCGTTCGCGCAGAGCCAGCAGGCGCTTGCCCTCTTCGACCATCTCATCCTTGGCGATGCGGCAGGCCTCGCCCAGACCGACAATCAGCGGAGTCGGCAGGGTGCCGGAGCGCATGCCGCGTTCCTGACCGCCGCCATTGATCTGCGCCTGCAGGCGCACGCGCGGACGGCGGCGCACGAACAGGGCGCCTACACCCTTCGGCCCATAGATCTTGTGACCCGAGATGCTCATCAGGTCGATGTTCATGGCATTCACATCCAGCGGCATCTTGCCCACCGCCTGAGCGCAGTCGGTATGGAAGAACACGCCCTTCTTGCGGCAAAGCGCACCGATCTCGGCGATCGGCTGGATCACGCCGATCTCGTTGTTCACAGCCATCACCGAGACGATCGAGGTCTTATCGGTGATCGCGGCTTCCAGCGCGGCCAGATCGATCAGGCCGTTCTGCTGCACCGGCAGATAGGTGACGCGGAAGCCCTCGGTCTCCAGGTGACGGCAGGTGTCGAGCACGCATTTATGCTCGGTGACCACGGTGATGATATGATCCTTCTTCTCGCGATAGAAGTAGGCGACGCCCTTCAGGGCCAGATTGTTGGATTCGGTGGCGCCCGAGGTGAAGACGATTTCCTTGGGATCGGCGCCGATGATGGCGGCCACCTGTTCGCGGGCCAGCTCCACCGCTTCCTCGGCTTCCCAGCCATAGGCGTGGTTGCGGGAATGAGGATTGCCGAACTTCTCGGTGAAATAGGGAATCATGGCCTCGACGACGCGCGGATCACAAGGCGTAGTGGCCTGATAATCCAGGTAGATCGGATGCTTGACCTGGTTGGGCTTGCCGTCGCGTGCGGTCATGGCGGTCATATCGTGTTCCTTCACTCAGACTAATCTTCTTAAGCGGCGCTGGCCGCATGTTCATTCATATAGCGCCCGGCCAGAGGGACGAAGGCCTTCAGGAAGGCCTCGACATCCTCGGCGGTCGAGGTCCAGCCCAGGCTCACCCGGATGGCGGAACCGGCCAGATCGCCCGCGCCCATGGCGGCGAGCACATGGCTGGGAGCCACCTTGCCCGACGAGCAGGCCGACCCGGCGCTGACCATCACTCCAGCCAAATCCAGGGCCATCACCGCCGTCTGGGCCGTCAGCCCCGGCACCGCGATCGAGGAGGTATTCCCCAATCGCTGAGCCTCTTTAGCAAAAATGGCGATCCCCGGCAGAGCCTTCAACAGCTCGGCTTCCAAGCCGTCGCGCAAATCAGCCATGCGCTGGATTTCATCTTCGCCCATGGCTCGGATAGCCGCGGCGAAGCCGGCGATACCCGGCAGGTTCTCGGTGCCGGCACGATGGCTGTGCTCTTGCCCGCCGCCCTTGATCAGAGGCGAAACCTCCAGATCGGGGTCGGCCAGCACCAAGGCGCCAACGCCTTGCGGCCCGCCCAGCTTATGGGCCGACAAGGTCAGGGCGTCCACCCCCAGCGCGGCGATGTCCAGCGCCAGTTTTCCCGGAGCCTGCACGGCGTCGCAATGGAACAGCGCGCCATTGGCATGGGCGACGCGGGCCAGTTCGGCGATTGGCTGGATCACCCCGGTCTCATTGTTCGCCAGCATGACCGAGACGACCAGATCGCGGCCGCCCAGATGCTCCAGCTGACGGGCCAGACCTTGCGGGTCCACCAGACCGTCGGCATTGACCGGCAGCAGATGGCATTGAGCCGCCTTCAGCACCGAGGGATGCTCGATGGCCGAGGCCACCACCAGCTTTCGCCCCAACCCGGTCAAAGCCAGATTGTTGGCCTCGGTTCCGCCCGAAGTGAAGATCACCCCGGCGGGCTTGGCCTTAGCGAAAGCGGCGACTGTCTCCCGGCTCTCTTCCAGAACCTTCCGCGCCGCCCGCCCGGCCCCATGAACCGAGGACGGATTGCCGAGAACCATCATGGCTTCGGCTACCGCCCTGGCGGCTTCGGGGCGCACCGGCGTCGTGGCGTTATGGTCGAGATAAGCGGACATGGCTGCGATCTTACTCCGCCGCCGCCGTACCACCGCCATGGAACACGCCGCTGGAGCCCAGCAGCTTGCGCTCGACCACATCGGCGATCGAGACCGAGCTGAGGTAGAGATAAATCTGATTGCCCAGCTCTTCCCACAGATCATGGGTCAGGCAGCGGCCCTTGTTGTTGTGGCAGCCCGCCGGAGTGCCGGGAGCGCAGCGGGTGGTCTGGATCGGCTCGTCCACGGCCAGGATGATGTCCGAGACGCGCATCTGCGTCATCGGACGCGACAGCAGATAGCCGCCGCCCGGACCGCGAACGCTTTTCACCAGCCCGCCCTTGCGCAGGCGGCCGAACAGCTGTTCGAGATAGGACAAAGAAATTTCCTGGCGGTCGGCGATGTCGGCCAGAGCAACGGGGCTGCCGTTGCTGTGAACCGCAAGATCGACCATGGCCATCACGGCATAACGCCCTTTAGTGCTGAGTTTCACGACCGTGCTCCCGTTTTCGTTAAAGTCACCTGTTCATGGCGCTCGCCTTCCAGTTCGGCGATGCGATCCTTCATCTGCGACATTTCCTGACGCAGTGTCTCAATAGTCCGCACCAGCGGATCGGGCAGATCGCCCTCGAGCCCATAGGCGAGGAATTCGTTGCCCTTGGTGCAGCGCCCGGCGATGCGGGCCGGAATGCCGACCATGGTCACGCCGGGCGGCACTTCCGTCAGAACCACCGAATTGGCGCCGATACGCGCCCCGGCCCCGACGGTGAACGGCCCCAGCACCTGCGCCCCCGAACCGACGATGACGCCGTCTTCCAAGGTGGGATGGCGCTTGCCCATATGCAGCGAGGTTCCGCCCAGGGTGACGCCCTGATACAGCGTCACATCGTCGCCGATCTGGGCCGTCTCGCCGATCACGACACCAGTGCCGTGATCGATGAACAGACGCCGGCCAACCGTGGCGCCGGGATGAATCTCGATGCCGGTCAGGATCTTTCCGACATGCGACAGGAAGCGGCCCGTCACCCGCAATCCATGGCGCCAGCACCAGTTGGCGGCGCGGTGGAAAATCAGGGCATGCAGGCCGGGATAGCACAGCAAAACCTCGAGCGACGAGTGCGCCGCAGGGTCGCGCTGGCGAATAGATTCAATTTCTTCCCGAAGTCTCTTGAAAAGCATCGTCATCAATATGTTATTGTACGCCGCTTGCGACAGGGGGGTCCCGCCGCAGGTCGCAAGGGTCTCCTTGCTTGAGCGAGAATATAGGAAGACCGACTTGGCAGGTCAAGTATGACCCGCGCATGGCAGGTTCCGATTGAATTTTAATCCATACCGGTTCTGTCAGTTTTTGGCAGCCGGCCTCAAAAACAGGTGCTTCGAAACACCATGCCAGAAGTGATTTTCAACGGACCTGATGGGCGCCTCGAAGGCCGCTACCATCACGGCAAGGCACCGAACGCGCCCATCGCGCTCCTGCTTCATCCCCAGCCCCAGCATGGCGGCACCATGAACAACAAAGTGGTTTACGCCATGTACCACTCGTTTGTTCGCCGCGGATTCTCGGTGCTGCGCTTCAACTTCCGGGGCGTCGGACGCTCGCAGGGGAAGTTCGACAACGGCCAGGGCGAACTGTCGGACGCCGCCTCGGCGCTGGACTGGATGCAGTCCTATAACGCCAACGCCGCCAGCTGCTGGGTCGGCGGCTTCTCGTTCGGCGCTTGGATCGGCATGCAGTTGCTGATGCGTCGTCCCGAGATCGACGGCTTCGTGTCGGTGGCGCCGCCCGCCAACGTCTACGACTTCACCTTCCTGGCGCCCTGCCCGTCTTCCGGCCTGATCCTGCACGGCTCCGGCGATGAGCTGGTGCCCGAGCCCAGCGTCGCCAAACTGGCGACCAAGCTGGCTTCGCAGAAGAACATCACGGTCGAATACCGCACCATCGCGGACGCCAATCATTCCTTCTCGACCAAGCTGGACGATATGACCGCCAGCCTGGACGATTATCTGAATGGCATCTCGCTGGAGCGTCAGCTGGCTCCGGTGGCCGCTGCCGGCTAAGGCCGGGTTTCAGAAAAGGCCCCGCAGCCTCCCCCGCTTTGGTGGGTGGGGACTGCGGGGCTTTTCTTTTGTTGGCAGCGTTCCCCCTCGCCCGCAGGCGAGAGAGGGGGTGAGGGAAAGCTGCCCTAATGAGCGGACAACCATTCCACATTCGTCATGGCCGGACCTGATCCGGCCATCCACGTCTATGCGCAAGGCGGCTGGTTCGTGGATGCCCGTGTCAAGCACGGGCATGATGAATATGAGATACCGAAGGCGCTTTCCCTCACCCGCCAGCCTGCCCCATCCCCCCTCTTATGAAGCCCTCCCTAAATTTTAATTGCGATTCATTCTTAATTGCAATAACATCGAGACCTCAGATGCCATCGGGCCACAGCGACCCCTCAGCCAAAGACGAGGCCATTCCATGCGCACCCATCTGATCTATGGAACCGATACCGGCAACACCCGCTCTGTCGCCAAAAAGATCGCCAAGGTCTTACCCGAAGCGACAGTGATCCATATCGACAAGGCCGAAACCATCGACTTTGAATCCTGTGATCTTCTGATCCTGGGGGCACCCACCTGCGGCTATGGCGATTTGTCCACCGATTGGGAGGACGGCATGACCAAGCTGGATCGCGCCGATCTGACCGGCAAGACGGTGGCGCTGTTCGGCACCGGCGATCAGGTGAACTATCCCGACACCTTCGTCGACGCCATGGGCATTCTGTACGACAAGGTGACAACCCGTGGCGGCAAGGTGGTGGGGCGCACCTCGACCAGCGGCTATCAGTTCGACGGCTCGACCGCCTTGCGCAATGGCGATTTCGTCGGATTGGTGCTGGATCAGGACAATCAGCCGGAAAAGACCGAGGCCCGCATCGCCGCCTGGATCGGAGGCCTGAAATGACCAGCCCCCGCCTGCATATTCTGGCCAACAGCCTTTATGAACTGGATCGCGGCGTGCGGGCACTGTTCCTGATGACGGTGCAGATCAGCGAGTTGCCGGCGGTGGTGGCGCGGCTGGCCCGCGATCAGGTGGCGCATTTCACCCAGCCGGTCAATGCCGGCAAGGCCAATGTCTTCTTCGGCAAGGCGGCGATGGTCGAGACCGCTCGCTGGCTGGCCCGCAAGCCCCTGAACCATCTGAGCCCGGAAGAGGATTTCATGCTGGGCACCTTGCTGGGCTATGACCGCGAGGGCCAATGCCAGCGTTATCTCAACAAGATGGCCCCCAAGGCGCCTTGGCTGGAGATCGCGGCGGGTTAAGCCTCGTCGTCCCACAAGGTTCCACCGCATTGCGGCTCAGGCACGCCCGTGGTGCCAGGAAAGCTGAGGGGCAGCCCGCGCAAGGACCGCACCGCCAGGAAGGCGAAGGCCTGGGCCTCCAGGGCATCACCGTCCCAGCCCTCGCCATCCACTGCCTCAACGGGAACATCGAGCGCCGACGACAGGCCGGCCATGATGGCGGGATTCCGACGTCCGCCGCCACAGACCAGCCAGCGCTTGGCGGTTTCGGGGAAATGCTTCGCCGCCGCCTTCACCGAGGCGACGGTGAAAGCGGTCAGGGTGGCGGCTCCGGCTTCCGGCTCCATCCCCTCGACCAGCCGGGCAGCCAGGGCGGCAAAGTCGTCGCGGTCCAGGGATTTGGGCGGCTTGCGGGCGAAATAACCATGGGCCAGAAAATCCGTTACCGCTGTCTCGTCGGCATCGCCAGACAGCGCCAGAATGCCGTCGCGGTCCATCGGCTCGCCGATATGGCGCAGCGCCCAGTCGTCGATCAGAGCATTGCCGGGGCCAGTGTCGAAGGCCAGCAGTTCGCCATCCTCGGCGATATAGGTGACGTTCCCTACCCCACCCAGATTCAGCACCGCCAGAGGGCGTTCCAGCTTAGCGGCCAGAGCGGCATGGAACACCGGCACCAGTGGAGCCCCTTGCCCGCCGGCCTCGACATCGGCGGTGCGGAAATCATTGACCACCGGAATGCCGCAAAGCCGGGCCAACAGCGGGCCGTCGCCGATCTGGCGGGTATAGCGTTCCTCGGGGCGATGCAGGATCGTGTGACCGTGAAAGCCCACAACTCCCACCATCTCTGGCCCAATGCCGGCTTTTTGCAACAGGGTGACGACGGTGGCGGCGTGGAACTCGGTCATCGCCCGCTCGACCTCGGCCACCGGCTTGTTGCCGCCCAGCAAAGCGCGCAACCCTTCGCGCAAGGCGGGGGGATAGGGCCGGGTCAGGCTGGGGCCCAGATGCGCCACCACCTCGCCGTCGGTCAGCACCAAGGCGGCATCCACGCCGTCGAGCGAGGTTCCCGACATCAGTCCAATGGCAAGCATCATCTCAGGCATTCTGGGCCAGTCCGTTGTGAAATCGCGGCAATCGTGCTAAACGACGCCCTTCCTTGCAAGGCAACATTTCCTGATTTTGGACCCGATCCCATGACGACGCTCAGCTCCGCCTTCGTCCGCACTATTTCCGAGCGCGGCTTCCTGCATCAATGCACCGATATCGAGGCGCTGGACGCCAAGATGGCGAAGGGCACCGTCTCGGCCTATATCGGCTTCGATTGCACGGCGGACAGCCTGCATGTCGGCAGCCTGCTTCCCATCATGATGCTGCGCCATCTGCAGAAGTCGGGGCATAAGCCGATCGTCCTGATGGGCGGCGGCACCACCCGCGTCGGCGACCCGTCTGGTAAGGACGAAGCCCGCAAGATGCTGACCGACGAGGACATCGCCCGCAACATGGCCGGCATCAAGCAGGTGTTCGCCAAGTTCCTGACCTTCGGCGACGGCCCCACCGACGCGGTGATGGTCAACAATGCCGACTGGCTGGACCAGCTGAACTACATCGAGTTCCTGCGCGATTATGGCCGGCATTTCTCGGTCAACCGCATGCTGAGCTTCGATTCCGTGAAGCTGCGTCTGGAACGCGAGCAGCCGCTGTCGTTCCTGGAATTCAACTACATGATCCTGCAGGCCTATGACTTCGCCGAACTGGCCCGCCGCCGCGGCTGCATTCTGCAGATGGGCGGCTCGGACCAGTGGGGCAACATCGTCAATGGCGTCGAGCTGGGCCGTCGCGTCGATGGCAGCGAACTGTTCGGCCTGACCACGCCTTTGATGACCACCGCCTCGGGCGCCAAGATGGGCAAGACCGCCAACGGCGCCGTCTGGCTGAATGCCGACCGGCTGTCGGCCTGGGATTACTGGCAGTTCTGGCGCAACACCGAAGACGCCGATGTCGGCCGCTTCCTGAAGCTGTTCACCGAACTGCCGCTGGACGAGGTCAACCGTCTGGCCGCCCTGGAAGGGGCCGGGATCAACGAAGCCAAGAAGGTTCTCGCCAACGAAGCCACCAAGCTGGCCCATGGCGAGGCCGCCGCTCTGGAAGCCGCCGAAACCGCTCGGCGCACCTTCGAGCAGGGCATGGCCGCCGACACTCTGCCCACCATCGGGATTCCCGCCGCCGAGCTGGAGGCCGGCATCGCCGCCTTCGCTCTGTTCGCCCGCGCAGGGTTAGCCGCCTCGAACGGCGAGGCCCGCCGTCTGATCAAGGGCGGCGGCGCCAAGGTCAATGATGTGGCGGTGTCGAATGAAAACCAGATGATCGGCTCGGGCGACCTTGTCGACGGCCAGATCAAGCTGACCGCCGGCAAGAAGCGCCATCTGCTGATCAAGCCGGAATAAGAGCTTACTTCAAAGGCTTTACGGGCTGGGGAGGCGACGCTTCCCCAGCCTTTTCATTGTCCGAAGCCTTCTTCTCCTCGGGACGCACTTCGGTGCCGGTGCCGTCGTCGAAGATGTTGAACAGCTTCCTGAGAAAGCCCGGCGTCAGCACCGACAGCGGATTGACCAGCACGCTGGGATCGGCGGACGGACCCGACATGGAATAATTCATGGCAAAAACGCCGCCGCCCTTTTCATTGGTCAGCAGCGAGCCCACCAGAGGAATCCGCCCGAACACGCTGTTGAGCACATAGGCCGGAACAACAGTTCCCTCCAGCGCCATCTTGTCATTGTCGAGATCGACCTGCCCCTTGGCGGTCAGGCCCAGCGCCGGACCCGAGGCTTGGCCGTCCTTGATGTCCAGCACGCCCTCGGTCAGGGTGAAAGGCACCTTCATGGTCGAGAAGTTGATGCCTTGGCCCGACAACAGCTCGACCACGCCGGTCAGCGCCGCCACGGTGAGCAGCCGCGCCAGCGCCGGCGCCTTCATCACCTGATAGTCGCTGACCTGACACAGGCCGATCAAAGGCTGCTTGGGATCGGCATCGTCGTAATAGGCGTCCAGCACCAGATTGCCGCCCACCACATTCTCGAACACGCCAAAGGCCTTGAACACCGAACCGGCATCGCCGCTGGTGATCTTGACCGCCCGGCGGTTCTGCAGGCTGGGCTCGATCTCGATATGCAGAGGCTTGTCGTCGCCGACCTTGCCATCCAGGCGCAGCAGGCGGATATCGGCCCGCGCGTCCCGGGTCATCGCCATGGTGATATCCTGAGCCTTGCCGTCATCGCTGACCCAGACCTGATCCAGCTCGGCGGTCACCGACAGCGGCAGCACCAGGTCATGATCATGGGCATGATCGGGCTTGGGGCGCTGGGACTTGGGAACATCGGACGGCCCGCCGCCGATGATCTCGCGGGCATCGAAGCTGGGACCGGCGACGTCGATCACCAATCCGCCGCCATTGGGCTTGAGGATGATCGAGCCATGGGCATCGGTGCGGGCCAGCTTGGCGCGACTAAAGGTCACCTTGCGCGGCTGGCCTTTCTCGAAGGCCACCTGCCCCTGCACATCCATACCGTCGGCTGACGACACGGCAAAGCGGGGGATATCGGCCAGATGGCCTTCGCGCAGCTGCACCAGCGCCGAAGCCTGACCGGCAACGCCGAGTTTCTTCGACCAGTTCAGCGACGGCAGGCTCATGGAAACGCCGTTCAGCGATCCCTTGATATCGATATCGCCCCGCCCGCCATTGGACAGATTGGCCACCAACTGGATCGGCACCGCCCCATCCATGAAGGGCGGCTGGAACGGCGGCACATCCAGCCCGACCATGGCGCGGGCGGCATTGTCCAACTGGGCCTGCACCTCGTAATGGCTTTGCACGGCGGCGGCATGGCTGAAGTTCTCATGCCATTTGATGTCGGCGGGCAGACCGCCCAGCTTGGCCTTGCCGGCCATGTCCAGCCCCTTGGCGTCGGCATCCAGGGACAAAGTGCCCTCGGTCAGATCAAGACCCAGCGCCACCTTGGGGATCGCCACACCTTTGGTCTGGGCCGAGGCCTTGACCTTGACGTCGTCGAACTTCAGGCTTTCCAGCAGCGGAAAGCGCAGGGAAAGATCGGTGACGGCATCGCCCTTGACGCTTTGGGGATCGACGCCCAACTGCTTGGCCCAGCCCAAGGGCTTGCTGTCGATCACCTTCAGGGCGTCGGTAATGGGGCCGTCGATCTTCAGGGCGATGTCGGCATATTGCAGCGGCGCCATCAGTCCCGACAGCGCCACCTTGCCGCCCGGCAGCACCTTCAATCCCATCAGGTCGCCGCTCTTGATCTCGATATTGAAGTTGTCTTTGTCGAAAGTGGCTTCGGCATTGGCGTGATGCACGATCGGCATGGGAGCCAGATATTGCACATCCACGCCCTCGGGGATCACCTTGCCGCCTAAGCTGTCCACCTCGATATCGTCGATGGTCTTGCCCGGCGGCACATGGCCTTTGAAATGGGCGGTGGCCAGCTTGACGATGCCGTGGGACAGGTTCGTGACGATCCAGCCCCGGGGATTCGGCGCCAGCGCCGGCGGCCACAGCCCCTTCAACTGCTCGACCGGCAGTTCCTCGACCTTGGCATCCATCTCGGCGGTCATCGGGCCGTCGATATTCTCGGCATGGCCCGACAGCGTCACCACAGCCTGGCCCAGATCGAGGCGCACTTCTTCGAGCGAGACATTCTTCATGCCCCCGGTAACCGCCCCATGCAGAGACATGGACTCGACCGGAGCGCTCACCCCCGCCAGCTCCGACAGATCCAGCACGCCGGCTCCGGCGGCCAGATCGAAGCGCAGGTCGGTCAGCCCCTGATCGACCGACCAGCGCAGACCCAGCGTGCCGCCGGTCGGCATATGCATGGCTTCCAGCGGCTTCAATTGCGGGGCCAGCTTAGCCATCAGATCGGGCCGAACGCCGCCATAGGAGATGTTGCCCTCGACCGATTTGTCCTGCGAGCGATAGAGCCCGTCGGCATCGAAATGGGCGCGATCCCCCGCCAGCTCCATATCGAAGCGAGCCTTCAGCACGATCCCCTGGACATCGCGCAGGAAGCGCAGATCGGCCGAGGGGGCATGCCATTCGATGCCCAACGCCTCGTCCTGGATCAGGATATCGGCCCCCACCACCTCGACCCGCTGCAGCTGGCCGGCGACACTATCCTGGCCCGGCGGAGCCAGCAGGGCGCGCAAACCTTCCTCGGCGGCGACGGTGGAATCGCCACCCACCTGGGGCTGCTGCTCCTCGGAATCGCCAAGGCCCATCTGGATGTCGCCATGAACGTCGCGCAGCAGCCGCACATGGGGATGGATCAGCCGCAAGCGCCGAGGCGCCGCCACGCCATGCAGCAGCGACGGCACCGACAGAGCCACCGACATCTCGGGCACCGAAGCGACCACAGTGTCGTTCGCCACCGCATGCACGCCACGGGCGCGGATTTCCAGATTGGCGGCTTCGCGGTCCCAGACCAGCAGGGTGGAATCGACGCGCACCGACAGGGAACTGTCAGGACGGCTGAGCGCCGCCTGGATATAGGGCTGCAGGAACGACAGCTCCATCGGCCCTTCCGACAGGCGGAAGCCCAGCCAGGCAGCCAAGAACAGAATTGTGGTCAGGAAGCCGCCAAGAAGCCGGAACAAACTCCTAACGGTGCCGTGAACCAATCCCTTGTCCTTTCTATTGCCGCTGCATGCTTGACCAAAGCGGCAGATTTGCTCAGTCTGACGAAAAACACAACAACGGGATGCATTTCCTTGACCTTCGACTGGACGTCCCACCCGCTTCCCCGCCCCTTCGACCGGGAAATGGCGCTTCGCCACCGTGAACGCTGGCAAGAGGAAGCCGCCGGCAAGGACGATCCCACCCTGACCGCCTTCATGGCCCAGGCCGCAGACGACGAGCGCCTGACCGCCCTGACCGACGCCGTCTTCGGCAACAGCCCGTTCCTCAGCCATTGCCTGATCCGCGAGCCGGTCTTCTTCAAGGACCTGATCGAGCAAGGCCCTGACGTCTGCTTTGCCCGGCTGCTGCGCGAACTGCCCCGCCCCAACGACATCAATGCCTTGATGAAAGAGCTGCGCATCGCCAAGCGCCGCGCCGCTCTGCTGATCGGGCTGGCCGACATCGCCGGCGTTTGGCCGCTGGAGGCGGTGACCGAAGCCCTGGCCGCCCTGGCCGACCGCTCTTTGGTGCTGGCGACCGAGCATCTGCTGCTGAAGGCGCATGAAGCCGGCGACATCACCCTGCCCGATCCAGACCAGCCGGCCCATGGCTCGGGCCTGTTGATCCTTGGCATGGGCAAGCATGGCGGGCGCGAGCTGAATTACTCCAGCGACATCGATGTGATCGTCTTCTACGACGAGGAAGCGCTGGAATACAAAGGCCGCAAGTCCCTGGGCGAGATGTTCATCCGCATGGCCAAGGAACTGGTGCGCATCATGGAAGAGCGCACTGCCGACGGCTATGTCTTCCGCACCGACCTGCGCCTGCGCCCCGACCCCGGCTCGATGCCCGCCGCCATTTCCCTGGCCGCCGCCGAGCTTTATTACGAAGGCTTCGGCCAGAATTGGGAACGGGCGGCGATGATCAAGGCCCGTCAGGTGGCCGGCGATCCCGATACCGGCGTGTTCTTCGCCCGCATGATCCGCCCCTTCATCTGGCGCAAGAATCTGGATTTCGCCGCCATCCAGGACATCCATTCCATCAAGCGCCAGATCAACGCCCATAAGGGCGGCGGCAAGATCGCCGTGGCCGGGCATAATATCAAGCTGGGCCGGGGCGGCATCCGCGAGATCGAGTTCTTCGCCCAGACCCAGCAATTGATCTGGGGCGGACGCGAGCCGGCCATGCGGCTGCCCCGCACTTGCGAGGCTTTGCGAGCCCTGGCCACCGCCGGCCATACCAGCTCCCAGGTGGTCGAGGAACTGACCGAGGCCTATCGCTTCCTGCGCGGTCTTGAGCATCGCCTGCAGATGACCGACGACAAGCAGACCCAGACCCTGCCGGAAGACCCGGAACGGCTGACGGCGCTGGCGGTGTTCATGGGCTTTGCCGGCATCGAGGATTTCTCGGACGCCCTGACCCAGCGCCTGCGCACCGTCGAGACCCACTATGCCGCTTTGTTCGAGGAAAGCGCTCCCCTGGCCACACCCTGCGGCAATCTGGTCTTCACCGGCTCGGAGAATGATCCCGAGACCATCCAGACCATTGCCGCCATGGGCTTTTCCAATGCCGAAGGCATCAGCGCCGCTATTCGCGGCTGGCATCATGGCCGGGTGCGCGCCACCCGCTCGACCCGCGCCCGCGAGCTTTTGACCGAGCTGACCCCGGCGCTGCTGGCCGCCCTGGCCGGCACCGCCGAACCGGAAGCGGCTTTTCATCGCTTCGAGCAGTTCCTGGGGCAATTGCCGGCGGGTGTGCCGCTGTTCTCGCTGTTCCACGCCAATCCCAGCCTGCTGGAGCTGGTGGCCGAAGTGATGGGCGACGCCCCGCGCCTGGCCGAGCAACTGTCGCGCAATACCAATCTTTTGGACGGCGTGCTGTCCGCCGGCTTCTTCGACGCCCCGCCTCCCGCCGCCAAGCTGGCCGAGGAACTGACCGAAGCCCTTGAGGAAGCCGGCGAGGATTTCCAGGAAATGCTGGACCGCGCCCGGCGCTGGACGAACGAGCAGAAATTCCGCATCGGCGTGCAGACCCTGCGCTCGATGATCGAGCCGGATCAGGCCTGCCATCATCTGTCCGACATCGCCGACGCCGTCTTGATGGCCATGCAGCCGAAGGTCGAGGCCGAATTCGCCCGCGCCCATGGGCTGGTTCCCGGCGGCGGCTGCGCCATCATCGCCATGGGCAAGATGGGCAGCCGCGAGATGACCGCCGCCTCGGACCTGGATCTGATCCTGGTCTATGACAGCCCGCCCGATCTCGACCAGTCGGACGGAGCCAAGCCGCTGGCACCCAGCACCTATTACGCCCGCCTGACCCAGCGCATCTTGAACGCCATCACCGCCAAGACCGCCGAAGGAGAGCTGTACGAGGTGGATATGCGGCTGCGGCCCTCGGGCAATTCCGGGCCGATCGCCACCAGTCTGGCATCCTTCATCCAGTATCAGGACGGCATGGCCTGGACCTGGGAGCATATGGCCCTGACCCGCGCCCGCACCGTCACCGGCCCGGCGGGACTGGCCGCCACTATTCAGGACGTGATCCACAAGACCCTGACCAAGCCCCGCGATCCCGACAAGCTGCTGGCCGACGTGGCGGATATGCGCGAGCGCATGGCCCGTGAGCATAAGAGCGACAATCCCTGGGAGGTCAAGCATCGCCGGGGCGGGCTGGTGGATATCGAGTTCATCGCCCAATATCTGCAACTGCGCTGGGCGCCCGATCATCCTTCGCTGCTGAAGGGCTCGACCGCCGCCGTGCTGGAGGAAGCCGCCCGCCTGAAGCTGCTGGCCGACGCCGACGCCGAGCTGCTGCTGGAGTCTTTAAGCCTGTGGCAGGCCATCCAGCAGGTGCTGCGCCAGACCATCGAAGGCAGCTTCTTCGAGGAACATGCCCCCGGTCGTTTGAAAGAAGTCCTTGTCCGCGCCGCCCACGCCACCCATTTCGAGGGATTGCGGCAGCTGATGGCGGACCGCGCCGCCGCCTGCCATGCCCTGTTCGACCGGCTGATCCACCAGCCCGCCCAACCCATTCTGGCCGCCCTGGCCGCCGAGAAGGAGACATCTTCATGAGCATCGATATCGGTTCCGCCGTCCCCGACATCACCCTGCCCACCGATGGCGGCGGCAGCCTGTCGCTGGCTTCGCTGAAGGGCAAGAAGGTGGTGCTGTATTTTTACCCGAAGGACGATACCTCGGGCTGCACGGCGGAAGCTTGCGCTTTTCAGGAGTCTCTGCCCAATTTCGCCGGTATCGACGCGGTGATTATCGGCGTCTCGAAGGACTCTCCGGCCAAGCATGACAAGTTCAAGGCCAAGTACAATCTGGCCTTCACCCTGATCTCGGATGAAGAGGGCCAGCTGTGCGAAGCCTTCGGCACCTGGGTCGAAAAGAGCATGTATGGCCGCAAATATTTCGGCATCGAACGCTCGACCTTCCTGATCGACCAGACCGGCGTGGTGCGCAATGTCTGGCGCAAGGTCAAGGTCACCGGCCATGCCAAAGAAGTCCTGAAGGCTGTGGAAGCCCTGTAAGGAGCAGTTCCGGCAGGTTTGCGCAGCGTCCCGGCTTAGACATCCCCTCCTGTAATCCGCAGCGAGGGGATGATCATGAGTGACGACAGCCCGGAACCCGCCGTTCCGCCGAGCAAAGGCGATTTGCCGCCGCTCCTGATGCTGGATTTCGCCCGGCTTAAGCGGAACCTTTTGCTGATGCTGAATTACGCTGTGGCGCGTCCCGATATCCATCTGGACGCCGCCCTGGTGGATATCGTCGTCGAGTCCTGCCGCAGCGCCGACGACAGCCTGCCTGCCGATTTCTGGAAGGCTTACGATACCCTGGCGGTGGCGATCCGCCCGGCCACCGCCGAAAGCATCGCTTATGCCAATATGGAGGAAGACGCCACCCCGCCTCGCCTGACCGACTTCCTGCCTTTCTCGCGCAAGGCCCGTTTCACCTCGATCATGGTGTCGAATACCTTCTGGCTGGTGATCGCCTTTTTCCTGACGTTGGTGTTCCAAATCCATGCCACCATCGGGCTCAATCTCGCCGCCGATCTGGCCAAGGCTTTGCGGGCCGACAGCTTCGATCCGCCCCAGGTCGCCAGCATCGCCGCCGATCTGCAAAGCTGGAGCCTGATGCCGCTCTCCACCGCCTCGACCCTGGACGAAAACGAGGGCGGCAGCCCCATTTCCCCCACCGACCCCGCCGCCATAAAAAGCCACGCCAATGCCGTGCTGGAGCGGGCGGAAAGCGTGCTGACCGCCCTGTCCAACCATGTGCTGCCGGCGCTTTACGGCTTCCTAGGGGCCTGCGCCTTCATCGTGCGGGCTTTGTACGAAAAACTGATGACCACCAGCCTGCTGCCGGGCCAGCGTTTTTCTTACGCCCTGCGCCGATTGCTGGGCACCACGCTGGGCTTTGCCTCGGGCATGTTCTGGGACATTACCGGCAAGGAAAGCGGCGACACCAAGCTTTTGACCCTGGCCGCCTTCGCCTTCCTGATGGGCTATAGCATCGAGGCGATGTTCTCGCTGCTCGACGCCCTGGTGAACAAGATCAGCGAAAGCTTCAAGACCGACCAGAAGCCGCCGCCGCCGCCGACCACCGTCAGCCTGCCGGCGTCATAATCTTTCCCAAGTGCGTCCAAGAAACTTGTCTCACCCCCGGCATCTGCCATGATGCCGGGGTTTTTTATTGCCTGGACCCATCCATGACCACCCTGACCGAGGCCGCCGCCCAGGCCCTGTCCGCCGCCGATCCCGCCCTGAAAATCCGCCTGACCGTCGAGTTCGCCAAGGCTTGGCAAGCAGGCGAGATCACCGAGATCGGCCAGACCCGCCCGCCGGCCCAGCCCGGACGGCCCGCCAAGCCGGAAATCCTGCCTCCCGGCAAGATGCTCCGGCGCGGCACCAAGGGCGTGGCCGGACGCATCGCCCTCTATCACGCCCTAGCGCATATCGAATTCTATGCCATCGATCTGGGCTGGGACATCATCGCCCGCTTCGCCGATCCGTCGCTGCCCAAGGAGTTCTATGACGACTGGGTGCTGGTGGCTTGGCAGGAGGCCGAGCATTTCGAGGCCTTGCAGGCTTTGATGCAGGAACTCGGATCAGGCTATGGCGAACTGCCGGCCCATGACGGGCTGTGGCAGGCGGCGGAAAAGACCTCGGACGATCTGCTGCATCGTCTGGCCATCGTGCCGATGACCTTCGAGGCCCGAGCCCTGGACACCGCTCCCAACACCATCACCCGGATGCAAGGCGTGGTAGAGAGCCCGGCCCTGGCGGCTTTGCAGAAGATCGTCGACGAGGAAATTATCCATGTCGCCGCCGGCACCCGCTGGTTCCTGCATGTCTGCGCCCAGCGCGGTATCGAGCCGAAGAGCCATTACCAAGCCATCGTACGGGACTATTTCCCCGACGGACTGAAGACGCCGTTCAATTTCGAAGGCCGCACCCAAGCAGGACTGCCGAGGGAGTTTTACGAGGATCTGGGGGAAAGGTAGGTGAGGAGTATATCTAAGGTAATAAATTTCGCTGTCAGTTAGCCATAATTCCATATTGTGGATATGAAAAAACAGACCTAGAGGTTGTAGTTGAAACCAAAATTTTTCTTAAGGGCGTCAACATGAATAAAATTCTTGTTTCAGTTTTGCTGGCTTTTAGCTTGGCCGCTTGCGCATCTGGCGGAAATGAGAAAGTTCGCACCGAAACCATGGATAGCGTCGGCCAGAAAGTTCAGAAGGGCGTAACGACATCGACTCAGGTCAAAGCCATGTACGGAGAACCTGCGAGCGTTTCCCTGACGGATGGAGGGAACGAAGTCTGGAATTATAGCTACTCCCACGCAACGATCAAAGCCGCCACCTTAATCCCGGTGGTTGGCATATTTGCAGGCGGCTCCGACGTCAATAAGAACGAAGTCGTATTCTTGTTTGACTCCAAAGGCGTGTTGCAAAACTACACTGTTCATGCTTCGCAGACGGAAGTCCACAACGGCGGCCAGGATGTCGGCGCTGCGGCTAAGTAACCAATAAGCTGGAAAGAGGTGACGACAAACTCACGGCGTCACCTCACCCCGCCTTCCAGAACTTATGCAAGTCCTGGGCGTCACCTTTGAAGATGTTGCGGTCGCAAGACTCGATGCCCCAGACGCCGCGGGTGCGGTGGCTGCGGGGGCCGTAACTGTCGGCGTCGCCGGCATATTGCCAGAAATGCCAGCCCTTGCCCCGCCAGGCGCGGGGAACCTGGGGTTCCGAACGGTAATCGGCCAGCCAGAGCGGACAGAGCGCCAGCACCGACTTTTCGGTGACGGTGGCGCCCAGGCCCCGCCCGGCGCTGCCCATCGGCTTGCCGTCGGCCCAGAATTCGGTGGTGTAGATCACCGGGAAACGCCCGGTGGCGGCATGGATCGCCTTGACGAAATCCTCGGCCTGCTTCAGTCGCATGGAATTGGCCGGGTTGCCTTCGTTCTGCTCGAAATCCAGGGCGATCAGCGTGCCGGGGCCGGGCTTGGCGTAAGACAGGAACAGCTTCGCCTGCTCGTCGCCGGAATATTGCCGGGTGCCGAAATGGTAAGCGCCCCACAGCATCCCCGCAGCCTCGGCCTGAGCCCGGCGCTTGTGATAGAGCGGGTCTTTCCAGTCCCCACCCTCGGTCGCCTTATGGATCACGCCCATGATGTTGCTTTTCTTGCGGGCAGCGTCGAAGTCATGGACGTTCGACAGATGGCTGATATCGATGACGGCATCCAGGCGTGAACGCGGCTTGGCGGCCAATGCCTCGCCGGGCACGGCCAGCAGCCCCGCCATTCCTCCCAAGAACATCCTGCGCGACAACATCTCTTTAGACCGAAACAATAAAGCGGTGCCCCCACCAAGAACGGTTATAGCACGCCAAAAGCCAAAATTGGGTTAAATCAGGGCTGTTTCTTGCCCAAAATCTCGCGGCAGGCCAAGGGCGGCAGGCTGGGTCCACGAGCGCCGCCGGTGGGTTTGACCGCCCAGGCGCCGTTTCTGATCCAGCTCATCAGCTCTTCGCCGCAGCCGTCGCCTTCGGGCAGCGGCGGGCCGGAAACGCAGTCCACATCCCCCGCCGGGCAAGCAATGCGCACATGGAAATGCTCGTCATGCCCCCACCAGGGACGCAAGCGGCGCAGCCAGGAGCGATCGCCCTTGGTGGTCTTGCACATGGCCAGCTTGATAGCCGGATTGACGAAGATGCGCTCGACCCGGCTATCGGATGCGAAGATGCGCAACAATTCGGTCTGCTTCGGCCCCCATTGGGCAGCGATCAAAGCGCCCTTGTCGGTCAGCACGCTGTCCATCACCGGCTCGGCGCGATCCTTATCGCTCAGCGGCTTGTCGGCCAGACGATAGAGGATATCCACATCAACGCCGGTCTGGTGGCTGCCATGGCCCGAAGGCATGCGTCCGCCACGCGGCTGGGCCATGTCGGCGATCAGGATGGTGCCCAACCCATGCGCCCGCCCTGCCCGCTCCTTCAGGAACTCGATCAGCTCCGGCGTGCCCCAATAGCGATTGCGGGAAGGTCGCAGCACTTCCCACCCCGGTCCCGATTGCGGCATGGACTGGCCGCCCGACAGGCAGCCATTGGCCGCCGAGCCGATGGCATGGGAGGGGCCCGGATAGGGCCCGGCCGACAGACCAGCCAGCCGGCCTTCGAGGGCATTCAGCAGATCGGCGGCAAAGCCCTGGACGGGTGCCGCCAGCAGAAGGGCGAGAAGGACAGCCTGTCTCACCCGCACCGGCATCAGTTCTCTTCCCCGACGCCGCCCTGGATGCGGGCGGCCAGCGAGGCGGCCATGAACGGGTCGAGATCGCCATCCAGCACGCCGGCCGAATCCGAGGTCTCGACCCCGGTGCGCAGATCTTTGACCATCTGATAGGGCTGCAAGACGTAAGAGCGAATCTGATGGCCCCAGCCGATATCGGTCTTGGCGTCGGCCTCGGCCTGCGAGATGGCTTCACGCTTTTGCAGCTCGGCCTCGTACATGCGGGCGCGCAGCATGTCCCAGGCCATGGCGCGGTTGCGATGCTGCGAGCGGTCGATCTGACAGCTGACCACGATGCCCGACGGGATATGGGTGATGCGGATGGCCGAGTCGGTCTTGTTGATATGCTGACCGCCAGCGCCCGAGGCGCGGAAGGTGTCGATGCGGCAGTCGCTTTCGTTGATCTGGATGTCGATGGTGTCATCGATCACCGGATAGACCCAGATGGACGAGAAGCTGGTATGGCGACGGGCGGCAGAGTCATAAGGCGAGATGCGCACCAGACGATGCACGCCGCTTTCGGTCTTCAGCCAGCCATAGGCGTTATGGCCCGAGATGCGCACCGTCGCCGACTTCAGGCCGGCTTCTTCGCCAGCGCTTTCTTCCAGCCATTCCACCTTATAGCCATGCTGCTCGGCCCAGCGGGTATACATGCGCAACAGGATTTCGGCCCAGTCCTGCGCCTCGGTGCCGCCAGCGCCGGCATGGACTTCCAGATAGCAGTCGTTGGAGTCGGCTTCGCCGGACAGCAGGCTTTCCAGCTCCATCTTGGCGGCCTGATCCTTGAGGCCCTGAAGAGCGGCCTCGGCGTCGGCGACCACGCCCTGGTCGTCTTCCATCTCGCCCAGCTCGATCATGCCCAGCTGGTCTTCCAGCTCGCGCTCGATGGACTTCACGGTGCCGGTGGCGGTCTCCAGCTGGGTGCGCTCGCGCATCACCTTCTGGGCTTCCTCGGCCTGATTCCAAAGATCGGGATCTTCCGCCCGCGCATTCAGCTCGTCCAGCCGGCGCAGGGCATTTTCCCAGTCCAGATGGCGGCGAAGCAGCTCCAGCGACTGTCTGATTTCCTGAGCAATGGCCTCGACTTCGGCGCGCATGGTGCGGTTGTCCTATGAATTCCGATGAAATGCGAAGGGCCGTTTTTACGGGAAACGGCCCTTCGCCGCAACTCTCATACCACCCGACCCATCAATTGGCTCTCGCCACCCATCTTCTCCGTCTTGCCCGGACTTGATCCGGGCATCCACGAAAAACCAGTCGGAAGCGTGGATGGCCGGGTCAAGCCCGGCCATGACGAATAAGGTAAGCCTCAGTAAATCCCGCCGGCCTGCGGAGCCGACGGCTGGCCGGACGGCTGTTGGTCCGAAGGCTGCTGCGGCACCAGCGGCGGATAGCTGGTCGCCGGATAGGCGGCGGCTCCTGCCGGCTGCTGCTGTGAAGCCGCCTCGTTGCCCGGCTGGTCGTCGGTGGTACCCATGCTGCCCATCGAGGCCGAACCGTAACCCAGGCTCATCACGCCGGCATCATTGTCCAGCACCTGCTCCTGACCGCCCACCGGCACGGTGTCGGGCTTGAAGGCTTCGTAGATGGCGTTCTTGTCCGAGGAATCGGTGGGCCGTCCGGTGGCGGCGTTCACCCGCACCATATGGATGCCCGGCGGAATGCGGAACGGCACCGGCGGCTTGTCCTTCAGCGCTTCCTTCATGAAGTCGCGGAAGATCGGCACCGCCGTGCTGGCGCCGGTTTCATGTCCGCCCAGGGTCGAGGGCTCGTCGAAACCGACGAACACCCCCACCGCCAGATCGGGCGAGAAGCCGACGAACCAGTTATCCTTGGAGTCATTCGAGGTGCCGGTCTTGCCCGCCAGCGGACGGCCCA
>Ga0306923_10001376_pt1 | contig 21433 bp, 15 predicted proteins | sample sta12Can44000108_FD_203841 | JGI IMG/M metagenome (GOLD analysis project Ga0306923, IMG submission 203841) | Lab enrichment of tropical soil microbial communities from Luquillo Experimental Forest, Puerto Rico - statanox.12C.anox.44.000.108 (v2)... | ecosystem: Environmental > Terrestrial >... | reverse complement strand
CACCGATTAATGTTTTATATTTACCCAAATTGTTTTAAACCCAACAATAGCCGCAATAGATTTGATGTTTAACACCCGATACTTTGAAACAAGACAGAAAAATAATTATAATAATTGCCCAAATTGCAGCCTGGGTTTGCTTTTTCTTTTTGCCTTTAATTTTTTCTCCAAGGCCTTTTGAAGATAATTTTCATCCCAACTTTATTGTATACCTTATTTGTAATAATATTTTTTTGATAGGTTTTTACTATTTTAATACACTGTTTCTTATTCCTAAATTATTAAACGAAAAAAGCTGGCATTGGTATGTATTAAGTTGCATTGCATTTTTTTTAACTTTCATGTACTTGCCAAGAGAAATTGCAAGCTGGATTAATGGAACAGAAGAATTAATTCCGAGACCTGCAAATTTTGGTGGCGGACGAGGAGGCGGGCATTCATCACCTCAGTTTAAGAGAAACCGTTTTACTTTATTTTCGGGTAATACAGCCATCTTCTTTTTCGTGTATACTATTGGCACCTGCATTACAGTAGTGCAGCGTTTAATTGCATCAGAAAGAACCAAACAGGTTATTGAGCATGAAAAAGTAAATACAGAATTATCTTTTCTGAAATCTCAGGTAAATCCACATTTCTTTTTTAACACACTCAATAATATTTATTCTTTAGCAGTAACAAAAAACGATAATACGGCACCGGCTGTAATGAAATTGTCGTCTATCATGCGTTATATTCTCACAGAAACCCAAAGTAATTTTGTGCCGTTACAAAATGAGATTGATTTTGTAAAAAATTTTATAGACCTGCAACTGGTAAGGTTAACAGATAAAGTTTCTGTAGATTTTAAGTGCGAGGGAAGCATAAGCGATAAAATTGTTGCGCCGCTATTATTTATTCCTTTTATAGAAAACGCTTTTAAATACGGCATTAGTACAAAAGAAAAAACATCCATCACCATTTTATTAACAGCGAAGGAAAATGCAATTGACCTGGATATAACCAATACGATAGTTAAATCAGAAAAAACAATTCACGAAACAACCGGTATCGGAATTAATAATGTAAAAAGAAGGTTAGAATTATTATATCCGGAAAAACATAAATTAATTATTTCCGAAACAGATAACCTGTTTTTTGTTCATCTTGAAATTATTGTAAAATGATTACCTGTATTGCAATAGATGACGAGCCATTGGCATTGCAACTGATACTTCAGTATTGTGAAAAAATTCCGTTTCTTAAATTGGAAAAAACATTTACCAATCCGGATGAAGCAATAGAATTTTTAAAAAACAATACGGTTGATCTTTTGTTTCTCGACATACAAATGCCTGATATTACCGGCATTCAATTGTATAAGAATTTGGATAAAAAGCCAATGGTTATTTTTACCACGGCATACAAAGATTATGCAGTTGACGGTTTTAATGTTGATGCGATTGACTACCTGTTAAAACCATTTGAATACGACAGGTTTCTAAAAGCCGCTTATAAAGCAAAAGAATATCTTGAATTTTTAACTTCACAGGATCTGCAATTGAATTCGCTTTATATAAAAGTGAATTATGAAATGATGAAAATAAATTTAAAAGATATTGACCTGATAGAAGCATTAGATGATTATATTAAAATTCATATAAAACCCTCTCCTGTTCTTACTTTAATGACATTGAAAACAATGCAGGAAAAACTTCCGTCAAAAGAGTTTGCAAGAGTACACAGATCTTATATTGTTCCTTTGCATAAAGTAGAGAAATTTAATAAAAATAAATTGTTGGTTGCGGGAAAAGAAATCCCGATTGGCAGCAGTTATGCAGACGTTTACGACAGATTAATTAACCTTTCGAATCTCTAAAAATAATCACCGACATTCAAATCTTATTCGCCTAATTTATTGCTTCAGAAATAACAGGCAATTATAACTTGTGATGCCGTTAATACCCTATTTTTTCTCATGTTGTTTTAGGGTATTTTTTTACGTTAGTAAAAAAGGAGCTTGATTCCTCAAGCTCCTTGTATTTTTAAGTTATCAACAGATAGTTCGTTTAAACAGTTTCTGCCGCTAATCCCCAATGTTCAGGAGAACGCCACAAAGCTGATAACAACAATTCTCTAATGAAATAAAATTCTTTAGGAAGTTTATCGTACAGTTTTGCAAATAATTCTTCGTGACCTAATAACTCTTGTTTCCAAGGTTCTCTGTCAATAGTCATAATTTTAGCAAAATCGTCCGGAGTAAAACTTTCCAAACCGGTCCAATCCAAATCTTCATAACGCGGAACCCAACCAATTGGAGATTCTACTGCAGACGCACCGCCATGAACACGTTGAACAATCCATTTCAGTACTCTGATATTATCTCCAAATCCTGGCCACAAGAATTGGCCGTTTTCATCTTTTCTAAACCAGTTAACACTAAAGATACGCGGCGCATTAGGTAAATCACGGCCAAATTGTAACCAATGGTTTACATAATCGCCCATGTGATAACCCATAAATGGCAACATTGCAAATGGGTCGCGACGAACAACACCAATTTGGCCAAATGCAGCAGCAGTCATTTCACTACCCATTGTAGCGGCAGTATATACACCAAAGTTCCAGTTAAATGATTGTGCAACTAAAGGAACAGCAGTACTACGGCGGCCACCGAAAATAAATGCTTCAATCGGAACACCGGCAGCACTATCCCATTCTGGATCGATTGCAGGGTTTTGATAAGCAGGTGCAGTAAAACGAGAGTTGGGATGAGCAGCAGGCTTTCCGCTTGCTTTATCGTAAGGTAAACCGTTCCAGCCTGTTAATCCATCAGGAACTTCTTTGGTTAACCCTTCCCACCAAACATCACCATCTTTTGTAATGGCAACATTTGTGAAAATAGTATTGGCTCTAATGCTTTCCATTGCATTAGAATTGGTTTTATAGTTTGTGCCGGGGGCAACACCAAAATATCCTGCTTCAGGGTTGATAGCAAATAAACGGCCATCATCGCCTTTATGAATCCATGCAATATCATCGCCAACTGTAGTTACTTTCCAATCATCCAATCCTTTTGAAGGAATCATCATAGAGAAGTTTGTTTTACCACATGCACTTGGAAAAGCTGCGGCAACATAGGTTTTTTGTTTTTCAGGAGATTCAACACCTAAAATTAACATGTGCTCAGCCAACCAACCTTCTTCTCTTCCTATTACAGAAGCCAAACGTAATGCAAAGCATTTTTTACCAAGCAATGCATTTCCGCCATAACCGCTACCATAAGAAATTACTAATCTTTCTTCAGGGAAATGAGAAATATATTTTACTGTTGGGTTACAAGGCCATTTAACATCAGCTTGCCCGTCTGCCAATGGTGCACCAATTGTATGCAAACATTTTACATACTCGTTTTTATGTAAGTAAGGTAACACATCTTCACCCATTCTTGTCATGATGCACATGTTAACAACAACATATTCAGAGTCTGTTAACTGCACGCCATACCTTGAAAATGAAGATCCGATTGGCCCCATACAGAAAGGTATAACATAAAGTGTACGGCCTTTCATAGAACCTTCCATCAAATCATTTAAGATTTTTTTCATTTCTTTTGGTTCCATCCAGTTGTTGGTAGGGCCGGCTTCTTCTTTTGTTCTGCTGCATATAAAAGTTTTGTCTTCTACACGGGCAACATCACTCGGGTCGCTGAAACAGGCGAAGCTGTTAGGCCTCTTTTCCTGATTCAAAGGAATGAATGTTCCTTTTTTTACTAAAAGATTACATAAACTATCATATTCTGCTTGAGAACCATCGCACCAATGTACAGCATCAGCATTGCAATGTCTGGCAATGCTATTTACCCAAGTTTCCAGTTCTGACTTAACCGGAGAAGCTTGTTGAAAAGGGAATTTACTTTCCTGATACATAACTTTTTCTTTTAAATAATTAAGAATCAAAATACTTCTTTTTTCAAAGACTGGCAACCATTTCGTTATGGTTATTTCGTTATTTCCTAGATCAGTGTTTGACCCTTATTTTGAGGTCACCGCAAATTGCTTTAAAGCATAAAAAAAAAAACTGATTGTTGTCATTTTTGATGTTGATATTCTCCCAAAATCAAATACCTTGCTAATGTTTAAACTTTTAAAAATGCAATTCTTACAGCAACTCAAAATAGATCAAATCAATAATGGAAGTTCTACCGGAACAAATTGGCAAACCTGCACAGGGCATATATTACAGAGCTTCTCCCCTGTTGATGAGAAACTAATTGCATCTATTGAATTAACAGATCAACAAGCATACGATTTTGTTATTGCAACTGCTCATTCCGCATTCAAAGAATGGAGAATGTGGCCTGCTCCGAAACGTGGTGATATTGTAAGACAATTAAGCGAAGCTTTGCGTAAAAATAAAGATGCGTTAGGTAAACTTGTCAGCTACGAAATGGGCAAGAGTTTACAAGAAGGATTAGGCGAAGTACAAGAGATGATTGACATCTGCGATTTTGCTGTTGGTTTATCCAGGCAATTGTACGGATTAACCATGCACAGCGAAAGGCCAAAACACAGAATGTACGAACAATGGCATCCTGTAGGTATTGTTGGGATCATTTCTGCATTTAACTTTCCTGTTGCGGTATGGAGCTGGAATGCTGTAATAGCCTGGGTTTGCGGAAACGTTACTATTTGGAAGCCCAGCGAAAAAACGCCACTATGCGGTATTGCAGTTCAGAAAATTGTTGCGGAAATTTTTGCAAAGAACAATGTTCCCGAAGGTGTGAGTTGTTTAGTGCAAGGCGGAAGAAATATGGGCGAATGGTTAAGTAATGATAACAGGGTGCCTTTAATCAGTGCAACAGGTTCTACAAGAATGGGCAATGCTGTTGGTAATGCTGTTGCAGAAAGATTTGGAAAAACCATTTTAGAATTAGGCGGCAATAATGCCATCATTATATCGCAACATGCAGATTTAAATATGGCTTTAGTTGGTGCTGTATTTGGTGCTGTTGGTACGGCAGGACAACGTTGTACTTCTACCCGCAGGCTTATCATTCACGAAAAAATCTATGACACATTTACTGAAAAATTGGTGAATGCTTACAAGCAATTAAAAATAGGAAATCCATTAGATGCAAACAATCATGTAGGGCCATTGATTGATAAAGATGCAGTAAATAATTATTTATCTTCCATTGATCAATGCAAACAACAAGGCGGTACTTTTTTAGTGGAAGGAGGCGTTTTAGAAGGTAGTGAATATGCAAGCGGATGTTATGTTAAGCCTTGTATCGCAGAAGTCAAAAACGATTGGCCAATTGTGCAGCACGAAACTTTTGCGCCTATTTTATATGTAATGAAGTACAAAAATTTAGATGAAGCGATTGCCATGCAAAATAATGTTCCGCAAGGATTATCATCTTCTATTTTTACACTCAATATGAGAGAAGCAGAACAGTTTTTATCGCATGCAGGAAGCGATTGCGGTATTGCAAATGTAAACATCGGAACAAGCGGTGCGGAAATTGGCGGTGCATTTGGCGGAGAAAAAGAAACAGGCGGCGGCAGAGAAAGCGGCAGCGATGCATGGAAAGCATATATGCGTAGGCAAACAAATACTATTAATTGGGGCGATAATCTACCTTTAGCACAAGGCATACAATTTAATTTTTAAAACTAAGCAATGGGATTGATAAATTTAAATAACATCGAAGCAAAAGAAATCGCAAAAGGATATTTTTCAAAATTGATTCATAGCAAGCAAATGACTTTTTCTTTTATTGAAGTAAAAGCCGGGGAATCGCTTCCGGAACATTCGCACCCGCATGAACAGGTATCCATCATACAGGAAGGTATTTTTCAATTAACATTAAACGGAGAACCGATACAGTTTTCTGCCGGTGAATTAATCATTATCCCATCCTACATAAAGCATTCGGGATTAGCTATAACAGATTGTAAATTGCTTGATGTTTTTAATCCGGTAAGAGAAGATTACAGAAAACTATCCGATTCATAATTTCTTAACATTAAGCTAAAAACCTGAATATTGATAATTAACAGCAAATGATTCGTGAAATTTGCAGTTAATTAATTTAACGCACACAGTATGCATTTGAGAAAAATAATAACGCTTGTTGCCTGTTTATTTGTATTTGGGTTTAGTCAGGCTCAGAAAGATGTTCCGAGAGGTTGGCATTTGGCAGATCCGTCTACAGATTCTTTGTATGGTATCAGTTTAAATAAAGCATATCAATTTTTAAAAGATAAAAACAAATCGTCTCAAACAATTACGGTTGCAGTTTTAGATGGCGGAATTGATACAGCGCATGAAGACCTCATTAACATTATGTGGCATAATGCCAAAGAAATTCCCGGCAACGGAATTGATGATGACAAAAACGGTTATGCTGATGATATACAAGGCTGGAATTTTTTGGGCAACAAAGATGGCGGTTGTTTAAAAAGGGCCAGCGACGAAAAATCAAGAGTATATTATCGTTTCAAAGAAAAATTCTTAGGCAAAGAAATAGATACGGCACAACTTAATGCCGAAGATAAATTTCAATACAATATGTGGCTTCGTGCATCAACTGAAATGAATGTAAGTTCCGACGACCAAATGGAAATTACTTTTCTCGAAATCATTTCCAAAAATTTAAAAAAGAACGATCTGCTATTACAGGATGAAATGGGCAAGAAAGAATACACTATTAATACTGTAGAAGATTTTGAACCTAAAACAAAAAACGGTAAAGAGGCAAAATATAATTATTTAACTGCCGTAAAATTATTAGAACGCGAATCGGATGAAACAAATACAGCTATCATTTCGGAATTAGATGAATATGCAGAAGGTAAACGTGAAGCTATTGAAGCAAAAACCACTGCTCCTAAAGATTACCGGGCAGAATTAGTAAAAGATAACTATAGCGATATTAACGATAAGTTTTACGGAAACAACAATGTTAAAGGTCCGGATGCACAACACGGTACACATGTAGCAGGCATTATTGGTGCACAAAGAAAAAATAATATTGGAATAGATGGCGTTGCAGATAATATCAAAATTATGAGTGTAAGAACAGTTCCTAATGGCGATGAATACGATAAAGATATTGCCCTTGCTATTTTCTATGCTGTTGATAATGGTGCCAAAGTAATTAACATGAGTTTTGGCAAGGCCTTTTCGCCCGAAAAAAGATGGGTAGACAGTGCCGTTAAATATGCGGCAGCAAAAGATGTTTTAATTGTTCATGCAGCAGGAAACGAAAGCTGGAACATTGATGAAAAAGAAAGTTTTCCTACACCTGTTTATTTAAACACAAAAACTAAAGCACCAAATTTTATTACCGTTGGTGCCAGCAGCGATCCTAAAATAAAAGGGACATTGGCAGCAGATTTTAGTAACTACGGAAAAAACAATGTTGATGTTTTCGCACCCGGTGTAAAAATTTATTCAACCTTGCCGGGCAATCAATATGGCAACGAAAGCGGCACCAGTATGGCCGCTCCGGTTGTTACAGGTATTGCTGCATTAATTCGTTCTAACTTTCCTTCATTATCTGCACAACAGGTAAAAGAAGTAATTGAAAAATCTGTTTTTATTCCGGATACAACCGTTAAATGTATTAAGCCCGGAACTAAAGATGAGTATATTGCTTTTTCTGAACTGAGTAAAACAGGCGGCATTGTAAATGCTTATAATGCAGTAGCAGCAGCCTCCGAAATGGAGCTTAACAATCAAAAAAATAAGAACAAAAAAAATAAACAATAATGGCAAGACCTCTGACAAGCGAATATGCTGCACATTATCAGCAAAAATATATCGACAGCGTACAAGGTAATTCCATTGAAGATTTAATTATTAATTACTCTGATAAATTTATCGAAGCAATTAATAATTTACCCGAGGCAAAAGCAGACTTTGCTTATGCAGATAGCAAATGGACTGTAAAAGAGTTATTGCAACATATTATTGATACCGAAAGAGTTTTTATTTACAGGGCATTAAGAATTGCCAGAAGAAATACTTACGAGCTTCCCGGCTTTGATGAAAATGTTTTTGCTGCAAACTCACATGCATCAAACAGAACATTGCCATCTTTACAACAAGAATTTATTGCATTAAGAAAATCAACAGATATTTTTTTGCAAACATTAAGCAAAGAAGACTTATTGCAAAAAGGAATTGCAAGCGGTTATGAAATAACCGTAAATAGTATTGCATTTATTATTTTCGGCCATACACAACACCATCTAAATATTTTAAAAGAAAGATATTTTTAATTTTTTTGCAGCCATCTGCATAACAAGAATAAAGCACCTGTTGCGTCGCACACTTGTGCGCTATGAATTTAACTGAACTTTTGTTTCACACAAAGCAACTGAGGTTATAAAGAAAACAAAGAAGATATTTGGTGTGTATTTATTGTTCTGCAAAATCAAAGATACTTTGTTGCTTTGTTTTCTTTGCAGCTTTGTGTGAAACCGTACAAGTGTGCGACGCAACGAAGCATCATAGCAGTATTATCGCCGGGCTAATAATTGTATTTATAAAAATCGCAGAACTGCTCATCGCATAAGATTCTTTTCAGCATTGCATTTGAAAGCACTTCGGTATAATGCATTTTTTTACCGTTCACAAAAATATATTCGTACACCAAACGTATACCATGGCTATAATCAACCCACCAATTAATATGCCCGGTATATAATGGCTGAATGGGCTTCCCATTCAATAAATGCCAACCATAAATGGCTTCATGATTAGGTTTTGTATCTCTGGTTAGTTTTGCAGACAATACCACATCTTTTTTTATTCCTGCAATTAATCCTTTACGTAACTTCTTTTGCCCTTCTACAATTAAGTGATGCTGATACATGGTAATACTGCTATCTCTGAAAGCGTACATGGGCACAGGTTCCAGCTTAACAATTGCGGCATTGTAAATATCGTCCACCATTTTTTTTGTGGGTAAAAAGCAATGAAAACTATCTGCAATTTTTTGAGCAGCCATTGGCGTCAACGGTATTCTTGCCCAATCATCATCAGTGCCAATACTTAGATAATCCGGTGCAACAAAATAACAGGCATTTATTTTCTTTCCGGTTATAGAATCTGTTATTGACACATTGATCTTCACAAACTTTTTTAAAAACGAAGGAATATTGCCAAAAAGAATTTGTTGTACTGCCAATGAATCTCTTTCTTTCCACTTCCACGCAACAACCGTTTTGTAGAATGCGGTTCCTGTAATTCTTTCAACAGGCTTTGCTGTTGTTAAATGAAACTTTTTTTGAGACCATACATTGAAAGCAATCAATAAAAAAAATATAACCAGCAGTTTTTTCATGTATCCAAGATAATAAAAAAAGCCTTGCTAATTAAAACAAGGCTTTTTCTCGAACGAAATAGGATCAAATTATTTTGTGGCAAATAAATGCACATTAACTGCTACATCGTTAGCTACTTTACCCGGACCATAATTAACGCCAAACAATGTACGATCGAAAGAAAAACTTGCTTCTGCAAATAGTTTTTTATCGTCGATGCCTCTTACTTTAGCAGAAAATTTAACGGCAACACTAACACCTTTAATAGTCAATGTACCATCAATATCAGCCGTATTATCGCTTGTATATTTTACAGATTTAATTTCGTAAGTCGCTTCTCCAAATTTAACTGCGTCAAAAAAATCAGGGCTTTTTAAATGACCATCTAACCTTTCTCCTGCATCAGATTTAATGGTTGTAAGGTCTATACTAAATTTACCTCCGGTAATTTTTCCGTTGTCTACAGAAACCTGCCCGCCTTTTAAGTTTACGGAACCAATGTGGTAATGGTCGCCGGCAGCACCGCTCCAATCAATTTTGCTTTTAACAACATCTACACTATAGCCTGTTGCTTGGTTTAATGTAGAACTTGCAGGTATGAACGAAAACAATCCTGCTGCAATTACTGTTAATGCAAGAATAAATACGCTTTTTTTCATAATTTTTTTTAAATGTTTAAACAAAGATATATACATACATGTATATACACTTAATTTATTTTCAGATTTTCCCTATTTCAAAAATTATAAATTTTAGTGAAAACAAACCGGCTGCAAAGGCTAAAAAAACAGTTCAAAAAAAATCTGCTAACGGTATAGTTTTTCCTTATTGATGCAGTAGTAAATCCCCTATCTTAGCTGCTCTAAAAATCTAACGCATGAACTTACATGAATACCAGGCTAAAGAGCTATTGAAAAAATACAATGTTCCTGTTCAGGAAGGTATTGCCGTTGATACTGTTATGGCAGCCGAAGAAGCTTACCGTAATATTAAAAACCAAACCAACAACAATTTTGCAGTTATCAAAGCACAAATTCATGCAGGTGGGCGTGGCAAAGGTAAAATTGAAGGTACTGAACAGCGTGGTGTTGCCGTTGCAAAAAGTATAGAAGATGTAAGCACTATTGCTAAAAACATTTTAGGTCATACTTTAATTACTATTCAAACCGGGCCTGCAGGTAAAAAAGTAAATAAAGTTTTAGTTGCTCAAGATGTGTATTATCCCGGGCCTAACCCTGTTAAAGAATTTTATTTATCTATTTTACTGGATAGAGCCAAGGGCCAAAATGTAATTATGTACAGTACCGAAGGCGGTATGAATATTGAAGATGTTGCACACGATACTCCTGAAAAAATTTTTAAAGAATGGGTTCATCCTGCCGGTGGATTACAAGGTTTTCAGGCAAGAAAAATTGCTTTTAATCTTGGCTTAAGCGGTGAAGCATTTAAAAGCTGCGTAAAATTTGTAACCAATTTATACAACGCTTATGTTGGATTAGATTGTAGTATGTTAGAAATAAATCCGCTGTTTAAAACAAGCGACGAAAAAATGATTGCCGTTGATTGTAAAATGAACTTGGATGAAAACGCTTTAATGCGTCATGCGGACTTAGCTGCATTGCGTGATGTAACCGAAGAAGACCCTACCGAAGTTGAAGCCGGGCAATACAATTTAAACTTTGTAAAATTAGATGGTAATGTGGGTTGTATGGTTAACGGTGCAGGTTTGGCAATGGCTACAATGGACATGATTAAATTAAGCGGCGGCGAACCTGCAAACTTTTTAGATGTTGGCGGCACTGCAAATGCACAAACCGTTGAAGCAGGTTTCAGGATTATTTTAAAAGACCCTAACGTAAAAGCAATCCTTATTAATATTTTCGGTGGTATTGTTCGTTGCGACCGTGTTGCTGCCGGCGTTATTGAAGCCTATAATAAATTAGGAAATATAAACATACCTATCATTGTTCGTTTACAAGGAACCAACGCAGGCGAAGCCAAAAAACTAATTGATGAAAGCGGGTTGAAAGTACAAAGTGCTATTCAATTAAGCGAAGCCGCAGCATTAGTTAAAGCAGCAGTTGCATAGAAGTAATAAGTTTTAAATACTAATAAGCTATAAGTAAAAGTCGTTAACGAAAGTTAGCGGCTTTTTTTATGACCAGACCGGAGGTGACCAGGCCATAAAAAATTGCCACAGCAATACAGAAAACACCGATTTTTTGTTACAAACACTTGTTTAATATGGCATCGCCTGTTGTGTCACTCACTTGTACAGTTTGTTTTTATGGCAACAACCGATTGTATGGATCAAACTAATAAACTGCAACTTGGCACTTATTATTGCGAACATTGCATAAAAGCTACAGGCAGCAAACCTTGCAAATGACCAAGTTGTAACGGAGTCACTACACAAACGACAAGAAAATGATGTGCTCAACAAAACAAGATGCCTGCAAAAAAAGCAGCGTAATAAATTATTGTTGGCTGAATAACTATTACGATTTCAAAAAATATTATGGAAACAAAATATCAGGCATGTGTTAGATAGCTGACATGTTGCATAAAGATTGGAACGTACAAGTGAGTGACACAACAGGCGATGCCATGAAATACTTTGGTTGGTATCATAAAAAAAGAAGTTACTATTATTAAGTAACCTCTTTTTATTGTTATTTTATTTTCAACTAAGCTTTGTATGTTTTTGCAAAATCTATAAACGCATCGGCTTGCGCTAAATAGTTTTTCGCAAATGTTTCTGAAGGTTCGTTTTTATTAATCTGCAACACTAATTCTTTAAAGCTTTCGTGTTGTGTGTACAAACCTTTTAATGTAAAATGAGCATCGAAATCGTTTAATATTCCGACTTGTGTATTACAATGAATTTCGCTGTTTAACAACAATGCTTTTGCTGCATTAATAAATGCTGCATATACATAATAAATGGCATCGGCATACGCTTTATTGGTAATGCTGCTGTTGGCAAGTTCTATTTTCTCTTCTGCTTCAAAAATCAAGGTACCAACTAAGTCTACCATAACACCGGCACACTCTCCTACGCCAATTGCGGTTGCAAAGCTTTCTGCATGGCCCCAATCAATAAAATCTTCTGCAATTAAAGTTGTGGTATCTGCCAGAGGTTTCAGCAAATTATAAAAATATTTTTCACCCAACCTGAAAGTGTATTCAAGGTAGGTTTCTTTGCCCTGTCTATTTTCTTTAAAATCATTTAATAAAGTGCGTACAGTTTCGGGACCACGTTTGCTTGGCAACTTAATTACTTTATTGGACACACGCCCTTCTCCGCTGCCTAAGTTTCCGCCGCCGATTAATACCTGTACTGCAGGAATAACTTTTCCATCCACTTTCATAGAACTGCCATGAAAACCAATGGTACCAATACCATGTTGACCGCAAGAGTTCATACAACCGCTTACACGAATATCTAAACCTGCTTCTTCAAGAAATTCAGGAAATTCATCTTCTATTAACTGTGATAAAACTTTGGTTAATCCTGTGCTGCTTGCGATACCTAAATTGCAGGTATCGGTACCCGGGCAAGAAACAATATCGGCTGCACTGCCATAACCTGCACCGGCAAGATTTTCGGCTTCCAGCACACTATACACATACGCTACATGTTCTGCTTTAATATAACGTAATTGCAGGTTCTGAGAAATGGTTATGCGAATATCGTCTGCAATAACAGGTTGTAATTTTTCAATTAATCTTCGGCTTGTATCAGAACTGATGTTACCATTAGGCACACGGATATAAGCCAAATAATACCCGTCTTGTTTTTGCTTTTTAAGATTTGTTTTTTTCCAGATTTCGAAGTTCAACTGGTTTTTTATATCAACTTTTTCAACCGGTACAATGCTTGTTGGTAAAACAACTTCATCAAATCTGTTCCTATCAATAACAAATGTTTTGTTTGTAACAGCTTTTTGTTCTGCAACAACTAATTCGTTAAAGGAATCAATACCTATTTGATGCACTAAAAATTTAATACGTGCTTTATGGCGGCTACTACGTTCTCCATGACGATCAAAAACACGTATCACAGCTTCTATATAAGGAATCAATAAATTTTCTTCTAAAAACTCATGTGTTGTTTTTGCCAGGAAAGGTTGTGCGCCCAAACCGCCGCCAACAACAACTTTAAAGCCACGAATCTCTTTTCCATCCACTGTTTTAATGCGGGGGATAATACCAATATCATGCATAAAAGCAAGGGCTGTATCTTTTTCGCTACCCGAAACAGCTATTTTCATTTTACGTCCTAATTCCTGACCAAAAGGTTTACGTAAAAAGTATTCGAAAATAGCATGAGCATAAGGTGTAATATCAAAAGGTTCATCTATATCAACACCTGCCGTATCAGAACCTGTAACATTTCTAACAGTATTTCCGCAAGCTTCGCGTATGGTTAAACTATCCTGTTCCAAAACACTCCATAATTCGGGCGTTCTATCAAGACTTACAAAATGTATCTGTACATCCTGCCTTGTAGTTAAATGAATATTACCGGTTGAAAATTCGTCGGTTACTTCTGCAATACGTTTCCATTGAGCAAACGACATTTTACCGTACGGCAATTTAATGCGAACCATTTGTACCCCTTGTTGGCGTTGGCCATATACACCTCTTGCCAAACGCAGGCTGCGAAATTTTTCATCAGCCATTTTACCTTCCCTAAATTCCCTGATTTTTTTCTCCAACTCTATAATATCCCTTTCTACAATAGGGTTTTCTAATTCTGTGCGAAAGCTTTGCATTGATTTTTGGTATTGATTATTGATTAAGTAATTGCAGAACCACAGTTTCCTACAATTTAAGTGAACTATGCAAATGTATAGGTTGGCCTATAGTCTACAAACTTTATTTACTAATAATTTTTTCAACCAAGGAAATAATGAGAAAATAATGACAATTAAAAGTCTACTCATTTTGTAGATTTATATATATTTGCAACCACATTTATTTTTAGTAAAATGCAGCTTATCATTTCAGATCAATTAAACCAATCAACTGTTATCCATTTTGTAACTGCAATTTGTTGTTGTTGCTGATTCACGTTCTCCTTACAATCATTTTCTATTTAAAACTTATCGCAACAACATTCTTAAGCTTATCAAATTTTATAACATGAAACGAATTTTATTTTTATTTCTATCTGTTTTTTTAGTATCTGCTTTTCAATCAAAATCTCAGGAAACCTTGCTTATTTCGGGAAGAATACATGACTCTGTAAATGCAACTACTTTAGCCGGTGCTTATGTAAGAATTAAAGGGAGTAATACCGGAGTGGTTACAAATAAGGACGGGGTTTTCACTTTAAAAACGGCGCAAAAAATTCCATTTACATTAACCATATCTTTTGTAGGTTATAAAACACAGGAGTTTAATATTACCAATACAACATCTCCATTAAGCATTTCTTTAAACGCAGAAAACAGTTATGTAAATGAAGTTGTAGTTACGGCTTCCAGGGTTTCGGAAAGTATTTTAAAATCTCCTGTTACAATTGAAAAATTAGATATAAGGGCTATTAAACAATCTCCTGCACCAACATTTTTTGATGCCTTAGAAAATATTAAAGGTGTACAGATGACTACTTTAAGTATTGGCTATAAAGTACCCAATACACGAGGATTTGCAGGCACTACCAATTCAAGATTCTTGCAAATGGTAGATGGTGTTGATAATATTTCTCCCGGTATCGGTGCTCCGGTTGCCAATGCAGTTGGCCCTACAGAATTGGATATTGAAAGTGTAGAACTTATACCCGGTGCTGCTTCTGCAGTTTACGGATTAAATGCCGTAAACGGCATATCCAATCTTAAAACGAAAAATCCATTTAAGTTTCAGGGATTGAGTGTGTATTTAAAACAGGGTGTTAATCATATTGACGGAAGAGATATTGCAGCATCACCTTACGGAGAATATGCCATCAGATATGCAAAAGCTTACGGGGAAAGATTTGCTTATAAACTTAATGCATCTTATTCGCAAGGAACCGATTGGATTGCAAACGATAATACCGATCAATACTATACAGCAGGTAATAAAACAAATGCTTCGTTAGGTATCGGGGCAGCTAATAACCCCGGAGCAGATTTAATTAACCGTTACGGAGATGAATATAACAGCGATATGAAAACCCTTACACTACAGGGTAAAACTTATGATGTAAGCAGAACCGGTTATGCAGAAAAAGATTTAACGGATTATGCAGTAAAGAATACAAAATTCGATGCATCACTTTATTACAGATTTACCAAATCGCTTACTGCTTCTTACACTTACAGGATAGGAACGGTTACCAATAATTATCAAAGAGGAAACAGAATAAGATTGAACGGAGAGCAAATTCAACAACATGCTTTTGAAATTAAAGACAATAACTTTTTTGTAAAAGCATATTACACACAGGAAAACACCGGAGAAGATTCTTATAACTTTCGCCCATTGGCAGAAAATATTGATATGGCATTTAAGAAATCTCCAAAATGGTGGACTGATTATACCAATGCTTTTAATACTGCATATGGTGTTAATGGCGGAGATATTGTAGCATCGCATAAAGCAGCAAGGGCATCTGCCGATAACGGTAGATATTTACCGGGCACTGCTGCATTTGACAGCGTAAAAAATGTAATTATTCATACCAATAACTGGGATACTGTTGGTGCACAGCTCTTATTAAAATCTGCATTTTACCATATAGAAGGGCAATATGATTTCAGTCAGTATACCAAAGGCATACAACTCTTGGTGGGCGGTAATTACAGAAGATATATTGTTACGCCGGATGGAAACGAATATATCAATCCGGGTGTATTGGAAGATGCTTCAAAAGCAAATGAAAAATTCTTCTATTATAACTTCGGAGGGTTTGTTCAGGCAACCAAACAATTCTTCAACAATAAACTAAAAATTACAGGATCTTTCAGAGTAGATAAAACGGAATATTTTGATGCAAAGATCAATCCGAGAATTGCATTTGTATATTCTCCAACCGATCATCACAACTTCAGAATATCCTATCAAAACGGTTATCGCTTCCCAACATTATTCGAAGGGTTTGCGTTTGTAAATAATGGCGGTGTAAGGCGTTTAGGCGGCTTACGTGTAACAGCAGGTACTTTAAATGTATTTGAAAATTCTTATCTAAACTCATCTGTAACAGCTTTCAAAAATGCCGTAAATGCAGATATAAGCAATGGCATCAATAAAAACACTGCGATTGCCAATCAAAAAAACCTGTTGGTACAAAGCAATTACGATTACTTACAGCCTGAGCATTTAAACTCATTCGAATTAGGGTATAAAGGCGTATTGGCTGATAACAAATTATTTTTCGATATAGATTACTACTTTAACGTATACGATAATTTTATCGGTCAGTTAGATGTTACTCAACCTATCAGAGGTACTATCGGTTCAACCGGCGGCTCTAGCGACAGCACTGCATATTTTGCCTACACAGGCGGAACATCGGTAAAAAAATATAAAATGTGGACTAACTCTAAAAGCGTTGTAAGCAATCAGGGAGTAGATGCAGGGCTGAGTTATAATTTCTATAAGAACTTTAACTTAACGGCAAACCTCAGCTACGCTGCATTACACGAGATTACATCTTCCGATGCTTTTACACCTGCATTTAATACACCAAAATGGATTACCAATATTTCAATAGGCAACAGAAAAATTTTAAAGAATACCGGCTTTAATATTGTTTGGCATTGGCAGGATGCATTTTATTGGAACAGCCCATTGGCTAACGGTATTGTAAGTGCATACAATACTGTTGATGCACAGGTAAATTATCAGTTTACCAAACTAAATACTATTGTAAAATTGGGAGCCAGCAATATTTTAAACAGCTACCATACACAATATATAGGTGGGCCAGCTGTTGGAGGTTTTTATTATATAACATTTGTATTCGACAATAATCTAAAATCCAAATAAGCTAACCCTTAGGAAGCCATATTCATATTTAAATATTGCTTCCTTGCTACATAGCCTTGTGGCCGAGTGGATAGGCAGGGGTCTGCAAAACCTTTTACGGCGGTTCGACTCCGCCCTTGGCGTCAATAAAAAATAAATTCCTATTTAATTAATAGACTTTTCTTTATTTCGCATAATAAACATCTTATTATTACACGCAACGCAAACATACCGGAATTAAAAGGAATTGATATCCAGATGAACGCTGAATCAAACAAACTCTTTCCCATTTTTTTAAAACTCGAGGAGTTGCAGTTGTTAATTATCGGTGGTGGGAATACTGCTTTAGAAAAACTAAATTCGGTTTTATCCAACTCGCCGCAAGTTGCAATACGTATTGTTGCAAAAGAAGTGATAAACGAAATCTTTGCATTGCAACAAAAACATTTTAATATCAACATCGTTCAAAAAGAATACAACAGCAGTGATATTGGCAATGCCAATATTATTATTGTTGCAGCTAACAATAAACAATTGTCCGCTCAGATAAAAGACGATGCACATCAACAAAATATTTTGGTAAATGTTGCAGACACACCCGATTTGTGCGACTTTTATTTAAGCTCTGTTGTACAAAAGGGTAATTTAAAAATTGCCATTTCTACCAACGGAAAGTCTCCTACCCTTGCCAAAAGGTTAAAAGAGATTTTTACTGAAGTATTGCCCGCTGAAATAGATGAGGTTTTAGATAATTTACAAATCATACGCAATAAACTGAAAGGAAATTTTGCAGATAAAGTAACCAAGTTAAATGAGATTACTAAAGTATTATCAACAAAAAATCCGTCAGAAATAAATCAGCATAAAAAAGTAAATAAAACCATTTCGCTTTTATTCATCATTGCTATTATTTCTGTGCTGCTTGGTTTAACACTTTCATTGGCAATGCCGGTTGAAAAAATGTTTAACGAATCGAAAAATTTTTTACAGCAATTGGATAATCGTTTTTATTGGATGCTGTTGGTAGGTTTTGGTGTAGAAATGATAGCAGGCAGTATGGGCATGGGTTACGGCGTTATTTGCACATCTGTTTTATTATCACTCGGGTTAAGTTTACCTGTAATTTCGAGCAGTGTACACACATCAGAAATGTTTGGTTCGGCAGCATCGGCCATCAGTCATTTACGTTATGGAAATATTAATAAAAAACTATTTAAAAGTTTGGCCATACCCGGGGTTATTACAGCAGTAGCAGGTGCATTGTTTTTAATAAAATTTGGCGAAGATTATGCCCATTACTTTAAACCTATTATTGCATTGTATACCTTTTTTTTAGGTGTAAAAATTTTTACCAAAGCATTTGAACAAAAGAAAAAAGCAAAAGGTAAATTAAAATATGCGGTATGGTTAGGTGCTATTGGCGGCTTTATCGATTCTGTTGGCGGCGGCGGATGGGGCCCATTAGTTACCAGTACTGTTATTGCAAAAGGGCGTGCACCACGTTATGCAGTAGGCACATCTGTTGCAGCAAAGTTTTGTATAACCGTTGCCAGTGCATTTACATTTTTTACAGTAATCGGAATTAGTCAATGGCCAATAATTGTAGGTTTAATTATTGGTGGCGTTTTAGCCGCACCACTTGCTGCAAAGCTTACAGGCAAATTACCAACCAAAGGAATGTTTATCGCCGTTGGTGCTTTAGTAATCGGTATAAGTTTTAGGATTCTTCTTAAATCATTTCATGTGATATAGAAAACCACCATAATCCATAGATCCATAGTCTCTTTGTGCCCCAACCATAAACCCTTGTGCAACTTAGGTTGCGTCGCACACTTGTACTAAATAACTTTCATCAGCAAAATATAAAATCATAAAATATAACCTAATCGTTATTAGCTGATGTTATATTGCCCATGCTTTGCTTTTGCAATGCCCTTGTTGTGTATTCGTTTTTATTTTCGTTTACTAAATCAGCTCATCATATCTTGCCTAACCTTTTGTTCGCTTGTTGTATCTGCAAGAATTTGTTCGTAATTCATTTTTTTAATATCCATGTAATACTGTACCAAGGTCCAATAATCATAATATTCTCTTGGTGCAATCGTACTGTCTGAAAAGTATATTTCCCAATTATTTTTATCGGTTGCAATAAGTTGAGCAATATTTTTTGAAAGATCTTTTGGGTCATTATTTTGCCGAGATACGTATTCCGCATAACCTTCCTATTTCCAATTTGGAATATTGGCAATGGGCTTTGATTTCCAAAATCCCAATTTATCAAATTGCAAACAATATGTCATTTCATGTGCCAACAATTGTATCAAATTCCACTTGAAACCATTTAGAGTAACATAATTGCTTGTACAGTTTGTACTTCCCTGCATAACCACTTTGTTATAAAAGCCCCACGCAAAAGCTTGTCCACGTAGTGTTCGCATAAGTTCTGAATATTTTGAGCCGTCATTTAAACAAATGTCAAGTTGCAGATTTGATTTGTAAAATTCAAATGTTCTTGCCGTTTTATTTTTTTAAGTTGGCAACTTCTTCTGCAAGGTTTCCTTTCACAAGAGTGTTCTGTTAAGATTCGTTTTTGCCTGTTACGTATCGTACTGCACTTGCCTGCAAAGGTTTTGGTTGGACGATGCTGGAGATTTGAGAAACACCAATTCAACATCTGCACAAATGCCTGATAAAAGCTTTCAATATTTTTGTTTCCACCGCATCTTGTACGCTATTATGTTTATGCAAATGACTACTCCAACTAAAACAAATTGAATATAAGGAGTAAGATTTTCTTGATAGATGATTGGAATAAGGTACCGGGTAATAAAATCCTCTTTATAAGTTGATAGCCCGGCATGATAAGCAAAATAATTTTCAAGAGTTGTAAGCGGACAAATAACACCCGGCGATAATTCTGCATATACTGCCCATATAAGTGAAATCAAATGGACAGTTTTAATCCATCGCTTTTTGTGTATAAAGAACCCGCCTAAAATCACAAATAAAATGAACATTATGTGAACGATTACTGTGAATTGAGTCAGAAAAAGATAGATGATGTATTTATTCATCTCGTTTGCTTTTCAAGTGTCTAAAAAAGTAGCAAGTAGTGATAGCATCCAACAGTTTCGGAGCATTCGTGTTTGTAGTGGCATTTTAAAATCGTCAGCCCGTAACTGCTGCTAAATGTATAAATAAAAGTTTATTGTTTATTCTATTGCCCGTTGTTATTTACCGGTTCTGTAGTTACAACTGAATAACAAATAAAAAGCGGAATATATTCGCCGCACTACCATATTGCCCAACCTAATATTGGCTGCTATTTTCCATGTTAAACCAAAGCTATTTCGGTAAAGATTCAATAACAGATCACAAAAACATTTTAATAAGCGTCTAATAAATCTTATTCCTGTTTGGATGTTTTGCAAAAAGGCGTAAAAAGAATTCAAAAATATACTTCAGCTATTTGGCTAATTTCGAACGGAGATAAAAGCAATTCTATGTTAGATTTTACATTGGTTATTCATGGTGGTGCCGGTACTATTTTAAAAGAAGATATGACACCTGAATTAGAAAAAGCTTATCAGGATGTACTACAATTGGCTCTGGATGCGGGTTACGGTGTATTAGAGCAAGGAGGCTCTGCCATTAATGCCGTTAAAGCTTCTATTGTTGTAATGGAAGACAATGTATTGTTTAATGCAGGCCGTGGTGCTGTATTTACAAAAAAAGGTGTGCAGGAAATGGATGCAGCCATTATGGATGGCAGTAATTTAAAAGCCGGTGCTATTGCAGGTGTTCGCAATGTTCGTAATCCTATTTTATTGGCAATGGAAGTAATGAACAATAGTAATCATGTTTTTTTAAGCGGAAAAGGTGCTAACGATTTTGCCATTAAACAAGGGGTTAAGTTAGAGCCTGATGAATATTTTTATTCGCAGTTTCGGTACGATCAATGGAAAGCCATTCGTGATTCCGATTCTTATTCTCTTGATCATACCAATCATCATTTAGAAGAATTGTTACGCGATAAAAAGTTTGGAACCGTTGGTGCCGTTGCATGCGACAGTAATGGAAACCTTGCTGCCGCTACAAGTACAGGTGGCATGACGAATAAAAAATATGGCAGAATAGGCGACAGTCCGATTATCGGTTGCGGT
>Ga0306923_10001375_pt1 | contig 21436 bp, 18 predicted proteins | sample sta12Can44000108_FD_203841 | JGI IMG/M metagenome (GOLD analysis project Ga0306923, IMG submission 203841) | Lab enrichment of tropical soil microbial communities from Luquillo Experimental Forest, Puerto Rico - statanox.12C.anox.44.000.108 (v2)... | ecosystem: Environmental > Terrestrial >... | reverse complement strand
CCCAACGCAGCCACCCTGCGCGAGGTCTTCCGCTGCTCCGTGGCCAATCACTACTCGGCGTGGGAGGTCCCGCAGATTGCTCATAGCTGTCCGGATCATCCCGAGCTGCTCCATATCAACAGCGACCGCGTCGTCGTCCGCGTGGTGCGCTCCGACGGCGCGGAGGCGGGGCCGGGCGAGACGGGGCAGGTGGTGGCGACGGATCTCGCGAACTATGTGATGCCGTTCATCAACTACTCGGCGGGCGACGGCGCCATGGTCGGCCCCCGCTGCCCATGTGGGCGAGGCATGCCCACCCTCGCCCGCCTCGAGGGACGGGATATCGAGATGATCCGCACTCGCGAGGGACGGGAGATGAGCTCGGGAGCCTTCGGTCAACTCCTCACCTTCGTGATTGGCATCATTCCGTACGTGTGGGAGTACCAGGCCGTCCAGACGACGCCGGAGGCCCTCATTCTGCGCGTGGTGCCGACGCCGCGATTCACCGCCGAGTTCCAGGCGACGCTCCAGCGCGGGCTCGCGGAGTTCTTCGGCCCCGGCATGCAAATCATCGTCGAGCCGGTTGCCTCCATCCCGGCAGAGGTGTCAGGGAAGCGCCTGATCATCAAGCAGATGTCGTCGTAACAATCGACAAGCCTGCTCCCGACGTCTGCCATAGTAGCGGGAGAGATGGAGATGCTGGGTGCCGCGCGGGTGCCGTGCTCGGTCGTCGTGCCTTCGCACAACGACACGGGCGAGCTCGAGTCATGCCTGGGTGCTCTCCGTGAGGAGATCGCGCCTCCGTCGGAGCTCATCGTGGTCATTGACGGGCCGCCCGTGGAACCGGCGACCACGGTGGCCCGTGCCGCCGGCGCCCGCGTGCTCCGTCTCGAGCGGCGGAGCGGGCCTGCCGCCGCGCGGAATCATGGAGCGACCCATGCGCGGGGCGACGTGCTCGTGTTCGTCGACGCCGACGTGGTGATCCGGCGCGGGGGGCTCGAGCGTATCGAGCGGGCCTTCATGCAGGATGCTTGCCTCACGGCGATCTTCGGCTCCTACGACGACTCGCCGCGATCGCCCGGACTGGTCTCACGCTACCGCAACCTTCTCCACCATTTCGTCCACCAGGACGGCCGCGCGGAGGCGACCACTTTCTGGGCCGGGCTCGGCGCCGTTCGCAGCGCCGACTTCTGGAATGTCGGCGGCTTCGACGCCGCGGTCTTCACCCGGCCGTCCGTCGAGGACATCGAGCTCGGCTATCGCCTGTGCGCGGCGGGAGGGCGGATCCGGCTCGACAAGGAGCTCCAGGGCACGCATCTGAAGCACTGGACATTGTGGTCGATGATCCGAACCGACGTCACGAACCGAGCCGTGCCGTGGGCGCGGCTGGTGCTGGCGAGGGGCCGTGTGCCGAGCGAGCTCAATCTTGGTATCTCGCAGCGTCTGAGCGCGGGCCTCGTCGCCCTTGCCCTCGGGGCGACCGTGCTCGCGCTTTGGCGTCTCGTGTTCCTCTACGTGGCCGCGGCTGCCCTTCTGGCCGTTCTGGCTATGAATCGGCGCTTCTATCGCCTGCTGCGCCACCGGGGAGGTCGTCGCCTCGCCGCGGTCGGCTTCGCCCTTCATCTCATGTACTTTGTCTACAGCGCGGCAAGCTTCGCCCTCGTCTGGCTCGACGCGCGCGCGCGAGGTGGTCGACGTCGTCGCCGATGAATGAGCGCGTGATCGTGATCGGGGCGGGCCCGGCCGGTCTCACCGCGGCCCGCGAGCTCGCCCGGCTCGGGCTTCCTCCCGTGGTTCTCGAGCGGGGCAGCATCGTGGGCGGCCTCGCCCGGACAGAGACGTACCGGGGCTTTCACTTCGACATGGGCGGCCACCGCTTCTTCACCAAGGTGGAGGAAGTCCAGAAGGTCTGGCGCGACGTGCTCGGCGAGGAGTTCCTCCGCCGCCCGCGGCTCTCCCGCATCTACTACCGCGGGCGCTTCTTCAAGTATCCGCTGAAGGCGCTCGATGCCCTGGCCGGGCTGGGGACGCGCGAGGCCGCCCACGTGATTGGCAGCTACCTCTGGTGGCAGGTCTTTCCCCACGAGCGCGAGGAGACATTCGAGGAGTGGGTGACCAATCGGTTCGGCCGGCGCCTCTTCGAAGTCTTCTTCAAGAGCTATACAGAGAAGGTTTGGGGCATCCCGTGCTCCACCCTCCGGGCGGAGTGGGCGGCCCAGCGGATCAAGGATCTCTCGCTGCGCTCGGCCATCGTCAGCATGTTCCTCAAGCCGCAGACCCCCGTGAAGACCCTCATCGAGGAGTTCGACTACCCGCGCCTCGGTCCCGGGATGATGTGGCGCTCCGTAGCCGAGGAGATCCGGAAGCTCCACGGTTCCGTCCGCCTTGGCCACGAGGTGGTCGAGCTCCGCCGGGCGGGCCGTCGCGTGGAGAGTGTGGTCGCGTCCGCGGACGGTGTCGAGGAGGTGATCATGGGAGATCACGTTCTCTCGAGCATGCCCGTGCGGGCGTTGATCGAGCGGCTGTCGCCGCCGGCGCCGGTGCCAGTCCTCGAAGCGGCGCGGCGTCTCGTCTATCGGGATTTCCTCACCGTGTGCCTCATCGTGGATGCCGCCGCCCTCTTCCCCGACAACTGGATCTACGTGCACGCTCCTGAGGTCAAGGTGGGCCGGATCCAGAACTTCAAGAACTGGAGCCCGGACATGGTCCCCGATCCGAGCAAGACCAGCCTCGGTCTCGAGTACTTCTGTCACGAGGGGGACGCGCTCTGGGACATGTCGGATACCGAGCTCATCCGGCTCGGCACGGAAGAGCTCCGGCGCATCGGCCTGACGCGCGGCGCATCGGTCCTGGACGGCTGCGTCTTCCGGGTGCCCAAGGCCTATCCCGTCTACGACGAGGACTACCGGAAGAACCTGGCGACTATCCGCGCTTTCATGGACGATTTCGAGAACTTGCAGTCGATTGGCCGGAACGGGCTCCACCGCTACGACAACCAAGACCACGCCATGCTCACCGGCCTGCTCGCCGTGCGCAACCTGACCCACGGCGAGCATCACGATCTGTGGAAGGTGAACACCGATCAGGAATACCACGAGGTCGTGGGGGTCGAGGTGCCGGACGTTGAGGCACTGGCGGCCATAGAAGGGCGCGTGGCCGCGATCTTCCCGAGGATCGACGGGGTAGCCCTGGGTGTCGGCGCCGGCACGGTCACGGGCATCTTGCTCTCCCTCGCCACCCTGATCCTCGTCCTCAAGGGAGGCACGGTGGTTGGCCCGCATCTGGCTCTCCTCGGCCAGTTCTTTCCGGGCTATAACGTCAGCGCACGAGGCAGTCTGCTTGGCCTCGTCTATGGGTTCGCGGCCGGGTTCGTGGGGGGCTGGGGCTTTGCGGCGTTGCGCAACATCTCGGTTCTCCTGTCCTTCGCGGTGCTGCGCAAGCGGACACAACTCCACCTCTTGAAGCGACTGTTCGAGTTCATATAGGAGGCGAGGAGATGGGCACGGAGAAGGACACGACACTCGAGGCCGTCGTCCTGGTACGGGCCATCCGGCTCAACGCGGTCATCGCCGGGCTCGTCACGGGATTCATGGCCGGGTTCGCCTTGTTCGCGGCCACCAACTGGCTCGTTCTCAAGGGTGGACGCGTCGTCGGTCCTCATCTCGCTCTCCTGAATCAGTTCTTCCCAGGTTATCAGATCACCTTCGTCGGCAGCTTCATCGGGGGCGCGTGGGCCTTCGTGGTGGGCTTCGCGGCAGCGTTTGCCATCGTTCGCATCTACAATGTGATGATGGGCTTGCGGAGGTCGGAGCGCGGCCGCCGTCCCTGAACAAGTCTCTTGGAGCCCCTCGTGTCAGTGATCACTTCCTGCTACCAGCAAGGCCATTTTCTCGCGGAGGCCGTGCAGAGTGTGCTCGACCGATCCTTGACGTCCTTCCCACGCTGGACCACAATCGCCTCGCCCATGAGCGACCGCCTCAGCTTTCCCAGCGGAGCACTGAGAAGCTCCTCGAATGCCAGATGGCGAGGGACTCGATCTGCCGCGAGATGACGATTCGCGGCGGCGGCCGGCCAGCGTCCCGGGGCACACGGTGATCAACCATCTCAGCCGTGACGCTCTCGTGATGGCCGCAGAGACGATCGATGGTCTGACGAGCCTGGATCTGACTCGGCGGGGCGCGATCGCCTTCCTCCATGCCGAGGGCCGGCGGCTGGTCGGCGAGCCGCTTGCCCTCGCGGCGGCGCGCGAGGCGCTGGCGCGCACGTCCGAAGGCGGTGTCGTCGCGATCCTCACGGGCTTCCCGGAGTTCCCCTGGATCGGTCGCGGAGTGGCCGAGACGGATGGCCCGATCGGCGCCGCCGTGCTGGCCCGTGCCCTGATCAGGGCGTGCCGGGCCATTCCCATCCTCCCGTGCGAGCCTCACTTCGCGCCGGTGATCGTGGGGGCCCTGCGCGGCATCGGACTCACGCCAGTGCCGGCGGCCGGAGTCGAGGTGAAGACGCTCCAGCCGGGTGATCCCGTCTGCCTGGTCGAGGCGACGGATGAGCCTGTGCACGCCTCGCGTTGGCTGGCCACGCGAGCGCCCGCTCTCGTCGTGGCGATCGAGCGACCCGGTCAGGCTGCCACGGGGGTCTACCACAGCATGTCGGGACGAGATGTGAGTCATTGCCTGAACAACTTCGAGGAGATCTTCCGCGCCGCGCACGCGGCCGGCATATGGACCATCGGCGTCGGCGACGGCGGCAATGAGGTCGGCATGGGCAAGCTTCGCCGCATTGTCCGGGCCCATGTGAAGGCGGGTGAGGCATGCGGCTGCGGCTGTGGCGGGGGGATCGCCGCGGAATCCGAGAGTGCCTCGCTCGTCACCGCGGTGGTGGCGAACTTCGGCGCGACGGCGATCGCCGCGTCGATGGCCATGCTCAGCGGGCAGCGCGACGTGCTCGCCGCACCGGCGCTGGAGCTCCGCGCCCTCGAAGCTTGTGCGGCGGCGGGTGGTGTCGACGGCCGGCACAACGAATGCGCCGCCTCCGTCGACGGGCTCGCCGCGGCGGCTTACGGCGCCGTGCTGACACTGATCGCCGACACCGTGGATCGCGCTCTTCTCGAAAGGGGCGGCGGATGACCATCTACGATCGGCTCGGGGTGCGGCCAGTGGTGAACGCCGCGGGCACGCTGACCCGGCTCGGCGGCACGATCATGTGCGCCGAGGCGCTCGAGGCCATGCGCGAGGCGGCGCAGAGCTCGGTGGCCATCGAGGAGCTGCAGGAGGCGGCGAGCCGGGCCATCGCCGGCCACACCGGCGCCGAGGCCGCGCTCGTCACCTCGGGCGCCTTCGGCGCGCTGGCCCTCGCTGCGGGTGCCTGCATCGCGGGGCTCGACGTGCGGCGCATCAATCGCATGCCGCACCAGGGGTGGGAGCAGGGCGCGGAGATCGTGATCTGCCGTCACCAGCGGAACTCCTACGACAAAGCCTTCGAGGTGGCCGGCGCCCGTCTCGTCGAGGTGGGATTCCTCGACCGGGCTCTCGGGGTGGGCGTGCGCGAGGTCGAAGCGGAGGAGATCGAGGCGGGCATCGGCCCGCGCACGGTGGCCGTGGCCTACGTGGCGATGCAGAATGTGGGCCCGGAGCTCAGCCTGGTGGTCCAGGTGGCGCACGGCCAGCAGCTGCCCGTGATCGTAGACGCCGCCAACCAGGTGCCGCCGATCCAGAATCTGCGTCGCTTCATCGCGGACGGCGCCGATCTCGTCTGCATGAGCGGCGGCAAGGCCTTCCGCGGCCCGCAGTCGAGCGGGTTCCTTCTCGGGCGCCGCGAGCTCGTCGCCTCCGCGCTCCTGCAGCAGGTGGACATGGACGTTGCGCCCTCCTCGTGGACCCCGCCCAAGGAGTTCGTGGACCGTCCCCTCCACGGCGTGCCGCGCCACGGCTTCGGTCGCGGCTTCAAGGTGGGCAAGGAAGAGATCGCGGGCGCCGTGGCCGCTCTCGACGCGTTCGTGGCCCACGAGCCCGAGTACCAGGCGGAATGGGCGGAGCGCTGCCGGCGCTTCGCCGCCGCGCTCGGGGGCCTGTCCGGCGTGGAAGCGGTGCTCATCCCTCGCGAGACGACGGGGCGCGTGCCCCTCGTGGAGGTGGTCTTCACGTCGGCGGCGCGGGCCGCCCAGATCTCGCGCGAGCTCCGCGAGGGCGTGCCCTCGATCCATCTCAACGAGCGACGGGTGGGCGAGGGACGCCTCACCTTCAATCCCCTCGGGCTTGGCGAGGGGCAGGAAGACATCGTGGCCGCCGGCCTCCGTCGACGGCTGGGTCATTGATCCGAAGGAGAGCTCAATGGTGCGCACACTGATCACCTCGGCGGCGGTGCTTGTCTCGATGCTCATGGTTACTGGCGCGTCCGGTGCGAGCATGGACAAGTGTCCGGCGCAGGGCGGCACCATCCGTGCCGCTATGGCTGGCTCGCCGCCCACCCTCGACTTCGTCACCAGCTTCGCCGCGCAGGCGCGCGACATGGGCGTGTACCTCTACGAGGGGCTGGTCACCATCGACGCCAACTACGACGTGGCGCCGCAACTCGCGGAGAAGTGGACGGCCAGCGCGGACGGCAAGACGTACACCTTCAACCTGCGCAAAGGCGTGAAGTTCCACGACGGCAGCCCCGTCACCGCGGCGGACGTGGTTGCCTCCGTGGAGCGTTTCCGCGCGCAGTCGCCGCGCAAGGCCGATCTCTCCATGGTGAGCGGGGCGCGCGCGGTGGACCCCAACACGGTGGAGATCACGCTGTCCCAGCCCTCGGCGGCCTTCGTGCCGCTGCTCGCCTATCCCGGCCCCGCCGTGGCCATCATGCCGAAGAAGCTCATCGAGGACGTGCCGGCCGGGAAGCTGCCCCAGACCTCGATCATCGGCACGGGCCCGTACCGTCTCGCCGAGTGGGTCCCCGACAAGCACGTGCACCTGCAGCGCTTTGCCGACTACAGCCCGGCCTCCACGGACGCTTCAGGGTATGCGGGACGGCGCCTCGCCTGTGTCGAGCACATCTACTTCGTCCCCGTGCCCGAGGTGTCGAGCCGGGTGGCGGGAGTGGAGAGCGGCGACTACGACTACGGGCAAAACCTTCCCGCCGAGACCTACAAGCGCCTCTCCGCCACCACGGGGGTGAAGACCTTCATCCTCAAGCCGTATTACGAGATCTTCATGCACCTCAACACCCAGAATGGCCAGCTCAAGGAATGGAAGCTCCGCCGGGCCATCCAGGTCGGCTTGAACCAGGAGGAGATCATGCTGGCCGCGGCGGGGGACAAGGCCCTCTATCGCCTCGATCCGAGCCTTTTCTTCAAGGAGCAGTTCTGGCACTCGAACATCGGGGCCAACCGCTACAACGAGCGCGACGTGACCCGGGCCAAGGCTCTCGTGAAGGAAGGCGGCTATGACGGCTCGCCCATCCGCATCATCACGAGCAGCGATTTCCAGTTCATGTACAACGCCGCCCTGGCCACCGAGTCCCAGCTCCGCCAGCTCGGCTTCACCACGAAGCTGCAGGCCTACGACTACCCGACTATGATCGACATCTTCCGCAAGAAGCGGGCGGAGTGGGATATCTCCTACAACGCGTTTTCCATCCGCACCGACCCCGGCGGGTTCACCTTCGTGCTCAAGTCCGACTCCGGCTACCAGCCCTACGCGAGCAAGGAGGTCGACGCGCTCCTCGAGAAGGGCCTCCTCGAGCGCGACCGCAAGGCGCGGGCGAAGATCTACGAGCAGATCCAGGACCAGCTCTACAAGGACATTCCTATGATCAAGCACGGCGATCTCTTCGGGTTCGATGCCCTCCGCGAGCGCGTGGACGGCTTCGCCGTCTTCTACACGACGCCGCGCTTCTGGAACGTGTGGGTCAAGGACAAGCGCTGACGGCATGACCCGCGTGCTCGCCGGGCGGGTGGCCTCGCTCGGCTTCGTGCTGTGGCTGGTGACCATCATCGCCTTCGTGCTCATCCGGCTCGCTCCAGGCGATCCGTCTGCGGTGATGCTGGGATCGGACGCGACGCCGGCCGCGGTGGCAGAATTCCGCGCCCGGTACGGGCTCGATCGTCCCATCGCCGTCCAGTATCTTGCCTGGCTCGGCCACGTGGTCCGCGGCGACCTGGGCAACTCCATCTATCTGGGGCGGCCCGTGACCACGGCCATTCTCGAGCGACTGCCCGTGAGCCTCACCCTGACCCTGACCGCCTTCGTGATTGCCATCGTGCTCGGGATCACCCTCGGCCTCGTCGCTGCGTACTGGCACGATACCTGGGCCGATCGCGCGGTCTCCGCGGTGGCCGCCCTCGGACTGTCCTTGCCGTCGTTCTGGCTCGGCATCTGCCTCATCTATCTCCTGGCCGTCCGCTGGCCCCTCCTGCCCTCGGGCGGTTTCGTCGAGCCCTGGCGCGACCCGCCCGCGGGCTTGCGGCACCTGCTCCTGCCCGCCTTCGCCCTGGGCTATCTACAATCGGGGCTCATCGCCCGCATGACTCGCGCGTCGATGCTCGACGCGCTCCGTGGCGATTTCGTGAGAACGGCGCGCTCGAAGGGTGTGGGCGAGATCTACGTGGTCGTCAAGCACGCCTTCCGCAACGCCGTCATCCCCGTGCTCACCGTGTCGGGTATCGCGCTCGCCGTTCTCTTCGGCGGCGCGGTGGTGATCGAGACGGTCTTCACCCTGCCCGGGGTGGGTCGGCTTCTCGTCAACGCGGTGGTGCGGCGCGACTATCCCGTGGTCCAGGGCACGCTGCTTCTGGTCGCCGCCTGGTACGTGGTGGTCAACATCGCGGTCGACCTCCTCTACACGCTCAGCGACCCCCGCGTGCGACTGCGGACGTCGTGAGCTGTGGCTCGGCAGACGGCGCGGCGATGGCGCGGCCTCGGGCCGGCCGCGGACCTCGCGCTGGCCGGCCTCGTCCTTCTCGTGGTCTTCATCGTGGCCGGACCGTGGGTCTACCCAGTTTCGCCCACGCTGGTGTCGGGGAGCTCACGGCTCCAGCCGCCGTCGTGGGAACATCCGCTCGGGACCGATCAGCTCGGGCGCGAGGTGCTCGCTCGCGTGATGGCGGGGGGCCAGCAGTCGCTGCGGGTGGCGACTCTGACCATGGCGTTCACGGTGGTGGCGGGCAGCGTGCTCGGCCTCCTCGCCGGGGCCGTGCGCTCGCTCGACAATCTCCTCATGCGGATCAGCGACGCCTTCCTCGCTCTGCCCGCGGTCATCCTCGCCATCGCCCTCATGGCCGTGCGCGAGCCGAGCGAGGGCAACGTGGTGCTCGCCCTCGTCGTGGTCTACACGCCCCGCGTGGCGCGCGTGGTGCGCGGCAAGGCGCTGCTGATCCGGGAGATGCCCTACGTGGAGGCGGCGCACGCGCTGGGCGCACGGCTGAGCCGGGTCGCTCGCCGGCATATCCTGCCCAATGCCACGCCGGAGCTCATCGTGCAGGCGACCTTCATCTTCGGCTACGCCATCCTCGACGAGGCGACGCTGTCCTTCCTCGGGGTGGGTCCGCCCCCGCCCGCGCCGTCATGGGGCAACATGCTCGCCGAGGCGCGCTACCTCGTGCGGGATGCGTTCTGGATCAGCTTCTTCCCCGGCCTGCTCATCGGGCTGGCCGTCCTCGCTGCCAATATCCTGGGCGATGGTCTCAGAGATCGGTACGATCCTCGGAAAGGTGAATGACCTCATGAGCGACAGGGAGCGGAGCGAGTACTTCCTCGAGCGGCTGGTGGCGGTGCCCAGCGTCTCGGGTGACGAAGGGGCGGTGGTAGGAGTGTGCGAGAAGCTTATGGCCGAGGTGGGCTTGTCCACGCGCCGGCGTTCCTGCGTGGGCGTCGACGGCGCGGTGAACGTCGAAGGCGTGCTCGGCTCGGCCCGGCCCAAGCTCTGCATCGCGGGACATGTGGACACCATTCCCTTCGATGGGATGACCGTGAATCCCCTCGGCGAGCGCCGCAAATGCCGCTACTATGGGCGCGGCACCACGGACATGAAAGGCGGGCTGGCCGCGGTGCTCGCCGCAGTGGATCGCCTGGTGCGCGGTGGCGCGCGGCTCCATGGGCAGCTCGTGGTGGTGGGCACGGCCAGCGAGGAGACCCTCAAGTGCGGCGGCTACCAACTCGCCCAGGACCACCGCGACGCGGACGGCGTGGTGTGCGCGGAGCCGTCGGATGGCCGTGTGGCCGTGGCGGCCACGGGCAGCCTCGCCCTGAGGCTGGATGCCTACGGCACGGGGGCGCACAGCAGCGTGCCGGGCGGCGGCGGCAACGCGATCCTCGGCGCGCATGCGGCGGCCAAGGCGGTGGTCGATGCGCTGACGGAGACCGTCGACGTGCGCTACGTCGGACCGCGCCGTCGCGCCGTCAACGTGGGCGTGGTGCGCGGCGGCATCGCGCAACCGGTGGTGCCGCAGCGCTGCACCGTCTGGCTCGACGTGCGCTATTTCGTCGGTGAGACGGCGGGTGGTCTCATGCAGCGGGTGGACGCGGCCTGCCGCCAGGCCGTGGCGGAGATGCCGGGCGTGCGGGTGGAAGCGAGCCAGCAGCGTCTCGACTACGAAGGGCGACCGTACGAGCGGGGGACCTGGGGCGATTTCATCCACGTGGAGCGCGGCATGAAGGCCTTCGCCACCGATCCTGCCAGCTCCGTGGTGCGGGTGTTCCGCGAGGCCGTCAAGGCGGAGGGCGGTGACGACGCCATCGACATGATGCGCGGCTGGGGCGACGTGGAGTTCGTGGCCACTGATCACAGCGTGCCCACGATCTACTACGGACCCGGCACGGTGGCGGCGGCCCACACCGCAGACGAGTACATCGAGCTCGATCGCTACCACACGGGCGTGGCCGTCTACGAACGCGCCATTCGCGCATTCCTCGCCGCGGCCCAGCCCTGATCTTTCAAGAGTGACACGACTCAGCCCTCACGAACACACTGAGCGCGAGACGGAGCGGGACCCGTCGTCGGGGGCGGGGGAGCGCTCCAGCTACGTCACCCACTCGCCTGAATCGCCGCCCTGCGGGCGGCGCACAGGACGAGGGGGTCCCACTCCGCCTGAGCGCTCCCCCGCCCCCGCCGCCACCCGCCCCGATCGCACGTGCGGCACTCGTGAATCGGCGTCCATGACCGGATCCTGATGCGACAGATCGCGTTTGGCTGGTGGATCCTGATACTGGTGGTGGCTTGGCCGCAGACGGCGAGCGCTCAGGTGTTCCTGGCCGCCAACGCGAATCCATCGTTCGAAATCGGCCCACTGCTCGTTACTGCCAGCATCACCGAGGCGGTCGCGGCCCGTACGCCCGTCCGCATCGTGTGGGGCATCGTGTCCCCGGCGGGCGGTCCGGGGCTCGACGGAGACCTCTATCTCCTGTGGCCGGGACGGATCTCGGGCGCCGACACCGGCCCACCCGAGCCCGGCCTCGTCACCGCGGTGGAGCGGCCGGGCACGCGCATCACGGCGAGCGGCCATCTCGCGCTGTCCACTAGGAGCACCGCCGGCCTCGGCTCAGGCTTCACCCCCGAGCCCGTGGCTGGGGGCGCGCCATTCGTGAGCTTCGAGCGGCAGAGCAACCTCACGGGCCGTCTTTCCGCGGGTAGTCTCATCCGCATTCCGTGGAGCGCGAAGCTCGGCGAGCGTGATCGCCTCGCCATCCTCGAGCTCCAGGCGGACCGGCTGGTCCGCCCCCACCAGGCCTCGTGGCTGCGCGAGCTCTTCCTCGGCCGCCGTTACGACGCCGCCCTCAGCTTCAACAACGTGCGCGTGTCGCCGCTCTTCGCCCTTTACCTGCGGCAGCGCGACCACGTCGTGCACCTGGCCGACGAGGTCTCGCAACTCACCCTGAGCTTCCAGCAGGCGCGGAGCCTCCAGCTCGACGAGATTGCACCGCCCAGCGCCATGCGCCAGCCGAGTGACGGCGCTCGCGCGCCTGAGACCGTCTCGCTGGTCCTCAACCACTCCGATGGGCTGGCGCCCCAGATCCTGCAGGTCCGCTTCGGATACTTCAGCGGACTGTGGGCGGTGCTGCCCCTCGTCTTTACGGTGGGGCTGGTCGGCCTCGGTCACGTGGCGGGGCCGCTCGTGGCCGCTCTCGCGCGGCGGGTGCAGCTGCTGGTGGCCACGCACCTGCACGTTGGCGGCAAGGGGGGATCAGTGGCGCGGACCACGGGCGTGATCTTGTCGCGCGACACGCTCGATCGCATCGTGCCGGGCGCCACGACCTACGACGAGGCGCTGAAACTCTGTGGCCCCCTCGGCGAGGAGCATCAGAGCCTCACCGGGGGGAATCGCCGGCGCCTCGTCTACCGTGGCCGACGCGTCGTGCCCCATCCGCAGCGCACCTTCGGGTGGGTTGCCACGGTGAGCTATTGGGACATCGAGGACCACGAGGTGATGATCGAGTTCGACGGCGATCGCGTGCGCGACGTGCAAGCGGAGCTCCGCCGCATGCGTGGCGCCCCCCCCGCCTAGCGCGCTTTACTCACGAACTTCGCGCGTGCGACCGGCCGGGTGGCGGCGGGGGGAGGGGTGCGCTCAGGCGGAGTGGGACCCCCTCGTCCTGCGCGCAGCCCGCAGGGCTGCGAATCAGGCGAGCGGGTGACGCAGCATGAGCGCACCCCTCCCCCCGACGACGGGTCCCGGCCGCCTCGCGTCCACATGTTCGTGAATCGACCCGCTAGGGTTTCGGCGCCTCCGGCGTCTTCTCGGCCCGGTTCACCTCGAAGCCGGGCAGGATGGCGCGCAGGAAAGCATTCCGCAAGAGGCCGCCAATGGCCTCCCATGTCCGCGTCTGCGGCTGATCGACGCGTCCGGAAATGGTCACCACGGTGGCCACCTCGCCGCGCGGATGGTTCTTGAGGATCTTCGCGAGTACGCCGATCAGGCTCTCCCGCACCTTCTGGCCAAAGGTCTTGGGCTCGCCCGGCTGATCGCCGCCCACCTCGACGTCGCGGAAGAGCGGCTTCACGTAGCCTGTGATGTTGCCGTCGGTGACCTTGAGCTCGCTGAACAGCGAGAACTGCCCCTGGGAGACGCCGAATTTCCCGTAGGCGCGCACCACATCGTTCATGCTCGCCATCTCGGTGTCCTCGACGGAAACCTTGAGATCGACATCCGCACCGGCCCGAGCCGGACGCATGGTTGCCGATGCCTGGGTCTGGCCCGAGCCCATGAACTTGCCGGAGAGGCGGATGGTGGATGGCCCCTGTGCGCGCTGGTTGGACAGGTTCTCGACGGTCAGGGTCGCGTCGGTGAGATTCAGCCGATAGGGTGGCGAAGCTGCGCGATTGAAGAATGCGAAGCGGCCCTTGGTGATGTCCAGTCGATCGATCGCCAGCTCGAGGCCGGGTTCGTTGGAGGCCTTCTTGGCCGCAGACGCCGTCGCCTGCGCCCGCGCGCTCTCCGCGGCCGCCGTCTGTGGCGTGTGGATATATTCGATCTCGGGGCCCTCTACCACCACCTTGTCGAGGTGCACGGACTTGACCGAAGGCGCGTACTCGAACGTCCCGCTGGCTCCCAGCGTGCCCTTGCGAACGGAGAGGTTGACCCGGTTGGTCACAGGCTTGAAGTAGTCGAGCTCGATCTGCTCCAGGTCGACCTGGGCAGAGAGGCCAGGATAGGGATCTTCGAGGAAATTCGCGTAGCCGTCGATCCTGAGCCGGCCATCCTCGAACACGTCGGAGCGTAGGTGGATGCGCGAGGGATACACGCGGTCCGGCGATTCGATGTTCCGGATGTTCTCCGCCACGAGGGCGATGTGGCTCAGCTCGAGAGGCTTGAAGAGCCTCTGGTCGATGTAGGTGACGGCGCCGTCGATGATCTGGAGCCGGTTCACCTCGAGATCGAGGGCCACCGCCTCGAGAGCCTGCTGCCATCCCTTGTCCTTGAGCGGCACCTTGCTCTTCGCTTCCGCCCGGAGCTCGGGCAGGTCGATGTGCAGGCGCGGCCGGGCGAACGTGACGTCCGCCACCACTCGCCGGTGCAGCAGGGCGCGCCAGTGGATCGTGGTATTGAGGCGCTGGATGTCGGCGAAGGGCACCCGCGGATTCGCGTCCTGCACGATGGTGACGCCGAGGAGATCGAACGAGACGGTGTGCGGATGGAGGGAGAACTTCGGGATGGTCACCGTGTAGCCGGTAAGCCGGTGGTTGACCTCTCGCTCCACGTATCGTCGCAGCGGCTCATCGAGCAGATAGGCGGCGGAGTACACGGCCACCACAATGACGAGGAGCGCTATGATCGGCCAGCGGCGTCGTCTCGGTAGGCTTTGCCACCTCCGTCCAAAGCTGGCCAAGGATCGACCGATGATACGCATGTCCGGGGAAACTGCATCGCGGATGCCACCGGCGAAATGCCTCCGATGGAGGGGCGATTGGGCCCTGTCGTCAGGACGGGCGAGGTCGTTTCGACCCGGTAGATCTGAAACGCTAGCTCTTCTTGCTCGGTCGCTCGGCCACGGGGAAGCCGGCCTTTTTCCACGCTGCGAAGCCGCCGTCCATCTCGAAGACGGGCTCGAGCCCCATCTGTTGGGCGACGTCCGCCGCGAGGGCGGAGCGCCAGGCGCCGTTGCAGTAGAAGATGAAGCTCTTGCTCGATCCGAAGATGTCCTTGTAGTAGGGGCTGTCGGGATCGATCCAGAACTCGAGCATGCCGCGCGGGCAATGGAAGGCGCCGGGGATCATGCCTTCCCGCTCCAGCTCCCGCACGTCGCGCAGGTCCACGAAGGTCACGTCATCGCGGCCGTGGCGGGCGCGCGCTTCCTCGAGACTGAGGGTGGTGATGCGGGACTTCGCCTCGTCCACGAGTTGCCGAAATCCCTTCTTGAGCTTCATGGCGTCCTCCTGTTCGGATGGCGCTCTCCGCACTCTACACCGGGTCGGCACGCCGTGCTCTGACATGCCTCTGCCCCCGCGATCCCTTCACCTCGGACTGGAGCTTCCGAGCAGAGACGATAACGGCGCTCGAAGACCTCGAGCGCCGCTATCACGTCCCGTCCCTCACGGCCGGCGACGCCGAGGTCGCCGACCGGCTGGAGGGTTTCGGGGATCGCGTGATCGTCGCCTACTTCTTGCGCTTCCGCAGGAAACCGATGCCACCGAGCAGGATGGCGCCCGACGCGAGGAGCGTGAGTGTGCCGGGCTCCGGCACCCGGACGCCCGGGGTGGCGTGGGCACTTCCCGGATCGATGAAGAGGACAGCGAGCGCCATCAGGGTGATCAATAGCCGGTAGTTCTCCTTCATGTGAAGCCTCCCTCGGGAGATGTGACGTCTGGGCGCGGGGAGGCATCATTCGTGCCGGCTGACCCAGGTCCATGCAGGTCAGTACTTACGAGGCGGGTACGGGCTCTCGAGGGACCACTCGCCAACTCCCTCGACAGTGTCTAGGCCTCGACAGATGCGCTATCGCGTGGCCGGCTGCGCGCGCCGCGCCAGGACCCAGCAAATGATGGCAAAGAGGAGATAGCCGAGGGCCACTCCCGCAGACTCGCCGATGGCGAGCTTGGCGCCATGGATGAAACCGAAGAAAGCGAGCACGGCTCCCGCCAGCGCGTAGACGGCGGCACGGTGGAAATCCCGGTCGATGATGAAAGCGGCCACGGCGCCCAGGATCATTCCCGCGAGGATGGCCCCGCCGCCCAAGAGCTCCATGCCGCGATAGACCACGCCCGAGCCGGCGAGCGCCGCCATGCCCACCTTCTCCGCACTGGTGCCCGCCGCATTCAATGCGCCGTCCACTAGCACGTGACCCCATGAGGCGATGTTGGGGATGAGGGCGAAGATGACGGCCGGCGCGTGCTCGCGTGGAGTGGCCTGGAAGGCCTGGGCCCCGATGACCACTCCGATGTAGAGGAGGATGGGGAGGATGGCCACGAGTGGGATCACGGCGAGGAGGAGGGCCACAAGGCCGAGGAAGCACACGAGCCCCACGCAAATGCCCGTGACGAGCGAGTAGCCAATACGGCCGCCCACCGCCTTCCAACCGGGATGGCCGATGTAGACGGCGGGCGGGAACGGGCTGCCGAGGATAGAGCCGACCACCGCGCCGATGCCGTCGGCGAGGAGGATCTTGCGCAGGTTGTAGCTGTCGCCCGCCGCCTCCGCACTTTCCACGTTGTTCATGCCCTCGGTGAAATTGTAGATGCCGAGGGGAATCGCCGTCACGAGGAGCGGGCCGAGGTCGCGCAGCCCCGCCACCATGTCCGCGGAGGGTATGGGCAGCCGCAGCCCGAACTGGCTGAGCGCCGTGCCCACCGCCGTCGGCTGCATCAGTCCGGACCACCCGAGGAGGGAGACGATCCAGGCCACCACGGTGCCGATGATGACGGCGGCGAGACCGCCCGGTACGTTGCCGGGGAGGGAGACGTTGGCCATCCAGCTCACCATGATGATGGCCAGCGAGATGAAGGCGATCCAGGGCACTTCCCAGCTCTGGAAAGCCGGCCGCATCGAGATGAAGGTAATGGAGATGCCGGCGAGGGTACCGAGCATGGCCGCGCGCGGCGTGTACTTCCTGATGGCGGGGCCGACGAAAGCACCGAGCAGGATGATGACGCCGATCACGAAGCACCAGGCGAGCCCCGCCTGCCAGGCGAGGATGGGATTCCCCGTGCGGAGGGCCACGGGCAGCATGATGAGGAATACGACAATGAACATGTGCGGCACGCTGGGACCGTAGGGCATGGCGGTGACGGTGTCGCGTCGTTCCGCCCGGGCGAGACGATAGGCGAGCCACGCGTAGTAGAGATTGCCCAGGGGGAGCGCGATGGCGAGGGCGGGAAGGATGCGACCGAACACGATGTCGCCCGGCATTTTGACCACGCCCAGGGTGAGGCCGGTGAGCACGATCACGTTGAGCACCACGTTGGTGAAGAGGCCGAAAAAGGCGTTCCAGTCTCCGGGGACCCACCAGCGGACGGGATGCTCGGTGGTCGTGACGCTCGCCATGTGTCCTCCTCTGTGCTCTAGCCTGGACTATTCACCAACGTGCGGAGCGCGAGGTGGCCGGGTCCCGTCGTCGGGGGGAGGGGTGTGCTCATGCTGCGTCACCCGCTCGCCTGAATCGCAGCCCTGTGGGCTGCGCACAGGACGAGGGGGTCCCACTCCGCCTGAGCACACCCCTCTCCCCGACGCCACCCGGCCGGTCGCACGTGCGGCAGCCGGGAATGATCGGGCGACCGCGCGCGGCCCGGCCATACGGAGCGCGAGACGGCCGGATCCGGTCGCACGTACGGCACTCGGGAATCGTCTGTGTCCTAGCGCGCGGGGGACAGCGCCTTGAGGAGGTGCCGGGAATGAGAGACCCAGCCGAAGATGCCACCCTGCGCCTTGATCATGGCGAGGGCCGCCTGCTGGAACTCGGGGAAGTACGAGGCGACGCAGTCCTCCAGGACGAGGCAGTCGTATCCGCGATCGTTGGCCTCGCGCACGGTGGTGTGCACGCACACTTCGGTGGTGACCCCGCACACCACGAGGTGGCGGATACCGCGATGTTTGAGGATGCTGTCGAGGTCCGTGGCGTAGAAGGCGCCCTTACCCGGCTTGTCCACCACAGGCTCCCCCGGCTCCGGATAGAGCTCCTTTACGATGTCGTGCCCCTCCTCGCCACGCACGAGGATGCGACCCATGGGCCCGGGATCGCCGATGCCCGTGGCGAGTCGTCCTCGCGCCTTCTTGGACGGCGGGCAGCAGGCGAGATCGGGCCGATGGCCCTCGCGCGTGTGGATGATGAAGAGCCCGCTCGCGCGTGCGGCCTTGAGCACCTGCTCGGCGGGCGGCACAGCGCGGCGCAGCAGGGAGACGTCGTTGCCGAGGGCCTGGCCGAAGCCGCCGGGGTCGACGAAGTCGCGCTGGAAGTCGATCATCAGAAGAGCAGTGGTGTCGGGATGGAACTCGTACTCGTAGGGCTCGGCGATGACGGTGGCCATGGCGGATCCTCCCCGGAGCTGAAGAAGTAGTCACGACGGCCGACGCTGGCAGCGGCAGGATAGACTAGGAGCGCGGGAGTGGCAAGAGAGCCGTGACCGGCGACTCAGCGACGAGGAGGAAAGCGTGAAGCTTCGCCGGTCCGCGCAGTGGCTCATCCTCATCATCGGCGTGCTCCTTGTCGCCGCGTCGTGTACCGCGCCGCCTGAAGGGCAGGGGCCGATCACCCTCGTGCTCAAGCACGCCAAGATCCTCGGCCCGGTCGATCCGATCCCTCGCCTCCTCGCCCAGTTCGAGTCTGAGCATCCCGGCGTCCGCGTGAAGGCGGAGGTGCTGCCGTGGACGTCGGACGAGCAGCGCCAGTTCCTCGTGATCAACCTCGAGGGTGGCCGCCCCGGCTTCGATGTGATGATGCTCGACTGCATCTGGGTGCCGGAGTTCGCGCGGGCGGGCTGGCTGCTCGACGTGACCCCGCGCCTCGCGCCCGACGAGCTCGCTGCTCATTTCCCTGCCGCGGTGGAGGCAGGGACCTGGGACGGGCGGACGTGGGCACTGCCGTGGTTCATGAATGTCGGCCTCCTCTACTACCGGACCGATCTCCTCCGCCGCTATCACCTCGATCCCCCCGCCACCCGCGCTGAGATGCTGGAGCAGATCCGCATCATCCGCGGAGGCGAGAGGAATCCGAAGCTCGAGGGCTATCTCTGGCAGGGCAAGCAGTACGAGGGGCTCGTGGTCAACGTGCTGGAAGGATTGTGGGCGGCGGGTACCAGCCTGCTCGACGAGCGTGATCGCGTGTTTCCCGACCCGGCGCGCGCCGAGGAGGTGCTCCACGGGCTGCGACAGCTCGTCCAGACGGGTGCGAGCCCGGCGTGGGTGACGGCGGCGGACGAGGAAAGCACGCGGCGGCCCTTCGGCAATGGCGAGGCGATCTTCCTCCGGAGCTGGCCCTACGCCGCCGATCTCTTCGAGCGCGCTGGCTCGCCCGTGCAGGGCAAGGTGGGCTTGGCCCCGCTGCCCCGCGAGGATCCTCGCCGGCCCGCTCCGGGGTCGACGGGCGGCGCCCATCTCGCCGTCACGCGCCAGACCCGGTATCCCGCCGAGGCCTTCGCCCTCGCGCGCTTCCTCGCGAGCGCGCCGGCGCAACGGGCCATGACGGCGAGCGGCGCGACCAAGCCCACCCTCATGGCGCTCTACCACGATCCGGAGCTGGTGCGGCTCTCCCCGAGCCTGCCGCACATCCACGATCTGACTTTGGCCGGCCGCTCGCGCCCCGTCACGCCCTTCTACGTGATGATCTCGACGACGCTCCAGCCCGAGCTGTCGGCCGCCCTCGTGGGCGTGAAGAGCCCGGCGCGCAGCGTGGCCGACTCGCGGCGCCGCCTCGATTTCTTCCTACGGGATGTCCGGGAGTGACAGATCGGCGGTGGTGGCATGGCCTTCTGCTGCTCGCGCCGGCCCTGGTGACGCTCGGCGCGCTCACCCTCTATCCCACGGTGTGGGTGGTGTGGCTCTCGCTGCAGCGCCGCGTGCCCATCTTCGACGTGCATCGCTTCGAGGGCCTCGGCAACTACCTCTTCCTCGCCACGGATCCGCGCTTCTGGAAGGCCGCCCAGGTCACCGTGGTTTTCACTGTCGCCTCGGTCCTTCTGGAGGCGGGGGGGGGTGTGCTGGCCGCCCTCATCCTCCGAGGGCAGCGATGGGGATCGCGGATCGCGCTCTCGCTCCTCCTCCTCGCCTGGGCGCTGCCCGCGGTAGTGACGGCCAAGCTCTTCGAGTGGCTCTACAACCCCGCCGTCGGGCTGATCAACTTCGCCCTGGGCGGCGTCGCCCTCAACTGGCTCGGCGATCCGCGACTCGCCCTGCCCGGGCTGATCCTCGCCGACGTGTGGCGGACCATGCCCTTCGTGACGCTCCTCTGCTACGCGCGGCTCCTCGCCATTCCCGCAGAAATCTACGAGGCGGCGCAGCTCGACGGCGCCGGCGCGGTGGCCACCTTGACCCGCATCACTCTGCCGCTCCTTCGCCGCATCCTTCTAATCGCCGTGCTCTTTCGCACCCTCGACGCCATCCGGTCGTTCGATCTGATGTTCGTGCTGACGGGGGGCGGCCCCGCCGGCACCACGGAGACGCTCACCGTCTACGCGTACCGGAGTCTCTTCCAAGCGGTGCAGCTCGGCCTCGGCTCCGCGGTGGGCGTGGTGGTCTTCGCGCTGGTGATGCTGACGGCGTGGGGTTACTTGCGGGCGCTCCGGAGCGAAGGGATCGTGGCGTGAAACCGACATCGCCGCTCGGCCGGCTGCGCGACGGGCTCGTGCTCGTGGCCTTCTTGCTCTACGCTACGCCCTTCCTCTGGCAGCTCCTCACCGCCTTCAAGCCTGAGGCCGAGCTCATGATGCTGCCGCCGCTCCTGCCCACGCGGCTCACCTGGGAGCATTTCCGGGCCGTGCTCGACCAGAGCGTGATGCTCCGGGCCCTCGTCAATAGCCTGGGCGTGGGCGCGATCACCACGGCGCTGGCCCTCACGTTCGGTCTTTTCGGCGCCTACGGCCTGACGCGCTATCCCATCCCGGGCAAGGGGCTGCTCCTCCTCTTCATCGTGGCCGGCACCGCCTTCCCCCAGATCGCCACCGTGAGCCCGCTCTTTCTCCTCCTGCGCGCGCTGGGCCTTCGCGATACATGGCTCGCGCTCATCCTCGCCAACACCTCGTTCGCCCTGCCGCTGGTGATCTGGCTCCTCACGGGCTTCCTCCAGGAAGTGCCCGCCCAGCTCGAGGAGGCCGCCGCCGTCGACGGCGCGAGCCGGCCGCGCGCCTTCCGCTGGATCGTTCTCCCCCTCCTCGCGCCGGGGCTCGCCTCGGCTGCCCTCCTCACCTTCCTCTTCTCGTGGAACGAGTTCCTCTTCGCCTACACTTTCACGGCGACGGAGGCGAGCCGCACTGTGCCGGTGGCCCTCGCCCTCTTCCCGGGTGTCTTCGAGGTACCGTGGGGCGACATCGCCGCCGCCTCGATGCTGGCCAGCGTGCCGCCCGTGATATTGGTGATCGTGCTGCAGCGTTATCTGGTCCGGGGCCTGCTCGGCGGCGCCCTGCGGGAGTGATACCGACAAGGAGGGATGCGCATGGAACACCCGAGTCGCCGGGACATGCTGGCCGGCGCTGTGCTCACGGCCTTCACTTGGCTGCACGGCGCGCGCGCTCAGGCCGCTCCCACCACCGCGGGCCCCGCCGATCCGAAGCTGGTCGACGACCTGGTCGCCGCCAATCATGTACTTTTCGACCAGGGCGTGGTCGACGGTTACGGCCACGTGAGCGTCCGTCACGACAGGGCGGCCGATCGTTATCTGATGTCGCGCTCGCTCGCTCCCGAGCTGGTCACCGCGGCGGACATCATGGAGTACGACCTCGACAGCGTGCCCGTGGACCCGCGTGGGCGCGCTCTCTACCTCGAGCGCTTCATCCACGGCGAAATCTACCGCGTGCGTCCGGACGTGCGGGCCATTGTGCACAACCACTCGCCATCCGTGATTCC
>Ga0306923_10001374_pt1 | contig 21436 bp, 25 predicted proteins | sample sta12Can44000108_FD_203841 | JGI IMG/M metagenome (GOLD analysis project Ga0306923, IMG submission 203841) | Lab enrichment of tropical soil microbial communities from Luquillo Experimental Forest, Puerto Rico - statanox.12C.anox.44.000.108 (v2)... | ecosystem: Environmental > Terrestrial >... | reverse complement strand
ACGCCAACAACCACTCCCACGACTTCGGTGCCGCGGGTCAGGCCCAGACCGTTCGGGCCATTCATGCCGCGGGCATGGCCCAGACCGGCCTGCCCGGCGAGATCACCCGCGTCACGGCCAACGGGATCCCGGTCGCGTTCGTGGCGTTCGCGCCGTACCGCTACACCGCGAGCCTGCTCGACCTGCCCGCCGCCCGCGCGCTGATCAAGCAGGCCGCCCGGACGGCGCGGATCGTCGTGGTGTACATGCACGCCGGCGCGGAAGGGGCCGGCGCCGATCACGTGACCGGCCGGGAGGAGGTCTACCTCGGCGAGGACCGCGGCAACCCCGAGGCGTTCGCGCACATGGCGATCGACGCCGGAGCCAGCCTGGTGATCGCGAGCGGCCCGCACGTGCTGCGCGGCATGCAGTTCTACCGCGGCCACCTGATCGCCTACAGCCTGGGAAACTTCGCCGGGTACCACAACTTCTCCATTCACGGCGACCTGACCATGAGCGCGATCCTCCGGGTGCGGCTGTCCTCGTCCGGCCGGTTCGAGCAGGCCCGCCTCTACCCGGTCCAGCTCGCCGGGGCCGGGCGGCCGGTACCCGGCGGCGGCGCCATCTCCTTCGTCGCGCGGCTGAGCGCGGCGGACTTCGGCGCAAGCGCGGCCCGCATCCAGTCGTCCGGCGTCATCAACCGGTCATGACCGCACCCGCCGGAAGATCACGGCGGCGACCGTACCTGACGGACCGGACTTGACGCTGGCCCCGTCGGCGATCCGGCGGACCAGCCACAGCCCGTGGCCGGGCTCGGCCCGCCACCGCGCCACCTCGCCCGGCTCCGCGCCGGCGCCGTCCGCCTTACCCGTCGCGCCGCCGTCGGTGACCTCGCAGCGCACCGCGTCCCGCGCGGCCCAGAGCCGCAGCCGGCCCTGCCCGGCACCGTGGCGCACCGCGTTGGCCGCCAGCTCGTGCACCGCCAGGACGAGATCCCTGGTGCGGCCCTCGGACAGGCCGGCCTGCGAGCCGTGCGCCGCCACCGCCGCCCGCAGCGCGTAGAGCGAATCGCCGTCGAAGGCCTGATCGAGGGCGAGGGACTCACCGTGGTCGGCCGCCACGCCCACGCCCGGCCGCGGTCGGCGTCTGGCATCATCGGTCATGCATGACCACCAGGCTGACGCCAGCCATGTGATCGGCACCGAGCAGCCCGAACGTCGCGGCGATGCCGGGACGGCAGTGCAGCACCACGGTCCGGGACGCGTCCAGCCCCCGGGCGGCGTTCAGGATCATCCGGGCGCACGAGCCGTCGATGAACGTCAGCGCGGTCATGTTGACCGTGATGTCGCCGTCGAGCCTGATCGCCTCGGTCAGCGCCAGGGCGAGCTGCTCCGCGTGCTGGTAGTCGATCTCCCCGGCCAGCCGGATGCCGGGCGGCGCGTACTGGCGGCAGATCCGCAGCACCGCGTCGGCGTGGTACGTCGCCGCCGCCACCGAAAGGGTGTGGAAGGCCGACACCGTGGCCAGCGTGACCGGATCGAACCCCTCCCGGTCGTACTGGCACAGTACCGAGACCGCGGCGCCGGACAGCGCCGCCGCGACGCCCTCCTCGAAGTCGGGCAGCTGCTCCACCCCGGTCACCGGGCGCAGCGCCCAGCTCATGTCGACCGCCACCCGCAGGCCGGGGAATCCTTCCCGCCGGCCCGCGGCCATCTGGCTGATCAGCCAGTTCATCGCGCGACCCGCGTCGAACTCCTGCCCGGACAGCAGGCCGCCCTCGCATTCCTCCGTGGTCAGCTGCCCGGCGGCCAGCGCCGATTCCACCGCGATCCCGCGCCGCGCCAGCTCCGCGGTGGCCCGTTGCGGCGCCGAATCGCTGACCCACACGACCTTGAGCCCGCAGGCCAGCCCGTCGCGGACGAACGCCGCCGTGAGGTCGAACAGCTCGTCCGGCTCGCCGAACGTCAGGCACGCGTGGCCGTCCGCCCTCAGGTCCGTGATCTGAGCGTCAGCGCCGACCGCCACCGCGCCACCTCCCTCAGCGCGGCATCCGCGCCCCCGGGCGCGGCCGTAACCCGCGCTACGGTGCAAACCGTAGCGCGGCCTCGGTACCTGCCGCACGGCTATCACCAGCGCGCCCGCGCGGCCAGGCCCGTCACGCTCACGCAGATCACCCCCATCATCCACGGCTCCCAGGCACCGCGGGGGCTCTTCTACCCGCCGGGCGCGCCGCCATTCCGGTTGAGGCCCGGTAATTCCGAACGGCCGACGGTTGTGACGCCCCTGCGCCGTGTGGTAATCACCACCATGTGGGCCTGCTCGAGATCTCGGTAACCGCCGGCGAGTCCGGTCCGGTGCTGATGCTGTCCGGCGAGGCGGACCTCACCACGGTGGCCGAACTGAGGGACGCACTGGCCGCCCAGGTGGCCAGCGGAGCGCGGCACCTGACCGTGGACCTGTCCCGGCTGCGGTTCGCCGACTCCTCGGTGATCAGGGCGCTGGTGCTGGCCGACCGGACGCTGAGGGAGCGGGGCGGGCGCCTGGAGCTGGCGCACCCGCAGCCGGTGGTGGCCCGGGCGCTGAGCCTGCTGGGGGTGGACCAGGCGATCGCGGTGCGGGACGGGACGAGCGCCCGAGCCGACCCTGAGCGCTAGGCCGCGACCGGGACGGCGGCGGTCAGCCGGTGCCGGGTGGCCGGCAGCAGCGCGCTGACGGCGACGATGAAGATCAGGCCGCCGAACCGGGCGATGGGCAGGGTGACGTCGAGCGCCGAGGTGAGCAGGGTCAGCGTGGACAGCATGCCGATCGCCGCGATCACCAGCCCGCCCCAGGCCAGCGGCCTCGGGGTGAGCCGCAGGATCAGCGAGGGCACGGCCACGCCGGCGATCAGCAGCGCGAACGGCACCACGAAGCCCGCCGCGCCGGCCGCGAAGCTGAGGTCGAACAGGGCCTTGGCCAGCCCGGGCCCGGCGATGTGCGCGGTGTCGGCCGCGACCCAGGTCACCAGGCCGGACAGGGCCAGCGAGGCCGCCGCGAGGATGCCGCCGGCCAGCCCGATCACCGCGCCGGGGGCGGTCACGCCCAGCGTGCGCAGCCGCCGGTAGATGGTGGCCGCCCAGATGGCCAGCGGCACGGCGGCGCCGAACACCAGCACCGCCTCGGCGTGCAACTGGCCGGTGTGCGCCTGGGCGTAACTCAGCGTGCTGGCCGCCGAGGTCCCGGGCTGGGGCCCGCCGATCCAGACGGCGACCGACGCGATCAGCAGGGCGCCGTAGGCGAGGGCGGGCGCGAGCGGAGGCGGGCCGCCCTGCGGGCGCCGCCGGGTAACCGGTGCGGACATGGCTTTCTCCTAGATGCCAGGGTCACTGTAACGATGATCTAAGAGAATAGTTACACTTCTGAATGATTGTCAAATGTGTATCATGGTGCCGTGGCGACGACACCGACACCCACACCGGCACCGGCACCGGCACCGGCGGCGCGGCAGGCCCGCGAGCAGGAGCCAGCCGGCCCGCAGGCCCGCAAGCGGACGGATATCGCGTTCCTGATCGCGCAGCTTGGCGCCTACGCCGCCGAGAGGTTCGGCGAGCGGGCCGCCGCGCTCGACTTCACCCGCCCGCAGGCCGGACTGCTCCGCCTGATCAGCCGGGAACCCGGGCAGAGCCAGCAGGCGGTCGCCCGCCGCCTCGGCACCCCACCCAGCCGGCTGGTCGCGCTGGTGGACGGGCTGGAACAGCGCGGCCTGATCGAACGGCGCCGCAATCCCGGCGACCGGCGCAACTACGCGCTGTACCTCACCGCCGCGGGGGAGGGGGCCATGGCCGACCTGACCCGGGCCGCCTTCGACCACGAGCTGGCCATCAGCGCCCCGCTCACCCCGGCCGAACGCACCGAGCTGAGCAGGCTCCTGGCCAAGCTGGCCGCCGGTCACGGCCTAGTGCCCGGAGTGCACCCCGGCTACCGCAACCTCCGCGAAACGGACACCGGCTCACGTTGATCCTGGGCGGGCGGTGCACGCTCGGCGGATAGGCGTGGATGTCCCAGCCATGTCGCTGGAACGGCGTGGATGTGGCATCCACGTCGTTAGGGCCCGGCCGGTGTCAGCGGGCCGGTGTCAGCTGGCAGGTGGCAGGTGGCCTGCGTCAGCTGGCGCGGGCCTTCCGGCCCGGGTGGCCGCGCGGGCGCTTGTACGCGATGATCCTGCCCCGCTCGAAGATCTCACCGCCCCAGACGCCGAACGGCTCGGCCCGGTCGATCGCGCCCGCCAGGCACGGCCGCCGCAGCGGGCACGTCCCGCACAGCGCCTTGGCCAGGTCAAGATCGGCCGGATGCTCCGAGAACCACAACTGCGTGTCGTCGCTGCAAGGTAGCGGATCGCCCAGGTCAGCGGCTCGTCTGGCCAACGTGGCCAGCGAAATGCTCGTCATGTCGCTTCACCCCCGTGAGGCGTAATCCGGATTCCCCGTAAAACCCGGATATCTAGATTCTGCACCATGCCGCTCCGGTCGGCATCAGCCGTATGGCTGATATCCTTTCCGTCAGCGTTCAGACACTCTGTGTCATCAGCACGCCGGACCGCGCGCGAGTGGTACGCCGAGCCAGGCGCGACGGCGGCCGAGCCGGTCGGGGACGTCCTGCGGCCCGCGGGCGCGGTCAGGCGCTGAGCGCCTCGGATGGTTCGGCGCAGGCCTGGGCGATCTCCTCTAGCGAGAGGCCGAGCGCCTCCGCCAGCGCGGCCACGGTGAAGAACGCGGGGGTGGCGATGCGCCCGGTCTCGATCTTGCGCAGCGTTTCCGCGGGAACGGAGGAGACGGCGGCGATCTCGGCCATGCTGCGCGGCCCGCGCGCCTCGCGCAGCAGCATGCCGAGCCGTTGCCCCCGCTCGTGCTCCAGGCGGCTCAGTGGCGGTCGGACCATACCGTGATAGTAATACCGGTATAGTTATCCCGCAAAGGGAGGTGCAGGCCCGGTGGTGGAGATCAAGACGCCGGCGGAGATCCAGGCGATGCGCGGCGCCGGGCAGGCGGTCGCGGAGATCCTGGCCGCCGTCCAGGACCAGGCCAAGGCGGGGATGCGGACGGCCGAACTGGACGAGGTGGCGCGGGACGTGCTGGCCAGGAACGGGGCCTACTCGCCGTTCCTGAACTACCAGCCCGGCTTCGCCCCGGTGCCGTTCCCGGCGGTCATCTGCACCTCGGTCAACGACGCCGCGCTGCACGGCATCCCGGGCCGGTACAAGCTGGCCGACGGCGACCTGCTCAGCGTGGACTGCGGCGCGGTGCTGGACGGCTGGACGGCCGACGCCGCGGTCTCGTTCACCATCGGGCCCCCACCCACCTCTTCCGTACACGAGGGGCCCCCGCCCCCCGGCCCATCCTCCTACGATGCCGACAAGCGGCTGATCGACGTCACCAGGGACGCGCTGCGGGCGGGCATCGCCGCGGCCGTGCCCGGCGCGCGGATCGGGGACATCTCCGCCGCCATCGGTGCCGTCGGGCGCGCGGCGGGCTACGGGATCTGCACCGACTTCGGCGGCCACGGCGTCGGCCGGGCCATGCACGAGGAGCCGTCCGTCCCCAACGAGGGCCCCCCAGGGCGCGGCCGCCGGCTCGTCGCCGGCCTGGTCATCGCCATCGAGCCGTGGTTCCTGGCCGGCGGCAGGGACATGTACCGGATCGACCGCGACGGCTGGACGATCCGCAGCGGCGACGGCAGCCGAGCCGCGCACGCCGAGCACACGGTGGCCGTCACCGAGGACGGCCCGCAGGTCCTCACGGTCCTTTAGTACCGAACGACCCGGGCGCGTGCCCCAGCGCCGCCCCGCGCCCTACCTGACCCAGCCGCTCATCCGGTACGAGCTGACCGACCGCTTCACCCGGCCGGGACGAGCGGAGGCGGCGCGCTGTTCGCCAGCGTGGAAGGACGGTCCGACGACGTGTTCCGGTACGCCGAAGCCAGCGTGCACCCGTTCGTGATCGGCGCCCCGCTGCTGCACGCCCCGGCCGTGCGGGAATTCCAGATCCGGCAGACCGAACGAGGTGCCGACATCGCCGCGGTGACCGACGCCGGCTTCGACCCGTCCGCGATCGTCGCCGCGATCGGGCGGAGCCTGCGCCAGGCGGGCCTGACCCGCCCGCAAGTCGGCTTCCGCCGGGTCGGCGCGCTGGACCGCGACCCCATGACCAGCAAGGCCAGGCGGTTTATCCCCCTATCTGTCCGCATACCATGAGTTGATGCAGCTAGTGCCCGGATCGCTTCGTCGGCCGACCGTGGCGCTGCTGGCCGCCTGCGTGGCGGTGACGGCGGCGGCCGGGGCGCGGGTTCCCGGTTTCGGGCTGCCGGCCTGGCTCGACGCGACGTTCGACCCGCGGCTCACGGCGTACCTGGGCCGGTTTCCCGTGGTGCTGAACTGGCTGCCCCACCTGGGCGGGCAGAAACTGGTGGCGGCCATGACGCTAACGCTGACGCTGGCGTGCGCGCTCGCTCGCCGGTGGCGCGGAGTCGTGCTGGTGGTCGCGGCCGTGCCCATCGCGATCGGCCTCACCGAGTACGCGCTCAAGCCGTCCGTCGGCGAGGCCATCGGGCAGGCCTTTCCCAGCGGGCACGCCACCAGCGCGTTCGCGGTGGCGGCCAGCTACGCCGTGCTGCTCGCCAACCCGCCGCGCCGCCGCGTGCCGGACAGCGTCCGGCTGCTGCTCGTGCTAGTGGCGTTCCTGCTGGCGACGGCCGTCGCGGCCGTCATGGTGGCCAACGGGGCGCACACCTTCACCGACGCCGTGGGTGGCGCCGCGGTCGGCACCGGAGTGGTCCTGGCCTGCGCGCTCACCCTCGATGCGCTGGGCAGCCTACGGCTGCGAGAACCAGCGGCACCACCTCCTGCTGGCGGGTGATCAGCGGGGGTCGCCCGGCCGGATGCCGGGTCCGGCCGCGGCGGCCCACTCCGTCGACCCCGATGACCAGGACATGACCGCCGCGGCGTAGGTTCGGGTCAGAAGGGAGCACGGATGTCATCCTCGCCGGAGTCACCGCATCTCGACAACCACCACAGGAACACGCTGCGCCAGATCTTCGAGCACCCGGTCAGCCACAACATCGAGTGGCACGCGGTGACCTCGCTGTTCGACGCGATCGGCACCGTCACTGTCCACGGTGGCAAGGTCACCATCGCGGTCGGCGACGAGCGCCAGATCTTTGATCATCCGGTCGGCAAGGACATCGACGCCCAGATGGTCATCGACCTGCGCCGCATGCTCACCAACGCCGGCTACGCCCCCTCCTGAGCCGCAAGTCCCGCCCGGGCGCCCGACGAACAAGATCGTGGATCTTTACTGCCCTGATAGGGGAGGCAGCGATCCACGATGATCTATGGGTTGGGCCGCCCGAACTCCTCGGATGGCACCGCGCGGGCCCACATGTCAAGATCGGTTAGATCGACTGTGCTGGAATCTCCACCACGGGGAATGATCAGATAGTTTGGCATCAAACGAACTGGCCCGCAACGGCCGGCGGAGGATGATCAGGATGCGAGTGGTCGTCATCAGGCACCACGACGTGGACTCGGCCGGCTTCATCGCCGAGGGGTTCGAGGCGCGCGGCGCCGAGCTCGCCGTCCGCTTGTTCCCCGACGACGGCCCGCTGCCGGCCTTGGACGGCGTGGACCACATCGTGGTGCTCGGCGCGGTCAGCTCGGTCAACGACCCCGATCCCTGGATCGCCGAGGAGCTGGCCTGGATCCGCGCGGCCGACCAGGCCGGCCTGCCCGTGTTCGGCATCTGCTTCGGCGCCCAGGCGCTCTGCGCCGCGCTCGGCGGCCGGGTCGAGGCCATGGAGGGCAAGGAGATCGGCTGGTTCGTGGTCGACTCGACCGACCCCGAGGTGATCCCGGCCGGTCCCTGGCTGGAGTTCCACGGCGACCGCTGCCTGCTCCCCGCCGGAGCCGAGGTGCTGGCCCGCAACGAGCTGGCCGTACAGGCGTTCCGGATCGGCCGGCACCTGGCCGTCCAGTTCCACCCCGAGGTGGACGGCCCGCAGCTCAAGCGCTGGCTGAATGCGATGGGCACGCGGGAGGCCGAACTCGCCGGGGTCGACCCCGACCAGTTCCTGGCCGACACCATCCGCGAGGAGCCGGCCGCGCGGGCCCGGGCGGACCGGCTGGTCGCCGCCGCGCTGGCCGTCGCGGACGGCCAGCGCGGCGGATGACCGGTCAGCAGCGATACCCGGTGACAGGGTGGTCGCCGCGCTAGACAATCCGCGACATCGCCGGACACGGCGGGTCCCGGCGGAACTCCCGGCCGTTACCATACGGCTCTATGTCATCCGAACTCGCTGCCTGGCTGCGCCGGCAGCGCGAGGATCGCGGCTGGACGAGAACCGAGCTGGCCCGCCAGCTCATCAGGGCGGCGCGGGCCCGCGGCGACACGTCGATGCCCGCAGCCGACAACATCAGCCACAACATCTACCGCTGGGAGCGCGGCGCCGTGGCCCCGGCCGAACGCTACAAGCTCCTGTACTGCGGCGCCTTCGGGATCCCGTTCAGCCAGTTCGGCACCGCGGCGCCGCCGGGCATGGTCGACAGTGGCCCGGTGGTAGCCGCCGCCTCCGCCTACCGTGGTCTGCCATCGCCCTGTTCGGCACCGCCCGATGGGGGCGCTTCCGCGATCCGGCGAGAGGTGCTGATGGCCGCGCACGAAGGCAGCGAGCACGCCGAGCGCGTGGAGCGGCGCGGCATCGGCGAGGCGACCCTGGAGCAGTTCCGTGCCGACACCGCCAGCCTGGCCGTCCAGTACCTGGCCGGCGAGACGTTCGCGTCCTTCACCGAGATGCGCCGGGTCAGGAACCGGATCCTGGAGGCGCTCGGCCGGCGGCAGTGGCCGCGGGACGCCGCCGAGCTCTACCTGCTGGCGGGCGCCCTGTCCGCGTTAATGGCCGCGGCCGCCGTCAACCTGGGCTATCCGCAGGCGGCGGCGGAGCTGACCAGGGCCGGCTGGGCCTACGCCGCGATCATCGACCACCGCCCGCTGATGGCCAGGCTGCGGCTGTGCGCGGCCTACGCCGCGTACTGGAGCGGGCGCCCGGAGCAGAGCGCGGACCTGGCCCGCAGCGGGCTCGGCTTTCTGTCCGACGGCCAGACGGCGGCGCAGCTGCACCTGTTCGGCGGCCTGGACGCGGCCCGCCGCGGCGACGCCGCGGGCGCACGCCAGGCCATCGCGGCCGCGCGCGACGCCAGGGACCGCGAGCACCACGACGAACTGCTCGAGATCGGCGGCGAGTTCGGCTTCTCCCGGGCCACCCAGGCCTACTACGCGGGCTTCCTGCTCGCCGAGGCGGCCCGTGGTGCGAAGCCCCGTGGTTCGGAACCCCGTGGTTCGGAACAGGGCCCCGAGGCGGCCGATGAGCTGGAGCAGGCCATCGCGCTGTATGCGGTCGGGCCTGGCCCGGGAGAGCAGCACAGCCACCGGTGCCGGATGCTCGCGCACACCGACCTGGCCATCGCCCGGCTGCGGGCGGGCGCGCTGGACGCCGCGATCGCGGCGCTGGAACCCGTGCTGGCCCTGCCGCCCGGCGAGCGCACGGCGGTCCAGGGCCGGCGCCTGTCCGTGCTCCGGGCCGAGCTGGCCCATCCGGTCTACCGTGGCTCGGCCCAGGCCCGCGGGCTGGACGAGCAGCTGGCCGGGTTCGCCCCCGCTGAACTCGGACGCCTGCCCTAGCCCTCGATGCTCAGCCCCTGATACCGGGCCGGTTGTAGACGGCGGTCATGGTGGCCTGCATGACCGCGAACGGTCGCTGGTCGCCGTCGGCGAACGCCTCGCCACGGCAGATGACCAGGGTGCGGCCCGCCCGCACCACCTCACCGGTGATCACGAACCGCTCCCCGGCCGCCGGCGCCAGCAGGTTGATCGTGTAGCTCGCGGTCAGCACGGCGGCGTCCGACGGCATGACGCTGAACGCCGCGTACCCGCACGCGGTGTCGAGCACCGAGGCCACCGCGCCTGCGTGCAGGAACCCGTGCTGCTGGGTGAACCGGTCGTCGTGCCGCAGCGACATCGCGACCTTGCCCGGCTCGACCGAGGTCACCCCGACGCCGAGCGTGCTCATCATTCCCTGGCGGTCGAAGCTGGCCTGCACCCGGGCCAGCATGTCCTCGGTTGATTCGGTCACCCGCCGATTGTGTCACCGGGCATAGCTGGGGGCTTGTCCCGCCAGCCCTCCGTGCAGCCTCCTGGCCGGGCGGGTGGCCCGCTGCCAGAGCCGCGACGCCCGGGCGGCCATCCGGCCGAGCTGCTCGTCGGCCCGCCGCTGCTCGGCCGTGCTCATCCGGCGCTCGGCCTGGTGCTGCAGGGTCATGTCGTAGATCATCATCGCCCTCACGTCCTCGCGTTCTCGCCCATCTAGCCGGTCACCAGCACGACGAACGGCAACGCCCCGGATGGACAGCCGTCGCGAACGGCGCGGACCCTTCCGCGAAAACGCGGCCAGTTCCCGGCGCCCGCCGCTGTGATCCGGAACCCCTTCTGCGTGCCGTCCTGGCCGTCGGGGAAGCCGCCTCGGCCGTCCCGGCACGCGCTCCTGGTGCTGCTGCGCTCCTGGCACCTTGCCGTGATTGGCGGTACGCGGCTGCCGTCCGCTCAAAGGATGTGGATGTCCCAGCCATGTCGCTGGAACGGCGTGGATGTGGCATCCACGTCGTTAGCGGCCGCTTCGGGAGCCCGCTCTCGCGCCCGCCCGGCGGCCGGCCACGACCAATAAGCGATACTGATAGGGCAGGTGTGGCTGAAGTGTAGCTCGAGGCGTTCTGCGCAATTGCGCAAGGCGTTTCCGCGGAAACGCCCGCTAAGCGGCAGCGTGGCCCCGCCGGCGCGTTACGGCTTACGGGGCGACGCCGACCCGTCGGCTGGCCGGCCCCGGCACGCCGTCTCACCCCTATGACATCAACTGAGACACCGGCGGCCGGTTAGGCGCGCTAGACCTGGTCCCGGGAGGCTGACGTGACCGAGATACCTGCCGGGCTGGTGGTACGGGATGTGACGATACGGTCGGTGGTGGTGCCGCTGCGCCGGCCGCTGGCCACCAAGGTGGGGGATTTCTCCCAATGGCCGCTGCTGCTCATCGACGTGACCACCGAGCAGGGCATCACCGGGCGCGGCTATCTGGCGCCGTACCTGGACCGCGCCGCCGCGGCCCTGCGGACGGTGCTCGAGGATCTCGGCGCCGCGCTGCGCGGGCAGCCGGCCGCGCCCGCCGCCGCGTACGCGAGCGCCCGCGGCTGGCTCGGCCTGGCCGGGTACCAGGGCCTGGCGCTGGCCGCGGTGGCCGGCCTCGACCTTGCGCTGTGGGACGTGCTGGCCCAGGCGGCGGGGTTGCCGCTGGCCGCGCTGCTGGGCGGCACGCTCGCCCCGGTTCCCGCCTACAACAGCAACGGCCTGGGGCTCATCCCGCCGGAGAAGACCGCCGAGGAGGCGCTGGAACTGCTGGACGAGGGCGGGTTCACCGCGCTGAAGGTCCGGGTGGGCCGGGACCGTGCGGCCGACGATGTCGCCGCGGTCCGCCGGGTCAGGGCCGCGGTCGGCGACGAGGTGATGCTGGTCGCGGACTACAACCAGGGCCTCAGCCTGGGTGAGGCGCTCGACCGCTGCCGGGCGCTGGATGCGGAGGGCCTGAGCTGGATCGAGGAGCCGCTGCGCTACGACGACCTGGACGGCCACGCCCGGCTCGCCGCGGACCTGGCCACCCCGGTCATGCTCGGAGAGAACTTCTACGGCCCGCGGGCCATGTACGACGCCATCCGGTCGCGGGCCTGCGACCTGGTGATGCCGGACCTGATGCGGATCGGCGGGGTGACCGGGTGGCTGCGGGCCGCCGCGATCGCCGACGTGACCGGCCTGCCGATGTCCTCGCACCTGTATCCCGAGGTGTCCGGGCACCTGCTCCGGGTCACCCCGACCGGGCAGTGGCTGGAGTGGCAGGACTGGGCCCATCCGGTGCTGGCCCGCCCCTTCGAGGTCCGGGCCGGCCGGCTGCACCTGCCCGACGTCCCCGGCAACGGCCTGGAATGGGACGAGGCCGCCGTGGCGCATCTCCAGGCGGACCCGTGATCAGCGTGTGTCTGGAGGTGAGACACCCGATCGCTCGGACTGCGAGATCATTGGTACCGATGCGGCCAGCCCCCGGCCAGCTAGCAGGGAGGACTGAATGATCTTCATCACGGCCAAGTTCAAGATCAAGCCCGAGCATGCCGACCAGTGGCCGCAGATCTCCGCCGAGTTCACCGAGGCGACCAGGAGCGAGCCGGGCTGCCTGTGGTTCGACTGGTCCCGCAGCCTGGACGACCCGGACGAGTACGTCCTGGTCGAGGCGTTCCGCGACGGCGACGCCGGGGCGGCGCACGTCCAGTCCGACCACTTCAAGAAGGCCCAGCAGACGCTGCCGCCGCACCTGGCCCACACCCCGCGGATCGTCAACTTCACCATCCCACAGGACGACTGGTCCCTCCTCGGCGAGATGGCCGTCCCGGACGGCTGAAACCCCGCCCATAAGGTGTGGATGCCACATTCATGCTGCTCATACGACATGGCTGGGACATCCACGCCATAAGAGTCGCCCGGGGCGGGCGGCGGGGTACGCGGTTAGTCCTCTTCTTCCACGGTCCGGATGACCGTGCGGAGCAGGGACGCGAGCTGGTCCTTCTCGCGGCCGGTGAGGCTGGCGCTGACCTGGGCCTCGCCGCGGTTGAAGGCGGGGAACAGGCGCTCGATCACGTCCTGGCCCTTGGGCTCCAGGGAGACCAGCACCAGCCGGCCGTCCGCGTCGTGGCCGCGGCGGCGGGCCAGGCCGCGCTTCTCCAGGGTCTTCAGCACCCCGGTCAGCGTGCCCTTGGTCACGCCGGCCTCGGCCGCCAGGTGCCTGGTCTGCTGGTCGCCCCAGATCCACAGCACGAACAGCACCGTGAACGCGGCCCAGGACAGGTCCTCATCCGCGAGCACCTTCTGCTCCATGTGGTTGCGGATCGCGTTGGCCGCCCGGTAGATGTTCGACACCGCCGCCATCGCGGCGAAATCGAGTTCGGAGTCGCCGAGGCGCGCCCGGATGTCGCGCTCGGCCTGGACCAGGTCCTGGGCGCTACCGATCGCGAAGCGGCGGGGCATGGCTCGATGGTACGGTCTGTCGCCTCAGCTCCTGTCCGGGGGCCGGATGCCGGGTTAGCCCGCCGAACCTCCCGCGGCCCGGAGCGCCTCCCAGACCCGCTGCGGCGTGGTGGGCATGTCGATGTGGCGGACGCCGAGGTGCGCCAGCGCGTCGACGATCGCGTTCTGCACGGCCGGGGTGGAGCCGATCGTGCCGGCCTCCCCGATGCCCTTGGCCCCGAGCGGGTTGTAGGTGGTCGGCGTCTCCATGTCGGCCAGCTCGAAGCTGGGCACCTCGGCGGCCGAGACGAACGGGTAGTCGGCGAAGCTGGCGGTCAGCGGGTTGCCGTCGGCGTCGAAGACCACCTCTTCCAGCAGGGCCTGGGCCGCGCCCTGGGCGATGCCGCCGTGCCGCTGGCCCTCGGCGAGCAGCGGGTTGATCACCGTGCCCGCGTCGTCCACGGTCACCACCCGGCGCAGCACCGCCTTGCCCGTCTCGGTGTCCACCTCGGCCACGGCCACGTGGGCCCCGAACGGGAACGTCGGTCCGGGCGCGGCGAATACCGCCCGGACGAACAGCCGCTCCCGTTCGGCCAGCCGGGCCAGCGGGACCGCGGCGTCCGGGTCGCCGGCCACGGTGAACGAGCTGCTCCCGGTGTCGAAGACCAGGTCGCCCGGGTTGGCCTCGAGCTCGCTGGCGGCGCGTTCGCGGGCCACGTCGAGCAGGTCCCGCGAGGCCTGCCGGACCGCCGCGCCGCCCTGCTGCAGGCTGCGCGAGCCGCCGGTGCCGCCGCCCACGGGGATCAGGTCGGTGTCGCCCCACTTCACGTCGATCTTGTCGACCGGGATGCCGAGTTCCTCGCTGGCCAGCATGGCCCACACGGTCACGTGGCCCTGGCCGTGCGGGGAGGTCCCGGTCAGGATCGTGGCGCTGCCGTCCGGGTGGACCTCGACGGTGGCGTTCTCCCGCGGGCCGCCCTCCTCCGCGCCCGGCCCGGTGATCTCCACGTAGCAGGAAAGACCGATGCCGAGCTGGACCACGTCGCCGTCGGCCCGCCGCTTGGCCTGCTCGCGCCGCAGGTCGTCGTAGCCCGCCGCGGCCAGCGCCACCTCCAGCGCGGTCACGTAGTCGCCGCTGTCGTACACCGCGCCGAACGCGGTGGTGTGCGGCTCGCTGAAGGCCGGCAGCAGGTTCTTGCGGCGCACCTCGGCCGGGTCCAGGCCGGCCTCGGCCGCGAACAGGTCGATCGCCCGCTCCACCGCGGCGGTGGCCTCCGGCCGTCCCGCGCCGCGGTAGGCGCCGACCGGGGTGGTGTTGGTCACCACCGACGTCGCCACCGCCTCGGCGCGCGGGAAGGCGTAGGGCCCGGGCGCCATCAGGATGGTCAGCGCGGGCAGGAACGAGCCGAACTTCGGGTAGGCCCCAGAGTCCTGCAGGATCTCGATCCGGTAGGCCGAAACCTTCCCGTCCCGGCTGCCGCCGATGGTGACCGTCTGGCGCTGCGCCCGCCCGTGGGCCATGCCGAGCAGGTTCTCGTTGCGGCTCTCGGCCCAGCGCGCGGGCCGGCCGAGCTGCCTGGCCACCCAGCAGACCACCGCGTGCTCCGGGTCGGCGCCGAACTTGGCGCCGAACGCGCCGCCCACGTCCGGGGTGACGACCCGCAGCGTGGCCGGGTCGATGCCGAGCATGCCCGCCAGCGCGCCCCGGGTGCCCTGCGCGCCCTGGTTCGGGATCCACGCCGTCAGCTTGCCGTCCTCGTCCCAGGACGCGGCGGCCGCCCGGGTCTCCATCGGGGCGGGGGCGACCCGCTGGTTGACGATGGTGCGGGAGACCACGACCTCGCAGCCGTCGAACAGGTCGGCGGCCAGCGCGGACCGGTCACCGAACGAGGCGGAGACATTGTGGCCCACGTCCGGGAACAGCACGGTCGGGCCGGCCTTCTCGAGGGCCTCGGTCATGTCCACCACCGCGGGCAGCATGTCGTAGTCCACGTCGACCAGGTCCGCGGCATCCTCGCCCTGGTACCGGCTCTCGGTGACGACCACGGCCAGGGGCTCGCCGACGTACCGGACCGTGTCCGTGGCGAGCAGCGGCTGGCTCATCTTGACGTTGATCATGCCGGGCATCGGCGGCGGCGCCAGCGGCAGGCCGGCCAGGTCGGCGCCGGTGAACGCGGCGATCACGCCGGGCGCTTCGAGCGCGGCGCTGACGTCGACGGACCGGATCCGTGCGTGCGCGACCGCCGAACGGACGAAGTAGACGTGACACGCGCCGGGGAGCCGCATGTCGTCGGTGTAGACGCCTCCCGTGGTCAGGAAGCGGGGATCTTCGGTCCTGATGACCCTGGTGCCCAGTATGCTCACGTTCACGATCTTGCCTGGGCAGGAGGCTGGCGGTCAAAGCGGACGGCGCGCCCGCGGGGAAAGGAAGATCGGGTACCCTAGCTGCGTTAGCGATGGCGGAGTAGCTCAGTCAGGCAGAGCAAGCGGCTCATAATCGCTGTGTCGCCGGTTCAAGTCCGGCCTCCGCTACTCTTAGTCCAGATCCCTTTTGACGATGAGAAAGGCGCTCGACCGTGGCTGCCACCGACGTCCGGCCGAAGATCACGCTGGCTTGCCAGGAGTGCAAGCACCGTAACTACATCACCAGGAAGAACCGGCGTAACGACCCGGACCGGCTCGAGCTGAAGAAGTTCTGCCCGAACTGCCGCTGCCACCGGCCGCATCGCGAGACCCGTTAGTGGCCATCAACCCGGAGTACGCCGGACGGACCTTCGAGCCGTCCGAGCCGTATGAGGTGAGCCGGGTCAAGGTCGCCGAGTTCGCCACCGCGATCGGCGATACCAGTCCGCTGTGCCGTGACCGTGCCGCCGCGCAGGCGGCCGGCTACCCGGACGTGATCGCGCCGCCCACCTTCGCGATCGTGATCACCGCGGGCGACATCGCCAGCCTGATGGCCGACCCGGACCTCGGCGTGAACTACGCGATGATCGTGCACGGCGAGCAGAGCTTCACCCACTCCCGCCCGCTGCACGCGGGCGACGTCGTGGTGACCCAGTCCACCATCGAGTCGATCAACCAGATCCGCAGCATGACCACGATGGCCACGGTCACCGAGATCAGGACCGTGGACGGCGAGCACGTCTGCACGGCTCGCTCCATCGCGGTCGAGCGCGGTGCGTAGGGGGTAACGATGGCCGGTCCCGGATATCACGACCTGCCAGAGGGCGCCGAGATCGCGCCGCGGCAGTACCGGGTGACCCGGCGCGATCTGGTCCGGTACGCGGGCGCCTCCGGCGACTTCAACCCCATCCACTGGGACGAGCGCATCGCCAAGTCGGTCGGCCTCACGGACGTGATCGCGCACGGCATGCTCACGATGGCCCTGGTGGGCCGGTTCCTCACCGAGTGGGCCGGGGATCCGGCCGCGGTGACCGAGTTCGGCGTCAGGTTCTCCTCCCCGGTCGTCGTGCCCGACGACGACAAGGGCGCCCTGCTCGAGATCGCGGGCGTCGTCACCGGCAAGCTCGACGGCAACCGGGTGGCGGTCGACGTGACCGCCCGGTCGGGCGAGGCCAAGGTGCTGACGCGCGCGCACGCCGTCGTCCGCCTGCAGACAGTGCTAGCCCAGGGGGACGACCCCCTGGAACCCCCGCAAGTCTAAGCCAGTGAAACTGGCCGACTACACCACGCTCCGCCTCGGCGGGCCGGCCCGCGGCTTCGTCCGCGCCGGTACCGAGGACGAGCTCATCGAGGCGGTGCGGGCCGCCGACGCGGCCGGCGAGCCGGCGCTGATCCTCGGTGGCGGCAGCAACCTGGTGGTCTCCGACGAGGGGTTCGACGGCACCGTGATCCAGGTCGCGACGCGCGGCGTCACCCGGGACGGCGGGCCGGGCGTGCTGACCGTGGCGGCCGGCGAGGAATGGGACTCCGTGGTGGCCAGGACCGTTGCCGAGGGCCTGGCCGGGCTCGAGTGCCTGTCCGGCATCCCCGGGCTGGCCGGCGCCACCCCGATCCAGAACGTCGGCGCCTACGGCCAGGAGGTCTCCGAGACGATCACCGGCGTGCGGGTCTACGACCGGGTGACCGGGGACGTCCTCGACCTGCCGAACGAGCTGTGCGGATTCGCCTACCGGACCAGCCGGTTCCGCAGGTCCGACCGGTTCGTGGTGCTGAGCGTGACGTTCGACCTGGCGCTCCAGGTGCTGTCCGCCCCGGTCCGCTACGCCGAGCTGGCCTCGACCCTCGGCGTCCCGCCCGGCGGCCAGGTGGAGAGCGCCGAGGCCCGGGCGGCGGTCATCGAGCTCCGGCAGCGCAAGGGCATGGTGATCGACCCCGCCGACCCCGACACCCGCAGCGTCGGCTCGTTCTTCGTCAACCCGGTGCTCGACGTCCCCGCGCTGGCCGCGGTGGAGGCGGCCGCCCGGGCCAGGTGCGGGCCCGAGACCAGCGTGCCCCGCTTCGAGGTCGCGGACGGCCTGGTCAAGGTGCCCGCCGCCTGGCTGATCGAGCGGGCCGGGTTCGGCAAGGGTTACAACCCGGGGGACGGCGCTCGGATCTCGGCCAAGCACACGCTCGCGCTGGTCAACGCGGGAACGGCCAGCACCGCCGCGCTGCTGGCGCTGGCCAGGCAGATCAGGGACGGGGTCCGCGACGCGTTCGGCGTCTCGCTCGCCCCCGAACCCGTCCTCGTCGGCGTCACCCTCTAGCGGCGAGCGCATGGCTGACCCGGCCGCCTTAGCCGGGCGCCCCGGTCCGGGCGGGGACCAGGGCGCCGTGGCGGCTTTCTAGTGGAGCAGTTCGAAGGTGTTGGTGGCGTCGTCCACGAAGTAGACGGCGCGGTGGTGCGGCTTGACCGCCAGGCCGAACAGCGCGCCCGCGCCCGGCGGGGACCCGGAGACGTCCAGCGCGCGGACCGCGACCTGGAGGCCGAACGGGGTGACCTCCACCAGGTTCCCGTTGCCGCTGTTGACGGTGAGGATGTCGCCGCCCGGCGCCACCACGAGCCCGAGCGGGCCCTTCAGGGCCCGGCCCTGGCTGACGGTCGCGCCGCGGCCCGCGCTGGTGACGCGGAACACCGCGTGCGGGATGGCCGCGATCCGGTTGGCCACCGTGTCGGCGACGTACAGCGTGCCGTTCCGGCCCAGGCCGACCCCGGTCGGGCCGATGACCAGCGCCGCCGGGTCCAGGTGCTCGGCGAAGCCGGACCCGATCCGGTCCGACCTGAGGATGAACGGCAGCCGGCCGGGCGGGACGATCAGGAGCAGCCGGATGACGGTTCCGCGGTGCACGATCTTGCCCTTGGCCGCGACGGTGCCGTTCAGCACGTTGGTGACGAACAGGTCGGCCACCCGGCCGAAGTCGGAGGAGGTCATGTCCCAGGGGCCGTTGATGCCGCGGCCGGTGAACGTCTCCCGGACGTGACCCCACCGGTCCAGCACGATCAGGCAGCCGGAGCCGGACACGTTGCCGCCCTTGGTGGGCAGCGAGCCGACGATCACCCAGCCGCTGCGGAGCACGGTCAGCGCGGTGGTCAGGCCGACGCCGCCGGGGCAGCCGCGCAGGTGCCGGCTGACCTTGGCGAACAGCGAGACGTGGCCGCGCGGGGTGATCTGCACGATCGTGGTGCCGGTGCCCTGCACGTTGGCCTTGTCGTTGAAGTTGCTGACCAGGATGTTGTCCCGGCCCAGGTGCCCGGTGCTCCGCGGGATGACGGCCACCCCGTAAGGGTTGACGTCGCCGTTGGCCGGTACCGTCGAGGCCAGCGTGGTGACATGGTGCAACGGTCCGACGAACGCCGGGAAGCCGCTCGCACCCGCGACCCCGGCGCCCAGGCCCGTAGCGGCCAGCAGGCCGGCCGCCGTCGTGACGACCGCGGCCAGGCCTGCCGCGTACCGTCTTGTTGTTTTCATTTCTATGCCGCTCCCTTCCGGTGGAGAATGTCTCCACCCATGGGCACGTGGCTGGGGGCGGCTTGGTTCGGGGCGTACTCATTTCCGGCCGGACAATCGTGGCGCGATCGGCCCGACCGGTCACTGTGGCGGTAGGGATGGCGTACTGATTAGGTCAGGCGGGTCCTACCTGCTCTTGTTGATTTCCGGTGTGAATCGTGGCGGGACCAGTGCCGCGGCGGCCATGGGCAAAAAGCAACATGGTCACCAGGCCCGTGACCATTCTTCAGAAACGCCCGGCCGACCCGGTGCTCTTTCACGACCTCCGCGTGCACGGGGTACCCACTTCGTAACGGCCCGGTTATGGGTTACGGGTCCGGCTAGTGGAACAGGTTGAGGTTGTTGGTCTGTCCGTTGGTGCTGGGGCCGCCGAAGTCATCGACGAAGTAGACGGCGTCGGCGCCCGGCTTGACCGCCAGGCCGAACAGGTTGCCCGCGCCCGCTGGATCGCCCTGGTTGTCGACGGTCTTCACTTCCGCCTGCTTCCCGCCCGGGGTGGTCTCCACCATGTTCCCGTCGCCGCTGTTGACGGTCAGGACGTCGCCGCCGGGCGCGATGGCCAAGCCGAGCGGGCCGTTCAGGGCGCCTTTCTTGGTGACGGTCTTGCCGGTGCCGTCATCGGTGACACGGAACACCGCGTCGGGGATGGCCGTGATCCTATTGGCCACCGTGTCGGCGACGTACAGGATGCCATCCGGGCCGAGCCCGACGCCGGTCGGTCCGATGACGAGCGCCGCGGGGTCGAGGTGCTCGCCGAAACCGGAGCCGATCTGGGTGACGTTCAGCAACGTCGGTGAGTCCGTCGGCCCGCTGCTGATCACGAGCCGCAGCACCGTGCCGCCGTCGACGGTGGCGCCGGCTGCGTCTACCGTGCCGTTCAGCACGTTGGTCACGAACAGTTCGGTGATGCCGCCCAGGTCAAGCGCGGTCATGTCCCACGGGCCGTTGATGCCGTGGCCGGTGAACGTCTCGCGGACCTTGCCCCGGCTGTCCAGCACGATCAGGCAGCCCGACCCGGAGATGACGGTGTTGCCGTTCATTTGCTGGGTGGGCAGCGACCCGACGATCACCCAGCCGTTGCGCAGTGCCACCAGGGCGGTGGTCAGGCCCACGCCGCCCGGGCAGGCGCTGCCCAGGTCGCCGATCTGGGCGAACAGCGACTGCCGGCCGCCCGGGGTGACCTGGACGATCGTCGAGCCGGTGCCCTGAATGTTGCCGCTGTTGTTGAAGTTGCTGACGAGCACGTTGCCTTGGTGCAGGTCACCGTTGCTCTGCGGGACGACCGCCACGCCATAGGGGTTGACGTCCCCGTTTCGCGGGACCGTCGAGGCGATTGGCGTCACGGTGTTCAGGCCGCCGATGAATGTGTCCGAGGCGCTGGCCGCCCCGGCCATGATCCCGCTCGCGGCCAGCAACCCGGCCGTGGCAGTGACGATTATGGCGGCCGCCGCCGCCGATCGTCGTGTCGGTTTCATGTCTGTTCGCTCCCTTTCGGTAGACAAGTCTCCGCTCACCCCTGACCACGTGCCGGGTGGTAGCCAAGTTCGATCGCGGCCAGGCCGAATTAACCCCGGGGCCGCTGCCAGGGCGGGAGCGAAAAAAATAGCCAATATAGCCCAAATCGGCACGGGGGCCGGTGCTGGAGGCCGGTAGTTGAGCCCAGGGCGCGCTGCCTGCGTAATCCTGGGTATATCCCGACGGGCATCGGAGGTGACGTTGGCGCGACGTGGCTGGCGGGCCATCGCGGCGGCCTGCGCGGCCGGGCTCATCTGGTCCGGTCCCGCGGCACTGGCCGCCACGCGAACCGCGCCGCCGGGGACCACGACGGCCTCGGGAAGCCTGCCCGGGCCGCGGCCGGGCTGCCCGCCGCAGCACGGGATCGCCGCGCCGGCCAAACAGCCGTGGGCGCAGCAGGCGCTCCGCTTCTCCGCGGTCTGGGACCGGACCAGGGGCGGCGGCGTGACCGTCGCGATCGTGGACAGCGGGGTGGACGCGAACCCGCAGTTCGGGGAGCGGGTGATCCCCGGCCCGGACCTGGTCGCCGGGACCAAGCCGGGCATCCCGCCCGGCGCCGACTGCGTGGGCCACGGCACCGCGGTGGCCAGCATCATCGCGGCCGCGCCGGTGCCGGGCGTTTCGTTCACCGGGGTCGCCCCGGCCGCGCGGATCCTGTCCGTGAAGATCAGCGGCACGGACACCTTCCCGACCTCGGTGACCCCGCAGGGAATCATGGACGCGGTGCAATTCGGCGCCGACGTCATCAACCTGTCGCTGGCCACCCCGGACGACGTCCCGGCCCTGCGGAAGGCGGTCGAGTACGCGCTGAGCCACAACGTGGTCGTGGTGGCCGCGGCCGGCAACGACAGCGAGCAGGGTGGCGTTGAC
>Ga0306923_10001373_pt1 | contig 21437 bp, 16 predicted proteins | sample sta12Can44000108_FD_203841 | JGI IMG/M metagenome (GOLD analysis project Ga0306923, IMG submission 203841) | Lab enrichment of tropical soil microbial communities from Luquillo Experimental Forest, Puerto Rico - statanox.12C.anox.44.000.108 (v2)... | ecosystem: Environmental > Terrestrial >... | reverse complement strand
GTTCAGGACGACCGTCCAACCCCACTGATGGATGAGTACCTGGTGGTCGAAGAAGCAGAACAGGGCGCACCGCCCGTACGGCCCGTACCACGTCCGTCCTGCGCTTTTACGGCGTGGATGCCACATCCACGTCGTACCAGTAGCCCTGTGTCAAGCTGCCGTGGGTTTTTCTTCGGCGAGGATGCGCTGGAGGGCTTTGTGGCGGGCTGGGTCGTAGGCAAGGCCGTCTTGCCAGCAGTGCCAGATGATGTACAGCCAGGCGCGGGCGAGGATGCGGACGGCGTGGGGGTGGTCCTTGCCGCGGGCGATGGCGTCGTCGTAGAGCCGGGCGGCCCAGGGGCTGGCGTGGCGGGAGTCGCCGGCGAAGTCGCAGACGGCGTCGCGGAACTGCTTGTCGGCGGCCCAGCGGAAGGTGACGGTCTTGTGCTTGCCGGACTGGCGGGTGGAGGGGGCGACACCGGCGGCGCAGATCATCGATTCGGGGGTGGGGAAGCGGGCCCGGCAGTCGCCGGTCTCGGCGAGCAGCCGGGCGGCCCGCACGGTCCCGGCGCGGGGCAGCGAGGTGAAGATGTGGCCGTCGGCGTGCAGGGCGAGCTGCTCGGCGATCTGGGCGTCCAGGGCCTTGATCTGGGTGGCCAGGGCCGTCAGCACGGCCAGCAGGGCGCCGGTGATGCCGGCCCGGGCGGCGCCGTCGTCGCCGGTGGCGCCGCGGGGCGCGGCGGTCAGGCGGGCGTGCAGGGCGGCGGGGTCTTTGCGGCCGGGGTAGCCCTGGCTTTTCAGCCAGGCGGCCAGCCGTCTGGGCGAGAGCCAGTCCGCGCGGTCCTGGCAGCCGAACCGGGCCAGGAAGGCCAGGCTGATGGGGCTGTCCAGGTCACGGAACAGGCCGACGGCGCCGGGGAAGGCGGCCTGCAGGTGGGCGCGCAGCTGGTTGCACACCGCCACCCGGTGCGCGACCAGGTCACGGCGGGCGCGGACGGCGGCCCGCAGCGTGAGGGTGGCCGGGCTATCCGGCTCCAGGGACCGCAGCCGGGCCCGGTCGGTGCGCAGCGTATCGGCCAGCACGAACGAGTCGAACCGGTCGTCCTTGTTACCCGCCGACCCGTACCGCGACCGCAGGTTCTTCACCTGGCCCGGGGAGATCACCACCACCGTCACCCCGGCATCGAGCAGGGCATCGACGACCGGCCCGTCACCGCGCTCGATCGCGGCCTCGCACGCCCCCGCCGCGCGCAGCCGGCGGATCAGCTCCGCCAGCCCGGCCGCGGTGTGCTCCACGACGAACCGGGCCATGACCTTACCCGCCGCATCGACCACGCACACGGCGTGATCGGCGCTGGCCCAGTCGATTCCCGCGGTCACGCCGCCCGGCGGCGCCGCGGGCAGAGACAAGCGGGCATACTCCATGACAGCCTCCTCGCTGCTAGCCCAGTGGGGAGGCACCCTGTTATCCGGTGCCGGGACGCGGCTGCCTGTCCGCTCACTGATCGGCGCTCGGCTGCGCTCAGCCCTGTCGACGGTCGGCGCGTCCCGGGAAACCGCCAGGTCCCGCAGAACTGATACCGGACATCACCTAGTCAAGCGAATGCGGCGGTGACCTGGCGGCACCTCGGGTGCATCAGCAGCAACCTAGCTACCGACAAGACAAGAGTGCACCAGTGAGCGACATGGCTGGGACATCCACGCCTTATACATCCGGGGCAGCCGGGCGGCGGGCACGCACCACCAGTCACGGCAGCCTACCGGGAGCTCGGCAGCACCGGGGATCCCGCGCCGGCGCGGGCCGGTCCGCCGGTCAGCCGAGCCGCATGCGCAGTCCTACGACGGCCGTCTAAGTTAGCTAACTTACTTGACAGGAAAGTGCGACGGGGGAGAGTCTAAGTCAGGTAACTAACTCACCTCTCGGGAGCGCTCACGGCATGGAATCCGTTCAAGGGCAGGCCTGGTCAGACACCGGCGCACGACTGGTTCTTCGATCGAGACTTGGCGCGATCACCCTGGCGCTGCTGTGCGCCGTGCAGTTCCTCGACATCGCCGACTCGGCGATCGTCAACGTCGCGCTGCCGTCCATCCAGCACAGCCTGGACTTCTCGCAGCAGAACCTGCAGTGGGTAGCCAGTGGCTACATCCTCACCTACGGGGGCTTCCTCATGCTCGGAGGCCGCCTGGGCGACCTGCTCGGGCGCCGCCGCATGCTGCTCACCGGCCTGGCGGTCTTCGCCGTGTCGTCGCTGACCGCCGGGCTGGCCCACAGCGCGGGGCTTCTGGTCGCCGCCCGGCTCGTTCAAGGCATCGGTGCCGCGCTCATGGCCCCGGCGGCACTCTCGGAGCTCACGGTCAGCTTCCGCGAAGGCGCGGACCGCAACACGGCGCTCGGGGTCTGGGGAGCCGTCAGCGGGATGGCCGCCGCGGCCGGCGTCTTCCTCGGCGGAGTCATCACGCAGGGACCAGGATGGCGATGGGTCTTCTTCGTGAACCCGCCGATCTGTGTCGCGGTGGCGGCCGGAGCGTTCGTCCTGCTCGGGAAGGACCGTGGCAGCCGGGCCGAGGGAACGGCCTTCGACTCGCAGGGGGCGGTGCTCGTGACGGGAGGCATGCTGCTGCTGGTGTACAGCCTCGTGCGGGCACCGGTGGTCGGCTGGGGATCGATTCAGACCATCGTCACCTTGACCGGGTCTGCCGTCTTGATCATGGCGTTCGTGCTCAACGAGCTTCGCAGCCGTAACCCGCTGGTTCCTTTCGCCATCCTCCGCGTGAAGGGACTGGTTGCCGCCGATCTGACCCAGCTGATCGCCTTTACCGGGTTCTTCTCCATGTTCTTCTACGCGACGCTGTACATGCAGGAGATCCTCCACTACTCACCCCTCAAGGCGGGAGCCGCCTATCTCCCCATCACCGCGGGGTTCGCCGTCGCCGGAGGCATGGCCTCACAACTGGTCACGCGCATCGGCACCCGCCCGGTGGTGGTAGCCGGCTGCCTGGTCGCCGGAGCCGGAATCTACTACGTGTCCAGGGTGCCCCTGCACGGTTCGTACGTGAGCGACCTGCTTCCCGGGTTCGTGGTGATGTCACTGGGGGCGGGGTCGGTGTTCGTCGCGGTCACCACCGCCGCCAACGCCGGCGTGCCATCCGACAAGGCCGGCCTGGCGGCCGGGCTGCTGAACTCCTCCCAGCAGGTCGGCAGCGCCCTGGGCCTGGCCATCCTCTCCGCCATCGCGATCACTCACACCAACCACCTGATCGCGGCTCAGGTATCGCCCGCGGTGGCGTCCGACGCCGGATACCACCAGGCCCTGCTCGTCGGCAGCATCCTGATGGCCGCCGCGGCCCTGCTCGCCCTGCGCATCGGCAACACCCGGAACCCGGCCCCGCTGGTCATGGTCAGCACGGAAGTGACGCCCGAGCCAGGCGCGGCCGGCTCCGTGACGGCGAACCCCGATCCAGTCCGGTACCATCGTAAGTGAGATGACTGACTCAATATCGGGCCAGACGGCCGCCGTCGAGCGGCGGCCAGGGAAACGAGAGCGGCTGATAGCCGCCGCGATGCAGCTCGTGCACCAGCAGGGCATCGAACGGACGACGCTCGCGGACATCGCACAGGCCGCCGATGTGCCCGCCGGCAACGTCTATTACTACTTCAAGACCAAGGACGAGGTCATCGCCGCAGTCATCGAAGCTCACGTACGGCAGATCAGGACGACCCTCGCGTTTATCGACACCCGTCACCGATCCCCGAAGAGCCGATTGAAGGCCTTCGTGCGGGAGTTCACTGCTCAGAGCGAGATAGTGGCCCGGTACGGTTGTCCTCTCGGCAGTCTCTGCTCAGAACTCGACAAGCGCGGGTCGAGCCTGCCGGTCGCCGAGCTGATGCGCCTCCCGATCGAATGGGCAGAGGATCAGTTCCGGTCCCTGGGCCGGCCCGATGCACGCGACCTTGCCTTCGATCTACTGGCCGCTTACGAAGGTAGCGCGCTGCTCGCGAACACCATGCGTGACCCCGGCGTGCTATCCAGCGCGGCGCGTCGCATTGACCACTGGATCGACGCACTGTGAGGGGATCAGGCTGATGCTGGCGACGATGTCCGCCACCTCGCCCAGCCAGGACGTGGCCCGGCGGCTGATGGACGACGGCTACGTGGTCGTGACCGGCATGATGACCCCGGACGGCGTGCTGAGCGCCCGCGCCGACCTGGACCGGGTGCTGCTGACCACCCGGACCGGGCGGAACTCCTTCGAGGGGTTCGGCACCCAGCGGATCTACGCGCTGTTCGCCAAGACCCGCGTGTTCGACGCGCTCGCCACCGACCCGCTGCTGCTCGGCGTCCTGGACCAGGTACTGGGCCACTACCAGCTCAGCGCCCCGGTCGGCATCTGCATCGGGTCCGGCGAGAAGGCGCAGATCCTGCACCGCGACGACGCCGTCTACCCGGTGCCCGAGCCGCATCCGCCGCTGGTGGTCAACACCATGTGGCCGCTGGATGAGTTCACCGCGGAGAACGGGGCCACTAGGTTCATCCCCGGCAGCCACCGGTGGGAGCCGGGACGGCAGCCAGGCCCGGACGATCCGGTGGAGACGGCCGTGATGTCACCCGGATCGGCCCTGTTCTACCTGGGCAGCCTCTGGCACGGAGGCGGCGCGAACCGGACCGCCCGGCCGCGACTCGGCGTGATCCTGGAGTACGCGGCCGGCTGGCTGCGGCCGCAGGAGAACCACTGCCTGGCCGTGCCCCGTGACATCGTCCGTGAGCTGCCGGAACGGCTGCAGGAACTGCTCGGCTACAACATCTACCCGCCGTTCGTGGGGTACGTCGACGGCAGGCACCCGCGCCGGGTGCTGTCGGCCGGTGCCTCGGGTTCGTTACGCGCAACCCATCTCAGGTTGTCACATATGCATCGGGGCGCCGCCGATGCCGATGTTGTGGTGCACGGCGACCCACCAGTCCCACACGTTCGTGTGCACCGGGCCGGCCACGTAACCCATGAGGCGGCCGTCGTTCTGGGTCCAGACCATGTACTCCAGGCCCTGGGTGTAGTTGCAGAACACCCGCCCCGCGGCCTGGTCGTCCTTCACCATGCCCATGGTCATCTGGCCGACGGTGTAGGACCTCGTGTGCTGGAACAGGTGATTCCAGCTGACCTCCCCGTAGGTCACCTGAGCTCCGCAGTCGCTGAAGTTCTGCTTGAACTGGCTGGAGTTCAGCGCCGAGACTCTGGCCTGGTACGCGGCGTACAGGGCGGTCAGGCTCGGGTAGGTCTGGAACACGACCCCGCTGACGCCGGCGGCCGGCCCGGTGCAGGCCACCTTCGTCGGGGTGTCCTGCTTGCAGGTCGACGGCGGCAGCTTGCCGGTGGCGTCGCCGCTCCTGTTGGCCAGGATGAGCGCGTTCATCAGCGCGCTGGCCGCGGGCTTCGGCTTGGCGGACATCGAGGGCATTGCCGTCGCGCCCTTGGCGTGCGAACCGGAGCCGCTGAGGACTGCCCAGGTGCCCAGGCCCGCGGCGACCAGGATCACGGCCGCCAGCGCGGCGATCCAGCGCGGCGGCCGGTACCACGGGGAGGCGGGGGGCCCGCCGCCGGGCTGACCCGCACCGGGCTGGCCAGGCCAGGACGGCGACGCGGCGGCGGGGCTGGCCGGCGCGACGGGGCCGGCCGCGTAGGCGTGGCCGACCGGGCTGCTCCAGGAGTACCGGTCCGGCGGCGCTCCCGGCTGGCTGCCGGGCGGCACGCTGGCGTCCCGCCCGGTGGTCGTGAAGCCGTAGGCGAGGGAGGACCCGGTCTCCCGCCCCGTGATGCCCAGGGCCATCTGGGCGGCATCGATGAACTCGCGGCAGCTCTGGTAGCGGCCACCGGGGTGCTTGGCCAGCACCCGGCGGAACACGTCGTCGATCTCGGGCGGCAGATCCGGGCGCAGCACCGTCGGCATCGCGGGCGTCTCCTCGACGTGCGCCCAGATGATCGCGGCGTCCAGGTCCTTCTCGAACGGGACCCGCCCGGTCAGGCACTCATACAGCACGCAGCCCAGCGAGTACTGGTCGGCCAGGCCGAGCACCGACGTGCCCCGGATCTGCTCCGGCGCGACGTAATCGATCGTGCCCAGGAACTGGCCCGTCGAGGTCAGCCCGGTCCGCGACATCGCGTGCTTGGTGATCCCGAAATCCGCCAGGTAGACGTGATCGGGATCGCCCTCGTCGGCGCCCCGCTCGATCAGCATGTTCCCCGGCTTGACGTCCCGGTGCACCAGCCCCTGGCGGTGCGCGGCATCCAGCGCCCGGGCGGCCTGGCCCAGCAGGAACAGCGCGGTTTCCGGCTGGAGGCGGCCGCGCTTCTTGATCATCTGCCGCAGGTCGGTTCCCGACACGTAGCGCATCGCGATGTAGAGCAGACCGTCCTGGGAGCCCATGTCGTAGATGGGGATCACGTTCGGGTGGTTCAGCGAGGCCGCGATCCGCGATTCCTCCAGGAACCTGGCCCGGAACACGTCGTCGGCGGCCAGTTCCGGCGCCAGCACCTTCAGCGCGATGGTGTTACCCAGGCGGAGGTTCTCGGCCTGGTAGACCACGCTCATCCCGCCGCGGCCGAGCACCGCGCGCATCCGGTATCCCGCGAACTCGTCCCCCACCAAGGGCAGTTCAGACATCACGCACTCCTCCCGGGGATCGCGACCCGGTCCTGAGAGGAGGAGCGCCCAACCAGTGAATTGATACATACGCCGGCGTCAACGCCGACGGGAAAGGACCCAGAAGCCGGTGAGGGCGGCGGCCCCCAGGGCGGCGATGAGCAGCGTGCCCCAGATCGCGCCGCGCGGCAGTTCGAGCGCGTAGAACCTGCGCACGGCGGGCACCGGGAACAGCAACGCGAACGCGACGAGCGCGGCGACGAGCAGCGAGATCCTGCGCCACGTCAGCGGCATCGCGAGCAGGGCGAGCACGCACAGGCTGAGGATGAGCGTGACCAGGGTCGCGGCCGTGCGCTGCTCGGTCAGGGGAAGGCCACGCGCCCGCGCGAGGGCATACGCCGAGAACGTCGCGGCGGCGATGATGAGCCCGGCCGGAACGGTGAACCGCAGCACCCGGCCGACGAAACCGGGCAGGTAGCGCCGGCGGTTCGGCGCGAACGCGAGGAAGAAGGCGGGGACGCCGATGGCCAGGGTGTCGATGATCGTCAGATGGCGGGGCAGGAACGGGTACGGTATGAGGGCGGCGCCCGCGGCGACCGCCAGCAGCGTCGCCCACACCGTCTTGGTGACGAACAGGTTGGCGACGCGCTCGATGTTCGCCGTCACCCGCCTGCCTTCGGCCACCACGCCGGGCAGCGCGGCGAACCCGTTGTCGAGCAGGACCAGTTCGGCGACCGCCTTGGTCGCGGCCGCGCCCGAGCCCATGGCTATGCCGATGTCGGCGAGCTTGAGCGCCAGCACGTCGTTGACCCCGTCGCCGGTCATGGCCACCGTGTGCCCGCGCGCCTGCAGCGCCTTGACCATCGACTCCTTCTGATGCGGGGTCACCCGGCCGAAGACGGAGCGTTCCTCGAGCAGGGCGCCGAGCGCGCCGGGGTCCTCGGGCAGGTCCCGCGCGTCGACGGGGTCGCCGGCCTTGGGCACGCCCGCGCGCGTCGCGACGGCGCCCACGGTGCGCGGGCTGTCCCCGGAGATCACCTTGAGCGCCACGCCCTGCGCCGCGAAGTACGCGATGGTCTGGGGGGTGTCGGACCTCAGCCGCTCGGCGAGCAGGACAAAGACCACCGCGCGCAGGCCCTGCGGGAGCGCCTGGCCGTCCAGTGACCCGGGGGCGTACGCCAGCGCGAGGACCCGCCGCCCGCTGGCCGCCAGGTCCGCGGCCCGCGACAGCAGCTCGTCCTCGCTGGCGGGCACGACCATATCCGGGGCTCCCAGCACCCAGGTGCCGTGCCCGGCGAAGCTGGCCGCGCTCCACTTGCGCGCGGACGAGAAGGGCACGGCGTCCTGGCGCGTCCACCCCGGCGGCGGGAAGGCCTGTCCGATGGCGGCCAGCGTCGCGTTGCGGGCCTCGTCGTCGGCCAGCGCGCCCAGCGCCGCCTCGGCCGGTGCCTGGTCATCGAGCCGGATCAGGCTGTCGAACGTGATGGTCCCGTCGGTGAGGGTACCTGTCTTGTCGAAGCACACGACGTCCACCCGGGCCAGGCCCTCGACGGCGGGAAGCTGCTGCACCAGGATCCGGCGCCGGGCGAGCGTGACCGCGGCCGCGCCGAAGGTGACGCTGGTCAGCAGGACCAGCCCCTGCGGGACCATGCCGACCAGCGCGGCGACGGTCGAGGTGGCGGCCTCCTGCCGGGTTTCGTGGGTCTGCAGCTGGCTGACGACCAGGAGCGCCGCCACCGGCGGAATCGCCCACGTGACGTAGCGCAGGATCTGGTTGATGCCCGCGACCAGCTCCGAGCGCACCAGCGTGAAGCGCCGCGCCTGCGCCGCCAGCTTCCTGGCGTACGCCTCGGCGCCCACCCCGGTCGCCTGGTAGTCGCCCGACCCGGCGACCACGAAGCTGCCCGACAGCAGCTGATCGCCCGCCCGCTTGTCCACCGGCTCGGACTCCCCGGTCAGCAGCGACTCGTCGGCCTGCATGCTCGCGCTGTCCCGCACTACTCCGTCGGCCACCAGCTGGTCGCCGGCGCGCAGGTCGACCAGATCATCGGCGACCAGCTCGTCGACGGCGATGTCACGCGGCGCACCGTCGCGGATCACCCGGACCTTCGGCGCGCTGAGCACGGCGAGCCGGTCGAGCGTCCGCTTGGCGCGCACCTCCTGCCCGATGCCGATCAGCGCGTTGGTGACCAGCACGATGCCGAACAGCGCGTCCTGCGGCTGGCCGACGGCCAAGATCACGGCCAGCAGGACGCCCAGGATCAGGTTGAACCTGGTCAGGATGTTCGCGCGCAGGATCTCGGCGAACGAGCGGCTGGTCCGCTCGCCGCCCGCGTTCGTCAGCCCGCGCGAGCGCCGCTCGGCCACCTGGGCGCTGCTCAGGCCGGCCTGCGGCGTCGGCGTGATCGGCGCGGCCGGTGCCGGTGGTACGGAGGCCGCCGCCTCAGCCATGGCTGATTACCCTACCGCAGGGGGACGGTGGAGCCGCGGTTGAGGCACGCGCTGCGGTTCGTTCGGAAAATTCGTACCGAACGACCTGGGGAACTCACTCACCCGCCGGCGGGGTGAACGCCGCGAGCAGGGTGGCGGTGATGAGCCCGGGCGCGTCACCGGCGTCGAGCCGCCCGGCCGCGGCGTCCTCGGCCGCGCCGTGCATGAGGCTGTAGGCGGTGGTGATCAGCCATTGCTCCGGCATGTCGGTGCGGAACGTTCCGGCGTGCTGTCCCTGCTCGATGAGGGACCGCACGCGGCGCAGGATCCGGTCGTGGACGCCGCGGATGCGTTCCGCCGGGAGTTCGCGCTGCGCGGCCAGCAAGATGTTGCGGAACTGGTGGACGAGCTGCCACGACGACGCGACCAGCCGGGCCAGCGCCTCGCCCGGGTCGCCGGTGGTATCGGTGGCGTCCAGGATCGCGTCGGCCCGCTGCACGGTCCGGACCAGGACGGCGTCGACCAGGTCGGCGCGGGTCTTGAAGTGGCCGTAGAGGGTGATCCGGCCGACGCCCGCGGCGGCGGCGATGCCGGCGATGCTCATCTCCGGCTCGCGGGCCAGGCACTCGGTGGCCGCGTCCAGGATCGCGGCGATGTTGCGCTGGGCATCGGCACGCATCCCCTGAAAACCCCTTTCTTGAACAGTCGTGTACGAGTTAGTGTAGGCTCATAACTCGTACAGCATGGTTCAAGTTACTTCAGAACGGGGGAGTTCGCCATGACATCGACCATGCCGCGTGCCTCGGGGAGGCGCGGCCAGCGGCCCTACGTCCGGTCCCGCTGGCTGGCCCTGGCCCTGCTCGCGTCCGCGCAGCTGATGCTGGTGCTGGACGTCACGGTGGTGAACGTGGCGCTGCCGGATATCGGCGCCGCGCTGCACCTGCAGCGCGGCGAGCTGCCGTGGGTAATGACGATCTACACCGTGTTCTTCGGCGGGCTGATGCTGCTCGGCGGTCGGCTCGCCGACCTGCTCGGCGCCCGGCGGATGACCCTGGCCGGCCTGGCCCTGTTCACCGCGTCGTCGCTGCTGTGCGGGCTGTCGGACGACGCCGCCACGCTGCTCGCCGGGCGTTCCCTGCAGGGCATCGGGGCTGCGCTGATGTCCCCGGCCGCGCTGGCCGCCGTGATGACGCTGTTCACCGGCGCCGACCGCGGCAAGGCGCTCGGCGCGTGGTCGGCGCTGGCCGGCGCCGGATCGGCGCTGGGGGTCATCCTCGGCGGTGTGCTCACCTCCGAGGCGGGCTGGCGATGGGTGTTCGCCGTCAACGTGCCGATCGGCGCCGCCCTGCTGGTCGCGATCCCGCTGGCCGTGCCCGCCCGCCCGCGGCCCGGCGCGGCGGAGCGAGGCCTCGACGTCCCCGGCGCGATGCTGGTCACCGCCGGAACCGTCGCCGCCATCTACGGGCTGATCAACGTGGGCAGCCACGGCTGGGCCGCCGCGTCCACGCTGCTCCCGCTCGGGCTCGCCGCGGCGATCTGGACCGCCTTCGCGCTGCTCGAGCGCCGGGTCCGCCGTCCGCTGCTCGCCGTCGGGCTGCTCGGCCGGCGTGCGGTGCTGGCCGGCAGCTTCCTCATGCTGGCCGCCACCGGGCTGCTGGTCGGCGGGTTCTTCCTGGCCTCCTTCGCGCTACAGCACGCGTACGGCTACAGCGCGCTGCACGTGGGCCTGGTCTTCCTGCCGGTCGCCGTCGCCACGATCGCCGGCGCGCAGGCCGGCACCCAGGTGCTGACCCGCGTCAACGCCCGGATCGTCGCGGTCGCCGGCCTCGCCCTGGTCGCGGCCGGATACGGGGTCGCCGCCCGCTGGCCCCAGCCCGCGGAGATGGTGGCCGGGCTGAGCATCGCGGCCCTCGGGATCGGGGCGACGTTCGTCACCGCCTTCACGGCCTCGCTGGCCGACGCCGACCCGGCCGAGGCCGGCCTGCGGTCCGCGCTGGTCAACACGTTCCACGAGCTCGGCGGCGCGGCCGGCGTCGCCGTCCTGTCCAGCGCCGCCGGAGCCGGCCTGGTCATGGCCCAGCTCAGCAGCCACGACTTCGCCCGCGCCTTCACCGTGGGGGGAGCGTGCGCCGCGGTGGCCCTGGCGATCGCGGCCGCGCTGGTCCCCTCCGTCCTGCGCCGAAGCTGATCCCGGACCGCCCGCCGGACGGGACGTGACCGGCCGGCGGGCGGGGCCGCCGCGCTACGGGCGGGCGGCGCCGACCAGGGTGGACTGGTACCAGCCGCTCAGGGGGATCTTCTGCACGTTCAGTCCGGTCTGCGGCGCGTCGATGATGTAGCCGCCGCCCACGTACATGGCGACGTGCCCGATCCCGTCGAAGTACAGCAGGTCTCCGGGCTCGAGCGCGGAGGTGGAGATGTGCGGCAGGGCGGCCCACTGCGCGTAGGTGGTGCGCGGGATGCTGACCCCGGCCGCCGCCCAGGCCGCCTGCACCAGACCCGAGCAGTCATAGCTGCCCGGTCCGGTCGCGCCCCACTGGTACGGCTTGCCGAGCTGGGCGTAGGCGAAGGCCACGGCCTTGCCTGCCTGCGTCGAGGTCGGCCCGGTGTAGGTGGCCGTGGTGGTGCCGCCCGCGCCGATCGTGTTGGCCTGGACCGTCTGCTGCTGCGGCACGGTCAGGCTGGCCAGGGTGGCCTTTTGCGTGTCGATCAGCTTGCCCAGCGAGTTCTTGTGGTCGGCGAGCTGTTTCTTCAGCGCCGCGATCCCGGCCTCGGTGCGCTGTACCTGCTGTTCGGCGTTGGCCAGCTGGCTGGCGGCGACGCCGAGCTGCCTGGTCTCGGCGTTCTGGTTGCCGGCCAGTTCCATCAGCATGGACCCCCGCTGCAGCACGGCCGTCGGGTCGCCCGAGGTGAGCATGCCCGCCACGGACGTCGCCCCGGTGTCCTCGAACGCGGCGGCGGCGTTCTGCGCCACGTTCGCCTGCGCCTCCCGGAACTGGCCGTTGGCATGGTCGAGGCGTACGCGAACCCCGGCCAGCTTCGACTGAGCGGCGGAAAGCTGCTGGCTGGCCTGGTCCAGCTGCTGGCTGACCTTGTCGAACTGGGTGGTGAGCTGGTTGATCCGGGCCTGGACCTGATTGACGGTCGGCTGTGGCGCCGCACCAGCCAGCCCGCTGTAGGCGGCGAGCCCGCCCACGATGACCACCCCGGCCACCAGGGTGGTGCCGCGGCGCAATCCGGATACCCTCACCAGCGATATGCTCACGTATCCGCTCCTTTCGGCCGGAACCGGCCAGCAGCGGCCGGGCCCCAGCGCTCCGATCACGGTAGTGACGGCCATCAGGCCAGCTCAACCGGTTCGGGTGAATATCACGGATTTATTACGAGTGCGTCACCGCGTGAACCGGCCGGCGATCAGGGCGTCCCAGTCGCGCGCGGCCGCCCACTGCCGCAGCGACTGCCAGCCGATTTGCGGGTAGCCGGTTCGGAGCTGCCGGATGTCGGCGTGGAAGCCTACCTCGGCGATCCACCGGAAGAACGGCGCCATGGACGCGAGCGGCCCGGGCACCTCCGGCGCGTGCGCGATCGGCCGGTTCAGCACCTCGGACAGGACGCGGGCCGCTTCCGGGCCGGTCACCTCGTCCGAGGCCAGTTCGACGCGATGGTCGGCGAAGTCGCCGGGCCGCTCGATGACCAGCGCGGCAAAGCGCGCCATGTCGATGGCCGGGATCAGCTGGACGGGCCGGTCGGGAGGCAGCGGAATGGGCCACCGGCCGGCCCGGAGCACGGCCATGTTCCACGGATAGGCGAGGTTGTCCATGAAGTAGACCGGGGCGAGCACGGCGTTCGGCACCGGCAGGGCGGCCAGATGGTCCTCGACCTGACGCTTGCTGTCGAGTATCGGCACGCCGCGGGCCTGGCGGGCGCCCGCGGCCGAGGCGTAGACCAGGTACCCCGCCCCGGTCGCGACCGCGGCGTCGGCGAGGGTGATCGCCTGGCGCGCCTCGGCGGCGGGCCCGGTGCCGTGATGCGGCGTGCTGAGCACGAACACCGCGTCGGCCCCTGCCGCGGCACGGTGCAGGCTCGGCGGGTCATCAAGGTCGCCGGCGACGATACGGGCGCCGCGCCGCCTGAGCCGGCCCGCGGCCGCTGACCCGGGATCCCGGGTCAGCGCGCGGACCCGGTGCCCGCGGTCGATCAGGGTCTCGGCCAGCGGGCCGCCGAGCCGGCCGGTCGCCCCGGCCACCAGCACGTCCACCTTAGGACATACCCCCGTAAGGTACCTTTACCGTGACCTCCTGCCGCTGCACCCCGCCCGCCGGCACCGCGGCCGTGGTCTTGCGCGGTCCGAAGAAGAACCAGCCCAGGCCCGCCAGTGCCGCCACCGCGACCACCACGACGAGAATGTCTGCCGAGCTCATCACAGCCCCTCCGCACGCATTGCCCTGATCGCCAGGCTATACCCCCTAGGGGTATTAGCCAAGGGCCGGAAGCCGGCCGCCCGCCCCGGTCGATCCGGCGCCGCGGCCCTACGATGACCGGGTGACGACGAGTCCGATCCGGCCGGTCGTCCTCCGCGACGGCGCCGGCATCGAAGATCCGCTGCAGGTCGTGCTCGGTTTCCTGGAGGGCCGCCGGCGCTTCGACGTCAGCGACGCCGCGCGGCTGGCCTCGTTCGGCGAGCCGGACCTCAGGCTGGCGAACCGGGGTGGCGCCCGCATCTCGGCGGCCCAGATCGCGGCGATCCTCGAGCGGCGCCACGCGATCGAGCCCGCCCTGCGGGCGATCGATCCGGATGCCTCGCTGGCCGGCGCCGCGAGCTCAGTGCCGTGGCTGCCGCTGAGGCAGCTCTTCGACGCGTTCGCGGACATCCCGGGGGTCGGCCTGGCGAAGATGACGAAGGCGCTGTACCCGAAGCGCCCGGCGCTGATCCCCATGCTCGACAGCGTCGTCCAGAAGTACCTGCAGGACGACGACCCCGGAGTCCAGGTTCCGTTCGGCGAGCGCGCGCTCCAGCTCGTCCGCGGCTACCAGCGCGACCTGGACCGAAACGGGACGGCGGTGCGGGCGGTCCGGCAGGAGCTCGCGATGCGCGGCTACGCGGTCACCGAGGTGCGAATCCTCGACCTGCTGATCTGGTCCGCCACGGCCGCGGCCTGATAGCGGGTGTTCATACGACGTGGATGCCACAGCCACGTCGTATGAGTGACATGGCTGGGACATCCACGCCCTATGAGCCGGTGGCGGGCATGTACCACGAGTCACGGCAGCTTGACGGGAGCACAGCAGCACCAGGGAACCAAGGCCATTGCCCATGCGCCCTCGGGGATCTGGACCCGCCCGGACCGGAGCTAGACCCGCATGCCGGTGTTCGCGCCGAGGGTGGCGGCGCGAGCTTGCAGGTCGGCCAGCGCCGCGTGTGCGATCTCGGCGAACGGCCGCCGGTTTTCCGGCCCTGCCCAGCGCGCGTAGGCGGTGCTGAATGCGAGCATGCCCATTTCGGCGGCCAGGCGGGCGGTCGTGTCGTCGGTTCCGCGTGCGCGCAGGGCATCGGCCATGGTCGCGGCGAGGCGGGCCCGCTTGAGCAGCTCGCGTTCCTGCAGCTCGCTGTGGGCCGCGATCACCTCTCGTCGCTGCGGGGCCAGGTCGTGGCGGTCCGGGCTGAACGCGGCGGCGGCGGACTCCAGCGCCGCGGCGAGGCAGTCGGCGGTTGCGGCTGAGGGCGGAGCAGTCCGGATCGCGTCGCTGAACATGCTCGCCAGCATGTCCTGCCCGCCGAACAGCACCTCGCGCTTGTCGGCGAAATGGCGGAAGAACGTGCTCTTGGTCAGCCCGGCGCGGTCCGCGATCCCGGCCACGGTCGTGGCGTCGTACCCCTGCTCGGCGAACAGGTCGAGCGCGGCGCGCTCGAGGCGTTCCCGCGCGTTCGGTTCCCACCGGGCCATGGTGACAGCCTACGTGATGACACCAAGTCCCATCACCTGCTAGAGTGACGGCACTAAGTCTTATCACTCGATGCGGCCATCCGCCCGCAACGCCTCAGGGAGTCACCATGCGTGTGTTCGTCACCGGAGCGTCCGGTCATCTCGGCTCGGCGATCGTCCCCGAACTCATCGCGGCCGGACACGACGTCACCGGCCTGGCGCGATCCGATACCGCCGCGGCGACCGTGACCGCGCTCGGCGCCACCGCGCTCCGGGGCGACCTTGATGATCTCGACGGGCTCAGAAAGGCGGCCACGGACTCCGACGGCGTCATCCACCTCGCGTTCGACCACGATCGGATGCGCTCCGGGGACTACGCCGCCGCGACCGGCGCGGACCTCGCCGCGGTGCACGCGTTCGGCGACGCGCTGGCAGGAACCGGCAAGCCGCTGGTCGGAACATCCGGCACGCTCACGGTCGCGAACCTCGGCCGACCGGGCACCGAGGAGGACGCGGGCGCTCCCGGCGGCCGCGCCGACGCCGAGAACGCCGTGATCGGCTTCGCCGGGCAGGGGGTCCGGTCATCGGTCGTGCGGGTCCCGCCCATCACCCACAGCACGCTGGACCGGCACGGTTTCGCCCGGACCCTGATCGCCATCGCGAAGCAGGCCGGCGTCGCCGGCTACCCCGGGGACGGTGCGAACCGGTGGCCCGCCGGGCACACCCTCGACGTCGCTCACCTCTACCGGCTGGCCCTCGAGAACGCGCCGGCCGGCACCCGGTGGCACGCGGCGGGGGATGAAGGCATTCCGACCCGCGAGATCGCGCAGAGCATCGGCGACCACCCGGGCCTGCCCACCGCCAGCATCCCCGGCGACCGGCTCGAAGCGCACTTCGGGTTCCTCGCCAGGGTGATCATCCTCGACAACCCGACGTCCACCCTCGCGACCCGGCGGATCCTCGGATGGGAACCAACCCACCCCGGCCTCATCGCCGACTTCGCCAACGGCGACTACTTCACCGCACCCTCGCCACGCCATTAACCGGGCTCGACTCGCCACTTGCGAGCCGGCCTGCGCACGCAGCACCGCTTATCGTGGACCAGAACCCGCGGAATGCGGGGGGTAACTGTCCACAACGACGTGATCATGAGCAGGAGCGGCCGGCCGGACGCGTCCCGTGGGAGCCATCGTCGCGTCATCCTCTTCCCAGCGTGCCGGTGTCTCGGGGGCCGTCACCGAAGCTCGGCGGAACTCGGGACAACCTCCGATGCCCTGCTGGCTCATACTCCCGTAGGCGGGCTACGATCCGGGTTGGGAGAGAAGATGGGCAGCAGGCGGCGTCGGCTCGACCCCGTGGGGCCGTTTGGCAACCCGGACGGGTCACGAGCCGATATCGAGGATGTGATCAGCGAGTTCGTCGACTTCGGCGGCGATCCGGTGTATGGCCACCTCGCGACCCGTGCGAACGACTCCATGGTGCGGGTCATCGTGGGAAAGCTGGGCGCGGGCAAGACGGTCTACCTGCGGCGTCTCCAGGATTTCCAGTCACACCAGGACTCCGTCTACGCCGACGTGCCGCAGCAGAGCCTGCCGAAGACCGAGGTCGTGGTGAAGGCGTGCCAGTGGTTCTCGGATCGCGTCCTGGTCGAGAAGTGGATGCAGATCTGGGAGCGCGCGATCATGCGGTCGCTGGCCTCGCACCTGCTCCGCCGTCCCGAGTTGCGTCAGCAGATGCGCGGCGAGCACGTCGACGAGATCGAGAAGTCGTACACGCGGTTGCTCGATGACTTCCGCCGGCCCCGGTCGATCTACAGCCAGGTGCGCGACATCATCAATCAGCGGCAGACCGCCCACCAGCTGTCTACGTACCTCGACGATCCGCTCTGGGACGACCTCGAGGATCTGCTGGGCGAGGTCGTCGGCCGGTGCAAGCCGATCTACTTCTACCTTGACGCGGTGGACGAGGAGTTCAGCCACGCCCCGATGTACTGGCTGAAGTGTCAGGAGGGGTTGTTCTATCAGGTCATGCGGCTGCTCCGCGACCCCAGGCTGGGCGGCCGGCTGCATGTCGTCGTCTGCATCCGCGACATCGTCATGTCGTCGGTGTACCGGTCAGAACATGCGCCGCGGTACTACAACGAACCGCACATACGCGTCCTGAACTGGGACCGCGGCTCGCTGCTCTACCTGCTCGGGCAAAAGCTGCAGCGGCTGCCGGCGTCACTGCTGATGCGGCGCGCCACCGGCGGCCCGCCCACGATCCGCGACTGGCTCGGGGTCAACGGCGACTGGCCGGAATCCGATGGCGACGGAACGATCGAGGACTACCTGCTCAGCCACACGAGGCTGATCCCGCGCGACATCATCTCGCTCGGCAACGAGCTGAGCGAGGAGATCCGGCGGCAGAAGCAGGCTGACCGCACGGGCATGCCGCCGGCGGCCCTGGCGGGGGTGGTGCAACGCTGCGCCAAGCGATTCGGCGATTCCCAGCTCGCCCAGTGCGCCAACCAGATCTCGTCGGACCTGATGCCGCAGAACGCCGCGCTGCACGACTACTCCGAATTGTTCACCAGCACCCAGGCCTACATCAGCGGCGTGCAGGAGGACGTTCGCTCCTTCGTCCGGATGATCGGCGTCGACCGCTTCTCGCGCGGGGATCTCGAGGCACTGCAGGAAGTGGCGGATCTGCACTTCGAGAAGACGACGGACCTCGCCTCGGTCCTGTGGCAGAACGGCCTGCTCGGGTACGTCGACGAGGACGGGCGGCGCCGGTTCTACTCCATGGGCGACATCGAGGAGTTTCACTTCCCGCCGGAGGTAGGCACGTACGTGCTGCATCCGTGCCTGGTGCACGCCGTCGGGGGAATCCGGCACGTGCCGGCGGACTCCGCCAGGGCCGGGTATGCGCACCGCACCCGCCGGCTCACGCCGGCCGAGCGGATCGACCTTCCCCCGGCATCGGGCGCCGCACCGGTCTCGGGCGGCAGCGGAGGGCTCCCGGAACCCGACTCGGCAGAGGTGCTAGCCTCGGTCGAGGCCAGGGCGGCTGACTACGCTGTCGGCGACGTCCTCGAGGGCCGCTTCGAGGTTCTCCAGATACTCGGGCAGGGCAGCTTCTCGAAGGTCTACCGCGTGCGCGATCACGTCGAGGGTGAAGAGCGAGCGCTCAAGCTCTTCGACAGCGCCGCCGGGTATGAGGCGGTGCGCCGCGAGATCGGCGCCCTGCGGAAGATCCACCATCCCAACGTGGTGGAGGTCTTCTGGGCCGGCAAGACCAGCGTCGGCGACTGGTATCTCATCACCGAGTTCATCGACGGGGACTCACTCGACGCGTTTGTCACCGGGACGAGGCGCCTGCGTGACCGGGAGGCGGTAGATGTCGCACTCGACCTGCTAGACGCGCTCGTCGCTTTCCACCCTGACGCGGCGCGCCTCAAGCAGCTGGAGGCTAAACGTCGCGAAGGCGACCTGCCGGAAGCCGAGTCGCACGAGTGGATGGAACTGAAGGACAAGGGACTGGTCCACCGCGACATCAAGCCGCTCAACGTGATGCTCACTCGCACCGGAGCGAAACTGCTTGACTTCAACATCGCCTCCCGGGTCGGCGACCCTGTGCATACGCAGTCGGGCACACCGCCGTATCAGCCACCCGACGCCGGCCTCACTCGCTGGGACGTCTCCACCGACCTGTTCGCCGTCGGCGTGCTGCTCTACCGGCTCCTCTGCGACGGCCACCATCCGTTCCCGAATGCCAGGCCCATGGTCGACGTACCGGTGACCGACCCGAGAACGATCCGCTCGAACCTCAACCCCGGCCTGGCGGAGTTCCTCATCAAGGCATGCGCCCCAGCCGGCGTTGATCGCTTCTCCACGGCTACCGACATGCGACTGGCCTTGCGTAACATCCGCGCCGACCTTTGACCCCGCGGCTGCGGAAGGCATCCTTCAGCTTCATTCGCCGCACCAGCAATCAGCGCAACACATTACGAAATTGAGATGTGCCTGCTGGTTGAGCGGCTGCCGCCGGGCCGGCTGGCTACCGTGGCGGGTAATCACCATTCCGGCGGTTATCAGCGGGGCCCGTGCCGCAGGGGAGTGCGCACGGCGACGTTCCGGGCTGGGGATTGCGGGAGCGGGAATTCATGGAGGCACAAATGAACACCCGCAGTTCCTGGATGATCGCGCTCATCGGGGCGGTAATAATGATCATTTCCGCCGGATGCTCGGCCGCCAACGGCGCGGCCCGCGCCGCCGCGGGGCCCCCGCCCGAGGAGCCGGACATCAGGGTCGCCGCCATACCGGCCGTGGACCTGGCTGGGCTGTACATCGCGCAAGACCGGGGACTGTTCGCGAGGCAGGGCCTGCACGTGCGGATCGAGCCGATACCGAGCGCCCAGTCGGTCATCGCCGACCAGCTGAGGGGCAAGGTCGACATCAGTGCGGGTAGCTACGTCGCCTACATCGTCGCGCAGGCGGGAGGCGCCAGGTTCCGCATCCTGGCCGAGGCCTCCACCCTGGCGCCGAACACGCGGTGCCTGGTCGTCACGGCCGACTCGCGCGTCACCACCATCGCCGAGCTAGCAGGCAGGAAGATCGGGGTCAACGGGGTCAACAGCATCGGCACCCTGCTGACCAGCGCGATGCTCTCCGCACACGGGATCTCCCCGGCCACGGTGACGTTCGTCACCGACCCCGGGGGTTTCCCCGCGCTGCCCGGGAAGCTGCAGGATGGTGACTGGGCCGCGGCGTTTCTCGCCGAGCCCTACATCACGGCCGCGGGCCAGCAGTACGGCGAGCAGGTGCTGGCCGACCTGGATCAGGGCGCCGTCATTAACCTGCCCGTCGACGGCTACGTCGCCACCCGGGCCTGGGCGCAGCAGCACCCGAGGACGGCGGCCGCGTTCATCCGGGCGATCGAGCAGGGACAGGTGATCGCCAACCACGACGTCTCCGCGGTCCAGGCCATCATGGCGCAGAACGACAAACTCCCGCCCCAGGTGACCGCGGCCATGGCGCTACCGGCTACCTACCCGGTCGGCCCCGTAGACCAGGCGAATATTCAGCGCGTCGCCGCCGCCATGCTCAAGTTCGGTGGTATCGGCCAGCAATACGCCACCCAGGTCAGGCAGGGGACCCTGGTCCAGTCGATGATCGGCCCTGGTTCGTGACGTTGCGTCACCGGGGGGTCACCCGGGCGGCGAGGCGGGTCGCGGCGACGGCGTGGCGGCTGATCCAGACAGCCCGGTCCTCGTAGGGCCAGGCGTAGACCAGGTTGCCGTGGGCGATGAAGTCCAGGAGCGCGGGCTCGTTGAGGTCTTCCGCGGCGAACTCATAGAGGGCCTGGGCCCGTGGCATCAGCACGCCATAGTCGATCAGCCGCCCGACCGCATTCTCGGCGGCGAGGATCTCGTCGATCGTGATGCCGGTCAGGGGATAGCGGTCGGGTAGCACGTTGCGCATCGAGAGGTAGAGGTTCGCTCCTGGCCACCGCGGATCGCCGAGCCGGCGGCCGAACGGCCACAGCCACCGTCCGAGTGCCAGCCGCGGGTCGCTGACCAGCGCGTGGACGAACAGTACGCGGCCCAGCGCCACGTCCATGAAGAACCGTTCCACGGGCAGTTCCGCGTTGGCGAGATGGCGGTGCTGGATGTAGCCGGCGACAATGCTGGCGTTGTGCGCCCGGTACCAGGACCGCGGTGAGGGGGCTTGGAGGAATTCCCCCCAGCGGGTCACGGCGGGTCGGCTCGGCGAGCGGGCCGCCGTGTCCAGGAGAAGGCGAGCCTCCCACGCATCCCGCAGGAGCCCCTCGTTGACCGCCTGCCACCACGAGCTGCCCGGCCGGGCCGAATCGAGCGACGCAAACACTCCCCGGCTGGCCTGCCAGCGCATGAACGCCAGCTCAGCGCGCCGGTAGCCCCGGATCGGCGGCCGGCCAGGCTGCTCGTCGTAGAAGGCGGCGGCGACGCCGAGCCGCCGCCCGACATCACCGCGTGCGGCCGCGATGGCCGATTCCGCCCGGTCGGCTGCGCTCGGCATGGGGATAGCGTAAGATCACGCTGCCTTCACCGGTGAGGTGACCATGGACGATGAGCGGGCTGTCTCGGCGACCACGGTCCTGGTCAACGGGCGACGACGGGAGGTCCGCACCGAGCAGGACACCGCGCTGCTGTACGTCCTGCGGAACCACCTCGGCCTGAAGGGGACCCGGTTCGGCTGCGGGCTCGGCTCGTGCGGGGCGTGCCTGGTGCTGGTGGACGGCCTGGTCGCCTACTCGTGCGACACGCCGCTGTGGGCCGTGCGGGGCAAGGAAATCACCACGGTCGAAGGGCTGGGAACCTCGGACCAGCCGCATCCGGTGACGCGGGCGCTCATCGCGGGCCAGGCCGCCCAGTGCGGCTACTGCTTGTCCGGCGTGATCATCGCGGCGGTCGGCCTGCTCCGGCGGAATGCCGATCCCTCCGATGAAGA
>Ga0306923_10001371_pt1 | contig 21456 bp, 18 predicted proteins | sample sta12Can44000108_FD_203841 | JGI IMG/M metagenome (GOLD analysis project Ga0306923, IMG submission 203841) | Lab enrichment of tropical soil microbial communities from Luquillo Experimental Forest, Puerto Rico - statanox.12C.anox.44.000.108 (v2)... | ecosystem: Environmental > Terrestrial >... | reverse complement strand
CGGGAGCCCGCCGTGGCACGGAGCGAGACAGCGGAATCCTGCTAGATGCCGCGGTGACGATCTCGGGGAGCCTGGCCCGGTATCTCCCGTCTATATCAGCGTCGGGCCGCTGATAACAGGTGGGCGGGGATCGGCTGGATGCCAGGACCGCGCCCGGCGACCGCGACCGTGCGCTCGTAGGATGCGCGCAGGGCCGCGGCGTTGGCGGGGTCGGTCCGCCACGCGGTGCCGGCCGGGAGCACCACGTAGTCCGGGTGCCGCACCCAGATCGGCACATAGCGGATGAAGCTCACGCGCCCGCCGCGGCTGTCCACGGTGATGGTGAGCAGCACGATCATCCCGTCTTGAGAGGCGGCCGGGCAGCAGGTGGCGGTCTGGTTGGAGATCAGGTTGCCTTCGCCGAAGACGACCAGCTTGCCGTTGAGGACGCGGATGGGCTGGACGATATGCACGTGCTGACCGATGACCGCGGTGATGTCGGGCGAGCGGGTGAGCTGGCTGGCGAGGGCGAGCTGGAAGCTGCTGGGCTGGGCGACATTCTCCTCGCCCCAGTGCAGGTTGACGACGACGACCTGCGCGCCGTCCGCGCGGGCGCGGTGTGCGTCGGACAGGATCTGCGCCGCGCTGGCCCGGTTGACCGACCACGGGTGGGGCGAGGGGATGCCGTTGGTCAGTTCGGTATAGGCCAGGAACGCGACGCGGACCCCCTTGACCGTCATGATCAGCGGCGTGTGCTGCGCGGCCGCCGAGGAGAAGGTGCCGGTGTGCGCCACCCCGGCGCGATCCAGCGCGCGGATCGTGTCATCGACTCCGCTCTGCCCCTGGTCGAGGGCGTGCGTCCCGGCCGTCGAGCAGGCCCGCCACCCGGTCTGGGCGACCGCGGTGGCCAGCTCCGGCGGGGTGTTGAAGGTCGGGTAGCCGGTGGGATGAGCCGGGGTCATCGGCGTCTCGACATGGCACAGCGCCAGGTCCGCGCCCTGGATGTAGGGCTTGATCTGCGCGAACATGGGCGCGAAGTCGTAGTGGCGGCGGCCGCCCAGGATCAGCGCCCGGTCGAAGACCGCGGAATGGATCAGCAAGTCACCGCTCGCCTCGACCACGAGCTGAACGTTGTGGCCCGCGCTGCGACGGAGCGCCGGGGAAGCAGCCGCGGTGGCGCGGGCGGAACGACTCGCGTGGCCGCCTGGGCGCCCGAAGGCCGTGCACGCGCACGCCGCGATGGCCAGCGCGAGCACGCCGACAAGCATGACCACGTGCCGCCACCCCCGTGCACGGCGCGGCGTAGCCCCCTGAGTCACCGTAGCGATCCTAGCCAGTGGAGCGCCCGATCGCCGAAGCGGGCCCATGAGCGAGTACACGGCGCAGATGCTGGGCAAGCCAGCTAACCTCTGTGTCCGGCCCCGGCCAGACTCGTTTCTGCGTATCCTGGCCGTCGTCAGCGATCATGAGGACGAGCGCGGCGGACATGGCCGTTCAGCGAGCCGAGGAGCGAAATGAGCAGCACCGACCCGACGACGATCGGCGTACATCGCGCTCTGCATGAAGCACTTAACTCGGCGAGGGAAGCCCGGCATCGCCTCGAGGACGGGGACGCCACCCCCGACCTGGACGATCTTGTGGAACTAGGGACGCTGCTGGCGGCGCTGTCCGAGAGTGTCATGGCCGTCAACTCCGAAATGATGGCCAAGGCACGCCGCGCGCGGGACACGGACACGTGAGACCCGGAAGCCGGTAATCCTGGCTCGACCAGCCCGGCCGGGATCCGGTCACCGCGGGCCGCCCTGTTGCGCCTGCTGACTGAGCTGCAGGCGGTCGATCACCGGGTCTGGCCAGTACTGTTGCCAGGCCGGGCAGCGAAGGCCGTGTTGCTTTAACCGTGCCCTAAAGATCATTAGCCGCGGAGGTTATAGGCTCCGGCGCCCGGTCCCACGCTGCCGGTCCCGATGCCGTCCGGGCCGAGCCGGCCGCAGCCGGCCCGGCCGTGCCCCGTCGTTGACTCTCCGGTGCTGCTGCGCTCCGGTCAGGCTGCCGTGACTGGTGATGCGCGCCGACCCCCTGGCTGCCCCGGCGGGATACGGCGTGGATGTCCCAGCCATGTCGCTGACACGACGTGGATGTGGCATCCACGCCGTAACGGCCTGGACGGACGTGGTACAGGCCGTGCGGGCGGTGCCGGAGTGACGCAAGACCGGTCTGGCGCCTGCGCGGTGGCCCGCCGCGACGGCACGCTGGGCGGCATCCGGGGGTCTGGGGCGGCCGGCGGCTCACCGACCCGGTGGCAGGCCTCCGCCGGGCTTCTGCTTCAGCAGGTAGCCATCAGATCGGCATCCTGGTCCGGCAGACGAGAGCCGGATCGCTTAAAAACCAGGGATTCGCCCGGTGCGCCGAACGTGTCGCGGTCATATCTTCGGCTGGGACAGCGCCACCGATATTGGCGCATGAACCAATACGGGGGAAGCGGTTCAGTGGACGAGGATGGTCTTGCCGATGCCTTTCGCACGGGTAGCGCCGAGGGGGTTCGTGCCGTCTACGAGCGCTACTCCGGGGCGGTGTTCACGATCGCCCTCAGGGTTCTCGGTGACCGCGACCTGGCCGCGGACGCCGTTCAGGTCACGTTCCTGAACGCCTGGCGCTCCTGCGGGTCGCTGGAGCCGGGTCGCCCGCTGGCGCCGTGGCTGTTCACGATCGCCCGGCGCGCCGCGATCGACCTGTACCGCCGCCGCGCCCATGCGCCGGAGCCGACAGAACTGCAGGACGAGGCGACGATCGCGCTCCCACCGTCGATGGAGGGCATCTGGGAGGCCTGGCAGATCCGGATCGCCCTGGACATGCTGCCTGCGGAGGAACGGGAGGTGGTCCGGGCCCAGCACTTCGGGGGGCTCAGCCACGCCCAGATCGCCCAGCAGCTGGCGGTGCCGATCGGTACGGTGAAGTCACGATCGCATCGAGCGCATCGGCGGCTGGCCTCGATGCTGGGGCATCTGGCGGAGGTCGCGGCATGACATCGCAGGAGTGGCTCGCCGGCTACCTCGAGGACGGGCAGCCACGGGATGATGCCCCCGACGTGGCTTTGGCCGACGCTGCCCGGCGGCTGCGCGACCTCCTCGCCGACCCGGACAGCTGGGTCGAGCCGCCCGCCGGCCTGCTCGCCCAGATCACCACCAGCATCGACAGCGAGCGGGCCGCGCTGGCGGGACCCTCGCCAGCGGCCATCCCCGGGCCCGGGGCAGGCAGGGACGGCCGCCGCCGGACCCGGACGCGCCGAACGGTCCAGGCAGGTGCCGCCGCGCTGCTGGCCGCCGCGGCGGTCGCGATAGCCGTCGTGGTCACTCGCGGGCCTGTGACCACTGACGTGGCCCTGGCCGGTACGCGGCTGGCCCCGGGAGCGAGCGCGACCGCGAAGCTGCACGCCACGCCCTCCGGGCTGGCCGTCGAGCTGGACGTCTCGGGGCTGCCGCCCTCCCCGCCGGGCTACTACTACCAGGCCTGGATGAAGGGCCCGCGCGGGCTGGTCACCATCGGCACCTTCCACCTGCGCGGCGGCCCGGGCACCGTCGAGTTGTGGTCGGCGGTCAACCTGGCCGATTACCCCGTGATCACCGTCACCCGCGAGCCAGAGGACGGCAACCCCGCCTCGTCCGGCCAGGTCGTGCTCACCAACCACCCCTGACTTCCCGCGGCCCCCCGCGCGAACCGGTACCGCGGTCGCGGGCGCGGAGAACTACGCCATGCTCCTTCGTCCGATCCCGGTCCAGTCATCCGCTACGGCCGGCGGCGGAGCCAGCGGCGGCTGATGCCGCTCCAGCCGGCACCCTGGGCCAGGCATTGGGCAGCCCCAGGGCGGGCCGCGGTCGGCCTGGTGACAAGGCTGTCGGCAGCGAAAATCTCATCCACTTTGATGATGTCGGCTCACCCTTGCGGGCCGGAGGCTGGACCATAGAACGGAAACATGCGCGGGCGACCGTAATCGCCTGGTCACGGAAGGGACCAGCATCCCATGGCAACCCGCACAGCGGTCTTCTCCGCGCCGGCGACGTGACGGATACCGCCGTCGGCGCGGAGGTCCACCTAGCCAAGGCGGGTCCTGGTGAGCCGGTCTTGATTTACTCCGTCACCACGTGAGAGGTCTTGTGTCCCCAAGTCCGGGCTGGCCAGGAATGACCGCACCAGGGCAGGTGAGTTCACCGCCCGTTCGGCATAGCCCGCATCGTCAAGTCGGATGATTCGGCACGCCGGATGGCAGCCGTAACGCTAGCTGTGAGTACGAACGTGCACTATTACCCGGCGCAAGGTACCAGCGACGATTGCGTAGAGCGCCATCGTCCATCAGCTCCATGACCGATATGGCTCAGCATTATCCCTACCGTGATCAGCGCGGCACTTATAAGAATCCACGCGGCAATGGCGCGCCATGCCACCCTGATAGTCCGGCGGTTCCGATGGTGCTTCCGTATGCGCCCGCGACTCCGGCGCGAGTGACCAGACTCCCGGCGTCGGCTTTTGTCGGTATCCTGACGTATAGGCAACTCCTCACCCCGCGTCAGCCGGTTGAATACCGAGAGAATCGACGCCAGCTTGGGATCTGATGCGGCGAGCTCGTCGGCTATGCCACTCAGAGTTCGTTGCTCATGTGCACTCAGGCTCACAGCTGCCACCTCCATCAAGCCGTACAGGCCGCTACACTTGGTTAGCCTCGCCGGTCCTCCTGCCCTCCACATCGTTAAGACGGCTAACGGAGCCGCATCCGCAAATTGGCGATTTCAAGACGAGGCGGATGCGCTATCGTTCCTGCGCGTCAGCTATCGAGTCATGGACGCCGCCTCGCGCTGGATCAGGTGAGCCTCGCGGGCGTCTTGTTCAGCGGGCCCGGCCACGTCGCGATATCCGGCGGCACAAAGCTCGTCGCGCATCCGGGCCGGGCTCGCTGTCGGCACCGATCAACGTTGTTGCGCCACGGGTCTCACAGCGGCGGTGCCGGCGTGAACGCGGACGGTAGCGGGGTACCGACCTGGGGCGAATCTACTTCGACGATCTCGGCCCGCATGGGCCGTAGGTTGTTCAGCAGCTCATCCTGTTCGGCTTTCCCGACGTTGAAGTCGTTCAGGGTCGCGACGAAGTCTTCGATGAAGGCATCCCACTCGCCGCCGGTCACTCCCATGTTGGTATGCGCCTGCCGCATGTTGAGCCCCGTATAGGTGCACGGTCCGCCGGTATCTTGGCACAGCTGGTCGACGAACTCTTTCGTCAGCCGGTCCAGGTTGGTCCGGGCGAACTTCTGGTTGATGCGGTCGTCCTTGGCGGCACGATCTTCAAAGGCGCGAGCGACTGCCGTGATGGCCTCGATTCCGCCGAGTCGCTCGTATAGGGAACGGTCCAACGCTTCCACCTCCCGTTGTCGTTGCAGGCGATCGTGGCCAGTTGCAAGGCCGTGCCTCCGGCCTCCTGGCCCAGTGGTTCAGCATCGCCGCGGCCCCGGCCGCCCGCATCGTCAGAACGGCTAGTTCTTCACGGTCCGCGGCGCCAGCTCGCACTGGCATCGGAGGCGCCCCTGGCTCAAGCTAAGTCTTGACAACATCTTCACGGTGACGTGAGCGAAACATCGGTTCAGCCTGCTGGAGTACGGTGGTTGGTTCTGGGTGAGCGTCGTGCGGAGCTCGTCAGCCCAGTCCCGCGCTGAACGGTCCTTGCACTCCGGCTGGTGCGGGCCTGCCGGCCGACCTCGCCGGAGATCGGCAGCCAGTAATAGACGATGAAGGCGCTAATCACAGCCACACCGAGGGCGGGGAGCAGTGCGCCCAGTAGTGTCCCGGTGCCGAGCCAGGCCAGCGCGAGCTGGAACCGCCTGCTGATTGCCCTCGTACCAGCGGGATTTATGTTGCTGGCGAGCAGCCGGTGACCATGCTGGGCGTACCACCAGATGACGTTGAACAGAACAGCTGCCACTTCGAACGCAACGCCGTGCAGGACGACCGCGGTGCGCTCTCCCTGTCCATCGCGGAACGAATGGGCCAGGACCGCGGCGGCAAACGGGAGGAACGCGATGTCCATCAGAAGCACGGTGTTCAGGAACAGCACCAGCCGGTCGGCATGACGGATGTGGTCGAACATGACGTGATGGTTGGCCCACACCTGCCCGATCAGCATGAACGTGATGACGTAGGACACGTATGACGGCCACAGCGCGGCCAGGCCGTGAAGGAGGTGCCGGGTATCCTGCGGTGGGCGAATCTCCAGGACGAGGAGGGTAACGGCGATGGCGATGACCGCGTCGCTGAACGCGACGACCCGTGCGGGATCACGCTCGGTCTGGTCACCTCCAGGGCGAGGCCTTCCAGTCACGGCAACCCGTCGGAGTGGAACTTGGCGACGCCGGCCGGCTTGCATCAGCGCCAGGACGGGCCGGCCGCCGCTGCTACACACCGGGGATCAGGTGCGATCTGGATGGCGCATGGCGTGACGTCTACCGGGTGAGGAACTCGGCGATCGCGGTTGCGATCTCTTCGGCGTGGGTCTCCAGGGCGAAGTGACCGGTGTCGACGAAACGGACGTCGGCGTCGGGGATGTCGCGCTTGAAGGCTTCGGCCCCGGCCGGCAGGAAGAACGGATCGTTCTTGCCCCACACCGCGAGCAGAGGCGGCCTGCTGGTGCGGAAGTACTCCTGGAATGTCGGGTAGAGCGCCACGTTGCTCGCGTAGTCGAGGAACAGGTCGAGCTGGATCTCATCGGCACCGCTGCGAGCGAGGTAGTAGTTGTCGAGCCCGTAGCCGTCCGGGCTGACCCGCGTCTGGTCGGGGACACCGTGGGTGTACTGCCAGATCGTCGTCTGCGGCTCGATGAGCATCCGGATCGCTTCCCGGTTGGCTTCCGACGGGTCTTTCCAGTAGGCCTGGACAGGGTTCCAGCCGTCGCTCAGCCCTTCTTCGTAGGCGTTGCCGTTCTGGGAGATGATCGCGGTGATCCGCTCGGGGTGCCGGGTGGCGATCCGGAACCCGACCGGCGCGCCGTAGTCGAACACGTAGAGCGCGAAGCGGTCGAGGCCGAGTATTTCCGTCAGGCGATCGATGACGCCGGCGATGTGTTCGAACGTGTAGTCGAAGTCGCCTCGTGCGGGCATCTCCGACTTGCCGAAACCGGGCAGGTCAGGAGCGACGATGTGAAACCGGTCGGCGAGCAGCGGGATCAGCTCGCGGAACATGTGGCTCGCGGACGGGAAACCGTGCAGGAGCACCAATGCGGGTGCGTCAGGCGTCCCGGCCTCCCGGTAAAACACCGTCAGACCATCCACGTCCGCCGTGCGGTATGCAATGTCAGCCATAAGAGTTCATCCTTTCCTCGACCTCACGCACCGCTTCCAGGACGATGTCGACGACCGCGGACGGTGCCGTGACCATGGGCATGTGGTCGGCGGGAGCCGTACGCACGCGCGCCTTCATCCGCTCCGCCATGAAACGCTGGGTCTCGGCGAGGATCATGCGATCCTCCATCGCCACGAGGAACCAGCTAGGCCAGTCCTTCCAGGCCGGACGTCGCACGGGGACGCCGATACAAGCCGCCGCGAGCGGCCGCTGAGTGGCGGCCAGCAGCACCTGCTCCAGCGCCGTGGCGTGCTGCGCGAAAGCCCTGCCGAACGCCTCCTCGGGAAGCCAGATCAGCCCGTGGCGATCGGGACCGAGCACGGGGGCCAGCGGATGCGGTTCCGTCCGGTAGTAGACGTCACCCACCGTCTCGCCCTCATCCGGAGCTAGCGCGGCGACATAGACCAGCGACGCCACCTTCTCATCGCTCGTCGACGCGATCACCGCGCCGGCGTAGGCGTTCCCGGCCACCACGACCGGACCCTCGACCCGCTCCAGCATCCGGTCGAGCGCCGCGACGTCATCCGCCAGAGATGTCAGCGGCAGCGGCGCGGTGACCGCCTTCACCCCCTCGGACCGCAGAGCGGCGATCACCTTGCTCCAGCTCGATCCATCGGCCCAGCCACCGTGCGCCAGCACCACGGCGACATCTGTTTCGGACATCCCGCGCTCCTCCTGTCCGTACTCGTGCTTGTGCAGCGACTGGACCCTGCGTGAGTAACCGCGCAGACGTCGGTAGCGGCGTTCTTTACTCGGCCGGTCGTCGTGGCTGGACGGTGAATCCCAGCTTTCCGAGCACCCTGACGGCGCCGGTCTTGCCGCCCTCGAAATCACCGGAGGCCAGGCGCTGGCCCGTGGCGAATTCATAAGCTGTGCCCAGGATTGCCTTCGGCGGGTACCGGCGCTCGTCCCAGACCAGCTCGTAGGTCGTGGTAGGGGCGAAACCATGTGCAGAGAAGAATCCTTCCGGCCCCAGCCGGTCGTACTCCTGTATCGCGCGCACCACGTAGTCCCCGGTCACCGGGTCCCACACCACTGTCATCTGGTCCTCCCACAGTTGCCGGAGATGGGACGTGGCCAGTGCGCCAGGTGGTCGGGCCGGCGCACGGCCGTGCCGGGAGTGGTCAGTTGCGTCCGGCCATGACGCCGCCGTCGACGTCCCAGATCGCGCCGGTCACCCAGCTGGTGGCCGGGGACAGCAGGAAGGTGATGGTGCTGGCCAGGTCGCGGGCCGTGCCGACCCGGCCCAGCGGGTGGAAGCCGTCGAAGCTGTGCAGGGTCTCGTCCAGCTTGTCGGCCGGGACGAACCGTTCGTAGATCGGGGTGGCCACGACGGCGGGGGCGACCGCGTTGACCCGGATCTGGTGCGGGGCCAGTTCCATGGCCAGGTTGCGGGTCAGCGCGTGCAGCCCGGCCTTGGCTACCGAGTAGCCCGAGGACGGGGTGGCGGCGATGGCCTGGTGGGCCCACATGCTGCCGATGTTGACGATGGACCCGCCGCGGCCGTGCGCGATCATGCCGCGGGCCACGGTCTGGGTGAGGAAGAAGATGGCCCGGTCCAGTTCGAGGTAGGAGTCGTAGGACGGGCCGTCGTAGTCCAGGAACGTCTTGGGGATGAAGAACCCGGCCGCGTTGACCAGCAAGGTGGCGTCGGCGTGCTCGCCGGCCAGCTGCCGGCAGACCCGGTCGGCCTGCTCCCGGTCGGCCAGGTCGGCGGTGATGCCGTAGGCCGGGCCGTCCTTGGCCAGCTCCTGGACCGTGTCGTCGACCCGGGCCTGGTCCTCGCCGATGATGACGGCGCAGCCGCCGGCCGCCACCACGTCGGCGGCGGTCTGGCGGCCCATCCCGCTGCTACCGCCAACCACCACCAGCTTCTGCCCCGCGAAGACGGGATTGACCGTCGGCCGGCCTGGCTCGCCCATGTGGTGATCCATGCCCTCGAGCCAATTGATGCTCATTCCAACGTTCCTTTCGGCTGGGTGCGCAGGGGCATGCCCGCTGCTTGCTCACCGGTCAGCCTGGCCGCCGCGACCAGGCCCCGCATCGTCAGATCGGTTATCCGCCACGATCCCGCTCCGTCCGCCGCAGACTCCGCCTGCTCCGGCCGTGCCTACAAGGCACCGCGGCGGATAGCGCTGTCTGGGCGTGGGCCGCTGGAAAGGAAGCGCCGCTGTCCTATGCCCGGCCAGCGATCAGACCGTGACGAAGCCATCGCTGCCCAGTTTGGTAACTCACTCCGGCGGAGCCGCACCCAGCCGATTATCCGGTTTGACGATGCCGGGACGCCCGGCGGCCGGCCAGCATGCGCGAATGGCACTTACACGGATGTTGCCCGGCCCGCCGCTGCCGGGCGTGCGCGCGGTGCGTTTTGGGCCGGGCCCGCTGGCCGGCCGCTACCCTGCGGCGGCGGCGATGGTCATCCTGTTCTTGATCCCGTACCTGGCCCTGTCGTCTGCCTTGCCGCCGGTCGCGCCGATCATCGCCGCACAGTTGCACATGAGCCTGCAGGCGGTGAACCTGACGTCGGGCTTGGCCAATGCCGGCTATGCGGCCGGGACAGTGCTGGCGGTGCAGTTCTCCCAGCTCCTGCCCCAGCGGCGGATGCTGCTGGCTTACGGCACCATGCTGGTGGCCGCCTCGGTGCTCGCGGCGGCCGCGACCAGCCCGGCGATGTTCATCGCAGGGCACGTACTGCAGGGTTTGAGCACCGGCCTGCTGCTGATCGCGGCGGCGCCTCCGCTGTTCCTCGGTTACCCAGCGAACAAGCTGCGCTGGACGGTGATGATCTTGGACATGTGCATTTTCGGCGCGGTCGCGGCAGGCCCGCTGATCGGCGGCGCCCAGGCGTCGTTCCATGCCTGGCGTCCGCTGTTCTGGGTTGTCGCCGGCGTCGCCGTGATGGCGCTGCTGCTGTCGCTGCTGACCTTCGAGGACGCCCCGCCGGCTAACCCAAGCGCCCCCCGGGATCCGGCCGCGCTCGGGCTGGCCGCGATCGGCTCGGTGGCGGCGTTCTGGGGTGCCTCGGAGCTGCTCACCCACCGGTTCCTGGATCCCGTCGCGGCGGTCCCGCTGCTCGGCGGGGTGGCGCTGATAACGCTCTTGCTGGTCTACCAATACCGCGCCAGGCGTCCGCTGCTGACGGTGCGCAACCTGAACAGCACCATCCCGCTGAGCGCGATCGTGGTCCTGGTCTGCGCGGCGGCTGCCTCGGTGGCGGCGGTCACGCTGACCGGCACGGTGCTCGCCCCGCATTACACGCCGCTGCACGTGGGCTTGCTTTACCTTCCCGAGCTTGGCGGGGCGGTGATCGCCGCGATCGCGTTCGGGCTGGTGATCAGCAGGCGGCTGCTTCACTACTTCGTCCTGGCCGGAATGGTCTTCCTGGCCGCTGGGATCCTGGTGCTCCGTGCCGCCGTCCCGCCCACGGCCGGGCTCGCGCTGGCCGGTTCAGCGCTGGTCGGCGTCGGCGTCGGCGCTTCGGTGACCCCGGCGCTGTTCCTGATCGGGTTCTCGGTGCGGTCGCCCAGCATCCAGCGGGTGTTCTCGATCTCGGAGATGCTGCGTGCGGTAGCTGCGTTCGTAGTCGCGCCGGTCCTCCTGCACTTTGCTGTGACGCTGACCGGCCTGCCAACCCGGGCTATGAGCACCGCCTTGTGGATCTGCTTCGGTCTCGCGATCGGCGGGGCGCTGGCTGGCGTCCTGCTCTACGTGCTCGGCGGGGTGCGCCCGTCTGCTTCGGCACTGCATCAGTGGATGGGCGGCCGGGAGCCGGGCTGGGAGTCCCCGCCGCTGCTCGCTGCGGTCCGCCATGGCCCAGCCGAGCATGTCCTGGACCGGACACCGGCCCGCGCAGGATCCGACCATGGCGGCGGTGGGCGGATTGCAGCGTCACTGACCAGCCTTCCCCATCGGCACGCGGTCCACGGGCACGGCGGCCACGTCGGCCCCGTCGTGTTCGCCTACGACGGTTCGGACCTGGCCAAAGCCGCGATAGCAGAGGCCGGCCGGCAACTGTCGGCCAAGCGAGACGCGCTGGTCCTCACCGTTTGGCGAACATTCAACGTCGGGTTCCTCCCGGAGCCTGGGGCAATGTTCGACGCCGCCTGCGCCGACGAGGTGAAGCAGGCTGCCGAGCAAACCGCGGCGCACGGAGCGTCGCTGGCCGAGGCGGCAGGATTCCGGGCACAGGCCATCGCGGTCGAGGGAACACCGATCGGGAAGGCGATCGTAGATACGGCCGACGTTCACCAGGCAAGCCTCATCGTCCTCGGTTCCCGTGGCCGCGCCGGGCTCGGGCTCGTATCGGGAAGCGTTGCCGGGGCCGTCGCGTCCCGTTCGCTGCGGCCTGTGTTTATAGTGCGCGGCCGCGACGGCGCCCCCGCCCCGGAAACTTCGTCGTCGGCCACCGCGTCCCAAGCTGTCCACAACGAAGTCCTCAAATGACGGCACCAGGCTCGGCGAGATCGGCGCTCGCGTACGCGATCACGCGGTCAGACCTGTATCGGATCTACCCGGACGCCCCGAAGCTGGCCGACTACGCCGGCCGACCAGACGGCTCGCTGGATGACATCACCAGCGCGGCCATTCCCGACCAGAGCCGACAGGCCCTGGCGGGATTCCGATCCTGGGCTCTGGGGGCGCGGCCGAGGCACGCCCCTGAAGCCCTGCCAGTAATCCGGCAAGGAGGCAGGGTCATGCACCTGACACCGCTAGAACTCGACAAGCTGCCCGGCAGCGCGGGCGGCGATCGCCGCGCCGGCGATGCGGGCCTGGTACGTGCCCTGGTGGGTGAGCAGCGCGTGGTGGTTGACGTCGCCCTGCAGGCCGTCGGCCTGAGCGAGCAGGGTGACCGAGGAACCCAGACCGTGCCAGGCGCTGGCCATCTCCAGCCCGGCCCCGCCGCCACCGCATTTTGCGGAAGGTGCCCGCGCACAGAAGCATCCAGGGCCACGGAGCAGCTCCAGGCGGGTCACGATCGTCATGCCGAACTGGCTGGTCCTGGTGATGCGGGCGGCTGGCGGGCGGCCGACGCTGAGCCCATGACACACGCCCGCCGCCAGTTCGCGGATCTGCTGGTTCCCGAGGACCAGTGGCGCTCCCTGGCTGCCTGCCTGTCTGCCGATCCCGATCTGTTCTTTCCGGTATCATCGTCCGGCCACTCCATGGCGCAGGAGGCGGAGGCGAAGGCTATTTGCACGGGGTGCCAGGTCCGGCGTGAATGCCTGGCGTTTGCGCTGCGGACACATCAGGCCCATGGGGTGTGGGGCGGCCTGAGCGAGCAAGAGCGCTACCGGGCAAGGTCAGCCGCCCGGCGGGATCAAGCGCGGCCAGGCCGCGGAGGTCGACACAGTTCAGGCCCCGGATCTGCGAGATGACCATGAGCATGCCTGAGCAGTTGCGGCAGCGGACCACAGTCCTCGGCCCGCGCAGGTAGACGACCGTCTCGGCGACCGGGCCGGCTGCGCCGCATGCTGCGCAGGTGGCTTGGGCGTCGGTCATTTCCCTTCCGAACACCTGCTGCAGCAGGCCACGGAACGCGCTGCCATCCAGCGAGCCATTCGACCGTGATCGCGGCCGGCTCGCCGTCGGCCGAAGCGATGGAATAGGACCGTTCGGCGGTGTAGCCGGCCTCGGCGGTCAGCCGGACGTCCGAGTGTGCCCGGCCCGACGCCCCGGCCAGTCGGGTACGTCCAACCCGATCGTGCGGACCGCGTCCCTTTCCCCGCTTGCGGAAGTGACAGTGGCGACCTGTCAGGTCAGTCGCCGGCGTACCGCTGTTCCCGCCATGGGTCCCCGTACATGTGATAGCCGTAGGTCTCCCAGAAACCGGGCTCGTCGTGCTCGAGCAACTCCAGGCCCCGTACCCATTTCGCGCTCTTCCAGAAGTACAGGTGCGGCACGAGCATCCTGGCTGGGCCGCCGTGTTCGGATCCAAGCGGCTGGCCCTTGTAGTTGAATGCCACCCATGCCTGGCCACCGGTGACGTCCTCGATCGGCAGGTTTGTCGTGTAGCCGCCGTCGCAGAACGCCAGCACGTAGGGAGCGTGGTGCTCGACCTGATCCAGCAGCATGTCCACCGATACGCCGCGCCACACGGTATCGAGCTTGGACCAGCGCGTCACGCAGTGGACGTCCACGGTGACGGTCTCGGCTGGCAGCGCCTGGAATTCCTGCCAGGTCCAGGACTTAAGTGTGTCGCCGCCCTGCCGGATCGAGAACGTCCATTCGGGCAGCGGCGTGTGTGGCGTTGGGCCGGCGGACAGCACCGGGAAGTCCTGGGTCACGTACTGGCCCGGCGGCACCCGGCCCTCTTCGCCGTCCGAGGGACGGCGCAGGTGGCGGAAGCCACGCGAGATGGGGCTGCTCATGATCGGTCAGCTCCTTTCCTGCTCGGCCCGGGACTTGGTGCCCGCGGCAGGCTCAGGATCGTCATGCCCCGCGCCGCACGCATCGTCGACGTCGCTAATTCTCCTGGGCGCGCGCCGTCCCCAGCGTGCTCGATGACGATGCGGGTAAGTTCGACGCGCGAGGCAATGCTGAGCTTGCGGAAGGCCTGGCGGAGGTGATGGGCGACGGTGTGGGTGCTGATGTACATGCGGGCGGCGACCTGGTTGTTGTTCAGTCCCTGGGCGACCAGCGCGGCGACCGCTTGCTCGGTCTCGGTCAGGCTGTCCCACCCGGTAACGGGCTTGACGGAGGGCGTGGTCCAGTGGCGGCGCCGGATGCCGAGCATGCGCAGCCGCCGCCGGATGCGGGCCTGGTCGCGGTCGGCACCGACCTGGCGGTACCCACTGAGTGCTTGCTTCAGGTGGCTGATCGCCTGTTCCCGGTCGCCTTCCCTGGCATGCAGAACGCCGAGATCTTCGGCTGCGGAGGCCCTGGCCCACGGATCGGGGTGCTGCGTAGCGGCCTCGGCCAAGAGGGCCGGGTCGCGGCGGGCCACACCCCGGCTGTGCGCCGCGGCGGCGGCCAGGGCCGGGAACCCCGGGTGGGCGTCCGCAAGGACCTGGGCGGCGCGGGCGGCTCGAGTGGCGGACTCGCTGTCGCCCGCGGCCAGTGCGGTGCGAGCCAGCCAGGCCGCAAGCGTGGGGTCGCCGAGCAGGAGCCCAGGCCAAGCCTCCAGATCGGCGTGGAGCTGCCTGAGCTGGCCGAGGGCGGCGGCCGGGCCGTCGCGCGCTTCGGTGACCTGGGCCTCAGCCGCGATGGTTTCGGGCCGCGCGTAGATGTCCGCGAACTGCGGGCCCGGGACGAGACGGCAGCCGAGGTGCCGGGCCGCGGCCGCGAGGTCGCCGCGGCGCAGCTCGATCACGCTCAGCACACTGTGCGCGGCCGCGGCGTATCCGTGCGCGCGGAGGGCCCGGGCGGTGGCCAGGGCCGCCTGCCCATCGGCGGCGGCGTCAGCCAGCCGTCCGGCGGCTAGGTGGATGCGGGCGCGCATCAGGGACAGCGCCGCATCGGCCGGGATGTCTTGCAGCGCCGGGTTGTCCGCGGCGCGGAGGATGTCCTCTGCTTCGCTGAGCTGGCGCAGGTCGATCAGGGCGGCGGCGAGCGCGAGCAGCGGCTGGACATGGCGGGCATCGGCAGAGATTCCGGGCCCGTGCCGCGCCGCGTCACGAAGCAGCCCGAGGCTGTCGCTGATCTGGCCGCTATCCCAGCTGATGATCGCGCGGGTGAGTCGGGCCGCCGCGGTGGCGTAGCTGTCGTGCTGGCCGGGGGCGGCCAGGATGGTGTCAGCTGCCGGGCCGGCGGGTTCGTCGCGCAGCCCGGCCAGGGCCTGCAGCTGCCCGGTCAGCGCCGTGTCCCGCAGGTCGCCAGGCAGCTGCGGCCGGGCCAGTACCATCTGGGCCTGGTCGGCGGCTTCCCGGGCCCGGCCCGCGGCACACAAGACCGAGGACAGCACGCAGCGCAGCCGGTCCTCGGCCACCGACGGCAGCGGCTTGGCCAGCATGTCACGGGCGATCCGGGCGGCCCGGTCCAGCTGGCCGGCCGCGGTCAGGGCTTCGGCGGCGGTCACCGCGCGAGACAGCGCCGCTGGATCGTCCGGAGATGTCAGCTCCAGCGCCCGCAGTGCCAGGCGGGCTGCGATCTGCGGCGCTGAGCGCAGCGTCTGCGCCGCCGCCTGGTCTAGCCCGGGCAGCGACGCGGGGTCATCCGGATGCGCGGCCTGGAGCAGGTGGCTGGCGGCCCGGGCCGCTGCGCCGCCCCGGGTGAGCAGCATCTCGCCGTACTGGCGGTGCAGCGCCTTGCGGGCCGGCTGCGGGGTCATCTCGCCGACTGCGCGGCGCAGCAGCTGGTGGCGGAATGCGAACGCGTGTTCGGCGGCGGTCATTATCGCGGCGTCCATCGCCTCCTCGACCGCGGGCAGCAGCGTGGCCGGGGTCTCGCCGAGCATCTCGGCCGCGTCTTCCAGCCGGAACGTCGGGCCCAGCACCGCCGCGGTCACCAGCAGGTGCCGGGCCCGCTTGCTGAGGCCATCGAGCCGCCGCTGCGCGAGGCCGTGAATCCGCTGCGGGAGCCGGTCCGACGCCAGCATGGCGCGTCCCCCGGTGACCTGAACGGCGTGATCCTCGCGCAGGCCACCGATCAGCTCGGCCACAAGCGAGGGGTTCCCGGCGGCGCCGCGGGCCAGGTCCGCCAGGGCCTGATCCGGGGGTGCGCCGAACGCGTCGGTCAGCATCCCCGCCACCGCTTCCTCACCCAGCGGCGCCAAGGTGACCCGGGCGGCACCGTCCTTCTCCAGCAGGCCGAACAGGTAGTCGGCATCGCGCTGGGGCGTGCTTGACCGGGCCAGCAGCCACGCGACCGGGTGCCGTTTAAGGTCCCGCGGCAACGCCCGCAGTGCGGCCAGGGTGGCCGCACTGGCGCAGTGCAGGTCATCCAGGCAGACGAGGACCGGACCCGCCGCGGCTCGCCGTTCGAGGTGCGCACGTATCTGGGTGATCCACCGCGCCGTCGTATCGGGCAGGTCGCGACCGGGATCATCGGCGGTGAGCCCCGCCAATGGCTCTCGCAGGGCCGCGCGCAGCGCGAAGAACGGGATCGCCTCGCTCAGCAGATCGGCTGCGCCAGCGGCCAGGGAAAAACCCTGCTCCGCTGCCTGGTCGGTTGAGCTGCGGAGCAGCAGGGACTTGCCGCTGCCCGGTTCCCCCTCCACCAGCACTACCCCGGCGGCCCCCCCTTTGGCACGCCGCAGCAGGTCGCCGATCATCTTCTGTTCCGCCTCACGTCCGCGCATAACCTCCCCGCCGGCGGACCGCGCGCGCGGTGTCATCCCACCGCGCGCTCCGATGGAGCCGTCGCTGATCATCGCGGTCATGTCACCGCCTCACCCGCAGCCGCCTGCCCGCCGGGCAGCGCCAAGCGCCGCATATAGAGCAGGACCCGGAGGTGCCGTTCCATCTCCAGCGCGGCTGCCTCGTCATCGCCGGCGCGCAGGTGCGCCAGCAGCCGCCGCCGCGAGCTGACGATCATGCCGTCCGCCGCTCGCCCGACCGCCAGCATCACCTCTCGCATATACCCGGCGCCCCCGGTCAACAGCGGAGCCAGCAGCGGGTCATCCACCACGTCAGCCAGCAGGCAGAACATCTCCGCGTGCGCCGTCGCCTTTCGGTCCCACTGGGACCTGGCGTTAAGGCCGCAAGCCCGTTCTACGCTGTCGTGCAACTCGCTCAGATGCAGCATGGTCATCCGCGCGCAGGCAAAGCGCGCGGCCATCGCCTGAGCCTGGATCATTTCCTCCTCCATCAGCCCCTCCCGCCTGCGGCAGACCGGGATGGCTGACGCTGCCCGGCCCCTGGTGAGCCTGACGCCTGCCCAGCGGGCGTCCGGGGACGAATGACCAGGAACCCGCCGGCATCCTCACCCGGGCGGGGCTCCGGCGCCGGATCCGCGAACGCCTCGCCGGCTACGGCACGCGCCCAGCGCATCCGGATCACCGCCGTTTCCGGATGATCGCCAAATTCCTGCGCCACCCGTCCGGCACAGCCCGAGCAGCCGAACACCCGGATGGCCGCGGTAACGGCCTGCCGGACCTGACCCGCGCTGGGCTCATCGCAGCGCTGCAGCCCCGACGCAAAGACGGCATCAACCCAGACAGCACCCATGCTGAGGTAAGAGTTAACCGGCCACATCACGGGCCTCCTCGGCAGTACTTGTCAGTCCCGATGAGTGCCGGTTCGGAAGCGAAGGCTCCGTTGTAGCGAGTTCTCGCTCGGCGTTTCCGGAGCCAGCACGAACGGTTATGAACCAGACGTTAGGAATCCGGCAGGCGGATCGAATCCTGGAAGATCCTTAGTCCTGCGGACACTCCATAGGGTTGTGCCTGCGGAATGACTAAGGACATGAGCTCGGCCACAGAGCAGTTCCCAGACAAAGGCAGCGGCTTGCTGTCTGCGGCAGCCGAAAACAGTTGCGACGCGTTTCGGCCACAATCTCGGCCGCCGCCATGCAGCAACCCTTGGGTCTACCAGCACGCCAGCGAGCTGCCGTCGGAAGCTTCCTCGATCCGGCCAGGCAGTCGGGCAATGGGCAGTGGCCCGCGGGAAACAGCTACTACGGCCCGTTCGGAAAGAGATCTTGTTCTACCAACGGACCGTGGTTTCTGAGCAGCGTCGTCGCTTGCGATTTTGCTGGTTGGCGGGTTGGGTGTGGGCGATGATGGTGGTGGGCTGCTGTTGGAGTGGGCGGCCGGGCCGGCTGGCCTGGCCCGTTGCGGGCGCGGCGGAAGGGCTGAACGATTACGGAGTTGCTGGACCGGGACACGGAGACCGCTGCGCTGGAGGGGGTGCTGGCGGCGGTGCGGGACGGGCTGAGCGGGGTGCTGGTGCTGCGGGGGGAGGCGGGCATCGGGAAGACGGCGCTGCTGGAGTGGGCGGCGGGGCGGGCCGGCGGGGTGCAGCTGGCCCGGGTGGCGGGGGTGCAGGCGGAGATGGGGCTGGGGTTCGCCGGGTTGCATCAGCTGCTGGTGCCGTTCCTGGGCGGGCTGGGCGGGCTGCCCGGGCCGCAGCGTCAGGCGCTGGGGTCGGCGTTCGGGCTGGTGGACGGGCCGCCGCCGGACCGGTTCCTGGTCGGGCTGGCGGCGCTGACGCTGCTGACCGACGCGGCGGCCGCCTCTCCGGTGCTGTGCCTGGTCGATGACGCGCAGTGGCTGGACCTGGTGTCGGTGGAGGTGCTGGGGTTCATCGCCCGCCGCCTGTACGCCGACCGGGTGGGCATGTTGTTCACCGTCCGGGAGGGGGAGGAGGGGCAGGCGGCCGCGCTGGCCGGGCTGCCGGAGCTGGTGCTGGGCGGGCTGCCGGAGCAGGCGGCCGGGCAGCTGCTGGCCGCTGCGGCCGGGGCGCGGGTGGACGGGCAGGTGAGCGCGCAGGTGGTGGCCGGGGTGGCGGGGAACCCGCTGGCGCTGGTGGAGGCGGCCGGGGAGCTGACCCCCGGGGAGCTGTCGGGGGCGGTGCCGCTGGGCTGGCCGCTGCGGTTCGGGGGGCGGCTGGAGGAGCTGTACCTGGCCCGGGTGCGGGCGCTGCCGGCCAGCACCCGGGCGCTGCTGCTGGTGGCGGCGGCCGACCCGTCCGGGGATCCGGCGCTGGTGTACGCCGCGGCCGGGCAGCTGGGCGCCGGCCCGGAGGCGGGCGACGCGCCGGGCGCCGGCCGGCTGGTGTCCTGGCAGCCGACGGTGCGGTTCCGGCACCCGCTGATCCGGTCGGCGGCCTACTACGCGGCCCCGGCCGGGGCGCGGCGCCGCGCGCACGCCGCGCTGGCCGCCGTCACCGACCCGGCCGCCTACCCCGACCGGCGGGCCTGGCACCTGGCCGAGGCCGCCGACGGCCCGGACGAGCAGGTCGCCGCCGCCCTCGAGCACACCGCCGGCCGGGCCCAGGCCCGCGGCGGCCTGGCCGCCGCCGCCGCGTTCCTGGAACGGTCCGTCCTGCTGACCGCCGACCCGGCCCGGCACGCCGAACGCGTCCTGGCCGCCGCGCAGGCCAGCATGCGGGCCGGCGCCTTCGCCAAGGCCCTCGAGTTGCTGGCCACGGCCGAAGCCGGGCCGCTTGATGAATTCCAGCACGCCCGGATCGACCTGCTGCGCGGGCAGATCGCGTTCGCGTCCCGCCGCGGCAGCGACGCACCCCCACTGCTGCTCAAGGCCGCACAAAGCCTCGAACTACTAGACGCGCAGCTGGCCCGGGAGACCTACCTGGAGGGGTTGTTCGCGGCGCTGTTCGCCGGGCGCCTGGCCCTTGGCGGCGGCGCGCGGGAGGTCGCCGAGGCCGCCCGGGCCGCGGCCTCCCCACAGCAGCCTGCTCGCGCGCCCGATCTACTGCTGGATGGCCTGGCGCTGGTAGTCACGGAGGGCTACCCGGCGGGGGCGCCGGTGCTCAAGCGAGCGGTGAGCGCCTTCCGCAGCGCGGATGTCTCGAGGGAGGAGGGGCTGCACTGGCTGTGGCTGTCGCTGGCTGACCTGAGCGCCGGGCTGTTGTGGGACTACGGAAGCTGGGACCTGCTGTCGGCCCGCCGGGTCAAGCTCGCCCGTGACGTCGGCGCACTCACTGCGCTTCCTTTCGCCGCTACGATCCGCGCCGGAGTGCACATGTGGGCTGGGGAGTTCGCCGCGGCCGCCGCGCTGGTGGCGGAGGTGGATTCGGTAACCGAGGCAACGGGCAGCAGCGTAGCGCCGACTGCGGCCGTAGCGCTCGCCGCCTTTACGGGCCGGGAAGCCGACGCTGCCGAACTGATCGAGGCGGGCGTCAAAGATGCGGAGCGTCGGGGTGAGGGCCGACGACTGACCTTCTTTCACTGGGCGACCGCGGTGCTGTGCAACAGCTTCGGACGGTATGCCGACGCGCTGGCCGCGGCGCAGCAGGCGAGTGAGGACTCGCCCGCGGATCTGTTCGCCAACTGGGCGCTAGCCGAGTTCATTGAGGCGGCGACACGAAGCGGGGCACCCGAGCAGGCGGCCGGGCCCCTCCAGCGGCTCTCGGCAACCGCCCGTGCTAGTGGCACTGACTGGGCGCTCGGCGTCGAGGCCCGCTCGCAAGCATTGGTTACCGAAGGTGACAACGCCGAGACTCTCTACCGCGAGGCGATCGACCACCTTGGCCGCACTCGCGTCCGCATAGAACTCGCGCGTGCCCACCTGCTGTACGGCGAGTGGCTGCGCCGGCAGCGCCGCCGCCGCGACGCCCGCGACCAGCTGCGCACCGCCTTCGCGATGTTCGACACGATCGGCATGGAAGCTTTCGCCGCCCGGGCCCAGGCCGAACTGCGCGCCACCGGCGAGCGGGCCCGCCCGCGCGGCCCCGGGGCAGCGGAGGTGCTCACCCCGCAGGAGGAGCAGATCACCCGGCTGGTCGCCGAGCACCTGACCAACCGGGAGATCGCCGCCCGGCTGTTCATCAGCGCCAGCACCGTCGAATACCACCTGCGCAAGATCTTCCGCAAGCTTGGCGTCGCCAGCCGCACCCAGCTCGTCCGGACGATCCGGAACGACAACGGGACACCCGCGCGGCTCTGACGGAGCGCCGCAGGCTGCGCCTGTCCGCCACCGCTGCGGAGGTGCTCGACGCACCGCGGGTGCCGATAGGTCCTGGATTGCCTCTGACCTGGTGGGCGCAACTGGGTTCGAACCAGGAACCCCTCGCTTGTAAGGCGCAATTCTACGATCGCAGACTGCCGCCGAGCACGGCCTGATATGCCATCTACCTGCATCGATCGTTCGTGGAGGCGGCCGGCGAGCCCGCCGTTCCGAACTGGCCGCCCTACCCGCCCCTGCTGCCGATGTAGAAGGGAGGGCTGTCGAGGAACGCGCGTGCCAGGTCGTACTTGCGCTCAATGTGACCCAGCGCAGCGTTGCAGGCATGGCAGAGCAGCCCTCGAACGCACTTTCGGCACGATCGGATCTTCTCCGGGCGGCACGCGTGGTCATGGTCCACGTGGATAAGCTGCCCCTCCTCAAACGGCTCGTGGCACATGCCGCAGGCGTCCTGCTGGATCTTCAGAAGCCGGGCGAAGTCGTCCAGGGTGATCCCGTAGCTGGTAATCCGGTACTTCCGGTTGCGCGCCATCGACGCGGGCGACATGCAGGGTCCGTTGTGACCAGGACCACGGGCGC
>Ga0306923_10001366_pt1 | contig 21504 bp, 18 predicted proteins | sample sta12Can44000108_FD_203841 | JGI IMG/M metagenome (GOLD analysis project Ga0306923, IMG submission 203841) | Lab enrichment of tropical soil microbial communities from Luquillo Experimental Forest, Puerto Rico - statanox.12C.anox.44.000.108 (v2)... | ecosystem: Environmental > Terrestrial >... | reverse complement strand
GAGGATCCCGCCGGTGCCGCGATTTCGAAAGCCAAGATTGTGGCGGTGCAGGACGCGCAAGGCTGCCAGGGTCCACCCTACCGACACCCGAAGAAAGCCAAAACATTCAAAGCCTCGACCGATGACACCGGCAAGTACTTGCTAAACCTGGCGCCTGGCAAATATGAGGTGGTGGTCTCGATGTGGGGTTATGGGGATGCCTGCAAAGACATCGACCTGCCCGCGACCGGCGCAACCGCCGATTTCAAGCTGAGCATCGGCCCGACAAAAATGTAAGAACGAAAGCGCTTGCGGAGACACCACGGACGGCCAGCGAGATGCCGCTCGTGGTGTGGGGACGCGGCTGGGACTTCAGCGTGGGCGGAAAGGCGGCCGAGCTAACGGTCGGGGGCGGAACGGATGGCGAGTCATAAGCGGAGGCGGAACAAACTTCAGTGTGTGGCCGCAGGTCGGACAATTTTCGGATTCCAGGGCATCGGCACGCAGCCAACGTCCCCGAGAATCACAAAGCGGGTTCATGCATTGGACGGTGGAGCCCGGCATTAATGCCATGAAGTCTCTCCCCTTTGGCCGCACGCCCAGAGGACTGAGCTTTCCCTGGCGGCCGGAAAAATCAGAGCAGAGCCGGAAGTCGCAAGGATTGTGTATCCGGAGAATTATGTAGTCAACGGAAAAGAGCCACAACCTGTAGTGGTATTGTTGCAAAGCTGTGGAAAAGGCGTTCGACGGGCGCAAAGGTTGTTAGCGAATTCGCGCAGCTTTCGTACATGAAAAGCCCGAGACATCACGCGCGTAGTACAAGTGAAAGAAGGGAGCGGAACGGCAAACCCTCCCGCCTCGGAGGATGCTCATGAAAACGATTGATTTACAGACAAACATGCCTGCAATGCCACAACTGAGGGGTTTTGGATCGAAATTCCTGATGTTCGTGGTTTTGATTTTTGCGTTGCTTCTGTTTCTTTCGAGCGTGGTGTCGATTCCGACCGGGCACGTCGGCGTGTTGACCTTGTTCGGGAAGGTCACCGGCGAGACGCTCGGCGAAGGAATCCACGTGATTAATCCGTTGAAGTCGGCGCAGCGGCTTTCCATCCAGACGCAATCCGTGAAGGAGAGCGCGAACGTGCCTTCGAATGAAGGACTCAACCTGGCCTTGGACACCTCATTGCTCTTTCACCTGGATCGCAGCCGTGCCGCCGAGGTGTATCAGAAAGTAGGACCGAACTACGCCGAGAAGATCGTCGAGCCGACCTTGCGGAACGCCATTCGGGCAGCCACCTCGGCGCACACGGCAAACGCGCTGTACACCAACGCACGGGAACTCGTGCAACAACAGATCCAGGATGAGCTGACGACGCAACTCTCGCTACGCGGCGTGATCATCGAAAACGTGCTGCTCCGCGATGTGCAGTTGCCGGCGATGCTGAAGAGTTCTATCGAAGCGAAACAGCAGGCCGAGCAAGATGCGCTGCGCATGAATTTCATCCTTCAGAAAGAGAAGCAGGAGGCCGAGCGCAAGCGCATTGAAGCCCAGGGTATCGCCGACTTCCAGAGGATTGTGGCGCAGGGGATCAGCACGCAATTGCTGGAATGGAAAGGTATCGAGGCGACGGAGAAATTGGCGGCCAGCGGAAATTCGAAGGTCGTGGTGGTCGGGAATACGAAGAACGGGCTGCCACTGATTCTCGGACCGCAGTGAGAGATGCCTACGGGTTGGTAGCCCGCGACGGATGCCAACCCGTCGCGGTCTCAGCGTCGAATCTACGGTTGAGCCTGGACTGCTCCCGCGGGAGGAGTTGCGGGAGCTGCCGGCTTGAGGGCATCCGCCCCGGCCATGGCAGTCAACTTGGCCTTGAGGGCGCTGAGCTCGTCCTGTCTGGTTTGCACTTCCGCTTGCATGGAATCGAGCTTCTCTTTCCCTGCAGCGTCGCGCTGGTAATCCTGCTTGCGGTAGAAATTATCGCGTTCTAGGGCCACTTCGCGCTCGAGGATGTCGAGGCTCTGCTGTTTCTCCACGATTTCCTTTTTGAGCCCGTCCATCTCGGCGTTCTTCGCGTCTTCGCCTTCCGTAGCGCCAGCCGGATCCTCCGGGGCCGTAGTGTCCGAAGATGCAGTGGCCTGCCCCGCGCCGTTGGTGTTCGAGGTTGCAGCCGGAGCCGCGGGCAAGTTGTCGTTGGTCAAAACCGCCGTGGGCTTGGAAGACGCGGCTTCCTTTTGTTGGCGCGCCCGACGCGCTGCCTCGGCAACGGATGGTGCGTTCTGGTTGTCCTGCGCGGCAAGGTAAGCGACGGGAACCGCGGCGGCCGTGAGCATCAGGGCGGTAAGCCGCAAACTGAATTTCCGGAGCATTACGTTCCTCCTACCCCGGGGCGCATCTGCCGTCCGCTGGCATCGACGCGGTGTGCGCTTCGACGACCGGTCAGCGTGCCCCTGCGATGGGGTTTACCTGCCCAGAATACGAGGGGGAAAAGGGCAGCTCAATTCCGAAACTTGCCCATGGAACGAATGAAGCAATGGCTCGCGCGCGGTCCCTAGTGCGCACGCGCCAGGAAGCTAACCGCCAGATCGTTAAAGGCAAAATGCGTCTGCAGGCTGGCGCCGGGGACCGGCTTGCCGTTCAGCTCGGCGTACGGGTAAACGAAGTAGTTCAGAGGGGGGCCCTGCTGTTCGGGCGAGAGGCGCAGATCGCGTCCATAGGTGAAAAAGACTCGATTGGCGTCGTGCGCGCCGAAAAAATAGTCCCGGCGATCCGGATTTTTCGAGGCTTCCGAGGCATCGACGGGAATCCATCCCGTGCCGTTCAAATAGAATTCCGCCCAACAGTGGTAACCCGGAATGGTGCCTTCGGCTTTCGAGTCCGGCAACGGAAAGCCGATTTCGAAACGCGCGGGTATGCCGGAGGAGCGCATCATCCCGATAAAAAGTGAATGAAAGTCGGTGCAGTTGCCGCGCTTCGAGGTGCATGCCCAGACCGCATCGCCGCGCCCCCAGCCTTCGCCGGACTTATCGTAGTGCATGGTGGTCACGATGTAATCGTAGATGTGCCGCGCCTTGGCCATATCGGTGGTATCGCCGACGGTATGCTCCTTAGCTAGATCCGCGATGACGCCATTCAGCGGTACCAGTTTGTCGGGCTCCGAGTAGCGCTCGAGCATCGCCGGGCTTGGGGGCGGGGCAGTGGCCGGCGCCGAAGCAGACCTGTTCAGCACGTCTGCTTTATGCTCGAAGCGGGTGACCACGAAATGGATGGATACGTCGAAGCCCGAAGCGAGTTGCGCGGGTGTCGGCTTAAACAAAGCGAACGGATTGTTGTACTCGGAATCGTGGCCCTCGGTATAGTCGACGGGGCTCTCGATCCGCAGGTCTTCGATTTTCTGATAGCCATCCTCCTGGGGCAGCGGCAGCCAGAGAAGAAATTTTCCCTGCGCCTCCTTGTTCTCCGGCACGTGCACCTGGTAGGTAAAGGAGAATTTCCGCGTCGCCGGGGACGCGGCGGCAGATTTGCTTCGGTGATAGGGTTTCGCCGAGAGCATCGCTGCCGAAGCCATCAGAACCAGAAAAGAGACCAAACCGGTTTTTCGACTCATAGCCATCGAATGCCCCTAGCCAGCGATCGTTCAGCGGGAGCAGAATTCTAGCGGGGATGAGCGGAATGTACAACCGAAGAGGCCGCTTGCACGGAATGATCCGGAAAGCGCTGCTGGGGGCCTTGGTGATAGCAGGACTTCCGACCCTCGTGCCAGCCTTGGCGCCGACGAGCGAGAATCCCTCGGGCCACCCAGGCTCGCAGGCCAGCGCCACGGTCAATCCGGGGCAACCGGCGGTAACGAAGTCCGACACCACGGAGTTTCACCTGGGCCGCGATAAATACGAAAAGGCGGTGGCCTACTCGAGAGCCGGGTACACCCTGTATTTTGTATCTGTCGTCTGGGAAATTATCGTGCTACTGGGTCTCCTGAATGCCAAGGTAGTCGCGAAATGGCGGGATTGCACGGAACGGCTGACCCGCCGCTGGGCGCTGCAAGGAATAATTTTCGTGCCGGGCTTGTTCCTGGCGCTGGCCCTGGCGCAGTTACCGATCCGCATGTACTGGCATTCGCTGTCGCTGCGATATCAGCAATCGATTCAAGGGTGGCGCTCGTGGATTTGGGATTGGGCGAAGGGCGAAGCCATGAGCGTCGTGTTTGGAGTGGTCGCGGTGCTTATTTTGTTCGCAGTGATCCGCAAAGCGCCCACGCGGTGGTGGCTGTACTTCTGGTTTGTGTCCATCCCCATGGTGTTGATCCTGGTGCTAATCACGCCGCTCGTGCTCGATCCGATGTTTCATAAATTCCTGCCGCTGGCCAGCCAACAACCGCAACTTGTCGAGTCGATCGAGAACCTGACCGAACGTGCCGGAGAGCCCATCCCGTGCGACCGCATGTTTCTGATGGTGGCAAGCGAGAAGACCAACCAGATTAATGCGTACGTAACGGGAATTGGCGCGTCCAAGCGGGTAGTGGTGTGGGATAACACCATCAAGAAGATGGCTCCCGGGGAAGTGCTGTACATTGTCGGGCACGAGATGGGCCACTACGTCCTGGGACATGTGGTGAAAGGCATTGCGTTCGGTATCGCGGGCATGCTCCTGGCTCTGTTTGTGGCGTACCAGGTGATGCAGCGGGTGCTCGGACGATGGGGGGCGAGGTGGGGGCTGCGTGGACAAGATGACTGGGCGGCGCTGGCGGTGTTGTGGTTGGTCGCCGCGGTACTGGGGTTTTTGGCCGCGCCCATCGGGAATGGCTTCAGCCGCATGATTGAGCATGACGCCGATCGGTATGGGCTCGAAGTGATCCACGGGATCGTGCCGAACCCGCAGGAAACCGCTGCGCATTCCTTCCAGGCCATGGGCGAAATGGATCTGGCCGATCCCGACCCTCCCCGCCTGATTACCGTCTGGCTATACAGTCATCCACCGCTTGCGGACCGGCTAAAATTCGCGCATGACTATGATCCATGGAAGGAAGGGAAGCCGCGGAAGTACGTGAAATGATGGGGGCCGACCGGAAACCGCCGAAAGAATTGAGGAAGTTACGGAAATGCGGCACGCGCAGCGCCATACGGTTCTGACTTCCTTACTTCTGCGCTTCTTTGTTTCGGCTGTGCCTCCGGAGAAAGGCGGCCACCTTGTGACGATTGCCGCAACGCTGCATGGAACACCAACGGCGGCGATGCGTGCGCGAGTCGTCGTAGAAAAACAACCGGCAAGCGGGATTGGCGCAGCGGCGTACGGGGGCCTCGCGGCCCTGCACCAGGAGTTCCGCAGCGGAACGGGCGATGGCGGCAAGCAGCCATTCGAGGCCGCTTTCGCGGGCGACAAACTGCAGGAACCAATCCCCGTTGCGAGAGACCAGTTCGTCGTGGCCCTCGGTAATGCGCAGAATCTCGTTGATGGGTTCGGCCCAGGAGGCCGGGAAACGCCTTTCGTCGACGAGCGCCGAAAAAATGGCGCGCAAGGATTCCCGCAGTCGCCGCAGGCGCAGGAGCACCGCGTCCGCCGCCTGGGGTTCGTTGAGCAGCAGAGGACGAAGCCGCGCGGCGCGCTCTTCGGAGATCAGGCGGGCGTCCACGAGGAACGCAACAAATTCCTCCCACGACAAGTCGTGGGCAGACGGCGCCGTGTTCGCGAAGTCCAGTGCAAGCCGGCCAGCGACAAGAGGGCCTTTCGATTTGATGGGGGATGGCATATAACCGGTGCCACACTTCTTGATGGTTATAGCAGAAGCTGATCGGGATGCAAGTCTCGCATGGTCAAGGAACAGGAGAACGCATGACCGATGACAACCCAGTGAATGAGTCGCAGCAAGAACCGCAATCGATCGACCGCATGGAAGCCTCGGTCACGAACGCCTTCGTTGGGCCACACGGAGTGCGTGCCGGTTGGAGATTGCTCATCTACATCGCGATGGTCGTGGTCGTCGGTGCCATTGTGACCATGGCCATCGTGAAATTAGCGGGTCGGCCGAGGGGTACTCCGGGGCCGGTTGCGCTGCTCGGTCAGGAAGTGCTCGGGTTTGCCATCGTGATTGGCGCGGCGTGGATCATGTCGAGGATCGAGCGGCGATCCGTCGGTGAATACGGACTGCCTGCGGACGAACTGTTCGGACGGAAATTCTGGTTGGGATTTTCGTTCGGGCTGGTCGAAATTGTGGCGCTGATGGGATTAATCAGCGCCTTCGGGGGATATTCGTTCGGGACCCTGGCCCTGGAAGGCAGCGCGATTTTCAAATGGGGCCTGTTCCATCTCATTTTGTTCACCTTCGTTGGGTTTTTCGAAGAGTTTCTATTTCGCGGATACATGCAGTACACGCTCGCGGACGGCATAGGATTTTGGCCCGCTGCGATTTTGCTCTCGGTTGGTTTTGGCGCTGTGCATTTGGGCAATCCGGGTGAAGGCTTGATGGGCGCGGCGGGGGTGGTGATGGTGGCCTTGCTGTTCTGCTTTTCCCTGAAGCGCAGCGGCAGCTTGTGGTACGCGGTGGGGTTGCACGCGAGCTTCGATTGGGGTGAAACCTACCTGTTTTCGGTGCCGAATAGTGGAACGTTCATGCAAGGGCACCTTTCAAACGCCGTACTGCATGGCCCGACGTGGCTCACGGGAGGAACCGTCGGCCCCGAAGGCAGTGTGTTTTGCTTTCTGACCCTCGCTCTGCAATTTCTTGTCGTCAATTGGTTTTTTCCTGCAAAGAGGAAAGAGACCGCTTCCGGAGAGGTAATGGTTCAGGGTTAGGCGGGATAACCCTAGTGGACGAGGTCCGATGCATGAACGAGGCGGATTCCTTGCGCTTCGGCCTGAGGCAGCAAGTCGGCCAGCGCCTGCAGCGTTTCCGGATGAGGATGCCCGATCGCGATGGCCTCGTGCTTTTCTTTCGCGTCTTTAAAGGCCAGTTCCAACTGGCGTCGAACCGCGCCCGCATCCGGCACATCATCGAGAAAAGGCACATTGCGAAAGGCGCTGGGAACGCCGGCGGATTGTGCCTGCTCGTACGCGGTGGTCGCGGCCGTGGTGCGGCTATCGATAAAGAACAGATGATGGGTATGGATCACGGGCATGAGTTCCGCCATGAGCTGCGCATTCGACGTCGCGAGCGACCCCTGGTGATTGTTGATGCCAGCCGCGCCTGGCACGGTCGCGAGCATGGAGTTCAGCGCGGACGAGATTTCGGCCCTGGACATGCCGGGACGAAGTTGCTGCATCTCCGGGCTTTCGTTGGCTAGCGATTGCATTGGGAGATGGAGCATCACCTGATAGCCCCGTCGGTGTGCTTCGCTCGCGATCTGCGTGGAGTGCGGATGATTGGGCAGCACCGAGAGCGTCAAAGGGTAGTGAAGCGAAAAAATCGTGTCAACCGTGGAAGGATCGGACCCTACGTCGTCAAGAATAATCGCCAAACGTGCGCCGGTCGCGGCGGGACGAGGAGAGCGTGCTGGATGGCGCGCCTCGGCCGCGGGATGACGGTGCACGAGCGAGTCGTAGGCGGTTTTGATTTTGCCGCAGCCGTCGAGCATCACCGCTACCGCCAGCGAGCACACACCGACAGCGAGCGCTTTGACTCGACCGGGGCCGCAAAATGTACGGTTCACGAAAGAGAGTTAGGCAGCCTTCTTGACCTGCGGCGATTTTAGCAGTTCAAGCGCTTTGCGCAGGACGGGATCGTCCGCGGACAGCGGCTTCGGGGTCGCCGGAGTTTCCTTCTGCGAATCTGGCGTGGTGCTGACCTCTTCGCCGTCATCCCCATCATCATTGGCGGAAGCAGCCGCGCGAACCACTTCTGTCGGCGTCACACCCGCCTCAAGAATCGACTTGCCGTCGGCGTTGTAATAATTAGCCACGGTCAGGATGAGCGCCGCGCCATCGTCCAAGGGAATCAGTTTCTGCTCGGAAGCCAGAGCGAAGGTGCGCTCCCCGACGACGTCGCCGCGCTTGCTATTCGCAAAGGAGGCCGCCAGGACCTCGGCTGCGCCGGCTGTCGAAATATCCGTCAGCACGGAAACCGGCCCCTTCCACACCACTTTCGAGGGATCAGCGGCGAAAACCCGTTCGGGTACGGTCTGGCCCTTCAGGGTGATCAAATTTCCTGAGGGAACAAACAGACGAGCTATCGCCAGCGCCTCGGACGCATTGCCGCGTCCACAATCCCGAACATCGAGAATGATGTGGGTAATGCCCTGTTTTTGGGCTTCGAGAAGCTTTGCTTTCACCTCGTCCGCTCTTCCGTTTTCGAGCGTGGGGATGCGAATCGCCAGAGTCGTGTCATCGACTTTCTGAACCACCAGCTTCTGCGGGCCAAGCTTCTGACGGACCAGGTCGACCTGTTCCGGTTCCGAGCGCCCGCGCCGGATTACACCGACTTTCACGGCCGTTCCCGGCTGACCCGCCAAAAGGTTTTTCGCCTGGCCCACGGACATTTCGCGAGTGGTGAATCCTGCAATGGACTCGAGGAAACTGCCGGTGCGCAGTCCGGCTTTGTCCGCCGGGCTGTCGGGGAGCACCGACGTGACCACGATGTAGCCGGAACGCTTGCTGAGGTTCAGCCCTGTTTCGCCGGTAGCCGGGTCGTTGGACTTTTCCTTGTAATCGGTGTATTCGCGTGGCGTCAGATAGCTCGATTCCGGGTCCAGTGACTCGAGAAGCCCGTGCAGAGAGCCGGCGGTTACCAGGTGCATGTTCGGCTCGTCGACATAGTCCTGCTGAATCTTCTGCAGAACTTCGCCATAGACCACCAGCGACTTGTAGGCCTTATCGTTTGCGGTGCGACCCAGCACATGACCGATTCCGACCCAACACACGATCATCACGGAAACGGTCAAAATGCTGTAACGAGCAAAACGATTCATTCCGCACCACCTTTGAAATAAAACGGAGTGCCAGTATACCATTCGGACGGGACGGGCGAGGGAAAGAGTTGGATCGAGTCGTGTGTGGCAAGGTTAGCGAAGTGTAAGGGATTAAGCGCGGGGCCTGAAATGTTGTACAAATACCACACTTGACTGGCGCCGGTGTGGCAATTATCCCATAACTGATTGAAAATACTAGAGTAAATTCATGCGCAAGCGCTCGACATTATGCTATCCTTGAGCCATCCGCATGCTTCAAACAACAATCCATCGCGAGGTGGAGACGAGTGGGATTGGTCTCCACACCGGCGTCGAGAGTAAGGTCCACTTCGTCCCGGCCCCCGCCGATACCGGCATCGTGTTCCGCCGCTCCGACCTCGAGTATTTCCGCATCGAGGCACAGGGACACAACGTGGCGCGCGTCAGTTACGCGACCAGCTTGATGAAGCAAGGCGTGCTGCTGTCGACCACGGAACATTTGCTGGCCGCTATCTATTCCTACGGAATTGACAACATTTTTATCGATGTGGATGCCATAGAACTGCCCATTCTCGATGGTTCGGCGGAACCGTTCATGCGCTTGCTGGACCGAGCGGGAATCCGCAAACTGCGTCGCAAGCGCCGCTATCTGAAAGTGCTCAACCCGGTGGAAGTCGTGGAAGACGGCCGCCGCATCGGGATTTATCCGGCCGATGAATTTCGTGTTTGTTGCTACGTCGACTTTGCGCACCCTCTGGTTGGCCAACAGGAAGTGGACATGGTGGTGAACGCCGAGAGCTTCCGCCAGGTGCTTTCGAGGGCGCGAACGTTTTGCTTCGAATCCGACATTGAGCCGCTGCGCGCGATGGGATTGATCCGTGGGGGATCGCTCGACAACGCGATCGTGCTTACGCCTGACGGAATGAGGAACGGACCGCTTCGCTATGCCGACGAATTCGGCAGGCACAAGGCGCTGGACCTGATCGGCGACCTGGCACTGGTAGGACTACCGCTGCTCGGCCGCGTGGAAGCGCGCAAGGCCGGGCATTCCCTGCATACGCAGCTCGTCAGCCGGCTGCTCGGGGACCCGACCTCTTGGCAAATCACCTGCGACGAGAGCGGAGAGGCGAAGCAACCGGTAAAGCGCGAAGTATTCGCGGCGGCCCCGGCGGCAGATTAGACACCTTCCCTCCAGATACCCGGCGACGTTCCACGCATCCATAAACCTGCGGTGCTATCCTTTATGGAAATCTCGCAACAGTAACGCGCACGGAAGACCGGGCGTCGTTTCTTGTGCGCCGTGGCTGTAAATGCAGCCGGAGCGCCGAATCCACGACTTCCCTGTGAGAAGTGTGAGCACGCTGTTCCCGGGCCGGCGTGCGCTATGGTTTCGAAAAACGTGGGCGAGGAGTCCGACGTGGATCAGTGGATGAAGGAGGTATTGTGCTCGCGAAGCGCCGCGCGGGTGTACCTCTTCACGATATGCCTGATGTTTAGCATCCCGACCGCGGCGCAAACCTGGGGTCAACCGGTTTGGTCGGACGACTTCAGCGGGCCTGTCGGGACGCCGATCGATTCGACAAAATGGACCTATGACACTGGCATTCTGAACGCAAATAAGGAAGTGGAGTATTACTGTGCGCCATCGACGAGCCGTGGCGGTTGCAACACCACAAACCCGAACGCCTATCTGGACGGCAACGGGCACCTGATCCTTCAGGCCATCCGCCTAACGGGTTTACAAGGCTAGCGCCGTGCAGGCACCGGCGTTCGGCAGCCCGCGGCCCATTACTGTGAAGACCGGGCCTCCGGAAATTCGAGCTCGATACTTTTAGGTGATGCGACCGGGTCCGGGCGCGTGTACCTCGGCTGCTCCACGAGAGCACCGCAAGCCACGTGCGCGGCGAGCACGAACGACACGTTAAACCGCTATACCCTCGATTTCACGAATTCGACCTCCGGCAGGGTCACCATCACCGTGGCAACGACGGCGAATGCGTCGGTGCTGCCCGCGACCTGGCGATGGAATGCGCAGAATGGGCTGAAACTCGCAGTGATTTTCGCCGTGGAAATCGTCTTGGGGCTGCTGTTCGCCCGGTTACGCCGGACCCGCTGGGCGTTGGCGGGTGCCGCGGCGTTGGTCGTCCTGGTGGCGATGCTGCTTGGCTCGCGAGGAGTCCGCAGCACTCCGGCCGCGCCTCCCGCCATGGGAACGGCCCCAGGCGGCTATACCCTCACCGTAAAGGCCTTCACCGTGAGCGGGAACGGCACAACTCCCGATGCGACCGCAACCATCCCGTTAACCGTAAACTGACCCTCCCGCCTTCGACGGCCGGACCCTAGAGAGCCACCATCATTGCCAAAATTTCCCTGACACGGGAAAATGCACACGTCATGGCGAACAACAAAGACGTGGCAATTCTGATTCTGGCCGCAGGCAAGGGCACGCGACTCAAGTCGGCACTCGCAAAAGTGCTGCACCACGCGGGAGGGCGGCCGCTGGTCGAGCACGTGGTGCGCGCCTCGGACCCGCTGCGCGCCAAGAAAACGATCGTTGTCGTCGGCCACCAGGCCGAAAAAGTGCAGGCGGTGGTCGAGCCCCTCGGAGCCGAGACCATCTTGCAGCAACCGCAGCACGGCACCGGACACGCGCTGCTCGTTTCGAAACGCGCCATCGGGAATGCCAAATTTGTGGTGGTCCTGCCCGGAGACGCGCCGTTGATTCGCAGCGAGACGCTGGGGGCGTTGATCGACAAACACAAGAAGGGACAAGCGGCCGCCACGATTCTGACCGCGGTGCTGGCGGATCCGTCGGGCTACGGGCGTATTTTGCGGAAGGGTGGCGACGCGGTCGCGGCGATCATCGAAGAATCACAACTCACGCCTGAGCAGCGCGAACTGAACGAAATTAATTCCAGCATGTACTGCTTCACGACCGCAAAGCTGTGGCCGGCGCTCGCAGAAGTGAAACCGAACAACAAGCACCGCGAGATTTACCTCACGGACGCCGTCAGCGTAATGAACCGTAAGGGCGAAACCGTCCTTGCGGAAGTGGCGACCGATTCACGCGAGATGCTCGGCTGCAACACGCGCGCCGACCTCGCCGGAGTTGACCGCACCTTCCGCGACTGGAAGCGCGAGGCGCTGATGACTGCGGGTGTCACCATTCAGTTGCCGGAAACGGTGTTGATCGATCCGGAGGTCATCGTCGGCGAGGACACCATCCTCGAGCCGTGTGTGCAGCTTCTTGGCAAAACCAAAATTGGCGCGCGCTGCGTGGTGAAAACCGGCAGCGTGATCGCCGACTCGGTGCTTGCCGACGAAGTGACCGTCGAGCCACACTGCGTGATTGGCGCCAGCCGTTTGGAGACGGCGGTCGTGGTGGGGCCGTTTGCTCGCCTGCGTATGGAAACGCACCTGAAGAGCGGCTCGCGCATCGGCAATTTTGTGGAAGTGAAGAAAAGCGTGATCGGCAAGGGCACCAAGGCCCTGCACCTGACCTATCTGGGGGACGCCAAGCTGGGCAGCAAGACCAATATCGGCGCGGGCACGATCACCTGCAATTACGATGGCTTTCACAAATACCCCACCACGATCGGGAATAAGGTCTTCATCGGCAGCGATTCGGCTTTGGTCGCGCCGGTAAGGATTGGCGACGGCGCGTACGTGGCCGCGGGCTCGACCATCACCGACAACGTGCCCGCCGAGGCCCTGGGCATCGCGCGCGGCCGCCAGGCCAACAAGCCCGGGTGGGCTGGCAGAAAACGGCGCGAACTGGCCGCCGCGGAAAATACTGGAAAAAAGAAGAGGACGAAGCGGCGGTAGGCGGGAGTAAAATGAGCGGCCCGAGGAGGGTTGCCCCGTGAAATACCGCCCCATGGTGACGATCGCGGCCTTGCTTTTCTGCCTCGCTGTTCCCGTTCTGCTTCGTACGCAAACGGCTTCCACACCAACTCCCCACGACGCCATTCAGAAATATTTCAAAGATTATTTCGAAGCCCGGCTTCAGGAAGAACCGGAGTTTGCCACCGGCACCGGTCATTACGAGAACGCCGATAAATGGAATGACTGGTCAGAAGCGGGTCGCGACCGCCGCCGCGCCAGGACCGAACAGACTCTGCGCGGACTCGACAAATTTCCGCTCGAAAGCCTTCCCGCTGAAGATCAAGTCAGCGCTCGTCTTTTGCGCTACCAGCTCAGGGCGGAACTCGACTCCATGGACCTGGAAACCCACTTGCTGCGCGTGGGCCAGATGACCGGCGCGCATACCCGCGTGTTCCAGACCATCGATCGCATGCCGGCGCGCAATATGCGTGACTACCAGAATCTGCTCGGCCGTCTGCATGGCATTCCCGCTTACGTGGAGCAGAACATCGTCATCATGAATGAGGGCATCGCGGAGGGCATCACGCAGCCGACGATCGTGGTGGACCTCACCATGAAACAGATCTCCGCCCAGGTGGCGCAGGACAAGGACACCACGCCGTTACTGGCCGCGTTCCGCAAAATGCCCTCGAGTTTCTCCCCGGAAGATCAGAAAAAGCTGCGCGACGAGGCCAGCGCTTCCTACCAGCAGGAATTCCAGCCTTCCTGGCAAAAGCTGCTGGATTACATGAAGAACACGTACGCGGCGAAAGCCCGGCCTGAAGTCGGCCTCGGCAGCCTGAAAAATGGAAAGGAGTATTACACCATTCTGGTGCGCCGCCTAACCACGACCAACGCGACCCCCGATGAAATTCATCGCACCGGCGAAGTCGAAGTGGCGCGGCTCGAAGCCGAAATGCTGGCGGCGGCGCGCGAGACCGGATTCCACGGCACGCTGCAGGAGTTCGAAAAGAAACTCGACGACATCCCGGAGCAACACTTTAAGTCCAAGGACGACATGCTGATCTACTGCCGCAACGTCGCCAAGCTCATCGAGCCGGAATTGCCGAACCAGTTCAAGCACATTCCGCTGTTGCTCTACGGCGTGCGCGCGATTCCAGCGGACCGCGAACAGGCCACCGCTTCGAATGCGCAATCACCTTCGCCCGATGGCAGCGTCCCGGGCTGGTTCAACCTGAATACCTATGAGCCGGAAAAGCAGGTGAAGTACGACAAGGAAGCGTTGGTATTGCATGAAGCCGTGCCGGGACACATTTTCCAGACCTCCCTGGCGCGCTCAGAGCAGGGCCTGCCCGAGTTTCGCCGATTCTACGGCAACAGCGCGTACTTGGAAGGTTGGGCGCTGTACGCGGAATCCCTGGGCGGGCAGTTGGGGATTTATAAAGACGCATACAGCCGGTTCGGCCGGCTGGCGAGCGAACGCTTTCGGGCGGTGCGCCTGGTGGTAGACACCGGCATTCATCAAATGGGATGGACACGCGAGCAGGCCATTGAGTATTTCAAACTGCATGCGCCCACAGAGTCCGTCGCTGAGGTCGACCGCTACATCTCCTGGCCCGGCCAGGCCCTGTCGTACAAGATGGGCCAACTCGAAATCGTAAGGCTGCGCAAGGAAGCGGAACAAAAACTCGGAACCAAGTTCGACATCCGCGAATTCCACGATGTCGTGCTGCGTGACGGCGTCCTGCCGCTCGAAATGCTTGAAGAACAGGGCGAGAAATACGCGAATGCGAGATGAACGGAGCTACGAGCGACACGCGCGGGATATGCTAAGATGAACATTCCCGAAGGAAAAAACCCGGAGGAGTTTTATGAAATTTGGAGTGGTAGTCTTTCCGGGATCGAATTGCGATCACGACGCGTTCCACGCCATCGGCCACGTCCTGCAAAAGCCGGTGGAATTCATCTGGCACCAATCCGAAGACCTGCATCAGTCGGATGCCGTCATTCTGCCCGGCGGATTTTCTTATGGGGACTATTTGCGCACGGGGGCGATCGCGCGCTTTTCGCCGGTGATGAAGTCCGTGGAGCAGTTTGCGAATAAAGGCGGTCTGGTGCTGGGCATCTGCAACGGCTTCCAGATTTTGCTGGAAGCGGGACTTCTGCCCGGGGCCATGATGCGCAATGCCGGCTTGCGTTTCATCTGTAGGCAGGTGCGAATCCGCGTGGAAGATACCAGCTCGCCCTTCACCTGCGCGGCGAAACCAGGTCAAATTCTGAGTGTTCCAATCGCGCATAGCGACGGGAACTACACCTGCGACGAAGAGTCACTGGCGGAACTTGAAAAAAATCATCAGGTTCTTTTCCGCTACACCACACCGGACAGCAAGGACGACGCTCGAGGCAATCCCAACGGGGCGAAAGCGAATATCGCGGGCATCTGCAATCTCGCGAGAAACGTGGCCGGCCTGATGCCACATCCGGAGCGCGCGGTGGAAGAGTGCCTGGATTCGGAAGACGGCTTGATCATTTTCCAGTCGATGATTGAGGCGCTGGTGGGCACGGCAAGGGCGACGGCGTGAAGGTCGAGAGCCTGGGCGAAATCATAGCCGAACGAAGATTCATACTCCCCGGCGACGATAAACAAGAAACCCTGTTCTCCCGGGAAAACCACAGAAGATCCCCAAGCAAACAGGTTTTTATTGCCGGTACGAGTTCCACACCCCAACTGCGGCCGCGCGCGCAATTTGCGGAATCGGACAAGAGCGGGCGTTTCCTCCGGGATGCGGATGACCAGGGTGACCCGGGATTCCCGGTACCCGAGGGCAAGAAGGAATAGACCCATATGGCGACGGCACAGACGGAAATCAAGGTGACGCCGGAAATCGCGGCGGAACACGGCATCAGCAGAGACGAATACGCGCGCATTCAGGAAATCCTGGGACGCGACCCGAACATCACCGAACTGGGCATCTTCAGCGTGATGTGGAGTGAACACTGCTCCTACAAATCGAGCAAAGTGCACCTGAAGCGGCTGCCGACGCGCGGAAAACTTGTCGTGCAGGGACCGGGAGAGAATGCCGGCGTGGTCGATATCGGCGACGGGTTGGTCGCGGCGTTCAAGATCGAATCGCACAACCATCCGAGTTATGTCGAACCGTTCCAGGGCGCAACCACCGGCGTCGGAGGAATCCTCCGCGATATTTTCACGATGGGTGCGCGGCCGATTGCTGTGATGGACTCGCTGCGCTTTGGAGAGATCGCCGCCACAAACGGTACCAGCCAGCAAGAAGCGGCGAAGAACCGGCGGATTTTGGATGGGGTGATTCGCGGCGTGGGAAGTTACGGAAATTGTTTTGGGGTTCCGACGGTCGGCGGCGAAGTGGCTTTCGAATCCTGCTATTCGCAGAACCCGCTCGTGAATGCGCTGGCGCTGGGCATCGCTCGTAAGGAAGATTTGTTTTTCGCCAAGGCCAGGGGCACCGGCAATCCGGTGATTTATGTGGGCGCGAAAACCGGCCGCGACGGCATTCACGGTGCCTCGCTGCTGGCATCGGCCGAATTTACCGAGGAATCCCAGCAGAAGCGCCCGAACGTGCAAGTCGGTGACCCGTTCATGGAAAAGCTGTTGCTCGAAGCCTGCCTCGAGGCCATGAAGACCTGCGCCGTCGTGGCCATTCAGGACATGGGCGCGGCAGGGCTGACCTGTTCGACGTGCGAGATGGCCTCACGCGGCGCGACCGGCATCGAAATCGATCTCGCCAAGGTGCCGCAGCGCGAAACCGGCATGACGCCGTACGAAATCATGCTCAGCGAGTCTCAGGAACGCATGTTGCTCGTGGCGGAAAAGGGCCGGGAGCAGGACGTACTGGGGGTATTCAGGAAGTGGGGGCTCGACGCCACGGTGGTCGGCGAAGTGACCGAGAGCGGACTGCTGGTCGTGAAGCACCACGGCAAAGTTGCGGCAACGATTCCCGCACATCCGCTAGCCGAAGAAGGACCGGTATACAGGCGACCGATTGCCGAACCGCCGCCACGCCGGGAAACCGAGAAAGATTGGTACAAATTCGCGCCGGGTGGCGTCGACTTGACGCCCAATCTCCAGATGCTGTTGGCGTCGCCGACGATCGCCTCCAAACGGTGGATCACGGAGCAGTACGACTCCATGGTCCGCACCAATACGTTAGCCGGTCCGGGTGTCAGCGACGCGGCCGTGGTTCGCGTGAAAGAAACGAAACGCGCGCTGGCTCTGGCCACCGATGGCAATGGCCGTTGGTGTTACTTGGATTCAAGAGTCGGCGCGATGCATGCCGTGGCGGAGGCCGCCCGCAACGTCGCAGCTTCCGGCGCGCGGCCGATCGCGGCAACCAATTGCCTGAATTTCGGCAGCCCCCAAAAGCCCGAAGTGATGTGGCAGTTTTCGCAAGCGATTGATGGACTCTGCGAAGCGTGCGTGGCCCTCGAAGCGCCCATCACCGGCGGCAACGTGAGTTTCTACAACGAGACGCTCGGGAAGTCGATCTATCCCACTCCGGTGATCGGCATTTTGGGAGTGCTGGAAGACGCGGACAAGGTGCTGAAGATCGCCTTCCGGAATGAGGGTGACGCGATTCTGCTGCTGGACGGTGCCGATGCCACCAGTCCGCCGGAGGTTAACCTGGCACAGGAGTTCTCGTCATCCGAATATGCGAAAACGATCGAGGGGATCGTGGCGGGAAAGCCGCCAGCCAGCGATCTGCAAGCCGAAAAGCGCCTGATCGATTGTCTCCTGGCGCTCGCATCCGCGGGTGCCGTTCACTCCGCGCACGATCTGAGCGATGGCGGGCTCACGATAGCGGTGGCCGAATGTTGTTTTGCGGCAAAAGGCCTGGGTGCCGCCGTGAACGTCGAAGGCGAAGGAAATGCGGAACACGCCCTTTTCGGCGAGCGCGGCGCCCGAGCCATCGTTTCCGTGGCGCCAGGAAGGGTTGGCGCGGTGCTCGCGAGTGCGCGACAATATAAGGTAGGGGCACGCGAAATTGGCAAGGTGACGCGTGACAATGCCTTGCGCATCCAATATAAGGAGGGCGTGGTGATTCAGGCGACGGTCTCCGCGCTCGAGGACATCTGGGCGAACTCGTTAGAACGAATGCTGGCCGAGAGATGAGCGGTCTGGTTTGGACATTCCTCGGTTTCGCCAGAGCTTACCTGCTTCGGATGGGAGGAGGGTTCGGCTTTGTGAGGGCTCGAAACCTGGCTGAAAAGGCACCGACTCTGCCGCACCCTCTGGAAAATCGCGACATACCCTGCTTGTCGCAGGCATGCGCTGTGCCGGTGACATCGGGTGGAGCGTTGGCGGGGGCCGGCCTATACCCGTTCGAGCGCTGCTCATGGGTTCCGGCGATTGGCATTCCAACAGGGTCTAACATTCCGGGCCGCATCCGGAACCGGTTAGCCGAGGCGTTCACGAGGGCGTTGTCCACGGCAGCGATCCTCATACGGGCGAGTTTGCCTCGCAACTGGGCAGTGTTTAAGCAACCGGGGGCCAAAGCAGCGTGACTCCGTTGATCATCTTCGATGACCATTTTCACGACGAATGTGGCGTGTTCGGCGTGTACGGTCATCCCGAGGCTGCCAATCTCACGTACCTTGGCTTGTACGCGCTCCAACATCGTGGGCAGGAATCCGCGGGAATCGTTGCCAGCACCGGCACCGATCTGAACCAGCATCGCGCCATGGGCGAGGTCGAGGAGATTTTTCAGCCCCGCGTGCTCGCAAAACTTCCCGGTGCGAGCGCCATCGGGCACACGCGTTATTCCACGGCAGGCGACAAAAACGCGCTGCTGAACGCGCAGCCCATCCTGATCGACTGTAACAAGGGCAAGATCGCGGTTGGCCACAACGGCAACCTGACGAATGCGCTCGAGTGGCGTCGAAAACTCGAGCACCGCGGCTCGATCTTCCAGAGCAACAGCGATACCGAAGTCATCGTTCATCTGATCGCGCGCTCGCAAGCCCGTAACTTTTCCGCCGCGCTGGGCGACGCATTGAATCAAGTCGAAGGCGCGTACTCTCTTCTCGTGCTCACCACCGACGAAATGTACGCCGTGCGCGATCCCCGTGGGTTCCGGCCTCTCGTGCTCGGACAATTGACCGCACCCGATAGCAGCGATGCGTGGGTCGTGGCTTCGGAAACCTGCGCTTTCGATCTGCTCAACGCGCGTTACGTCCGCGAAATCGAGCCGGGGGAGATGCTGCGCATTTCGCGTGCCGGCCTCGAGTCGATCCGCTTCTGCGCGCCCAAGCCACACCAATATTGCATTTTCGAGCATGTCTATTTTTCGCGCCCGGATAGCACGGTCTTCGGCCGTTCCGTGAACGAATCGCGCGAACAGCTCGGACGCCTGTTGGCCCGGGAGCATTCCGTTGAGGCCGACATGATTGTGCCCATCCCCGACTCGGGCGTCCCGGCGGCAATCGGCTTTTCGCTCGAATCGGGCATCCCGTTCCGCATGGGGCTTATCCGCAACCATTACATTGGCCGTACCTTTATCGAGCCGTCGCAAGCCATCCGCAACTTCGGGGTAAAGCTGAAACTCAACCCGGTACGGAACTTAATCGCCGGGAAACGCGTTGTACTGGTAGACGACTCCATCGTGCGGGGTACCACGAGCCGCAAGCTCGTGCGACTGGTCCGGGAAGCCGGCGCCAGGGAAGTCCACATGCGCATCAGTTGCCCGCCTACGATCTCGCCATGCTACTACGGCGTGGACACGCCAACGCGCGAGGAGCTGATTGCCTCGTCGAATTCGCCGGAGGAGATTCGCAAATACCTGGGCGCGGACTCGTTGGGGTATCTGTCTCTGCAAGGCTTGCGCCAGGCGGTGAACGATACCAAGGGCAACTTCTGCACCTCGTGTTACACGGGGGTGTACCCGACGGATCTGGTGCAACTGGAAGTCAAGGATGGCTCGGCGGCCAAGATGAAAGAGGAAGTAACTGTGGAACGGGAAGGGTAGAGGGAAACGTGGCAACTGAAGCGGCAGGCATAAAAGGGAAAAAAATAGAGACGAAACCGGCGGCGGCCAGCATGAGCGACCGCGTGAAAAGCGAGATTATCGCCTGGTTCTGGGTCATCCTCGCGTTCATGCTCATCAACGGCACATTGGGACAGGCACGCGTCATCCCCTCCGGTTCCATGGAGAACACCTTGCTGATCGGCGACCACCTGATCATGAGCCGCGTCGGCTACGACGCCGGTGTCCCCTTCACCAATATTCACGTGCCCCTGTGGCGGAATCCCAAGCGTCAACAAATCATTATTTTCAAGCCGCCGTTTGACCCCACGCAGCCGGATTACGTGAAGCGTGTCATCGGTCTGCCGGGCGACACGGTCGACATTCGCGACGGCGCGGTGTGGATCAATGGCCAGCGGTTGCACGAGAACTACACCGTCGGTCCCAGCGAGCCGGCTCCTCCCGGACAAGCGCCGCGCGGCTACCCGGAAATGACGTTTCCGTACAAAGTCCCGGAGGATTGCTATTTCGCCATGGGCGACAATCGCGGGAATTCCTACGACAGCCGCTTCTGGGGGTGCGTCCCGCGCAAGGACATTTTGGGAACGCCTGTAATCATCTACATGTCGTTGGACGCTCCGAAAGATGCCTGGAATGGCGACATCGGCGCCCGCTTCCTGGCTTATGCCAACGCCATCCTCCATCCCGGAACCATCCGGTGGCGCAGACTGTTCCATGTGTTTTAAGCTGTAGTCGGCCTTGCCTGGCCTAGCGGCGAGGCTGCAGTAAACGAGCGACTCGGCCGCCCCCCTATGCACGAGAGTTGGGTGACTCTTCCCTCGTGGCCGCTCACTGCCCTGAAGTGGAATGAGCCGGCAGGCTGTACCAATGCGTAGTTAAAATTGAACGCGAAGGCGACCCATCATGAAATACGCCGATGCAGGAGTGAATATTGCTGTCGCCGATGACGCGAAACAGAGAATCCGGCACCTCGCCAGCCGAACCTTTACGCCTGCAGTGCTCGGAGGAATTGGCGGTTTCGGGGCGCTGTTTGCGCTGGACGGGCGTAAGTGGAAAGAACCGGTGCTGGTTTCGAGCGCCGATGGTGTGGGCACAAAACTGAAAATCGCCATGGTGATGGGCGTGCACTCGACCGTAGGCGGTGACTTGGTCAACCACTGCGTCAACGACATTCTGGTGCAGGGCGCGGAGCCGTTGTTTTTCCTCGATTACCTGGCCATGGGCAAACTCGAACCCAACGTGGTCGAACAACTTGTCGAAGGTATGAGCCGTGCTTGCCGCAAAGCGGGTTGTGCCTTGGTTGGCGGGGAGACCGCGGAGATGCCGGGTTTTTATCCCCCCGGCGAGTACGATCTCGCGGGATTCATCGTCGGTGCGGTGGAACGCAAAAGAGTTTTGAATGGCAAAGCCGTCAAACCGGGGGACACCTTGCTCGGGTTGCCCTCCGCGGGGTTGCACACCAACGGCTACTCGCTGGCGCAGAAGCTGGTGTTTGACGTCGCGAAGCTGAAACCGGAAACTTACGTTGCGGAGGTCGGCAACAAGATCGGGGCGGAGCTACTCAAGCCTCACCTCTGCTACGCGCCGGCGGTGAAGAGTCTGCTGGGCCATGGCTGGGTTTCCGCCATGGCGCACATCACCGGCGGAGGCATTCCCGGGAACTTGCCGCGCGTGTTACCGAGCGGGGTGAAAGCCATCATCGACCTGGATGCCTGGCCGGTGCCGTCCATCTTCAAATACCTCGCCAAGCTCGGCGAAATCGAACCCGACGAACTCCTGCAATCGTTCAACATGGGCATCGGCATGATCG
>Ga0306923_10001365_pt1 | contig 21511 bp, 6 predicted proteins | sample sta12Can44000108_FD_203841 | JGI IMG/M metagenome (GOLD analysis project Ga0306923, IMG submission 203841) | Lab enrichment of tropical soil microbial communities from Luquillo Experimental Forest, Puerto Rico - statanox.12C.anox.44.000.108 (v2)... | ecosystem: Environmental > Terrestrial > Soil... | reverse complement strand
TTGACGCCGGAAATCTGTTCGACCACGTCGTTCAGGGATTCCAGATGCTGGATGTTCAGCGTGGCATAGACATCGATGCCGGCGGCCAGGATTTCTTCGACATCCTGCCAGCGTTTGACATGGCGCGAACCGGGGACGTTGGTGTGCGCCAGCTCGTCCACCAGCGCCAGTTTGGGCTTACGGGCCAGCAGCGCGTCGATATCCATCTCGCGGAATTCGCGGCCGCGATAATCGGTCAGGCGATAGGGGATCAGCTCCAGGTTCCGCACCTGGGCTTCGGTATCGCGGCGGCCATGGGTCTCGATCACCCCGGCGACCACGTCGATGCCGTCGCGCAGGCGGTCGTTGCCGGCCTGCAGCATGGCATAGGTCTTTCCCACCCCGGGCGAAGCGCCGAGGAAGATCTTCAGACGACCGCGCCCTTCCCGCCGGACTTCGGCGAGAAGGGCTTCGGGCGACGGGCGTGGGCTGTCGTCACTCATGGAGATCAGTTCACGACATCGGCCATTGCGCGTCCAGCGTCATATTGAGTTTCAGCACATTGACCCTCGGCTCGCCCAAGATACCCAGCATGCGCCCTTGGGTCTGGTCGGCGATCAGCTTGCGCAAGGCTTCCTCGGTGACATGGCGGGCGGCGGCAACCCGCTTGGCCTGCCACAAGGCTGCTTCGGGCGAGATATCGGGGTCGAGACCCGAACCGGAAGCCGTCAGCAAATCCGCCGGGATCGGGGCGGTCTGATCGGGATTGGCCTGCTTCAGGGCATCGGCGCGGGCGTTCACCGTATCCACCAGAGCCTTGGCGCTGGGGGCGGCATTGCTGGCGCCCGAGTTCTGGGCATTGTAGGGGGCATCTACGCTCTTGCTGGAGTCATTGGGGTCTGGGGCGGTGGTGGCCGACGGGCGGCTCCAGAAATAGCCGGGCTGGCTGAATTGCTGGCCGATCAGGGCCGAGCCGATCACCTGGCCGTTCTTCTCGATCAGACTGCCATTGGCCTGCCAGGGGAAGACGGCCTTGGCCGCACCGGTGACCGCCAGCGGATAGGCGATGCCGGTCAGCAGGGTCATCACCAGCAGCAGCATCAGCGAGGGACGGAGTTCTTTCAACATTTGGGGATGCTCCTCTTAGGCCAGACCGAGGGCAGCGACCAGCAGGTCGATGGCCTTGATGCCGATGAAGGGGGCGACGATGCCGCCCAGGCCGTAGACCAGCAGGTTGCGCTTCAGCAGAACCTCGGCGGGGGCCGGGCGATAGCGGACACCCTTCAGGGCCAGCGGGATCAGGGCGATGATGATCAGGGCGTTGAAGATGATCGCGGACAAAATGGCCGATTGCGGGCTGGCGAGGTTCATCACATTCAGCGCCTGCAATTGCGGATAGCTGACCAGGAACAGCGCCGGGATGATGGCGAAATACTTCGCCACATCGTTGGCGATGGAAAAGGTGGTCAGGGCGCCGCGGCTCATCAGCAGCTGTTTGCCGATCATCACGATCTCGATCAGCTTGGTGGGATCGCTTTCCAGATCGACCATGTTGCCGGCCTCGCGCGCCGCCTGGGTGCCGGTGTTCATCGCCACCCCCACGTCAGCTTGCGCCAGGGCAGGGGCGTCGTTCGAGCCGTCGCCGCACATGGCGACCAGACGCCCGCCCTGCTGCTGTTCGCGGATCAGCTCCAGCTTCTTCTCAGGGGTGGCTTCGGCCAGGAAGTCGTCGACACCGGCTTCGGCGGCGATGGCGGCGGCGGTCAGCGGGTTGTCGCCGGTGATCATCACCGTGCGGATGCCCATCTGGCGCAGGGTGGCGAAACGCTCGCGGATGCCCGGCTTGACGATGTCCTTCAGGTAAATCACGCCCAGCGGACGGCCATCACGAGCCACCACCAGCGGCGTGCCGCCCTGCTTGGCCACTCGCTCGACCAGCCCGGTCAGCTCGCGCGGCTGGCCGCCCGGGGTGGTGCCGGCCTTTTCGGCGACATAGCGGACGATGGCGTCCACCGCGCCCTTGCGGATTTCCGAGCTGGGCAGATCGACGCCGCTCATGCGGGTCTGGGCGGTGAAGGGGATAAAGCTCAGGCCGTCGCGGCTGGGTTCCTCCAGGCCGAAGCGCAGTTTCGCCAGGGCGACGATGGATTTGCCTTCGGGGGTATCGTCGGACAGCGAGGACAGGAAGGAAGCCTCGGCCAGTTCGCGCTCGTTGACGCCGGACAGCGCCAGGAACTCGGCGGCCTGACGCGCACCCAGGGTGATGGTGCCGGTCTTGTCCAGCAGCAGCACGTCGATATCGCCCGCCGCCTCGACCGCACGGCCCGACTTGGCGATGACGTTGAACTTCACCAGCCGGTCCATGCCGGCGATGCCGATGGCCGAGAGAAGCCCGCCGATGGTGGTGGGGATCAGGGTGACGAACAAGGCGATCAGGAACACCACCGGGATGAAGGTTCCCGACCAGGAGGCCCAGGCCGGCAGGGTGGCGACCACGATCAGGAAGATCAGGGTCATGCCGACCAGCAGAATGGTCAGAGCGATCTCGTTCGGGGTCTTCTGGCGCTTGGCGCCTTCGACCAGGGCGATCATGCGATCCAGGAAGGTTTCGCCGGGATTGGCGGTGATCTGGACTACGATGCGGTCGGACACCACGCGGGTTCCCCCGGTTACCGCCGAGCGGTCGCCGCCGGATTCGCGGATGACCGGAGCGGATTCGCCGGTGATGGCGCTCTCGTCCACGGTGGCGATGCCGAAGATCACATCGCCGTCGCCGGGGATGACGTCGCCGGTCTCGCAGACCACCAGATCGCCGGCCCGCAGATCGGACGCGGCCACCAGGGTCTCGCCGGCTCCGGCGGGGCTGGTGACGCGCCGGGCCATGGCCTCGGTCTTGGTCTTGCGCAGGCTGTCGGCCTGGGCCTTGCCGCGCCCCTCGGCGATGGCTTCGGCGAAGTTGGCAAACAGCACGGTGAACCACAGCCAGGCAGTGATCTGAAGCATCACCCCCCAATGCTCGGCCCCATGCAGGGCGTCGCGGGCCGCCAGGCCGCTGGCCATCAGAGCCACCAGGGCGGTGGTGAACATCACCGGATTGCGCACCAATTGGCGCGGATCGAGCTTGATCACCGAGTCACGGGCGGCGCGGGCCAGGATGCCCTGGTCGAACAGCGCCAGCGCCTGTTGACGATGAATAGACATGGAATGCTCCTCAGAACAAAGTGCCGGAGAATAGGGCCAGATGCTCGACGATCGGGCCCAGCGCCAGAACCGGGAAGAAGGTCAGACCGCCGACCACCAGGATGATGCCGACCAGCAGGCCGACGAACAGCGTACCGTGGGTGGGGAAGGTGCCGGCGGAAGGGGGGACGGTCTTCTTGGCCGCGACCGAGCCGGCGATTGCCAGGATTGGAACGATGATGACGAAGCGGCCCAGGATCATCGCCAGCGCCAGCAGGATGTTGTAGAAGAGCGTGTTGCCGGAGAGTCCGCCAAAGGCCGAGCCGTTGTTGTTGGTGACGGAGGCGAAGGCGTACAGCACTTCCGACAGGCCATGGGGGCCGGGGGCCGAGATGCCGGCGATGCCAGCCGGCATCACCATCGCCAGGGCCCCAAAGCCCAAGACGCCGATCGGGGCGGCCAGGATGGCGATGATCGCCAGCTTGACCTCTCGCGCCTCGATCTTCTTGCCGAGATATTCCGGCGTCCGGCCGACCATCAGACCGGCGATGAACACCGCCAGCAGCACGAACAGCAGGATGCCGTAGAGGCCAGAGCCGACACCACCCACCACCACTTCGCCCAGCAGCATATGCACCAGCGGGATCATGCCGGCGAGGGGCAGCAGGCTGTCATGCATGGCATTCACCGCACCGCAGGAGGTGGCGGTGGTGACGGCGGCGAACAGGGACGAGGCGGCGATGCCGAAGCGGACCTCCTTGCCCTCCAGATTGGCCAGACCGCCCAACGCCGGATTGCCTTGAGCCTCGGCTCCGTAGAGGACGAACACCGCCACCACGAAGATCAGCCCCATGGCGCCTAAGATCGCCCAGCCCTGACGCTGATCGCCGACCATACGGCCAAAGGTGTTGGTCAGGCCTGCGCCAAGCGCGAAGATCGCCAGCATATGGATGAAATTGGTCAGGGCATTCGGGTTCTCGAAGGGATGGGCGGCATTGGCGTTGAAGAAGCCGCCGCCATTGGTGCCCAGATGCTTGATCATTATCTGGCTGGCCACCGGCCCTTGGGCGATCACCTGCTGAGCCCCTTCCAGGGTCTGGGCGGTGGTGTAGTCGCCCAGATTCTGCGGCACCCCCTGCCAGACCAGCACCAGCGCGCCGACGAAGCAGATCGGCAGCAGCAGATAAAGGGTGAGGCGCACGGTATCGACATAGAAATTGCCGACCGTCTTGGCGGTCTTGCGGGCGAAACCACGGATCAGCGCGGCGGCCACGGCGATGCCGGCAGCCGCCGACAGGAAGTTATGCACGGTCAGGCCGGCCATCTGGCTGAAATAGCTCAGCGTGCTTTCGCCGCCATAGTTCTGCCAGTTGGTGTTGGTCGAGAAACTGACGGCGGTGTTGAAGGCCAGATCGGGGCTCATCGGCCCCTGGCCCGCCGGGTTCCAGGGCAGGAACTGCTGCAGCCGCAGAATGGCGTAAAGGGTCAGGATGGCCAACAGATGGAAGGCCAGCACCGCCAGCGCATAGGCGCTCCAATGCTGCTCGCGCTTCTCGTCGATGCCGCACAGACGGTAGATGCCCCGCTCGACGGGGGCCAGCCAAAGGGTCTTGCCCTGGAAGATGGCGGTCATGTACTTGCCAAGGACCGGCGTCAAAGCCAGTACGACGGCGACATAGACCAGGATTTGCAGAATGCCGGTGGCGTCCATGCCGGGTCTCCTAGAACTTCTCGGGGTGGATCAGCACGGCGGCCAGATAGCCGAACAGCGCCACCACCAGCACGCCGCCGACGATGATGCCAAACAGATCGGTGGAGATCATGGCGGTCTCCCCTCGCTCAGACGCGTTCGCAGCCGCGCACCAGAAGGGCGCAGCCGGCGAACAAGAGGATGGAGAGAAGCGGGAACAGAACGTCCCAAAGAATGGGTGACATGGAGGAAACTCCTTCGGAGCGATGACTTGAAATCATCGCTCCGAAGGGCGTTAAGCCTCTATGCGGAGATCAGGAACCGCCTTTATGCGGCCTTTATGTCTCCTCGACTCGCCGCTGATTACAGCGAGTTGAGGATGTTCTGCTGCGCCGTCGACATCGAAGGCTCGACCGTGGCGAAGGACTGCGCCTGGGTATGGGTCAGGCCATAGAGCGCCGTGGTGGTGATGGCCACCGCCTGGGTGGTGCTCAAGGTCTCGATGTCGCTGGTGGACAGGCCGGCGATCTGGGTGCTGGTCAGCGTGCCCATGAAGGTCGTCGACAGCGCGCTGGCCTGGGTGGTGGTCAGGGCCGAAATCTGCGTGCTGGTCAGAACCGTGATCTGGTTGGCCGTCAGCACGGCGATATCCGCCGAGTTCAGGCTGGAGACCTGAGTCCCCGTCAGCACAGCAACTTCCGCCGAGGTCAGGGCCAGCAGCTGGGTGGTGGTCAGAACCGAAGCCTCGGTACTGGTCAGGGCGAACACCTGGGCGCTGGTCAGATTGGCGATCTGGTTCGAGGTCAGGCTGACGAACTGAGTGGTGGTCAGGGCCTGCAGATCGGTGGTGCTGATCACATCCAGATTGGTGCTGGTCATGCCGGCGATCTGGGTGGTGGTCAGCGCACTCGCCTGGGTGGTGGTGATCTGCGACAGGATGGTGGTGTCCAGCGCATTGACCTGTCCGGCGGTCAAAGCCTGCAACTGGGTGGTGGTCAAGGCCACGCCCAAGGTGGTGGTCAGGCTTTCGAACTGGGCATTCGACAGCGCCGCGATCTGGGTGCTGGTCATCGCCACCAGATCGGTGGTGGTGATCACGTCCAGGATAGTGGTGCTCATGCCCGCCATCTGGGTGGTGGTCAGCGCCGCCGCCTGGGTGCTGGTCAGAGCCATGATGTTGGTGGTGTCGAGCGCATTGATCTGCGCCGCCGTCAAGGATTGCAGCTGGGTGGTGGTCAGCGCCGCCGCCTGGGTGGTGGTCAGACCCACCAGCTGGGCGTTGGACAGCGCCTTCACCTGGGTGGTGGTCATGCCCTGCACCTGGGTAGTGGTCAGGCTATCCAGCTGCGCCATCGACAGATAGCCCATCTGCGCCGCCGTCAGCGAACTGACCTGGGTGGTGGTCATCTGGACCAGATTGGTGGTGCTGATGGCGTTCAGGATGCTGCTGCTCATGCCCGCCACCTGGGTGGTGGTCAGAGCGGCAATCTGCGTGCTGGTCATGCTTCCGACATTGGTGGTGTCGAGAGCGATGATCTGACCGGCGGTCAGAGACTGCAGCTGGGTGGTGGTCAGCGCCGCCGCCTGGGTGCTGGTCAGGCTGACCAGCTCGGCGTTCGACAGCGACACCACCTGGGTAGTGCTCAGGGCTTGCAGATCGGTGGTGGTCACCACGGCGATGTTGGTCACCGTCATGCCGGAAATCTGCGCGGTGGTCAGCGCTGCCGCCTCGGTGGTGGTCAGAGCCATGATGTTGGTGGTGTCCAGCGCATTGATCTGACCCGCCGACAGAGCCTGGATCTGCGTCGTGGTCAGTTCCTGGGTCTGGGTGGTGGTCAGCCCCACCATATCGGCATTGGGCAGCGCCTTGACCTGGGTGGTGGTCAGCGACTGGATCTGGGTCAGGGTCAGCGACTGGTACTGGTTCAGCGCCAGATAGCCGATCTGAGCCCCGGTCAGAGCCTGCACCTGGGTGGTGCTGAAAGCTTGAAGGTCAAGGGTGGTCAGAGCGTTCAGGGCGCTGCTGCTCATGCCCGCCACCTGAGTGGTGGTCAGCGAGCTGATCTGGGTGGTGGTCATCGCCCCCAGATTGGTGGTGTCCAAAGCCACCACCTGAGCCGCCGACAGCGACTGGATCTGGGTGACGGTCAGGGCCACCGCCTGACTGGTGGTCAGGCTGACCAGCTGCGGATTGCTGAGCGCCGTGATCTGGGTGGTCGTCATAGCCGCCAGATCGGTGGTGGTGATCACCTCCAGATTGGTGGTGGTCATGCCGCTCACCTGGCCGGTGGTCAGGGCCGAGGCCTGGGTGGTGGTCAGGTTCGCCAGATTGGTGGTGTCCAGCGCATTGATCTGACCCGCCGACAAAGCTCGCAGCTGGGTGGTGGTCAGCGCCTGTAGCTGGGTGGTGGTCAGGGTGACCAGATCGGTGTTGGACATGGCCACGATCTGCGTGGTGGTCATGGCCTGCAACTGCGTGGTGGTCAGGCTGGTGATCTGAGCCAGCGACAGATAGCCGATCTGCTGCCCGGTCAGCGAAGTGACCTGGGTGGTGCTGAAGGCCTGAAGGTCAAGGGTGGTCAGAGCGTTCAGGGCGCTGCTGCTCATGCCCGAGACCTGGGTGGTGGTCAGAGCGCCGATCTGGGTGGTGGTCATCGCCCCCAGATTGCTGGTGTCCAGCGCCACGATCTGCGCCGCCGTCAGGCTTTGCAGCTGGGTGGTGGTCAGGGCCAGCGCCTGGGTGGTGGTCAGGCTGACCAGCTCGGCATTGCTCAGCACCGCGACCTGAGTGGTGCTCAGGGTCGCGATGTTGGTGCTGGAGATCACCGCGACATTGGTCACGGTCATGCCGGAAATCTGCTGAGTGGTCAGCGCCGCGACCTGGGTGGTCGAGAACTGGCTGATATTGGTGGTGTCCAGCGCATTGATCTGGCCGGCCGACAGCGCCTTGATCTGGGTGGTGGTCAGCGCCGAGCCCAGCGTGGTTGTCAGCCCCTCGAAGTCGGCATTCGACAGCGCCACCACCTGGGTGGTGCTCATCGCCACCAGATCGGTGGTGGACAGGGCATTCACTTCGTCCAGCGACAGATAACCGATCTGAGCGGCGGTCAGCGAGGTCACCTGGGTGGTGGTCATCGCCTGAATATCGGTGGTGCCGAAAGCATTCAGCGAGGCGCTGGTCAGGCCCGACACCTGAGTGGTGGTCAGCGCCGCCACCTGAGTGGTGGTCAGGGCCGCCAGATTGTTGCTGCCCAGCGCGTTCACCTGCGCCGCGCTCAGCACCTGCACCTGCGTGGTCGCCAAGGCCAGGGCCTGGCTGCTGGTCAGGTTCAAGAGCTGGTTGTTGCTCAAGGATGCCACCTGGGTGGTGGTCATGGCGGCGATGTTGGTGGTGGTCACCACATCCAGATTGGTGGTGGACATGCCGCTCACCTGAGTGGTGGTCAGCGCCGCCATCTCGGTCGCCGTCAGGGCGCCGATATTGGTGGTGTCCATGGCGTTGATCTGCGCCGCCGACAGCGCCACCAGTTGGGTGGTGCTGAAGCTGGTCACCTGAGTGGTAGTCAGGCTGACCAGATCGGCATTGGTCAGGGCCGTCATCTGGGTGGTGGTGAAAGCTGCGACCTGGGTGGTGGTCAGCGCCGCGATCTGGTTCAGCGCCAGATAGCCGATCTGCGCCGAGGTCAGGGCGGTGATCTGCGTCGTGGTCATCGCCGCCAGATTGCTGGTGGTGATGGCGTTCAGCGAGGCGCTGGTCATGCCCGCCACCTGGGTAGTGGTCAGAGCGCTGGCCTGGGTGCTGGTCAGCAAAGCCAGATTGTTGCTGCCGATCGCATTCACCTGGGACGCTGCCAAGGACTGCAATTGGGTGGTCGTCAGCGCCACCGCCTGATCCGAGGTCAGGCCGGATATCTGGGCGCTGGTCAGAGCCTGCACCTGGGTGGTGGTCATGGCCGCGATGTCGGTGGTGGTCACCGCCGACAGATTGTTCGAGGTCAGGCCCGATATCTGCGCGGTGGTCAGCGATGCCATCTGGGTCACGCTCAGCACCGCGATGATGGTGGTGTCGAGTGCGTTGATCTGAGCGCTGGTCAGGGCCTGCAATTGCGTGGTGGTCAGCGCCTGGCCGTCGGTCGAGGTCAGAGTCTCGAAGTCGGCGTTGCTGAAGGCCTTGATCTGGGTGGTGCTGAAGGCCTGCACCTGGGTGGTGGTCAGGGCGGCGATCTGGTCCAACGACAGATAGGCGATCTGCGCCGCGGTGATGGCGCCGATCTGGGTCGTGGTCATCGCCACCAGATTGGTGGTGGTCAGCGCATTCATCGAGGCGCTGGTCAGGCCAGCCACTTGGGTGGTGGTCAAGGCCGAAGCCTGGGTGCTGGTCAGGGTGTTGATGTTGGTGGTGCCCAGCGCGTTGATCTGCGCCGCCGACAGCCCTTGCAGCTGGGTGGTGGTCAGAGTCTGGGCCTGGCTGGTGGTCAGATTGATCAGCGCCGTGTTGGACAGGGCCGCCACCTGGGTAGCGCTCATCGCCAACAGATCGGTGGTGGTGATCGCCTCGACCGTCCAGCTGGTCAGGCCGGCGAGCTGGGTGGTGGTCAGGGCGCTGGCCTGGGTGGTGGTCAGAGCCCCCAGATTGGTGGTGTCCAGGGCATTGATCTGCGCCGAGGTCAGCGCCACCAGCTCGGTGGTGGTCAGCGACTGCACCTGGATGGTGGACAGGCTGACCAGATTGGCGTTGGTCATCGCGGCGATCTGGGTGCTGCTCATCACCGACAATTCGGTGGTGGTCAGAGCCTGGGCGTTGGTGGTGGTCAGCGCCGCCACCTGGACGGTGGTCAGCGAGGCCACCTGAGTGACGCTCAGCGCCGCCAGATTGATGGTGTCCAGCCCGTTGATCTGGGCGCTGCCCATCTGCTGGATCTCGGTGGTGGTGAAGGCCGCCACCTGATCAGTCGTCAGCGCCGCCATCTGGCTGCTGGTCATCGCCTTCAGCACGGTGGTCGACAGCGCCGCCACCTGGGTCACCGTCAGTGCCTGAGCCTGGCTGGTGGTCAACAGCGAGGCTTCGGCGCTGGTCAGGGCCGTCAGCTGGGTGGTGCTCATGGCCTGAAGGTCGGTGGTCGACAGGGCCATCAGAACGCTGCTGTTCAGACCGGCGATCTGCAGGCTGGTCAGGGCCGAGGCCTGGGTGGTGGTCAGCTGGGCGAAGTTGGTGGTGTCGAGGCCGTTCACCTGCGCCGCCGACAGGGCCGTCAGGGCGGTGGTGGTCAGCGACTGGGCCTGATCGGTGGCCAGACTGACCAGCTGCAGGCTGGTCAGGGCCTGGGCCTGGGTGCTGGTCAGGGCGGTGATGTCGGTGTCGGTCAGGGCGTCCAGCTCGGTGGTCGCCAGCGCCGTCAACTGAGCCGCGGTCAGGGCGCGCACCTGGGTGGTGGACAGAGCGACGATATCGCTGGTCGGCAGGGCGTTCAGCTGCAGGCTGGTCAGCGCCTGAATCTGGGTGGTGGTGAAGGACGCCACCTGAGTGCTGTCCATCGCCTGCAACTGGCTGCTGGTCAGCGCCTTGATCTGGTTCGACGACAGCACCTGCACCTGAGTGGTGCTCAAGGCTTCGGCCAGGGTGGTGGTCAGCGCCGCCATCTGGGCGCTGGTCAGGGCCGAAATCTCGGTGGTGCTGAAGGCCTGGATATTGCTGGTGGTCAGCGCATTGATGTTCGAGCTGGTCAGCCCGGCCACCTGGGCGCTGGTCAGCGCCGCCGCCTGAGTGGTGGTCAGGGCGCCGAAGTTGGTGGTGTCGAGCGCGTTCACCTGCCCGACCGACAGAGCCGCCAGCTGGGTGGTGGTCAGCGCCGCCGCCTGGGTGGTGGACAGGCTGACCAGATTGGCGTTGGTCAGGGCGGTGATCTGGGTGGTGCTCATCACCGCCAGATCGGTGGTGGTCAGCACCGACAGCAGATTAGAGGTCAGGCCGGTCACCTGGCCGGCGGTCAGGGCCGCCGCCTGGGTGGTGGTCAGCGCCGCGAAGTTGGTGGTGTCCAGCCCATCGATCTGCTGGCTGCTGAAAGCCTGGATCTGGGTGGTGGTGAAGGCCTGGATCTGGGTGGTGTCCAGATTGGCCAGCTGGCTGGTGGTCAGCGACTTGACCTGATTGGCGGTCAGAGCCTGCACCTGGGTGGTGGTCAGGGCGTTGATATTGGTGGTGGTGATCAGCGCCGCGATCTGTGTCGCCGACAGCGCCTGCACCTGGGTGGTGGTCAGGGCCTGGATGTCGGTGGTGGGCAGAACATTCAGGTTGGTGGTGGTCAGGCCGGTGATCTCGGCCACCGTCAGGGCTTGGACCTGGGTGGTGCTCAAGCTGGCGATGTTGCTGGTGTCCAGCGCGTTCAACTGGTTGGCCGACAAAGCCGCCAGGACGGTGGTGGTCATCGCCTGCACCTGGGTGGTGCTCAGCGCCAGCAGCGAGGCATTCGACAGCGCCACGAACTGCGTGGTGGTCATCGCCTGGATGTCGGTGGTGGTGATCGATTCCAGGTTCCAGGTCGACAGGTTCGCCACCTGATTGGCGGTCAGCGCCACCGCCTGGGTAGTGGTCAGGCTGGACAGATTGGTGGTGTCGAGGCCGTTCAGCTGGACGCTGGACAGCGCCTGCATCTGGGTGGTGGTGAAGGATGCCACCTGCGTGGTGTCCATCGCCCCCAGCTGACTGGAGGTCAGGGCCTGCATCTGGGCGACGCTCAAGGCCACCAGCTGGGTGGTGGTCAGGGCGTTCAGATTGGTAGTGGTAATCAGCGCCGCGATCTGCGCCACCGTCAGCGCCTGGATCTGGGTGGTGGTCAGCGCCTGCAGATTGGTGGTGCCCAGCACATTCAGATTGGTGGTCCACAGCCCGGCGATCTGGGCGCTGGTCAGCGCCGCCGCCTGGGTGGTGGTCAGGCTGGAGAGATTGGTGGTGTCCAGCGCATTGATCTGCGCCGAGGTGAAGGCCGCCAATTGCGTGGTGGTCAGAGCCGTAACCTGGGTGGTGGTCAGCGCCACGAAGTCAGTCAGGGCCAGCGCCACCAGCTGGGTGGTGCTCATGGCGCCCAGCTCGGTGGTGGTGAAGGCCTCAAGGTTCCAAGTTGACAGGCCGGCCACCTGCTGGGTGGTCAGGGCCGCCACCTGGGTCACCGTCAGGTTCGACAGATTGCTGGTATCCAGCCCGTTGATCTGGGTCGAGGACAGGGCCCGGATCTGGGTGGTGCTCATCACCGCGATCTGGCTGGTATCCATGCCCACCAGCTGGCTGGCGGTCAGCGCCGCCACTTGCGCCGTGGTCAGGGCCGCCACCTGGGTGGTGGTCAGTTCCTCGGTATAGGTGGTGGTCAGGCCGGCGATCTGGGTGGTGGTCAGCGCCGCGATCTCGGTGGTGGTCAGCGCGTCCAGATTGGTGCTGCCCAGCACATTCAGATTGGTGGTGGTCAGCCCCGCGATCTGCTGCGTCGTCAGGCTCGAAGCCTGGGTGGTGGACAGGCTGGAGATATTGCCGGTGTCCAGCGCATTGATCTGGGTGGTGGACAGCACCGCCATCTGCGTGGTCGACAGCGCCGCCACCATCGAAGTGGTGAAGCCGGCCATCTGAGCGCTGGTCAGCGCCTTCATCTGGGTGGTGGTGAAGGCCGCCAGATCGGTGGTGGTGATGGCGTCCAGATTGCTGGTGGTCAGACCGGCCACCTGGGTCGTGGTCAGCGCCGCCGCCTGGGTGGTGGTCAGGTTCGACAGATTGGTGGTGTCCAGCGCATTGATCTGCGCCGTGGACAGCGCCACCAGCTGAGTCGTCGTCAGGGACGAGGCCTGAGTGGTGGTCAGGCTGACCAGCTGGGCGGCGTTCAGCGCCGTCATCTGGGTGGTGGTCATGGCCGCCACCTGAGTCACCGTCAGCGACTGGGCGTTGGTGGTGGTCAGCGCCGCCACCTGGGTCGAGGTCATGGCGACGATCTGGGTGGTGCTCAGGGCATCCAGATCGGTGGTGCCAAGATTGTTCAGATTGACCGAAGTCAGACCGGCCACCTGGGTGGTGGTCAGGGCCGCTGCCTGGGTGGTGGACAGCAGGCCGATATTGGCGCTGCCCAGGCCGTTCACCTGGGTGGTGGTCAGCACCGCCATCTGGGTGGTGGTCAGAGCCTGCACCAGATTGCTGGTCAGGTTCAAAAGCTGAGTGGTGGACAGCGCCTGAATCTGCGTGGTGCTGAAGTTTTGCAGGCTGGTGCTGCCCAGCACGTCGAAATTGGTGGTGGTCAGGCCGGCGACCTGCTGGGTGGTCAGCGCCGCGATCTCGGTCACCGTCAGGTTCGACAGATTGGTGGTGTCGAGCGCATTCAGCTGGGTCGAGGTCAGCGCCTGGAACTGGGTGGTGGTCAGCGACGTCACCTGGGTGGTGGTCATCGCCACCAGCTGGCTGTTGGTCAGCGCCTTGACCTGACTGGTCGACAGCGCCGCCACCTGAGTGGTGCTCAGGGACTGCACGAAGCTGGTGTAGAGCCCGGCGATCTGCGCCGTGGTCAGCGCCTGGACCTGGGTGGTCGAGAAGGCGGTCAGATTGGTGGTGTCCAGCCAGTCGATTTGCAGGCTGGTCATGGCGGCGATCTGAGTGGTGGTCAGCGCCGCGCCCAGAGTGGTGGTCAGCGCTTCCAGCTGGCTGCTGCCCAAACCGGTGATCTGGTTGGTGGCCAGGGACGAGAATTCGGTGGTGGTCAGGCTGTCGATGATGCTGGTGGTCAGACCGGCGATCTGGGCCGAGCCGAGGCTGCGCATCTGGGTGGTGGTCAGGCTGGCGAAATTGGTGGTGTCCAGGCCGTTCAGCTGGGTGGTCAACATCGCCGACAGCTGCGCGGTGGTCAGGGCGGCGGCTTCGGTGGTGGTCAGGCTGACCAGCTGGCTGGTGGTCAGGCCCTTGATCTGGAACACATTGAGCGAGGCGATCTGCGTGGTGGTCATGGCCGCCAGGTCGCTGGTGGCCAGAGCTGCCAGCTGGACCGAGGACAGGCCAGTCAATTGCACGGTGGTCAGCGCCGCGATGCCGGTGCTGGTGATGGCGTTCAGGCTGGTGCTGGTCAGGCCGGACAGTTGCACCGACGACAGCTTGCCGATCTGAGTGGTGGTCAGCGCACCCAGATTGGTGGTGTCGAGGCCATTCAGCTGAGTGCTGCTCATGGCGCCGATCTGGGTGGTGGTCAGCGCCTGCGCCTGGGTGGTGGTCAGGGCCACCATCTGGCTGGTGGTCAGGCCGGTGACCTGGGCGGTGGTCAGCGCCGCCAGCTGGGTGGTGGTCAGATCCTGAACGATGCCGGTGCTCAGGCCCTTGATCTGCACAGAGGTCAGGCCGCCCAGCTGGGTGGTCGAGAAGGTCTGGATGTCGGTGGCCGACAGCACGTTCAGATTTGTGGTGGTCAGGCCGCCGATCTGACCCGAGGTCAAGGCTCCCAGCTCGGTGGTGGAGAGCTGGGTGAAGTTGGTGGTGTCCAGCGCGTTCAGCTGGGCGGAGGTCAGGGCCACCATCTCGGTGGTGGACAGATTCTGGGCCTGGGTGGTGGTCAGGGCCACCATCTGGGCGGCGGTCAGGCCGGAAACCTGGGCGCTGGTCAGCACCGCCAGATCGCTGGTGGTGATGGATTCCAGATTCAGCGTGGTCAGACCGCGAATCTGCAGGCTGCTGAAGGCCGCGAACTGGGTGGTGCTCAGCTGCGACAGATCGGTGGTGTCCAGCGCGTTCAGCTGCACCGTGCTCATCGCCACGATTTCAGTGGTAGTCAGCGCTTGGGACAGAGTGGTGCTTAAGGACTCCAGCTGGACCGTGGTCAGGCCGCTGATCTGATTGCTGGCCAGCGCCGACAGCTCGGTGGTGGTCAGGGCGTTCAGATTGCTGCTGGTCAGTGTCCCCAACTGCAGGCTGGTCAGCGCGCGAATCTGGGTGGTGGTCAGGTTGGACAGATTGGTGGTGTCGAGACCGTTCAGCTGGATCGAGCTCAACAGCACCAGCTGCGCGCTGGTCAGGGCCTGCGCCTGGGTGGTGGTCATCGCCACCAATTGAGCGGCGGTCAGGGACTTGATCTGAGTGGCGCTCATGGCCGCCACCTGGGTGGTGCTCATCGAAGCGAAGGCGGCGGTGCCCAAGGACGCCAACTGTGCCGAGGTCAGGCCCGCCAGCTGCTGGGTGGTCAGCGCCTGGAAGTCGGTGGTGGTGATGGCGTTCAGATTGGTGGTGTTCAGCGCCCCCATCTGCTGGCTGGTCAGGCTGCGGATCTGGGTGGTGGTCAGCTGGCTGATGTTGGTGGTGTCCAGCGCGTTGATCTGCAACGTGCTCATCGCCACCAGCTGGGTGGTGGTCAGGCTCTGGCCCAGGGTGGTGGTCAGCGACTCGAGCTGGATGGTGGTCAGGCCGGTGATCTGGTTGCTGGCCAGCGACGACAGTTCGGTGGTGGTCAGAGCATCCAGGATGGTGGTGGTCAGCCCGGCCAGCTGCTGGCTGGTCAGATTCTTCAGCTGGGTGGTGCTGAGGCTCGAAATATTGATGGTGTCGAGCCCGTTCAGCTGGGTCGAACTCATGGCCGCCAGCTGCTGGCTGGTCAGCGACTGAGCCAGGGTGGTCGACAGCGCCACCAGCTGACTGGCGGTCAGCGCCTTGGCCTGGGTCGTACTGATGGACGACAGCTGAGTGGTGGTCAGCGCCGAAGTGGAGCTGGTGCCCAGATTGGCAATCTGTGCCGAGGTCAGGCCGGTCAGCTGCTTGGTGGTCAGCGCCTGGAAATCGGTGGTGGTGATGGCGTTCAGATTGGTGGTGTTCAGCGCCCCAATCTGCTGGCTTGTCAGGCCGATGATCTGAGTGGTGCTCAGCAACGCCAGATTGGTGGTGTCCAGCGCATTGATCTGCACCGTGCTCATCGCCACCAGCTGGGTGGTGGTCAGGCTTTGGCCCAGATTGGTGCTCAAAGCCTCTAGCTGCGCCGTGGTCAGGCCGGTGACCTGATTGCTGGCCAGCGCCTGGAAGTCAGTGGTGGACAGGGCGTTCAGGCTGCTGCTGGTCAGCGTGCCCAGCTGCTGGCTGGTCAGCGCCCGCGCCTGGGTGGTGGTCAGCTGCGACAGATTGGTGGTGTCGAGGCCGTTCAGCTGGATGCTGCTCAACAGCACCATTTGCGCCGAGGTCAGCGCCTGCGCCTGGGTGGTGGACAGGGTCACCAGCTGGCTGGTGGTCAGGGCCTTGACCTGGGTGCTGTTCATCGCCGCCAGCTGGGTGGTGGTCAGGCTGGCGATATCGGTGGTGGACAGCCAGGCGATCTGAGCCGAGGTCAGCCCGGCGATCTGCTGAGTGGTCAGCGAGGCGAGCGCCGTGGTGTTGATGGCGTTCAGGCTGGTGGTGGTCAGCGCCGTCAGCTGCTGGCTGGTCAGGCCGCGGGCCTCGGTGGTGGTCAACTGGGCCAGATTGGTGGTGTCCAGCGCGTTCAGCTGGGTGCCGCTCATGGCGACGATCTGGGTGGTGGTCAGCGACTGCGCCAGGGTGGTGGTCATCGCCACCAGCTGCTGGCTGGTCAGGCCGGTGATCTGGGTGGTCGCCAAAGACGCCAGATCGGTGGTGGTCATCGAATTGATGATGCTGGTGGTCAGACCGGCGATCTGCAAGGACGACAGCGCCCGAACCTGGGTGGTGGTCAGCTGGGCGAAGTTGGTGGTGTCGAGGCCATTCAGCTGCAGGGTGGTCAGCACCGACATCTGGGCGGCGGTCAGGGCCTGGGCCTGGGTGGTGGACAAAGCCACCAACTGGCTGGCGGTCAGTCCCTTGGCCTGGACGGTGGACAGGCCGGCGATCTGAGTGGTGGTCAGCGCCTGGGCGTCGGTGGTGGACAGGCTGCCCACCTCGCCCGAGGTCAGGCCCGACAGCTGCGCCACCGTCAGGGCGGCCAGATCGGTGGTGCTGATGGCGTTCAGATTGGTGGTGTTCAGTCCGGACAGCTGCACCGAGGTCAGTCGGCCGATCTGGGTGGTGCTCAAGACCGCCAGATTGGTGGTGTCCAGCGCATTCAGCTGCTGGGTGGTGAAGGCCCCCAGCTGCGTGGTGGTCAGGGCCTGCCCTTCGTCGGTGGTCAGGGCTTCCAGCTGGCTGGTGGTGAAGCCGGTCACCTGTCCCGCCGACAGAGCGGCGAACTGGGTGGTGGTCAGCGCCACGATCTGGCTGGTGGTCAGGCTCCGCAATTGCAGGCTGGTTAGCCCGGTCAGCTGGGTGGTGGTGAAGGAGGACAGATCGGTGGTGGTCAGATCGTCCACATAGGTGGTGCTGATGCCCGACAGCTGGTTGGCGGTCAGGCCGGTCAGCTCGACGGTGGTCAGGGACGCCAGATTGATGGTGTCCAGCGCGTTCAGCTGCTGGGTGGTCAGGCCGCCGACCTGGGTGCTGGTCAGGCTCTGTACCTGGGTGGTGGACAGGGCCAGCATCTGGTTGGAGGTCAGGCCCGACAGCTGGGCCGAGGTCAGCACCGACAGATCGGTGGTGGTCAGCGCCTGCAGGCTCCAAGTGGTCAGCCCGCGCAATTGCAGCGAGGTCAGACGCAGAATCTGAGTGGTGGTCAGGCTGGCCAGATTGGTGGTGTCGAGACCGTTCAGCTGTTGGGTCGAGAAGGCGGTCAGCTGGGTGGTGGTCAGCGCCTGTGCCAGAGTGGTGGACAGCGCTACCAGCTGGGCAGCGGTCAGGCCGGGCACCTGATTGGCGCTGAAGGACGACAGCTGAGTGGTGGTCAGCGCCGCCAGATTGGTGGTGCTCAGCCCCTTCAGCTGGTTTGAATTCAGGCCGGTCAGCTGAGTGGTGGTCAGGCTGGACAGATCGGTGCTGCCCAGGGCGTTCAGGCTGGTGGTGGTCAGCCCGGCCATCTGGTTGGCGGTCAGCCCGGTGACCTCGGTGGTGGTCAGGCTGGCCAGATTGGTGGTGTCGAGCCCGTTCAGCTGGACCGTGTTCAACCCGCCGATCTGGGTGCTGGTCAGGCTTTGCGCCTGGGTGGTGGTCAAGGACACCATCTGCTGGGTGGTCAGACCCGACAGCTGGGCCGAGGACAGAGACGACAGATTGGTGGTGCTGAAGCTCTCGATGTTCCAGGTGGTCAGGTTACGCAGCTGCGTCGAGGTCAGGGCCTTGGCCTGCGTGGTGGTCAGCTGGGCCAGATTGGTGGTGTCGAGCCCGTTCAGCTGAGTGCTGGTCATCGCCACCAGTTGGGTGGTGGTCAGCGCCTGGGCCTGGGTGGTGGACAGGCTCACCAACTGGCTGGCGGTCAGTCCGCCCACCTGGGTCACCGACATGGCGGCCAGCTGGGTGGTGGTCAGGCTGTCCAGATTGCTGGTGGTCAGACCGGCGATCTGATTGGCGCTTAAGCCCAGAATCTGGGTGGTGGACAGGCCGGACAGATCGGTGGTCGAAAGCGCGTTCAGGCTGGTCAGCGACAACCCGCCCATCTGCTGGGCCGAAAGCCCGGTCATCTCGGTGGTGGTCAGCTGCGACAGATTGCTGGTGCCAAGGCCGTTCAGCTGGACCGTGGTCAGGCCATTCATCTGAGTGCTGGTCAACGACTGAGCCTGGGTGGTGGTCAGGGCCAGCATCTGCAAGCTGGTCAGACCGGTCAGCTGATTGTTGGCCAGCGCCGACAAATCGGTGGTGGTCATCGCCTGCAGATTCAGGGTCGACAGGCCGTTCAGCTGCAGCGACGACAAAGCCCGCGCCTGGGTGGTGGTCAGGCTGGCGAGATTGGTGGTGTCTAGACCGTTCAACTGAACCGTGCTGAAGGCCACCAGCTGGGTGGTGGTCAGGGACTGCGCCAGGGTGGTCGAGATCGCCACCAATTGGGCAGCGGTCAGGCCGACCGCCTGATTGGCCGACAGAGCCGACAGCTGGGTGGTGGTCATCGCCACCGCCTGGGTGGTGGTCAGTCCGCCCAACTGGCGCGAGGTGATGCCTTGCAACTGGGTGGTGGTCAGCGACGAGAAGTCGGTGGTCGACAGGGCGTTCAGCGCCGTGGTGGTCAGCCCGCCGATCTGGGCGCCGGTCAGGCCGGAAACCTCGGTCACCGTCAGCGTGCCCAGATTGGTGGTGTCCAGCCCGATCAGCTGTTGGGTATTCAGCCCGCCGATCTGGGTGCTGGTCAGGCTTTGCGCCTGGGTGGTGGTCAGCGACACCATCTGTTGGCTGGTCAGACCCGACAGCTGAGCCGAAGACAGCACCGACAGATCGTCGGTGGTGATTACTTGAATCTCGGCGGTGGTCAGTCCGCGCAATTGCAGCGACGACAAGGCGCGAATCTGGGTGGTGGTCAGCACCGCCAGATTAGTGACGTCCAGCCCGTCGATCTGGGCGGTGGTCATGGCCACCAACTGAGTGGTGGTCAGCGCCTGGGCCTGGCTGGTGGACAAGGACACCATCTGGGCGGCGGTCAGTCCGGCCACCTGATTGGCGGTCAGGGCGACCAGCTGGGTGGTGGTCATCGCCGCCAGCTGCGTGGTGCTTAAGCCCCTGATCTGATTCGAGTTCAGGCCCAGCAGCTGAGTGGTGGTCAGCGCCGAGAAGTCGGTGCTGTTGATGGCATTCAGAATGGTGGTGGTCAGCCCGCCCAGCTGGTTGGCGGTCAGGCCGGCGGTCTCGGTGGTGGTCAGGGCCGCGAAATTGGTGGTGTCGAGTCCGTTCAGCTGGAGGGTCGACAGGCTGCCCAGCTGGGTACTGGTCAGGCTCTGCGCCTGGGTGGTGGACAAAGCCACCATTTGGTTGGTGGTCAGGCCGCTCAGCTGGTTGTTCGACAAAGCCGCCAGATCGGTGGTGGTGACGGACTCGAGGTTCCAGGTGGTCAGGCCGCGCAGCTGCAGCGAGGACAGGCTGGCCAGCTGGGTGGTGGTCAGGCTGGCGAGATTGGTGGTGTCCAGCCCGTTCAGCTGGGTGCTGCTCATCGCCACCAACTGGGTGGTGGTCAGGGACTGGGCCAGAGTGGTGGAGATCGACACCAGCTGGCTGGTGGTCAGGCCCGTGATCTGGTTGGCGCTCAAGGCAGCCAGCTGGGTGGTGGTCAGCGACGCCAGATTGGTGGTCCACAAGCCCTTGATCTGGGTTACCGTCAGCCCGGTCATCTGGGTCGTGGTCAGGCTGGACAGGTCGGTCGTGGAAATGGCGTTGAGATCGTTCAGCGACAGGCCGCTCAGCTGGTTGGCGCTCAGGCCGGTCAGCTCGGTGGTGGTCAGCTGGCCGATATTGGTGGTGTCCAGCCCGTTCAGCTGCACGGTATTCATCGCAGCGATCTGGGTGCTGGTCAGGCTTTGGGCCTGGGCAATGGTCAGCGACACCAACTGTTGGGTGGTCAGGCCGCCGACCTGATTATTGGCCAGCGCCGACAAATCGGTGGTGCTGATGGACTGCACCACATTGGTCGACAGACCGGCGATCTGCGCCGAGGACAAAGCCCGGATCTGAGTGGTGGTCAGCTGGGCGAAATTGGTGGTGTCGAGTCCGTTCAACTGGCCGGTGGTGAAGGCTTGCAACTGGGTGGTGGTCAGCACCATCGCCTGATCAGTGGACAGGGCGACCAATTGCTGCGAGGTCAGGCCGGTGACCTGCGAAGCAGACAAAGCGGCGATCTGGGTGGTGGTCAGGGCCGCGAAATTGGTGGTCCACAACCCGCGCAGCAGAGTCGAGGACAGATTGGCCAGCTGGGTGGTGGTCAGGCTGGACAGATTGGTGGTGGAAATGGCGTTCAGGCTGGTGGTGGTCAGCTGCGACAGCTGATTCGCGGTCAGGCCGGTGATCTCGGTGCTGGTCAGCGAGGCCAGATTGGTGCTTCCCATGGCGTTCAGCTGAGTGGCCGACATGGCCGAAACCTGGGTCGAGGTCAGGGCATCGATCTGTCCGGTGGACAAAGACGCCAGCTGCACCGAGGTCAGCGCCTGCATCTGGGCGTTGCTCAGACCTGTGAAATCAGTGCTGGCGACGGCATCGATATTGGTGCTGGTCAGGTTCGACAGCTGAGCCGCCGACAAAGCCTGGAACTGGGTGGTGGTCAGCACCGCGAAATTGCTGCTGCCCAGCCCGTTCAGCTGGGTGCTGGTCATGGCCACCAACTGGGTGGTGGACAGAGTCTGGGCCTGGCTGGTGGTCAGGTTGCCCAACTGGGTGGCGGTCAGACCCTGGGCCTGGGCGGCGGTCAGGGCGGCGATGAAGGTGGTGTCCATCGCCAGAAGGTCGGTGGAAGACAGCGATCCGACCTGGGTGCTGTTCATGCCGCCGATCTGGGTGGTGGTCAGCGAAGCCAGGGTGGTGGCGGGCAGATAAGACAGCTGAAGGGTGGACAGATTGCCGATGCGGGCGGCGGTCAGACCGGCGATCTGGGTGCTGGTCATCACTGCCAGCTCGGTCGAGGTCATGGCCCCGACTTCGGTGGCGTTGAAGGCCGCGATTTGAGTCGAGGAAAACGCGCTGAACTGATCGCTCGTCAGCACCGCGATGTAGCTGGCGCTCCAGCTAGCGATCTCGGTCGTCGTCAGAGACTGAATCCCGGTCGTGTTCAGTGCCTGGATTTGAGAGTAAGCCAGTGTCATGCGTTGCTCTTTGCCGCTGATCGGATAAACCGAAACCACCACCATAAGACATGAAAAGCCTTAAAAAGCCTTTCA
>Ga0306923_10001363_pt1 | contig 21522 bp, 25 predicted proteins | sample sta12Can44000108_FD_203841 | JGI IMG/M metagenome (GOLD analysis project Ga0306923, IMG submission 203841) | Lab enrichment of tropical soil microbial communities from Luquillo Experimental Forest, Puerto Rico - statanox.12C.anox.44.000.108 (v2)... | ecosystem: Environmental > Terrestrial >... | reverse complement strand
CGTGCTGGAAGTGGTGGAGCCGAACCGGCGCCGTCGCGAAGCCGATCTCAAGGCTCTCCTAGATGAGTTCGAGATCACCCGCCATCGCAAGACGCCATCCATCGCGCTCTCCGGCGGCGAGCGGCGCCGCGTGGAGATTGCCCGCGCGCTCGCCAGCCGGCCGAACTACATGCTGCTGGACGAGCCGTTCGCGGGCATCGATCCCAAGGCCGTGGTCGAGATCCAGAGGCTGGTTCGGCGTCTGACCAATCGCGGCATCGGCGTCCTGATCACCGACCACAACGTGCGCGAGACCCTCGCTCTCACCGATCGGTCCTACATCATCTATTCCGGTCAGGTACTGATGGAGGGCAACAGGGACGACATCGTCAACGACCCGGAGGTGCGCCGGCTTTATCTCGGCGAGGACTTCCAGGCGTAAGGGCTTCGGAAGTCTCACTATCTGCGGAAGCAGGCCCCGCAACCCGCTCCAAGGGCTTTCCCCAGGCAATTACCCGCGGTTAACGACTGCGGCACAGAGACCGTATACACCGGCCGCGGAACCGGCTAAGCAAGAATTGGACCAATTGCCAGGAAGCGCCGGGCCCGGACGCGGCCGAAGGCGCTTGATCGAGCGAGTGCGTGGCACCATGGCTTTGACGCAACGGCTGGAGATCCGTCAGAGCCACGCGCTCGTGATGACGCCGCAGCTGATGCAGGCCATCAAGCTGCTGGAGCTGTCCAACCTGGAGCTGACCACCTACGTCGAGAAGGAGCTCGAGCGCAATCCGCTCCTGGAGCATGCGGGGGAAGGCGAGCAGGTGGTGAGCGAGCCGCCGCCCGACCCGGCACCCGCGAGGCAGGACGCGCAGTCTGACTGGCCGGAAGACGGCGGTCTCTCCAGCAACGACGAAGCCCGAACGGGCGGCATCGCCGACCTCGACGACGTTCCCCCCGCCGACGCCAATGCCGCAGCCTCGCGGTCAAACGACGAAGCCGCGCCGCGATATTCCGAATGGTCGGGCGTCGGTCATGGCGGACGGGACGGGGAGGACTACAACCTGGAAGCCTACGTGTCGGCCGAGACGAAGCTTGCCGACCACCTTGCCGAGCAGCTCTCCCTTGCCGTCACCGATCCGGCGCGGCGCATGATTGGCCAATACCTCATCGATCTCGTCGATGAGAGCGGCTATCTCAACGGCGACCTCGCGGCGGTCGCAGACAAGCTCGGCTGCTCGGACGCCGAGGTCATTGCCGTTCTCTCGGTGCTGCAGGGTTTCGATCCGCCGGGCATCTGTGCGCGCAATCTGACGGAATGTCTCGCCATCCAGCTCAGGGAGCGCGACCGATTCGACCCGGCAATGCAGACGCTGGTCGAGCATCTCGACCTGCTCGCCAGGCGCGAGCTTTCGAGCTTGAGAAAAATCTGCGGTGTCAGCGAGGAGGATCTTGCGGACATGATCCTCGAGATCCGAGCGCTCAATCCCAAGCCCGGACTGGCATTCGGATCGGTGACAGTGCAGCCGATCGTGCCCGATGTGTTCGTGCGGTCCGGCCCCGACGGCGGCTACCTCATCGAGCTCAATTCCGACACCCTGCCCAAGGTGCTGGTGAACCAGGAATATCATGCGGAGATCGTCAAATCCGCCAGAAGCGACAAGGACAAGACCTACCTCGCCGATTGTCTGCAGACCGCCACCTGGCTTGTGCGCGCGCTCGATCAGCGCGCCAAGACGATCCTGAAAGTGGCAACCGAGATCGTGCGCCAGCAGGATGGCTTCTTCACCCACGGCGTCCAGCACCTGCGCCCGCTCAACCTGCGAACCATCGCCGATGCCATCGGCATGCACGAATCCACCGTCTCCCGCGTCACGGCCAACAAGTACATGGCCACCAACCGCGGCATCTTCGAGCTGAAATATTTCTTCACCTCTGCAATCCCCGCCGCCAACGGGGGCGAGGCGCACTCGGCGGAGGCGGTGCGCCACCGCATCCGGCATTTGATCAATGACGAAGCGCCGGAGCACGTCCTGTCCGACGATACCATCGTCGAAAGGCTGCATGCCGCGGGTATCAACATTGCGCGTCGGACGGTCGCGAAATATCGTGAGTCGATGCGGATTCCTTCATCAGTGCAGCGAAGGCGGGAAAAGCAGTCCAGCTTGAGCGCTCCTTTCGGAGACCAGCATGCCGTTTCGCGTGTCGGGCAAGAACATCGACCTCGGTGAGGCATTGCGCGAGCGCATCAGCTCGCGAATCTCGGAAGCTACGGCCAAGTATTTCGACGGCGGGTATTCGGGCCACGTCACCGTCGGCAAGGACGGGTTCGGCTTCCGTACCGAACTGGTGGTCCATCTCGATTCCGGCGTGGTGCTCGAGGTGGAGGCGTTCGCCACCGACGCCTATGCCAGCGCCGATCAGGCGGCGTTGCGCATCGAGAAGCGGTTGCGCCGCTACAAGCGCCGCCGCAAGGATCATCCGGGGCCACGTTGACGCGCTCGCGCAAGCAGCCCGGCAATCGCGTTGACCCCTGCGCGGGCGCCCGTACCGGACAAACCATGCGCCAACTGCCCAAGCGGCACCCATTGACTGGTTACCAGCGGGTACCTATGGTCCGCCGCCTTTAGCGACGAGAGCATGTTCCGCCAAAGCCTGTCCGCGGGCCTACGCCCAGGTCGGCAATCGGTTTTGCGAAAAAGGCCACGCTCCAACAAAGCCCGCAGAGCTCCCGGAATTCTGGAAAAGGCCCATGCCGCTCATCGATCTCGTTGCGCCAAATGCCGTCATTCCGGCGCTGCGGGTCAACAGCAAGAAGCAGATTTTGCAGGAGCTCGCCAGCAAGGCGGCCGAGCTTTGCGGACAGAGTGAACGCACGATTCTGGAGATCCTCCAGCAGCGCGAAAAGCTCGGTTCAACCGGGGTCGGCAACGGTATCGCCATCCCGCATGGCAAGCTCCCCAAGCTCGGCAAGCTGTTCGGCCTATTTGCGCGCCTGGAACGACCGGTGGATTTTGAGGCGCTCGATGGCCAGCCGGTCGATCTCGTGTTCCTGCTGCTGGCTCCGCAGGCGGCGGGCGCCGACCATCTCAAGGCGCTGGCCCGCGTCGCGCGGCTCCTGCGCGATGCCGAGATCGCCCGCAAGCTGCGTGAATCACGCGACGTGGCAGCGCTCTATGCGGTGCTGGCAATGCCGCCCGCGAGCGCAGCATGATTCAGATGTCAGACGTCTGTTTTCCGGTCAGTGCACGCTGACCGTTTCCAGCTCCTGGCTCCATGCGTTCGCGACCGCGGCTTCGCGGCTGTCGGTCAGCAGGATGGGTGTGCCGTCGGCCGCATGCAGGGCGTAAAGCAGGGTTCCCGGCGCCAGCTGGGGGGCTTGCGGAAACTGCCTCTGCACGTCCTCGGAGCGGATGGTCTTGACGTAGGCAATCTTGCCGCCGCCGAGAAGCGCCAGCGCCTCCGGCGAGATGAGATGTGGTCTGAAGGTGATGTTGTTGTTTGTCATGGCACTCGACTCCTTTCCCATAACGCGTCGAGCCCGGTTCGGGTTCAATCACTGTCGCTGATGCTGATTGTCTTCACGATCCGTTCCGGCTCCGGCCGGGCGAGATCGATCGACAACAGTCCGTTCTTCAAGTCCGCGCCCAGGACCTCCATGCCGTCAGCGAGCACGAAGCAACGCTGGAACTGCCGCGCCGCGATGCCGTGGTGGAGAAAGTGGCGCGGCTTGTCCTCCTGCTGGCGGCCGCGGATGACCAGCTGGTTTTCCTCGACCGTGACGTCGAGCTGGTCGCGCGTAAAGCCCGCCACCGCCAACGTGATCCGCAGTCGCTCCGGCTTGCCGTTATCCCGCGCGAGGCGCTCGATATTGTACGGGGGATATCCGTCGGCAGCCTTCGAGACGCGATCGAGCGCTCGCTCGATCTCGTCAAATCCAAGCAGGAAGGGACTCGACAGGGACGGCACGCGGGACATGTCTCAAAGCCCTCGCAAGCGACTTTGACGGAGGTCCTTGCGGCACCTCCCACGACCTCCTAGCGCGCCATCGTGCGTGTGCGCCGGACGGCCGATGCTCAATATGGGGGGCCGCAGTTAAGGCTTCAAGAATGTCTGAACAAGCCGGAATCCTTCCCGGCAGCGAGGGACTGACCCTCCAGCCGGAACAGCTTCATCGCATTGGTGCGTCCGATCGCGAGGCGATCGTCTTCGCCGATCTGCGCATGGTCGAACCAGTCGGCGGCATCGCTGAAATCCTCGAACGGATAATCGACCGAGAACATGACGCGGTCGGCTCCGATCTCGGCGATGGTATCGACCAGCGCCGGCGTGCTGAAATGACCCGACGTCGTGACGTGGAAGTTGGCGCGGAAATAGTCGGCCACGGGCTTGCGCGCGGCGTATTTGTGCGGAGCCTTCATCCAGTTGTTCCGGTTGTCGATGCGCCAGAGATAGAACGGCAGCCCCTCGCCCAGGTGACCGAGAATGATCTTCAGCCGCGGCAGCTCATCGAACAAGCCGCTGCCGATCAGGCGCAGCGCATGCAATCCGGTTTCGGCGGCAAAGCTCCAGGTCGGACCAAACAGCCAGGGATGCCCGTCGTAAAGCGGCGAGAGCCCCGGCATGGGCGGGCGGGGATGGAGGTAGAACGGAACGTCGAGGTCGGCGAGCGCATGCCAGAACGCGCGATAGGATGGCGGGTCGTAGTGAATGGGCTTGTGGCCTTCCGGCGCCTGCGAATAGCCGTTCACCAATGCGCCTCTGAATCCGAGATGTCTGATGCAGCGTTGCAGCTCCTCTATCGCGCGATCGGGATCCTGCATCGGTAGCGCCGCCACCCCCACGAAGCGATCGGGACGCCTGGCAACCTCATGCGCCAGCGCGTCGTTCGCCTGCCGCGCCAGCTCGGCCGCGCGTCCGGCGTCCGCAATGCCCTGGATGGCCGGCGCATTGAGAGAGGCAACCATGATCTCGACGCCGCTCGCATCCATCAGCCGAAGCCGCTGGTCATGAAAGTCCAGCAGGCGGTAGCGAAGCTCGTGCCAGACGTGGGCGCCGAACGGCTGTGAATCTCCGAGCGTGGCTTCAATCGCAAAATGGTCCTCGAGCGTGACCTTGCCCTGCATGTCCCAACCTCCAGCTTATGTAGCGGTAACAAGCCCTTATGGGGCCCCTCTGGACCAGGCGTTTAATTCGCAAAATGCCAATCTAAGGTTGCATAATCATTACGTTATCTCTTTTGCGTGTGAAAGCCAGGGCACCAGGATCGTGCGAAATCTAGCCCGCAATCTTGTGCTCCGCGGGTTCTGATACCTTGGTCCATCCCGCAGGCGGCGTTCTGCCGGGATGAACGGCGCCGCACTGCCTGCATTTGCGGGCCGCCTCGTCTCGGTAGAAGGACTCGTAAAGCGGCGGCAGATCCTTGACCAGGTGCACCACCTTCACCTCGATGCGGTGCACGAGCGTGCCGCATTCAAAGCAGTACCACTCGAACGCATCGAGCTCGCCCGGGCGCGCCGCCTCGACCACCAGGCCGATCGAACCTTGCGGCCGCTGCGGCGAATGGCGCACATGGGGCGGCAGCAGGAACACGTCGCCCTCGCGGATCGGCACGTCATAGAACTTCCGGTCCTCGACCACCTTGAGCACCATGTCGCCTTTGAGCTGATAGAAGAACTCCTCGACCGGATCGTCATGATAATCGGTGCGTGCGTTGGGGCCGCCGACGACCTGCACGGTCATCTCGCCGTCCTCGAACACCTTCTTGTTGCCGACCGGCGGCTTGAGCAGGTGCTGGTTCTCCGTGATCCAGTTGTGGAAGTTGAACGCCTTGAGTCGTCCGCCCGCGCTTTCCCTGGTCATGGCAGCCTTCCCTTTGCTGCGGCCGAGAAGCCGCGCGCGCATTCTAGCGAGTTCGGCGCCGCACTTAAACCGCAGTACGATCCACGGCCAGCAAGGCGCCTTGCGCTTGCACCTTTCCCGAAGGCGGGCGAGGTGCGACATTCGACCGACGATCGGCACCAATGGGAGGACAGATTGCCCGTAATGTCCGGAAAGCGCGCATTCCTCGATCTGCTCAAGCAGGAAGGCGTCGAGGTCATGTTCGGCAACCCCGGCACCACGGAGCTGCCGCTCATGGATGCCTTCGCGACGGAAAACGAGCTGCGCTACATGCTCGGCCTGCAGGAGGCGGCGGTCATCGCCATGGCAGACGGCTACGCGCAGGCCTCCGGCAAGCTCGCGGTCGTCAACCTGCACGTTGCACCTGGCCTCGGAAATGCAATGGGCATGCTCTACGACGCGCAGAAGGCGGGCGCTCCCATTCTCGTCACAGCCGGGCAGCACGAGCAGAGCTTCACCGCCACCGAGCCGATCCTTTGGGCGGACCTCCCGACCATCGCGCGTCCGCTGGTCAAGTGGTCGTCGGAAGTGAATCGGCTCGCCGACCTGCCGCGGCTTGTGCATCGCGCCGCCAAGACGGCGCTCGCGCCGCCGACCGGACCGGTGTTCCTTTCGCTTCCCGGCGACATCTTCAAGGCCGACGGCGACATCGATCTGCTCGGCCCCACGCGGGTCGGGCCGCGGCTGCGCGGCGACCGCGCGACAATCGAGAAGGCGGCCTCGCTGCTTGCCGCAGCGAAACGCCCGGTGATCATGGCCGGCGACGCGGTCGCGCAGAGCCGGGCACATGCGGAGCTGATCGAGCTGGCCGAGCTTCTGGGCGCGCCGGTCTACACCGAGTTTGTGCCCAACACGGCTTCGTTTCCTTCCTCGCATCCCCTCTTTCGCGGCTCGATGATCCGCCTCGCGCCGGAAGTGCGCAAGGTGCTCGAGCAATACGACGTGCTGTTCTCGGTGGGGGGCGACCTCTTCACGCTGTCGCTGCCCTCCGACACCGATCCGATGCCGCCCGGCATGCCGCTCGTTCATCTCGACATCGATGCATGGGAGCTCGGCAAGAATTATCCGCCCGCGGCGGCCATCCTCGGCGACCCGAAGGCGACCCTTCCCGACATCACCTCCGCGGTGCGCGAGCGCATGACCGCCGCCGCGCGCGGGGCGGCACGCGAGCGCCTCGCAAGCGCCAGCGCGGCGATTGGCGCCGAGCGCGAGGCGCTCAAGGCCAAGGCGCGCGCGCTCGCCGGCGCGACGCCGGTGCAGCCGCTCGCGCTGCTCAACGCGATCGCCGAGACGCTGCCGAAGGATGCGGTCGTCATCGAGGAGGCGCTCTCGTCCGCGCCCGGCATCCGCCAGCTCATCCGCGCCGACGATCCGCAGAGCTATTTCGGCCTGCGCGGCGGCGGCATCGGCTGGGGGCTGCCGGCGGCGATGGGCGTAAAGGTCGCCCTGCCCGACCGCCCGGTGGTCGGCCTCATCGGCGATGGCAGCGCCATGTATACCTGCCAGGGGCTTTGGACCGCGGCGCACTACGGCATCGACGCCATCTTCGTGATTCTGAACAACACGTCCTACCGCATTCTCAAGCAGCGCCTGCACGCAATGCGCGGCCTTGCCGAGCAGGCCGACAGCTATGTCGGCATGGAACTCCTCGATCCCAAGATCGATTTCGTGGGACTTGCTCGCGCGCTCGGCATCAAGGCGGAGCGGGCGAAGACCGTGCACGAGGCGACCGATCTCCTCGCCGCGGCGCTCAAGGGGGCGGGGCCGATGCTGATCGATGTCGAGCTTGACCGCGCGTTCAAGCCGATGTGAGCTTTGGAGCCGATATTTCACGTATCAAGGCGGACGCCATCATCGCGGGGGCGCTCGGTTTTGTGGACTAGCGATGTTCGCTCTGTGTCGCGACCTGGCTATGCGGCCCAGGACTCCGTGGCTAGGGCAGCGGATGCAATTTGGGCTAAAGCTGCGATTGCGGTCAACTCGATCAGATCAGGTTAGGAAATATGATGAGCAGCGACGACAATAAAATTAAAACTGACCCCGCTACCAAGAATGACGTGCCTTCGAAGGACAAGAGTACATCAGTAGACACATCCAACGCGGAGGGCGGCAAGATTGCCGACACCGTACCCTACAGCAGGGGCGAGGGCCAGAAACCGGTTTCTCAAGCTTATAGGGATAACTGGAACGCGATTTTCGCAAGGAAAAAGAAGCGATAATGGTCTATCACAGAAAAGAGCAGGCGGGCTGGTGCGACGAGCCATAACGCCTTCGCCGCCAAGCTCAACGAGCGCAATGTCCGAGCGGGGCTGGTTGTGCAGGGGAGCAACCCTGCACCCTTTCGAAAGCGCAAGCGTTGGCGCGGCCTGAAGCGCAAGAAGCTTAGGGGCCCCGCAGCGTCTCTAAGCGCAAATGTTCCCAGCCTGATTGTGCTATCGTTGTCCGCGCAGACCGACGGGCAAGCCGTCGGATGCCATGACTGTCATTGTTGGCGCTCGCCTCAGGTAAGAAGCCCGTGTTCGACAGAATGGGCGCGAGTTCATCGCGCTGCTCAGCAGCGCCTGTGGCCGAAGAGCGTCAAAGCTACGCTCAAATCCCTTCAACGTTCGGGAAGGCTGTCCAACTATACGAAAGCGGGAGGCGATCGCCATGGAAGACATAGAAAGGCGTGTGATCCGCAAGGTGATGCGGCGGCTGATACCGTTTCTGATCTTATGTTACTTCGTTGCCTATCTTGATCGCGTGAATGTCAGCTTTGCTAAGCTTCATATGGACCAGGCGCTCGGTTTCAGCGAGGCGGCTTTCGGGCTGGGTGCCGGACTCTTTTTCGTTGCATATTTCCTCTTTGAGGTACCCTCCAATCTCTTTCTGGAACGGGTCGGCGCGCGGCTTTGGATCGCCCGTATCATGATCTCCTGGGGCATCGTCTCAGCGGCGTTCGCCTTTATTCCATCAATAGCGAGCGCAACCGGAATTTCGAACGAAGGAATTTTCTATACCCTTCGTTTGCTGCTTGGCGCATGCGAAGCGGGCTTCTTCCCTGGCATCATCTTTTATCTGACTTTGTGGTTTCCGGCCATATACCGCGCTCGGGTGGTCAGCTTCTTCATGCTGGCGATCCCGATTTCGTCCATCGTCGGGTCACCGATTTCCGGGATGTTGCTCAACTTGACCGGCTGGGGGCTGGACGGTTGGCAATGGCTCTTCATTATCGAGGCGCTGCCGTCAATTCTCGTGGGACTCGGCGTGGCGCTTTATCTGACCGATTTTCCGCGTGAGGCGCACTGGCTGCAGAAGAATGAGATTGTGTGGCTGGAGAACGTGCAAGCCACCGAGAAGCAGAACAAGGAGAAGATCGAGCATCTTTCTCTGCTTCAAGCTTTGACGGATGTCCGCATCTTGCTCTGCGCATTGGTGTATTTTTGCCTGAATGCGGCAAGTTACGGAGTTGCCTTCTTCTTGCCGACAATCATCAAAGGCTTCGGGGTAAGTGATACCCAGACTGGAATGCTGTCAGCCCTGCCCTTTGTCTTCGGTGCTATAGGCATGGTGTTGCTCGGCCGACACTCCGACCGCACGATGGAACGAAAAGGTCACGTCGCCGTGGCGCTGTCGATGGCGGCAATCGGAATCGGGTTGTCTGGAATCGTTTCCAGCCCAATCATCATCATGACATTGCTCTGCTTTGCGCAAATCGGCGTCTCGTCGGTGCCACCGATGTTCTGGCCGCTGCCCGCAAGCTTCCTGACTGGGGCTTCCGCTGCTGCAGGGATCGCAGCGATCAACTCACTGGGCAATCTGTCCGGTTTCGCCGGTCCGTATGCCATGGGTTATCTGAAGGATTTGACCGGCAACTTCACAGCAGGGTTGCTCATGCTCGCCGGGTGCGCTCTGCTTGGCGCGATCGTCGCCGTAAGCCTACGCATTGATGTGAAGCGTGAGCAGTCTTTAGGGAAGGTCGCGCTGGCGCATTAGATGGCACATTCTTGACACAAGCTCTTGCGTCGGCATGTCCGAAGCTGGCGGGAGCCGAACGCGTTTGGCCGCTGTTGTCGCGGAACGACGCGGCATGCGTCCAATTCCTCGACTGACCAAGCAGGAGGAAAACGGCGGTTTGCCATGGCGGCATGTAGGGGACGTTTGATCTAATCTAGTGGCTGCCAAGGTTGATCGCTTCGCGCGGTTGGTCTCCATCCAATCGCAAACCGACTCCATTGAGGATCAGGTTCTTAATCGCTACTATGCATGCTCCGCGACGCGGATCGCCGCGCGCCGCCGGCCCCAGCGCCCGGGAGCGCGCTCGAACACGCCCGCACACGGCGTTCCGCAGCTTGCGCAGCGGCCATCCGCCGCAAGGTTCCACCCGGTCAGATCGTACCAATCGCGCCCGATGAGCGGGGCGCGGCAGGCATGGCAGTAGGTGCTCTGTCCGGCGGGATCGTGCGTGTTGCCGGTATAGACATAACGCAGTCCGCAATCCTCGCCGATGCGCCGCGCCATGCGCAGCGTCGCCGGCGGCGTCGGCGGTGTCTCCCGCATCTTCCAGTCCGGATGGAAAGCGGTGAAATGCAACGGCACGTCCGCACCGAGATGCGCCATCACCCACCGGCAAAGGGCATCGATCTCGGCGGGGCTATCGTTCTCGCCGGGAATGAGCAGGGTCGTGATCTCGAACCAGACGCTCGTCTCATGCTTGAGATAGACGAGCGTCTCGAGCACGGGCGCGAGCTTCCCCGAGCAGAGATTCTTGTAGAAATGCTCGGTGAAGCCCTTGAGATCGATATTCGCCGCATCCATGTGGCGGAAAAATTCGCGCCGCGGCTGCGCACATATGTATCCGGCGCTCACCGCCACCGTCCTGATCCCGCGTTCGCGACAGGCCGCCGCCACGTCCACCGCGTATTCCAGGAAGATCACCGGGTCGTTGTAGGTGAAGGCGACCGATCGGCAGCCGCTGCGCACCGCGGCTTCCGCGATCGCCTCGGGGGAAGCATGGTCCTGCACGCGGTCGAGCGCCCGCGCCTTGGAGATGCTCCAGTTCTGGCAGAACTTGCAGGTGAGATTGCACCCCGCCGTACCGAACGACAGCACGGGCGTGCCGGGAAGGAAATGGTTGAGCGGCTTCTTCTCGATCGGATCGATGCAGAAGCCGGAGGAGCGGCCATAGGTCGTGAGCACGATGGCATCGCCGGCGCGGGCGCGCACAAAGCACAGGCCGCGCTGGCCATCATTGAGCTTGCAGTAGCGCGGGCAGACATCGCACTGAATGCGACCGTCCGCAAGCCGCTGCCAGTAGCGGCCCCGCGCGCCAGCAATGATGTCTTGAACCATTGTTTCGGCAACCCAATTTGTTGCTTGCTACAGCGGCTCCCGCTCGTTGTATCCGTCATGCGCGGGCTCCGTCCCGCGCATCCACGTCTTGCGTGCCGCAAACAAGACGTGGATGACATCGGACCTCCGGGCTTGCCAGAGGTCCGCACTATTGAGTGACGCAAGTCGAGTAAACTCGACTTGCGGGACAAGCCCGGTCATGACGATCTCTGATTCCATTTGACCGAGCGCCGCCATAGTGTCGCTTATCTGGGTATCGGCGGGAAGCGGGGCAATACGCGGTATGATGCAGAGCGCGAAAGTCAGGCCGGCCGCAGTCGCCGGCTCGTTCTATTCCGAAGATCCGCACCGGTTGCAGGCGGAGGTTGAGAGCCTGCTCGCGGATAATCCCGCCGCCGGCGTGCTCCGGCAGAAGGCGCTGATCGCGCCGCACGCCGGCTATCCATATTCGGGCGCCGTTGCGGCTGCTGCGTTCGCAGGCCTGCGCGCGTGCGCAAGGGAAATCTCCCGCGTCGTGGTGATCGGTCCGGCGCACTACGTCGCCTTGCGCGGGATCGCCGTTCCAACATTCGATTCCTTCGCGACGCCGCTTGGCGCCGTGCCGGTCGATAAGGACGCGCTCGCGGCGATTGCCGAGCTGCCGTTCGTGCGCGTCAATGACGTCGCGCACGCTCCCGAGCACGCGCTCGAGGTCGAGCTGCCGTTTCTGCAGATGACGCTCGGCGCCTTCGCGATGGTGCCGTTGCTGGTGGGCGATGCGAGGCCGGAAGAGGTGGCGCAGACCCTGGCGCGCCTGTGGGGCGGCGCGCAGACGCTGATCGTGATCAGCTCCGACCTTTCGCACTATCACGACTACGAGACGGCAAAGCGGCTCGATGCCGCAACCGCGAGCATGATTGAGCGCGGCGACTGGGCGCAGTTCGGCTCGCGCCATGCATGCGGCTTTCTCCCCATCGCCGGGGCGTTGATCGAGACCGCGCGCCACGGTCTGAGCGCGCACCGCTTCGCGCTGTGCAACTCCGGCGATACCGCCGGCGGCCGTGCCCGGGTCGTGGGCTACGGAGCTTGGGGCTTTTAATCTGATCTGCCGGGGAATAAACGACGGTTACGGGGAGTCTTGACGTTCGCGGACGCCAGGCCCCGGTGCCCGCGTGTTTTCTTTAGGAGGGAACAATGCCCAACCTGTCGCGTCGCGATTTTGTCGTATCGACCAGCATGGCGGCGGCACTCGGCCTTAACGCAAGGCTCGTGGTGCCGGCATTCGCCCAAAAGACTGCGGACCCAGTCCCGAGCTTCGTGAAATACAAGGTGGGTTCCGCCGAGGTCACCGCGGTTTATGACGGCATCTGGGAGAAAGCCCATGATCCGGCCTTCATCGCCAATGCCTCGATCGACGACGTCAAGGCCGCCATGGTGAAGGCGGGACTGCCGGCCGACTTCGTCTCCATCCCGTTTACCGTCGTGGTGATCAAGAACGGCGGCAAGACCATTCTGTGCGACAGCGGCACCGGCGGACAGGTGCAGCCCACAGCCGGCAAGTTCATGACCAACCTGAAAGCCGCGGGCATCGATCCGACCAAAATCGATACCATCCTCATCTCCCATTTCCATCCCGACCACATTTTCGGGCTCATGGAAAAGGATACCAACAAGCCGGTCTATCCCGATGTCGAGATCATCGTGTCGAATGACGAATACAAGTTCTGGACTGATCCGGCGGTGATCGACAAGCTGCCCGAGGCGAGGAAGGGGCTGGCGCGCCGCATCCAGGCGGTGTTTCCGACCTGGAAGAATATCCGCCAGGTCGAAGGCGAGCCCGAAGTCGCGCCCGGCATTCGCTTCGTCAGCTCACCCGGCCACACTCCCGGCCACCGCGCGTTCCACCTCTCGTCGGGATCGAGCGAGCTCATGATCTCCAACGATACCGCCTATGTGCCGGCGCTCGTGGTCGCAAATCCCGGCTGGCACGGGCAATACGACCAGAACCCCGACCTCGCCGAAGCTTCCCGCCGCAAGCTGCTCGACCGGGTCGTCGCCGACAAAGTGATGATCTGCGGCTACCACTTCCCGTTCCCCGCAGCGGGTCGGATTGCGAAGGACGGCACGGGCTATGCGCTCACCGTGATGAAAACCTGAGCGGGCTCTGGATCGCGCCGCCAAGAAAGGAGATCGTCATGAGACGTTGCAGGCCTCGTCTGCTGTGTTGCGTCGTGCTCGCAGCAGCCGCGCTCGGCACAGCCAGCGCATTTGCGGTCGACAATATCACTTCCAGCGATGCGCCCGACCTCACCTCGGTCCGCGCCAAGATCAAGGCCAAGGATTTCAAGGCCGCGCTGGCAGAGCTTACCCCCATGCTGGCAACCTACCAGCACGCCGATGTCTACAACCTTACCGGCTTTGCGCTGCGCAAGACCGGAGACTATCAGCAGGCGCTGACCTTTTACCGAAAGGCGCTCGACTTCGACCCCAATCACAAAGGCGCGCTCGAATATCAGGGCGAGCTCTACGTCGAGACCGGGCAGCTCGAAAAGGCCAAGGAGAATATCGCGCGCCTGCAGCAGCTATGTCCGTCCGGCTGCGAGGAGCTTGCCGACCTGCAGAAGGCCGTCAGTGCATCCAGCGCAAAGCTCAATTGAGACCAGGATGGCTACGGTCAGGGAGGCGGCTGCGCTTGCGGGCCGCCTCCTGCTTTGCGCCCTGTTCCTGCACGAGGCCTGGGCCAAGCTCACGGGGTATTCGGCTGCCGTCGCCTATGCGCAGGCGTTCGGCGTACCGGGGGTACTGATGCCGCTTGCAATCGCCGTGGAAGCGGGATGCGGATTGCTCATCCTGCTCGGCTATCACGCGCGTGCGGCCGCGCTGCTGCTCGCGGGCTTCTGCGTAGCGACCGCGCTTTTGTTTCACACCAAGCTGGGCAATCGAAACGAGCTGCTGCATTTCGAGAAGGATTTGGCAATCGCAGGAGGGCTGCTGGTGCTGTTCGCGCACGGAGCCGGGCGCTGGGCACTCGACGCGCTGCCGGCGGCGCGTACAAAGAGCGGGGCGGTAAGAGGATAACGCCTTCGCTGCCACAGTCAGACGAGCACTACCCCTGCGGGAGGTATCGCCGGGCGAGACCGTAACCGGCCGCGTACCCTTCCGCTCCCTGTCAATCGATTGAAAAATAAAGCATTCCGGCGCTCGAACCTTTTGGAGCCGGGCAGCGACTAACCTCTGAGCCCAGTTCGGACCCGGCAGGGCGGGTCTGCTCCAAAACAATACAAAAGGGGGCCGCTCAGTGCCGATCGACCAACGGCCCACAACGGGTCATCGGGTGCTTTTCCGCCACAAGCAGGTTCTGGCTGTGACAGCCAGCATTGTCATGCTCGCCGCGTGTGCTTCGCCGGCAGTCGCCCAGTTCTTTCCGTTCTTTGGGAATTTCTTTGGGTCACAACACAGCTACAGCCGGCACAGCGTCAGTCGTCCGCATGCGGCAAGGCCGGCGGTTACGGCGTCGCATGAGAACCCCCCGGCGAAGGAAAAGGAGAAGCCGGTGCCGAAGGAGGCCCCGGCGGATCTCACTCCGAAGGCCAACAACGGGGTGCTCACCATTGCCATCTCGCTCTACAAGCAGCAGCTCACCGTCTATTCGGACGGGGTTGCCGTCGTGCGCTCGCACGTCACGACCGGGCGCCAGACGCCGACCGGAGTGTTCAGCGTCATCCAGAAGGATCGTTGGCACCACTCCGACAATGGCGACACTCCGTATATGCAGCGGATCACCTGGTCCGGCGTCGGCCTGCACCAGGAGGCCCCGGGTGCGGCCCCACCCGGCTCCGTCCGGCTGTCCGAAGCCTTGGCGCGTCAATTATGGGGCATGACCAAGGTCGGCACCCGCGTCATCATCACGAACCGGGAAGTCACGCCGTCCGCAATCTCGAACGCACGCTTGTTCGCACGCCGGCAGCAGCCCCTCGAGCCGGCTCATGATCTCAAGTCGCCCGCCAAGATCGTGGAATCCGGTCACAATGCGCTCACCACCACCGGCCGCAAGCGCGACATTGCAAGGTCCGGCTCCAAGGTCGGCGACAAGTCCGGAGACAAGTCCGGCGATTCTGCCCTGGACGCCATGGCCCTTTCCCGCGAACCGGTGACATCGTCGGAGGTCGTGCGGTCCACGTATGACAGCTTCGATCTGTCGCGCGCGCGCCGGGCGAGGGCAGCGCCCTCCGCGGGAAGCGCGGTTTCCGATTTCCGTGCATTGCGACCCGGGCCGATCTCGGTCTTCATCAGCCGCAAGGAAGGCAAGCTGTTCGTGCGCAAGGGATTCGAGCCCATCTTCAACTCCCCCGTGACGTTCGCGCAGCCGGAGCGGCCGCTCGGCACCCATGTGTTCACGGCGCTTGACGTCAATGACGACGACAGCGTGCGCTGGGACGTGGTCACCGTTCCGAACGAGTGGGTCAGATCGCCGGGCAGGGGCGCCGGCGCGCAGCTCGCGTCGGTGGGCAGGCCCTCGACCGCAGCGGAAGCGCTCGATCGCGTCGCCATTCCGTCGGATGCCGTCGATCGAATTTCCGAGCTGATGTCGGTCGGCGCCTCGCTGATCATTTCGGACGAGGGCCTTGGCTCCGAGACCGGAACCGGGACGGATTTCACCGTCCTCACGCGCTGATCCGCGCGCGCTCGCAGTCAACCGCGCACGAGCGCGCCCAGGCCTTCTGCCGTCGTGACGCGGGGTGTCCAGCCGAGCTGCTGCAGGGCGGACGAATCGGCGACCAGCGAGCCGGCAAGGCGCTGATAAATTCCTTCTCGACCCGCCGCCCGCAATCCCAGCTCGAGCAGCCGCGGCGGCACCGGCACCAGGCCTGGCCTGCGCCCAAGCGCGCGCCGCAGGATGGTGATCATTTCGGGAACCGTGGGCGGGTCGGCGTCAGCGACAATGAGCGCGCGCTTGAGGCTCGCGGGCGCGGTGAGCACAGTCTCGATCGCCGCCACCAGATTCTCGAGCGCGAGCAGCGATCGCCGCGCGCCAAGCCACGCAAGCGGCAGCGGATAGGGCGCGCGCGCGAGCCGCACCAGTTCCGCCATGTTGCCTTTCACCCCCGGTCCATAGACCAGCACGAGCCGCAACGCGGTCCAGTCGAGGTCGAGCTCGGCCAGCCCCTGCTCGGCCGCGAGCTTGGAGCGGCCGTAGGCGTCGGTCGGGCACGCAGCAAGCGCCTCGGTCAGAACATGATCGGCCGTGGGTCCGCACTGCGCGCGGATCGACGAGAGAAAAATGAATCGCCGCACGCCCGCGCGTTGCGCTGCCTGCGCCAGCCGGATCGTGGCCTCGGTATTGAGCAGGCGATAGTCGTCGTCCGGCAGCCCGGACATGGCGTGCGCAATACCGGCGGAGTGAATCACCGCATCGATGTCGGCGAGCGCGGCGGCCATGTTTTGCGGTCGCGCGAGATCGCCGATCACCGCGCTTGCCGACTGGATCGGCGTGGCGCTCGGGCGGCGCAGCAGAACGCGCAGCCGATACCCGCGCCTGGACAATTCCCGCAGCAGATACTGTCCAATGAACCCGGTCGCCCCGGTGAGCGCAATGAGTGGCTTGCTGACCGCACCGCTTGAGTTCACCGCCGCCTCGGCTCTCGCGAATTATCAGAATGAACTACACCATCGCGTTCGCGAAAGCACTGGTTTATGAACAAATTGACAGACTCGACGCTGCCGCAGGCCGACCGGATCCATCTTTCCGCTCCAATTGACGTGTTGTGGCGGTATGCTACGGGCGAGCGGGAGAGAGACGGGCCGGAGAGCTTGGCGTGCGGAGCAAAGAAGCCGTGCTGCGTGCCGACCAGGGCGCGCAGTGGAGAAGTCGTGCCATCTGGTGCATGGCGTGCCTGGCGATGGCGGGCATTCTGCTGGCGCCCGCGATCTGGAACGGCTTTCCGCTTCTTGAATACGACATCGGCGGCTATCTCGCGCGCTGGTTTGAAGGCTATCTGGTTCCCAGCCGCCCGGGCGCCTATGGTCTCCTGCTCGCTGGAACCGCCTGCTTCAAGTTCTGGCCCGTGCTTGTGGCACAGGCGGCCGCGACCATCTGGATTCTCGCCCTATTGATGCGGGAGCTGGGGCTCGGTCCACGCCCGCTTCCGTTCCTGGCCGTCGGCACTTCACTGGCGTTCGCAACGACCTTGCCGTGGCTTACGAGCATCCTGCTTACCGATATCTTTGCCGGCCTTGCGGTGCTGGCCCTGCATTTGCTGGTGTTTGGGCAAAGTGTCGAGCCGTGGCAGCGTCGGGGGCTTGCTGCCTTCGTAGGCTTTGCGGCAGCCACTCACAGCGCCACCCTCGCGCTGCTGACAATGCTGGTCTGCCTTGTCGCGCTTCTTCCGCGCGGCATGCTTTCGCCGGCGCGGGTTCGCGACGCGCTCCTCGCGCTCGCGCTCGGCCTTGCCGCAACGCTGAGCGCCAACTGCGCCGTGTCGGGACGGTTCGAATTCACGCCCGGCGGCTACGGAATCCTGTTCGGCCGGATGCTGGAGGATGGCATCGTGAGCCGCCATCTCCAGGATCATTGCCCGGATGCCGGCCTGAAGCTGTGTCCATTTCGTCATCAATTGCCATCGACAGCCGATGAGTTTCTCTGGGGCGACAGCGTCTTCGATCGTCTCGGACGATTTGCAGGGCTGAGCGAGGAAATGCGCGTCATCGTGCTCGGCAGCTTGCGGGAGTATCCGCGCCTCCAGATCGAAGCGGCGACGGTCGCGACTGCCACCCAGCTTGCGCGGATCGCAACGGGCGAGGGCGTGGCCAACACCTTATGGCACACCTATGGAATCATCGAACGCTATGTGCCGGCGGCGGTTCCCGCGCTGCGGGCAGCGCGGCAGCAACGCGGCGAAATCCATTTCGACGCAATCAATCATTTGCACGTGCCTGTCGCGCTGCTGTCGATGGCGCTGCTGCCGTTGCTGATGGCGGCTGGTCTGAAATGGCCGCGACTGCGCCGCTTGAGCATGCTCGCGACAACGATTGCAGCCGCGCTTCTTGCCAACGCGTTCGTCTGCGGCGCACTTGCCAATCCGCATGACCGATACGGAGCACGGCTCACCTGGCTCGTGCCGATGGCAATGATCTTCTTGCCGATCTCCGTTTGGGTCTCGGTGCCGGGAGCAATCGCTCTGCGTCGCCGATTCCCTACAGCAGACGGGCGCGCGAGCGCGGCGGTGCGGGAAGCGGCAAACGCGCCATCTTGATGGACCTTCCGGGAAACAAGAGTCACGTACGATGGACTTCGGATTTTTGCGATGACAGGGGGGGAGTGGGTCGTACAGCTGATCAAGATCGCGCTCGGAGCGGCGATCGGGGCATATTTCATCTGGTGGAGCCTGGAAGTGCTGCACCGTCTGCCTTTGCATTAAGCCGCATCGGACGCATTGTTTGCGGACGGGTTTTGTTTATGGTTGCCGGCGCAGGCACCACAAGGAACGGGAGCGCTCTCCATGCAGCCTCTTACCGCGGGCATCACCAAGGCCGGCACCGGCATTGACGGCATCAGCTGGAATATTCTCGGCCAGACCTACGTGCCCAAGCAGGTCAGCGAGAGCTCGTTCGCCTGGCACGCCACGTTTCCGCCCGGCACCGCGGTGCCGCCCCACATTCATCCGACCCAGGACGAGTTCATCTACATGCTGGAAGGGCGGTTCGACCTGCTGCTGGACGGGCACGAATTCACGGCGACCTCGGGCGACCTGATTCGCATGCCGATGAACATTCCCCACGGCATCTTCAACAAGACCGACCAGACCGTGAAGTGCTTCTTCTGGGTCACGCCTACGCGCAGGCTCTACGACCTGTTCTGGGCGATCCACAGCATGAAGGAGCAGTCACCTGCCGAGGTGGTGGCGCTCTCCGCGAAGCACGAGGTCATGTTCCTGCCGCCGCCGCAGTGAAGGCAGCCCGAAGCTTTACTTCAGTTGCCCGCGCGACGGGCGGTTAAGGTAACCTTCGGAAGCAGTGCGGGACAGAGTCTCGGGTTTTGAGGCTTAATGTGACCGCTGCCTATGACCACCCGAAACAGACTTCGGCGAAGCCTTTTCAGGTGCCTGAACTCGTCCGCCGCGGCGGCATGGCAGTTCTGCAATTTTGTAGGGATCCGAACATGTAATGAGACGTTTACGTCTCGTTGTGATACGGATACGTTCCAGATCGGCGGGCTGGACCGAGGAAGGAAAGGAAGGAGCCATGGCCGCGTGCTTCCGCTATATCGTAAACGACGTGAATGACGCGATCGAGTTCTACACCAGGCATCTCGGTTTCAAGGTCGAGATGCACCCTGCTCCGGGATTTGCCGAAATCTCTCGTGGGGACATGCATATCTATCTGACCAAACCGTCCCCGGGCGTCGGCGGCGGCGCGAAAATGCCTTCAGGAGAGGAGCAAAAGCCCGGAGGCTGGAACCGCATCCACCTCCTCGTCGAGGAGCTGGACGGAACGATTGCGGAGCTCAAATCGGCAGGCTGCCGCTTTCGCAGCGACGTGATTCAGGGCACCGGCGGCAAGCAGATCCTGCTGGAAGACCCATCGGGAAATCTCATCGAGCTGTTCGAGGCCAACACCGCGGCATATCGCGTGCCGGGCTCGGGCTCGAAAGCCGCCAGTGCCTGAGCGGCGGGGCCCGCGGCGCCCGCCATCATCGAGGCCGCAGAGTGCGCGTGCGCGAGCGAAGGCTGCCGTGGACCCGAGAATCGAGCGCTCACGAGCGGTGATTCTACAGGCGGTGCTCGAAGAGCTCAGTGAGCTGGGTTACGGCGCGCTCACCATAGAGTCCGCTGCCCGTCGAGCCGGCGTCGGCAAAGCAACGATCTACCGGCATTGGCCGGATAAGATCGCGCTGATCGCCGATGCGTTCAAGCTGCTTCAGCAGCAGCGGGACCCGGAGCTTGCTACCGGCTCGCCACGTGAGAAACTTGAGCGCATTCTTCGCCATGTCGCCGATGTCGTCGCCGATTCGCCCTTCTCGGCCTGTCTTCCGGCTCTCATCGAGGGAGCGGAGCGGGATCGTGCAGTGCGCAGGTTTCATCACCGCTTTCAGGCCGCGGCACGCAAACCGACCATCGAGCTGATCTCCCGTGGAATCGCCACGGGAGACTTCCCGCATCGCATCGATCCGGAGATCGCAGCTTTCGCACTGCTCGGCGCCATCTTCTTTTGCCGGTTGATGACGGACGCACCCTTTCCCGAGGAGCGGGTTTGCGACTTGATTGACACCGTCTTCGGTTCCAGCGGCTGATGCGCAAGCGCTCAGCACTTGACCTTCAGCACGTTGGCGTCCTTGAACTCTATCTTTCGAAGGCGCTGCGGAGCTCTCGTCGGCCGATCGGATGGGCGGAAGCGCCGCCTTTGACCCATAGCGTCACAACAGTGGGCAAATTTGTTGCGATTCACAGGGCAACTTTCAGTCGACGACGTGTTAGGGTGCGACCGTCGGCCTGAGGGAAAGGCCCCATGAGGCGTCGAGAATTCATCACGCTGCTCGGTGGCGCAGCAGCATGGCCGTTCGCCGCGCGGGCGCAGCAGCGAATCCGACGTGTCGGCGTGCTTCTGGGGTTGGCGGCGGACGATCCGGAATCATCGCGCCGCGTTACGGTGTTCGCGCAGACCTTGCAGCAATTGGGCTGGAGCGAGGGTCGCGACCTGCACGTCGAATCTCGCTGGGGCGCTGGTGATGTCGGCCTAATGCAAAAATATGCGGCGGAGCTCGTTGCGCTGGCGCCTGACGCGATTTTGGCGAACGGCGATTCGGCCATGGGTCCGTTGCAACAGGCAACGCGAACCATCCCGATTGTATTCGTAAACGTGAGTGATCCCGCGTTGGCGCTGGCTTCGTCGCGAGCCTGGCGCAGCCCGGCGGCAACGTTACTGGATTTACCGCGTTCGAATTCACCTTGAGCGCGAAATGGCTTGAGCTGCTCAAGGACATAGCACCGCGCGTCACCCGCGTGGCGGTCGTTCGCGATCCAACCGTGCCCGGCGGCGTTGGCCAGTTCGCGGCGATCCAGGGAGCGGCGGTCGCGTCAGGCGTGGAGCTCGTCCCGGTCGACATGCGCTCCAATGCCGAAATCGATCGCAGCGTCACGGCTTTCGCGAGGCAGCCAAACGGCGGTCTCATCACCACGTCACCCAGATCCGCCGTTCATCGCTCCACCATCATTGCCCTGGCGGCCCGCTACCGCCTCCCGGCCGTTTACCCATACCGCTACGACGTCACCAGCGGGGGCTTGATCGCCTACGGCGCCGACATCCTCGACCAATAACGACACGCAGCTGCCTACGTCG
>Ga0306923_10001360_pt1 | contig 21539 bp, 12 predicted proteins | sample sta12Can44000108_FD_203841 | JGI IMG/M metagenome (GOLD analysis project Ga0306923, IMG submission 203841) | Lab enrichment of tropical soil microbial communities from Luquillo Experimental Forest, Puerto Rico - statanox.12C.anox.44.000.108 (v2)... | ecosystem: Environmental > Terrestrial >... | reverse complement strand
AAGTTCGCTTTGTTTGCATCGTGTTCCCCCGATGTTTCGCGCGAGGGGCGGGTACAAATCGTTTTTGGCGACAATCGGGCGCTACGCGTCAACTATTGTGAATTCTCCCGCCCTGGTGTTGCCGCTTTCGAATCGCGGCCGGCGGCACTCGACGTAGGCCCGCTGCCCACGCCGCGATTGTAGCTACCAGGAGTGTTAACGGATCGTTAACGCGGCCGAATCACCGCCGTTTCCTTGCGCCGGTGCTGCTTGCGCGGGGTTTGCGCCGCGTCGCGCGCCTCGCCGGCGCAAGCCCGGCCGTTTGCGGCCGCGCCACCGCGGCAAGGTCCTTCAGTCGCGGCAAATCGGCAGCGGCCCACATCGCTTCCGCCTTTTGCAGCCGCGTCACCCAATACTCCCACGCCCGCTCGACCCCGCGCGAACCGAGGTTGTGCCCGCCGCATTTCTCCACTTCCCCCGGAGAAAGCGGTCCTAGCGTTCCGATCGCCATCGCACGCAACTGCAGCTCGGCGTTGCGGGTGGTGTAGATCGAACGGAAGACGCATTCGCGCAGCGATTTGCCGGCAAGCGACGCGCCGTGGCGGCGCAGCAGCAGCATGTAGTGCGGGCCGAGCGCGCGGGCGTGCGAGGCGCCTTCCTCCGGCGTCCTCACCAGCAGATTGGTGTCGCCGAATTCATCCCGGCTGTCCCAGAACGGCACCTTGGTTCCGAGCGTGCCGCCGAGGTGGAAAAGGGGCACGAGCTCCACGCCGGTTGCGCAGAAGGGCAGCACCGCAGGGGCATGATGGTGACACACGGAGTTGACGTCGGACCGCGCTTTGTAGATTTCGCCGTGGATCACCATTTCGCTGTAGAGACGCACGTTCGTCGGCACCACCGGCTTGGAATCGAGCGTCATCTCCAGCACATCGGACGGCTCCACCAGCTCCGAGGCGCGATGGCGCGAGATGAAATAGCGGTCCGGATTCTTCGGATTGCGGACGCTGATGTGTCCGAACGCGTCGATAATGCCTTCGTTGGCGAGAACGCGGTTGGCGACGGCCAATTCGTGGCGCAGTTCGGCGAATGAGTCGGGCATGGCTGGTTTTCTCCGTGTGTGGCAGCGGACTGGAATAGCGAGTGGCGAGTAGCGAGTAGCGAGTAGCGAGTAGCGAATAGGGTCACTCGCTATTCACCATTCGCTATTCGCCACTCGCCATTCAAAGGGGGAGGCGACAGGTGGCTGGTGTCCGTGTCAGGCGCATCCGATCTTGCCGAGGAGATCGGCGAATTTTTCCTTGACCTTCTGCCGCGACTCGGGGCTCGCGCGCGCGACCATGGGAAAATCCGCAAGCCGCTCGAATGGCCGACAGGCATCGATGATGGCGCGCGAATTGGTCGAGCTTGCCTTGTCGAGCATAGGATCGAGCGGTCCGCTCCAGGTGCGGCGCACGAATTCGATGTCGTTGGCAGGGTCGCAGCGCGTGCACATCGCCCACATCACGTCGAACAGGTCGGTCGGATCGACGTCCTCGTCGACCACGACGATGAAGCGCCCGAGATAGGAGGCCGACTGGCAGCCGGCCGCCAGCAGCCCCGCCTGGCGCGCATGGCCGGGATAGGCCTGCTTGATGGCGATGACGTTGAACATGCGCGCGCCGCCGAATTCGTGCACCCACACGCCGGCAACCCCGGACAGTCCCGCCCGCTCGACCTCGTCCCAGATCATGCCGGCTTTCATCACGCATTTGCTGAAAGAGAAATCAGACGGCGGGCGCATCGGCGAGGCGATGCCGAGGATCGGATCGTTGCGGTAATAGACGCGCTTGACCTCCACCAGCGGCTGCTCGCTCGGGCTCGAGGCGTAATAACCTGTGAACTCGCCGAAGGGTCCTTCCTTCGCCTTGATGGTCTCGACCATCTCGCCTTCGAGCACGATCTCGGCATGGGCCGGCATCGGCAGGCCGTGAAGCTCGCTCAGCACGATCTCGTACGGCTCACCGCGGTGGCCGCCGGCATAGTCGTATTCGCAGAGACCGAATTTGAGCTCGTTGCCGCCGGCGAGGAATAAGAGCGGATCGTGCCCGCAGGAGATCAGCACCGGACAGGGCTTTCCGGCTCGGAAGTACTTCTCGCGAATTTGCCGTCCGTGCTTGCCCGGCGAGATCCAGACCGAGACGTGGGTCTTGTCCTGCACCATAGCGCGGTAGGTCCCGCCATTGACCCAGTTCGCCTCCGGGTCGCGCATGATCACGAGGTCGTCGGTGCCGATATAGCGGCCGCCGTCGTGCTCGTGCAGGAACGGCACCGGGAATTTCAGCACATCGACCTTGCCGTCGCGGTCGATATTCTCGAACACCGGTCCCTTCGCCACGGTCTTGGGCGGGATCGGCCGGTGGGCCTTCATGCGGTCGCGATAGGCGCGCACCACGTCGAGCGGATTGTCGGGAGCGGGCAATCCGAGTGCGATCGCGAGCCGTTTCGATGAATTGGTCGCGCCGGAGAGAAGCCGCATGCCTCTGGGATAGCCCGGCACCTCCTCAAACAGGATCGCCGGCGGCTCCGGCCGGGCGTGATTCACGATCTCGGCCAGGGTGCCCATTTCCAGCTTCCAATCGGCGCCCGCGATGCGCACGATCTCGCCCGCGCGTTCGGCCCGCGCGATGAACTCGCGCAAATCGCCGTGGGGCCGATCATAGGCGTTGAAGCTCTGGGCTTGCGGGCTTTGGGCTTTTTCCAGCACGGCGTTTCCTTTGGAAAATCTTTGCCATGTTTTGCCACGCCCACGAGGACTTGTCATGCCTGCTCACGGGCATGGCTCCTTCCACGGCGATGATCAGGCGGTTAAGCTGGTGCAAAACAAAACGCGGGGAGGATCGCGATGCTTCGGATGCGCGCCATCATCGCGCTTTGCGCCGTTCTCGCGGTGGCCGCACCGATGGCCCACGCCGATGATCCCTTCTACGCGGGCAAGCGTCTCACTATCCTGATCAACTTCGCAGCCGGCGGGCCGACCGACATCGAGGGTCGCCTGTTCGCCAAGCACCTCGCCCGCCACGTCGACGGGACGCCGAATATCGTCATTCAGAACATGGACGGCGCCGGCGGCATTGTCGGAGCCAAGTATCTGGGAGAGGTGGCGCCGCGTGATGGCACCATGGCCGGGTACTTCACCGGCACCGCCTTCATGTATGCACTCGATCCGGAGCGCTTTCGCGTCGACTTCAAGACCTACCAGTTCGTCGCGACCCAACCCGGCACCACCGTCCATTTCGTGCGCAGCGACGTTGCGCCCGGCATGACGGAGCCAACGGACATCATCAAGGCCGAGGGCCTCATCCTCGGCGGGTTGAGCGTCGACACGCCCAAGGACCTGCGCTTGCGGCTCGCGATGGACATGCTGGGCATCCCGTTCAAATACGTGACCGGCTACCGCTCGAGCCCAGCGGCGCGACTGGCGTTCCAGCGCGGCGAGATCAATTTCTTCTCGGAATCGCCGCCGAGTTACCGTGGCGTGGTCGAGCCCAGCATGGTGAAGACGGGGCAGGCGATCCCGGTGTTCTACGATGCCGGCTACGACGGCAAAAGCTTCTTCGTTCCCGACGGCGTGAAGGGTCTGTCCATCCCGATGTTCCACGACCTCTATCGCAAGATCAAAGGCACGATGCCGTCCGGACAGTTCTGGGAGATCTACAAGGCCATCATCGCCGCCGACGGGATCATCCAGCGCGTGATCGTCATGCCGCCCGGCGCGCCACAGGCGGCGGTCGATGCGTTGCGCACGGCGATCGCGCGGGTCAATGGCGACGCGGCCTACGCGGACGAGGCGGAGAAGACCTTCGGCTTCGTGCCGCAATGGGCTGCCGGCCCCGACACGCTCGAGGTGGCGCAGAGCGCGCTGACGGTTCCGCCGCAGGTCAGGGCATTCCTGACCGACTACATGAAGAACCTGCCGAAGTAGCGACCGCGGTTGGACGCGGCGGTGGCCGCCGCTCGCTTGTGCAATTACCGCCGCGCCTGTGTCTGCACATTGAGCGTCACCGGCGTTCCCGCGCGCACGGCTTCGAGCCCGCGCCGCAGCGCCGGCACGAGATCGCCGGGGCCCTCGACCTTCTCGCCGCGGCCGCCGCAGGTCTCGATCACTTTCTCGTAGGCGGGCGAGGGCTTGAGGTCGGTGAGCGCCATCACGTTCGCCTTGGCGGCGTGACCATCGGGGAAGACGTCGAGGGTGGATTGCCGCACCGCAAGCCAGGACTGGTTATTGGCGACAACCGTCAGCGTCGGCAGGTTCTCGGCGCGCGCCACGTAGTGGTAAGGAACCGGGTTGCCGAACATGTAGGAGCCGTCGCCGACGGTGACAATCACCTCGCGTTCGGGGGCCGCAAGCTTAGCGCCGAGCCCGGCGCCGAGCCCGAAGCCGAGCCCGCCCGACAGCAATGCGCCCATATAGCTCAGCGGCTTGGTGAGTTTAAGAACGGGAAGCGGCGCGCCGAGTTCGCTGATGACGATGGCGTCTTCCGATTTCACCTGGTTGATGCAGGCGGCGAGCCAGGCGGGATGGATCGGAGTTTGATCCTTCACGGTCTCGATCAGCTTGCGGCGCTTGGCACCGATCTCGCCACGCACGGCGGCCAACGCCTTGCGGCGGCTCTCGATCGCGGTCTTTTTCCCTTTCATCGCCTCGGCGAGGGTTTTGCGCAACATGCTCATGGCCGCGAGCGAAGAGCCCGTGACCAAGAGGTCCGCTTCGAGCTCACGGAATGGATAGCGGGTCTCGAGCGGGTCCGCGGAGATGTGGATGACCTTGGCGTCCTTGCGCGGCTGGTGGTTGCGCGGCATCCACGGCACCACGCTGTCGATCACGATCACCACGTCGGCCTTCGGCAAGAATGCGCCGGCGTCGTGGCCGAGATGCATGGGATGATCGGTCGGCAGGTTCATATCGCGCGCCTCGGCCTGCACCACCGGCAACGCGAATTGTTCGGCCAGCGCCGCCAGCGCGCCCACCGCCGCGGGCACGCGCCCGCTGCTCGAGGTCACGATCAGCGGAAACTCCGCCTTGGCGATGAGCTGCGCGGCCTCCTCGATGGCGGCGCGCGCCGGCTCCGGGGCGACCGCGCCGAGCGGGCGCACCGTGTCTCGACGCGGCTTCGTCCCGGGTCCGGCCAGCACCTCGCGCGGCAAGGTCAGATAGACCGGTCCCCGCGGCTCGCTCATGGCAATGTCGAGCGCGCGGTCGACGACCGCGTCCACCGGCTGGCCGGCGCGCAGCTCGTAATCCCACTTCACGTATTCGCGCAGCATGCCGCCCTGATCGAAGGCCTCCTGGCCCCAATGGATGGGCCGGTTGCGCGAGGCAATGCTGCCGGTCTCGGTGAGCGGCGTGCGGCCGGCGGCGAGCAGTAGCGGAACGTTGTCGCGCGCGGCATTGATGAGGCCGTTGATCGCATTTGCGGTGCCGACGGTGACATGCACCATGACCGCGGCCGGCTTACCGGCGATGCGGTAATAGCCGTGCGCCATGGCCATGGCGACGTTCTCGTGGGGGACCGTCATGAAGCGCGGGATCTTCGCGTCCTTCGCCCGGGACAGCGCCTCGACGATCGGGGCGAAATCGGTTCCAGCGTTGGCGAATACGTATTCGATACCGCGCGCGCCGAGCCGGGCGATATAGGCTTCGGCCGCCATGCCGTCGGGGGTCTTGGTGTCGGTCACGGTCACATCCATCCGGGGGAAGATAAGGCAGCGCGCAAGGTGACGGCCCGCCCCGGTTCTGTCAATGAAGCGCGAGCGGCGACATTGCCCTCATGCGCTCGCGGGCCACGGTTACGGCGGCGCGCAATCTCCGATGGCTTGCGCTTTGACCATCGCAAATGCGCCGTGCGATAACGTGGGCGCGCACGCGGCCCATGCGAGCGTTGCGGCGCAGCAAGGACCAGGCTCGAATGGCCGAGGATCGCAAACGCAGCCATACGGTCGCCGATCACCTGTTCGGCCAGGACGTCGTGCACGAGCACGACGGCGACGCCGATCACGACCATGATCATTTCGAGTTCGACAGCGACGAGCGGCTGGAAGAGAACCCGATCTGGATCCAGGACCATGTGACGCTGGTGACTGTCGGCATCGACATCGGGTCGTCGGGCACGCAGGTGATATTCTCCCGCATCAATCTGCGCCGCTATGGCGAGGACCTCACCAGCCGCTACTACGTCGTGTCGCGGGAGACCTTGTTCCAGTCGCCGGTGGCGCTGACGCCCTACTCGAGCGACGAGCGCATCGACGACGCCGCGCTCGGCGCCATCATCGACGAGGCCTATGCGGCGGCGGGCGTCGAGCCACAGGATATCGACACCGGCGTGGTCATCCTCACCGGCGAGGCGTTGCGCCGCGAGAATGCCGAGGCGATCGCCGCCCTGTTGGCGGAGCAACGCGGCGATTTCGTCACCGCCACCGCCGGGCACCACATGGAGTCGATGCTGGCGGCCTACGGCTCGGGTGCGTCGAAGCTGTCGTACGAGGAGGGTAAGCGCATCCTCAACGTCGACATCGGCGGCGGCACCACCAAGCTCGGTATCGTCGAGAACGGCGACGTGACCGCGACGGCTGCGCTGCATATCGGCGGCCGGTTGCAGGTGGTCGACGACATCGGCCGGATCGTGCGGCTCGATCCGGCGGGAAAATTTCACGCCCGCCAGGCCGGCTTCTACTGGTCGCGCGGCGACGTGCTCTCGCCGGCGCAACTCGACAAGGTCGCGGCGAGCATGGCGGATTTGCTGGTAGCGGCGCTCACGCAGCGTCCGGTGCCGCACGCGGTCGAGCATCTCTATTTGACCGATCCGATTGCCGAGTTCGGCCGCATCGACGGGGTGATGTTCTCCGGCGGCGTCGGCGAATACCTCTATGGCCGCGAGGACCGCGACTTTGGCGACATGGGACGCCGTCTCGGCCGCGCGATCCGCTCGCGCGTCGATTCCGGCGCGCTGCCATGGCCGCTGCTCCCGGCCGGCGAATGCATCCGCGCGACCGCGCTCGGGGCCTCCGAGTACAGCGTGCAGCTCAGCGGCAATACCAGCTACATCAGCAAGCCCGGCGAGCTTTTGCCACGACGCAATTTGCAGGTTCTGCAACCGTCCTATGTCTGCGAGGAGAGCATCGATGCGGATAAGCTCGCCAAGGCGATCCGCGCGCATTTCACCGCCTTCGATCTGATCGAAGGCGAGGGCGACGTGGCGCTCGCACTGCGTTGGCGGGGTGCGCCATCCTACGAGCGCATTCTGGCTTTCGCCGAGGGCATCCGCCGTGGCCTCGCCACCACCATCGAGCGCAAGAAGCCGCTCTACATCATGCTCGATGGCGATGTCGCGCAGACGCTGGGCGCCATCTTGCGCGAAGAGCTGCTAGTCGAGAGCGAGATCCTGGCGATTGACGGGTTGGTGCTGCGTGATTTCGATTACATCGATCTTGGACGCATCCGGATGCCGTCATTCACCGTGCCGGTGACGATCAAATCGCTGCTGTTTAGCGAAGACCCGCGGCGCGGCCGCCCGCACCAACGTATTCATCATCACGATCATCATCCCCATGATCACGGGCACGGCCATCATCACGATCATGGCGGTCACGACCATCACCATCATTACGACCATGATTAGTGTCCGTCTCGGACCCGTACACGAGTCGCTTCAGTGACCGACGCGGTCAGGCGTCTCGCTCCCTTGCCCGCTGTCGCGCCGCGACTCGACGCCAAATGGGTGATGATCGGCGTCCCGGTCGCACTGGTCGCTTGGCTTGCCCTCGTCCCGCTCGTATTCCTGCTTTGGCAGAGCTTTCTCACGCCGCAGACAGCGACGCTGCCGGCGCAATACACGCTCGAGAACTTCCGCAACGCCTATCTGAGCAGCGACAACGCGCGCCTCTTTTTCAACTCCTTGCAGTTCGCGACCGGCGCCGCCGTGCTGTCGCTGGTGATCGGCACCGGGCTTGCCTGGATGAACGAGCGCACCAATACGCCGTTCAAGACGCTGTTTTTCGCGCTGGCGATCATCCCGTTGGTGATCCCCGGCATTCTCTTCACGGTGTCGTGGATCATGCTGGCGAGCCCGAAGATCGGCCTCGTCAATCTCGCCCTGCAAAAGCTGTTCGACACCGACGCCGTGTTCGTGAACGTCTACACCATGGCGGGGATGATCTGGGTCGATGGGCTGCACTACTCGCCCATGGCTTTTCTGCTGATGACAGCGGCGTTCCGCTCCATGGACCCCGCGCTCGAGGAGCAAGCCGCCATGAGCGGCGCGTCGGTGCCGCAAATTGCGCGACGGATCACCTTACGGCTGGCATGGCCGGCGGCGCTCGGATCGCTGCTGATTCTGTTCGTGCGCTCGATCGAATCGTTCGAGGTGCCGGCGCTGCTCGGCCTGCCCGTGGGCATCCACGTTTACACCTCGTCGATCTATCAAGCGATCCACCAATATCCGAGCCAGATCGGGCTTGCCGCCGCCTATGCCGTGACGCTGCTGCTGCTGACGTCGCTCGGCATCTATGCGCAGTCACGGCTCTCGAGCCAGGGTGCGCGATTTTCGACCGTGACCGGCAAGGGGTTTCGCCCGCGCACGATCGACCTCGGCGGATGGCGCTACCTCACGGCGACGATCTTCATACTCTACTTCGTCGTGATCGTGTTGCTGCCGTTCCTGGTGCTGGCATGGTCGTCGCTGCAGAAATTCTACAGCGCGCCGTCGTGGGCGGCGCTCAGTCGCGTCAGCCTCGATTCCTACCGCGCCGTGCTCGAATATCCGCAATTCGCCAACACCGTGTGGAACAGCCTGGTGCTCGCGGTCGGCAGCGCCACCACGGTCATGCTGGTGTCGGCGGTCATCGCATGGATCGTCGTGCGCACGAAAGTGCCGGGACGCTGGATGCTCGACAATCTGGCGTCGCTGCCGCTGGTTTTTCCCGGCCTGGTGCTCGGGCTCGCGATCATGGTTTGCTATCTCTACGTCGACATCGGCGTCTACGGCACGCTTTGGATCATGTTCATCGCCTATGTGACGCGTTTTCTCCCCTATGGCATGCGCTACAATTCGGCCTCGATGCTGCAGATTCACAAGGAGCTCGAGGAATCGGCGGCGATGAGCGGCGCCTCCTGGAGCATGACCTTTCGCCGCGTCGTTCTGCCGTTGTTGAAGCCGGGGCTACTGGCCGGGTGGATCTACGTGATGATCGTCTCGATCCGGGAGCTGTCGAGCTCGATCCTGCTCTATTCGCCGGGCACCGAAGTGGTATCGATCATGATATGGGAGCTGTGGCAGAATGGACAATACGTGGAGCTTTCGGCGCTCGGCGTCATGCTGATCGTCGCGCTGTTCCTGATGGTCATGCTGGCGCAGCTCGTCGGCAGGCGGTTCGGAATTGCGGAAACATAAAAAACTTAGGGTGGAAACGTGCTCAGCGTAAGGTCGCTTTTCACTGAATACGCCAACGAGCGCGGCGGCGCGGTCAAGGCCGCGCAGAACGTCTCGTTCGACGTGCCGGAGGGCAAGCTGTTCACGCTGCTCGGGCCGTCCGGCTGCGGCAAGACCACGACGCTGCGCTCGATTGCCGGGCTCGAGAAGCCGATTGCGGGCGAGATCGAAGTCCGCGGCCGCCTCGTCTATTCGTCGGACAAGGGCATTTTCGTCGCGCCCAACAAGCGCAATTTCGGCATGGTGTTCCAGTCCTACGCCATCTGGCCGCACATGAACGTGTTCCAGAACGTGGCGTTTCCACTCGAGGTGCGCAGGCTCGCCAAGAAGGATATCCGCGACAAGGTCATGCGCGTGCTGCACGCGGTCGCGCTCGACGAGCTGGTCGATCGCGACGCCACCAAGCTTTCCGGCGGCCAGCAGCAGCGGCTCGCGCTCGCGCGCGCCTTGGTGATGGAGCCGCAGCTCTTGTTGCTCGATGAGCCGCTCTCCAACCTCGACGCCAAGCTGCGCGACCGCATGCGCTCGGAGCTCAAGCGGCTGCAACGCGACCTCAATCTCACCACCGTCTACGTCACCCACGACCAGACCGAGGCGCTTGCGCTCTCCCACGAGATCGCGGTGATGAATGAAGGTCGCGTCGTCCAGATCGGGACGCCGCGCCAGATCTACGAGCAGCCCACCGACCAGTTCGTTGCCGATTTCGTCGGCACCACCAATTTCATCGGCGGCACCGTCACCGCGCTCGGCGATGGCCGCTGCATCGTCAGCTCGGCCATGGGCGAGCTCAAGGCGCACGCGAGCGAGGGCGTGAGCAAGAATGCCACGGTGATCGTATCGGTGAGGCCCGAGGACGTGGAGTTGTCGGAAGGACCGCCGACAGCCGCCGATGGCGACAACGTCTGCAAAGGCACCGTCGACGCCAAGGATTTCCTCGGCGACTATCTGGATTTTCATGTCAAGGTCGGCGATGTTGTGCTGTTGGCAAAGGCGCATCCTTCGCTGCGCACGCCGACCGGAGATCCGATCTATCTGCGCATGAAGGCGGACAAGTGCGTGGCTATCAGCAGTCAGTAGTCAGTAATCAGTCAGGGATAAGAAAAATCAAGCACTGGCGCCGCGGCAAGCATGCTACCCCAGATGTGATGTCGCGTTTCTGATTACTGACCACTGATTACTGATTCCTGGAAGGAGCAAGGCATGGCCAAGGACGCCATCGTCTCGGAAGAGCTGGCGAAGAAATTCTCCACCGAAAAAGATACGCCTTACCTGCGCTGGGTGCGCGGCGAAGGTCTCGACATCATCAGCGCGCATTACGTACGGAACCTGCGCACCGTCGAGCTCAAGCCCTGGGCGCGGCGCGGCGGCGCCGGCGTCTACATCAATCACGAGGCCTCGCGCACCTCCAACGACTGCTACGTCTGCGAGATCCCGCCCAGCAAGAAGCTCGAGCCGCAGCGGCAGTTGTTCGAGGAAATGATTCTGGTGCTCGACGGCCGCGGCTCAACCACCGTGTGGAACGACGAGGGCCGGCGCATCACCTTCGAGTGGAAGGCGGGTGCGATGTTTGCCATTCCGCTCAATTGCTGGCACCAGCACTTCAACGGCTCGGGCCAAGCGCCGGCGCGCTACGTCGCCGTCACCAATGCGCCGCCGGTGATCAATCTCTACGAGGACGTCGCGTTCGTCTTCAACACCAAGCACGACTTCAAGAATCGCTTCAACGGCGAGCCCGACTATTTCAGCGCCAAGGGCGAGCAGAAGGGGCTATTGCTCGTCACCAACTTCGTGGCGGACGCGGTCAATCTGCCGCTGATCAGCGCCAAGGAGCGTGGCGCCGGCGGCGGCCACATCCGCTTCAACATGGCCAAGGGCTCGATGAACAGCCACATCTCCCAGTTTCCGATTGGCACCTACAAGAAAGGTCACGCCCACGGCCCGGGGGCCCACGTGATCATCCTCTCGGGCGAAGGCTATTCGCTGATGTGGCCCGAGGGTGACGAGCCCAGGCGCTACGACTGGGAGGTGGGGACGCTGATCGTGCCGCCGAACATGTCGTTCCATCAGCATTTCAACACCGGCACCGCGCCCGCGCGCTACCTCGCCTTCAAGCACGAGGTCGTTTCCATCCGCAACGCCCAGGGCGTGCCCAAGGCCTGGATCAGCCGGCGCCTCGGCGGCGATCAGATCGACTACGCCGACGAGATGCCGATGGTGCGGAAAATGTTCGCCGACGAGTTGGCCAAGCACGGCCTCACCCCGCGCATGGATCAGGCCTATGCTCAGGAGCTCGCCGATCTGCCGCCGCTGGCGAAGTCGGCGTAGCGCAAGCTTATTGCTGGTTTACGATCTGAGCGCGCGGGCTGCGGCCTTGAGCAAGTGGCCCGGCTCGCGATGGACGCGCGCGCCCCACAGCCGCCGGTGCAGCTTGTCGAGCAGGAGATAGATCACCGGCGTGGTGTAGAGCGTGAGCATCTGCGAAACCAGAAGCCCGCCCACGATCGTGATGCCGAGCGGCCGGCGCAGTTCCGATCCCGGGCCGGTCGCGATCACCAGCGGCAGGGCGCCCAACAGCGCCGCCATGGTCGTCATCATGATCGGCCGGAAGCGCTCGAGGCAAGCCTCGAAGATCGCCCGTTCCGGTGGCAGGCCGCGCTTGCGCTCGCCCTCGAGCGCGAAGTCGACCATCATGATTCCGTTCTTCTTGACGATGCCGATCAAGAGAATGATGCCGATGAATGCGATCAGCGAAAGCTCGGCGTTGAAAATTTGTAAAGCCAGGAGGGCGCCGAGGCCCGCGGACGGCAAGGTGGAAATGATGGTCAGCGGGTGCGCCAGGCTCTCGTACAAGACGCCGAGCACGATGTAGACGGCGATCAGCGCAGCCAGGATCAATAGCGGCTGTGCGCCGATCGACTGGCGATAGGCGCGCGCATCGCCGGCATATTCGGCGTGCAGCGTATCCGGAATGTGCAGCTCGGCCACCGCCTGATCGACCAGCCGCGTCGCCTGCTCGATGGGCGTATTCTCGTCGAGGCTGAAGCTGATGGTGATGGCGGGAAACTGTCCCTGGTGGTTGACCACCAGCGGGGAGAGCCCGCGGTTGATATTGGTCACGGCGCTGAGCGGCACCTGGGTGTTGCCGGCGCCGCTGACATAGATGCGGCTGAGGTCGGTCGGGTCGCGCTGATATTGCGGATCGATTTCGAGAACGACGCGATACTGGTTGCGCTGGGTATAGAGCGTCGAGATCTGCCGCTGGGCGTAGGAATCGTTGAGGGCGTTGGCGATGTCCTGCACGCGCACCCCCAGCCGCGAGGCCGCGATTCGGTCGATCGACACGCTCACCTGCAGCCCACCCTGCTCGCGGTCGGTCGAGACGTCGACCAGCCCCGGCAGTGTCTGGATCTTCGCCAGGATGCGGGGCGCCCAAAGCAGCAGCTCGTTGTAGTTGGTATCCCACAGTGTGAACTGGTAGGTGGAGTCGCTCTGGCGGCCGCCGACCCGCACATCCTGCATCGGGAAGAAGAACACTCGCAGCCCTGGGATGTCGGCGGTCTTCTGCCGCAGCCTGTTGGCCACGGCTTGCGAATTCAAACCACCGCGTTCGGCCACCGGCTTGAGACTGATGAACAGATTGCCGCGATTGACCGAGGCATTCCAGCCCGACGTACCAATGGAAGAGCCGACATCGGCGACGGCGGGATCGGCGCGCACCACGGCTTCCGCCTTCTGCTGCAGGTCGTACATGGCCTGGAACGACACCTCGGTCGACGCCTGGGTGCCGCCATAGACCAAACCGGTGTCGTCGAGCGGGAAAAAACCCTTCGGGGTTCGGATATAGAGCATGGTGGTGATCGCCATGGTCGCGGCCATGATGAGAAGCATGAGCGCGCGGTGGTCGAGCACAACGGCGAGGCTTCGCGCATAGAAGCGCACCATCGCGCCCAAGACGCGCTCAACCACCCGGTCGAGCCAGGTGGCGTCCGGGCTCGGCGGCTTACGCACGAAATGCGCGCAAATCATCGGCGTCAGCGACAGCGACACCGCGGTCGAAACGGCGATCGCGAAGGCGAGCGTCACCGAAAACTCCCGGAAGACGCGGCCGACCAGCCCGGTCATGAACAACAGCGGAATGAAGGCGGCGATCAACGAGATGCTGATCGAGAGCACGGTGAATCCGATCTGCCGCGCGCCTTCGATGGCCGCGCGGAACGGCGACATGCCCTTCTCGAGATTGCGGAAACAGTTCTCGATCATGACGATGGCGTCGTCGACGACGAAACCGACCGAGACCGCGAGCGCCATCAGCGACAGGTTGTCGATAGAGAAACCGGCGACCCACATCATCGCGCAGGTACCGGCGAGCGCCAGCGGCACCGTGACGCCGGCGGCGATCGTCGTCGCGGCGCGCCGCAGGAAGACGAATACCACGAGCATGACCAGAAAGACGGTGGCGATCAGCGTGAGCTGCATGTCGAACACGCTCGCGCGAATCGTCCGGGTGCGGTCCGAGAGCACCGAGATGTCGATGCCGGTGGGGATCCAGCGCTTGATCTCCGGCAGCAGCGCATAGATGCGGTCGACAGTCTCGATCACGTTGGAATTGGCCTGCTTGTTGATCACCAGCAGCACCGAGGGCTGACCATTGAACCACGCGGCCGCGCGACGATCGCGCACCCCGAGCTCGATCGAGGCGACCGCCGACAGCCTCACCACCGCGCCGTTGGCGGTGCGAACGACGATGGGGTCGTACTCCGCCGCCGTTCGAAGTTGATCGTTGGCGGCAATAGTGATCGCGCGCTCGGTGCTGTTGAAGGCACCGACCGGTCCCGCCGCGTTGGTATTGGCGATGGCGGTGCGCACGTCCTCCAGCGCCAGGCCCATCGAAGCGAGCGCGACCGGATCGACACGAACGCGAATCGCCGGCTGCTCGGCGCCGTTGACGTTGACCTCGGCTACCCCTTCGATCTGCGAGAGTCGCTGCGCGATCACGCTATCGGCGGCATCGTAGAGCACGCTCGGCGGAAGGTTGCTGGACGTGAGCGCTAGGATCATGATCGGCGTGGCCGCCGGATTGGATTTGCGGAAAGTCGGCGATGATGGCAGGTCGCTCGGCAGATCCGTGAGTGCGGCGTTGATTGCGGCCTGCACGTCGCGCGCGGCGCCATCGATATTGCGAGCGAGGTCGAATTGGATCGTGATGCGCGTCGTGCCCAGCGAGCTGCGGGAAGTGAGTTCGGTGACGCCGGCAATTTCTCCCAACCGGCGCTCGAGCGGCGCCGCCACCGTCGCCGCCATCGTTTCGGGATCGGCGCCCGGTCGGCTGGCAGTGACGTTGATGGTCGGAAAATCCACCGTCGGCATGCTGGCGACCGGCAGGAAGCGGTATGCCACGGCGCCCACCAGAAAGAGCCCGATGGCAAGCAGCGTGGTGCCGACCGGCCGGCGGATGAAGGGTTCCGAGAAGCTCGCGCCGCTCATGCCGTCACTCCGCCGGGTGTTGCGAAGGTTCGGGCCGGTCCGGCAAGTCGAGCTCGGGCTGCAACGGCGCCGGGCGGCGCAACCGCGTCTTCACGCGTTCCATCGCGAGATAGATGACGGGAGTGGTATAGAGCGTGAGCAGCTGGCTGAGCAGCAGTCCGCCGATGATGGTGATGCCGAGCGGATTGCGCAGCTCCGAGCCGGTACCGCTTTCGAACGCGAGCGGGATGGCGCCGAACAAGGCCGCGAGCGTGGTCATCATGATCGGACGGAACCGCAGCAGCGAAGCCTGGACGATCGACTCCCGCGGCGAGAGGCCTTGCTTGCGCTCGGCCTCGAGCGCGAAGTCGATCATCATGATCGCGTTCTTCTTCACGATGCCCATCAGCAGCACGATGCCGATCAGGGCGACGACGGAGAGGTCCTGCTTGTAGAGCATCAGCGCGAGCAAGGCGCCGACGCCGGCCGAAGGCAGCGTCGACAGGATCGTGAGCGGGTGGATGAAACTCTCGTACAGCACGCCGAGCACGATGTAGATGGTGACCGCGGCCGCCAGGATCAGCCAGGGCTCGCCGGAGAGCGACTTGGCGAATTCGGCCGCGTCGCCGGAATAGCTGCCCATCACGGACGTCGGCATGCCGATTTCGTGCTCGGCCTGCGAGATCGCCTCGACCGCGTCGCTGAGCGCGGCGTTGGGGGCGAGATTGAAACTGATCGTGGCCGCCGGGAACTGCTCCTGATGCGCGATCACCAGGGGGGCGGTCGTGTGCTCGAAGCGCGCGACCGCGTTCAGCGGCACCATCGGGCTGCCCGAGACGGTCGGAATCACGGTCGGCGAATTCGACGTCAGTGACGTGGGCTGCGCCACCGCCTGAACGCCGGAGGCGGGAACATAGAGCTTCGTCAGCGAGGTGGGATCGTTCTGGTATTCCGGCTTTGCCTCGAGGATCACGCGGTACTGATTGGCCTGTCCATAGATGGTCGAAATCTGGCGTTGCCCGAAAGCGTCGCTCAGCGTGTCGATGATGGTCTGCATGGAGACGCCGAGGCGTCCCGCCGTGTCGCGATCGACGTCGACCTGCAATCGGAAGCCGTCATTCTGCGCCTCCGAGGCGACATCTTGCAGCACCGCGGACGACTGCAGCTTGTGCGTAAGCCGCGAAGCCCAATCGTCGACCTCTTTGGCGTCGGTGCCCGTGAGCGTGTATTGATATTGCCCGCGGCTCAGCCGCGTCGAGATTTGGATGTCCTGCACCGGCCGAAAGTAGACGACGCCGCCGGGAACCGCGGCGACCGCCCGCTGCAGCCGTTCGATGATCGCGGTCACCGGCGTCTGGCGCTCGTCGCGCGAGCGCAGCGTGATGGCGAGCCGGCCGGCATTGGGCGTGGCGTTGATCGGCGTCACGCCGATGACGGAGACGACCCCGGTCACGTCCGGGTCCTTGCGCATCGCGTCCTCGACCGCGCCCTGCAGCCGTTTCATCTCGGTGAACGAGATGTCCTGTCCGCCTTCCATGACCGCGAAAATGAGGCCGGTGTCCTGCAGCGGCAGAAATCCCTTGGGAATGACGATGTAGAGCCAGATCGTCGCGATGAGCGTTGCGGCGGTCACCAACAGCGTGAGGGTCTCGTGGCGCAGCACCCAGTCGAGGCTTCGCCGGTAAAGCTCCACCGACCCGTCGACCGCGCGATGAAATATCCGCGTGATGCCGAGCCTCGCGGGCCCTGCCGACTGATGCCGCAGCAGCCGGCTGCACATCATCGGCGTCAAGGTCAGCGAAACCACCGCCGAGGTCACCACGGCGATGGTCAGCGTGAGCGCGAATTCGCGGAACATGCGGCCGACCAGGCCGGTCATGAACAGCAGCGGGATGAACACCGCGATCAGCGAGAGCGTCAGCGAAATCACCGTGAAGCCGATTTCGCTCGCGCCGCGCAGCGCGGCCTCGAACGGGTCCTCGCCGTTCTCCATGTGGCGGACGATGTTCTCGATCATGACGATGGCGTCGTCGACGACGAAGCCGGTGCCGATCGTCAGCGCCATGAGCGACAGGTTGTCCAGCGAAAAGCCGCAGAACCACATGATGCCGAAGGTCGCAATAAGCGACAGCGGCAGCGCGACGCCGGCGATGATGGTGGCGCGGATGGTACGCAGGAAGATGAGCACGACGGTGATGACGAGCGCCACGCTCAGGATCAGCGTGAATTGCACGTCGCGGACCGACGCGCGGATGCTGGCGGTGGCATCGTGCACCACGGTGAGCGTGGCGCCGATCGGCATCGCGCGCTGCAGTTTCGGCAGCTCCTTGTTGATGCGCTGCACCGTCTCGATCACGTTGGCGCCCGGCTGACGCTGGATGTCGACGACGACGGCCGGCATGCCCTGGTAAACGCCGGCGACCTTGCTGTTCTCAAGTCCGTCGATCACGTCGGCTACGTCGCGGAGTAGAACCGGGGCGGTGTTGCGATAGGTCACGATGATGTTGCGATAGGCGTCGGCCGCGGTCAGCTGGTCGTTGGCCGCGATGGTATAGGACTGATGCGCCCCGTCGAGCGCGCCCTTGGCGCCGGCGACATTCGCCGCCATGATCACGTTGCGCAGGTCCTCAAGCGAGATGCCGTAATTGGCAAGCCGCGACAGATCCGCCTGGATGCGGATGGCAGGTCGGATATTGCCTTGCACCGTGACGCGCCCGACGCCGGAAATTTCGCTCAGCCGCTGCGCGAGCAGGGTATCGGCGACGTCGCTGAGCGCGCGCAGCGAGATGGTGTTGGAGGTGATCGCTAGCGTCACCATCGGCGCATCGGCGGGGTTCACCTTGGAATAGACCGGCGGGTAGGGCAGGTTTCTCGGCAGCGTTGCTGCCGAGGCATTGATCGCCGCTTGGATGTCTTGTGCAGCCGCGTCGATGTCGCGGCTGAGCTCGAACTGCAGCGTGATCTGGCTGATGCCGAACGAGCTCGAGGACGTCATCAGCTGGAGCGAGGGAATCTGCCCGAAATTGCGCTCGAGCGGCGCCGTCACCAGCGACGCCATCACGTCGGGGCTGGCGCCCGGAAGCTGGGTCGTGACCTGAATGGTGGGGAAATCGACCTGCGGCAACGACGAGACCGGCAGCCACATATAGCCGAGCAGCCCGCCGAGCATGACGGCGACCCCGAGCAGCGAGGTCGCGATCGGGCGGTGGATGAAGGGCGACGAGACGCTCATGGGTTGGCGACCGGGGGCAGACCCGCGCTCGGACTACGCTTTGCTTTCTCTCCTGCGCGCTCGCCTCCGCGTGTGCCACGGGTTCCATCTGGCCGCGGCCGCACCACCGGTGTCGTGACCTGCCCGGCATCCTCCGCGCTCGACACCGCTACCTGCGTTCCCTCGGTGAGGCGGGCAAATCCGGTCGTGACCACGCGCTCGCCTGCCTGCAGGCCCGTGGCGACCACGGCCTGCACGTCGTTCTGCTGCATCAGCGTCACGCGCCGCACAGTGACGGTGTCGCCCTCCTTGAGCACGTACACGAATGCCCCGCTGGGGCCGCGCTGGATGGCGGCGGTCGGCACCACGACGACCTGGCGCAGCGTATCGATAAGCACCCGCACGTTGACGAACTGCCCGGGCCAAAGCTGAAGGTCGTTATTGGGAAACTCGGCCTTGAGCTTCACCGTGCCCGTGGTTTGGTCGACCTGATTGTCGATCACCATCACCTTGCCCTTGTCGAGCGCGCTCTTGCCATCGGCGGTCAAGGCGTCGACCGGCAGCTGGCCTTCGGCCATCCCCTTGGTGAGATCCGGCAAGTTCTGCTGCGGCAGGCTGAAGAAGACCGAGATCGGTCGGAGCTGCGTGAGGATGACGATGCCGGTGGCCTCCGCCCCGCGCACGAGATTGCCGACATCGACCAGACGGATGCCGGTGCGGCCGGCGATCGGCGCGACGATGTCGGTGTAGGACAAGATGGCGCGCGCGTTATCGATCGCCGCCTGGTCGAGCTTGATCTGCGCCTCGAGCTGACTGACCAGCGCCCTCTGGGTATCGAGCTGCTGCTTGTTGACGGCGTTGGTCGCTGCCAGGCGGGTGTAGCGGTCCAGATCGAGCCGGGCATTGGCAAGCTGCGCTTCGTCCTGGGCCTTCTTGGCGACGGTCTGGTCGAACGCGGCCTGGTAGGTCACGGGGTCGATCTTGGCGAGCACGAATCCCGCGGGCACGTCCTGCCCTTCCGTGAAGGATATGTTGATGATTTTGCCGTCGACCTGCGAGCGCACAGTCACGGTGTTGAGCGCTTTCGCGGTACCGACGCCGTCGAGATAGACCGGGACATCGGCCGCACGCGCGGCAGTGGCGAGCACGGGAACGGGTTCGCTCGTGGGAGGGCCGCCGCGGCGGCCGCCCTTCGACACCGCCGCCACCGTTTGCTGCCAGTGCGGCATGTAGTAGACCGCGGCCACGGCCGCGAGCACGAGGCCGGCGATCAAGAAGACGGTGATTCGTCGTTTGAGCGTCATTGCAGCACGTTCACACCGGCCGCCACTCCCGGCGGAAGCCAACCGCCGCCGAGCGCCTGAAAGAGACTCAATACCGCCTGCAAGCGCGCAAGACGTGCAAGTGAATAATTGTCTTCCGCGGTGAACAGAGTCTGCTGGGTCTGCAGCACGGTGACGAGATCGACGGTACCCTCACGCAGCCTCGCTTCCGCGAGCCGGAAGGCTTCGCGTGAACTGGTGACGACGAGTTGCTGCAGACGCTCGCGCTCCAACGTGTCGGCGACTGCGATGAGGGCGATCTCCACGTCGCCGAAGCCGGCGAGGATGGTCTGGCAGTAGACCTTCAACAGCTCGAATTGCTTGCCTTGCGCCAACTCCAACTGCCCCTCCAGCCGAAAGCCGTCGAGCAGCGGCTGCGTGGCGTTGAGGGCGATGTTGTAGAAGGCGGACTGCGGCGTGAACAAGAGCTTGAGCACGTTGCTTTCGTAGCCGCCTTGGCCGGTCAACGAAATGCTCGGGAAGAAGGCGGCGCGCGCCGCTTCCACGCTGGCGTCGGCGGAGGCGAGGTTGGCCTCGGCGGAGCGAATGTCGGGGCGCTGGAACAGCAGTTCCGACGGCAATCCCGGCGTCACCCGCGGGATCGCCAACTGATAAATATTGCCGCCTTTGATCACGACCTCGACCGGCGGCTTGCCGATCAACACCGCGAGGATGGCTATGTTCTGGCGCAGCGTCTGATCGAAGATTGGGATGTTCGCGCGCACCTGGGCAACCAGGCTCTCCTGCTGGGCGACATCGAGCTGGGACGCCGTGCCGGCGTCGAACCGTTGCTTGATCAAAGTGAGAATCCGGTTCGCCGCCTCGAAGTTGTTCCGCGCAATCCGCAGCCGGTCCTGCGACGAGAGCACCTGGAAATAGGCGTTGCCGACGGACACGATGGTCGACAGAACGACGATTTCCTTGTTGAAGCGGCTGGCGACGGCGCTTTCCTCCGCCGCGCGCGAGTTCGCGCGGTTCTTGCCCCAGAAATCGATCTCGTAGCTCGCATTGAGCGCGGCATGGAAGAGGTTCCGCTCGGGCAAGCCGGGGTTCTTGAGGCGCTCTGCGAAGCCGACGAAATCCACTTCCGGCAGCAGCGGCGCACCGGTGATCTTGGCCTGCGCGTCGGCCTGCAGGATGCGCCCAATGGCGGCGGCGATGTCGAGATTGGCGATCTGCGCCTCCTCGATCAGATTGGTGAGTTCGCGCGAACGAAAGCTGCGCCACCAATCGAGCGTCGGCGGCGCAGACTGCCCTTGCCCGGCGCCGTATTTGGGCGGGATATCAGGCGCGAGGTCCGGTCGCGCGGACGTGAAAATGCACCCGGTCAGCATTTGCACGAGACATAATCCCATAAACACGACAAAGGCGGGGCGAAGGCTCGTGGCTGCGGTCACCAGAGCACGCGTGCGCCACCCGTCGAACATGGGACCGACTTTCAACGCTAGAACACCCGTCAAACGGGCATTAGCGTTAACGCAACGCACGCCTTCCCCCAGTCGCCCGATAACCAACTCACCATACTATCAACCCCGCCCGGCCCGACCACTTAATTAAAAGACATGTTCGGCCTAAGGCAGCGCTAGAACCGGCGCCGGCGGGCCCCGCCGATGGCTCTCAAGTCGCTGATTTGAAATGGTTATTTCCAGCCCGCGTGGGCTGGTGCCCGAGGTCGTCCGGGAGCCTCACGGCCGAGCGTGCGCTAGGCCGCAAACCCCGTCTTTGCGGCCTTGGCGGCGGCGAGGTACCAGTCGAGGATTTCGGCGCCGTTCCAGTGCAGCACACCCTCGAAACGGCGCGCATGATCATAGATCGCTTCGAGGTATTTGATGCGGTGCGGTTGGCCGCTGATATAGGGGTGGATCGCCAGCGCCATGATCTTGGCGCGGCGCTTTCCCTCGGCGTAGAGGCGATCGAACTGATCGATCGCGCGCTTGGCGAGATACTCGCTCTCGTGGTGCTGAACGATCATAATGCCGATGTCGTTGATCTCGACCGTATAAGGGAGCGTGACCAGCGGCCCTTTGGCGGTGCGGATGACGGTCGGCTCGTCGTCGTAGACCCAATCGCCGATATATTTCACGCCGGCGCCGACCAAGA
>Ga0306923_10001356_pt1 | contig 21577 bp, 9 predicted proteins | sample sta12Can44000108_FD_203841 | JGI IMG/M metagenome (GOLD analysis project Ga0306923, IMG submission 203841) | Lab enrichment of tropical soil microbial communities from Luquillo Experimental Forest, Puerto Rico - statanox.12C.anox.44.000.108 (v2)... | ecosystem: Environmental > Terrestrial > Soil... | reverse complement strand
CGATCGCTTCCGCGCACTTCACGATGGCCCCGGCGTCTTCGTCATTCCGAATCCGTGGGACATCGGCTCCTCCCGGATTCTCGCCGGTCTTGGGTTCCAGGCGTTGGCCACATCGAGCGCTGCCGCCGCCGCGGCTCTTGGCCGAAGGGATCGCACCTTGACGCGTGATGAGGCGTTGGCGCATGCGCGGCTGATCGTCGAGGCGACGGACGTGCCTGTCTCTGCGGATCTAGAAAACGGGTTTGGTGACGCGCCAGAGGTTGTTGCAGAAACGATTCGGCTTGCGGCCGAGGTGGGACTTGTCGGATGCACGATCGAGGACTCGACGGGTAACCAGGACCGTCCTCTTTATGATGATCGCTTGGCTGTCGAACGGATTGCTGCAGCGGCGCAGGCGGCGCGTGCGGTTCGGTTTCCCTTCATGCTGACTGCGCGAGCGCACAACTTCCTTTATGCCGCGCCGAGCCTGGACGACACGATCCGCCGTCTTCAGGCATTTGAAAGAGCGGGAGCCGATGTGCTGTTCGCCCCGGGCCTGCCCGACCTTGCCGCGGTGCACGCCGTCTGCGCGGCAGTGTCCAAGCCGGTCAACTTCATGGTCGGTATCAAAGGAAAGTCATTTTCCGTGGGTGAACTTGCCGCGGCCGGAGTCAGGCGCATCAGCCTTGCCACGTCCCTCTATCGCGCGGCCATGACTGGCTTGCTCGACGCCGCCAACGCAGTGCACGACAGGGGGCAGTTCGGTTTCCTCGATCGGTCGGTGGCAACGGCGGATCTCTACAGACTGATGGGGATCTGAGCGTCGCCCGTGGTGATCGCTCCGCAGCGGCGGCGCGACCAGCCCGGCCGTTTAACTTCTTGACAGGCGCTCGGCACCAGCGGATTATCCCCGCTGCGCTCGGTCTCCGCGCTGTCCCCGACGGCTCGTCGACCCTGCAACCTGGACCCTCAAAGGCTCTATCTCACCCTGGGAGGCGGCCATGTTCAGACCCGGTTGCATCCTCAATACGTTAATCAACGTGTGCCTCAAGGCTCGCTCGTGTCTCCTCGTCCTGTTACTCATCGGTCTGTCAGGCGCCGGCTCCGTCCGGGCGTTCAACTACGTGACCGACGCGAGCGGCACCTGGTGGGGCATTCAGGACGCCGCCTCTCCGGGCGTCGACACCGGCAGCATCCGCGCGACGCAGACCGGACCGGGAGACTGCCTGTTTACGTCGTGCGTGACACCGCCGTACAGCACCTCGATCAACGGCTTCGGCGGCATCAAGGTCCTCGTCCGCACCACGCCGGCGCCGCGAATGAACGGCGAGATCATGCGCGGCTATGGCTTGACGTTCGACGGCGTCAATCGCTTCACCACGACGCAGTCGATCGGCCTCGGCGGCGTCACCATCTCTCGTTCCGTCTTCATCAACAACGGCGCGAACTGGGGGCGGTGGCTCGACAGCTTCACCAACACCACGAAGGCGCCGATCACGATCGAGGTCGCCTTCGGCGGCCAGTCCGGGATCGGCAACGCCGGCGCCAACTCGAGCTCGATCGTCAACACCTCCAGCGGCGACGCCGTCGTCACTCCCGAGGACGCATGGGTCGAGGTCGCCACACCGCTCGCGGGCGCGACGCTGGTCGGCGGGCCCCAAGTGACCGTGATCGGCACGCCGACCTCACCGGCCGCGCCCTTCAGCGGCGCGATGACCTTCGCGGGCAATTGGCTCTTCGACACGTTCAAGAACCCGCTGTCGTACGTCGGCCACGAAGGGAATTTCCAGGCCTATGTAAATACGATCACGCTGCAGCCGCGCAAGACACGATCGGTCCTGCACTTTGTCGTGCTGGGGCAGATGGTCGACGCCACGTCGTCGCCCACTGTGCGCGGGGCGGTTGAAGCCACGGCGACCAGCCTCGCCGCCGCGCCGGAGATCGGCGACCTGACCGTTGCCGAAGTCTGCTCGATCGACAACTTCTCCCCCGCGGCGCTGACGGCCCACGGCTTCAATTTCGCCGACTGCACGCCGACCAACGGGAACGACAAGGCACTCGAAGTGGCGCAGCCGCCCGTGCCGCCGGAACGGAAAGCGAAGACGAACGTGAAGTACGACGTGGTCGGGAAGACAATCGCTCAACTGCGCGCCGACTTGGAGGCGGGGGTCACGACCTCGAAGGAGATTACCGAAGCGTACCTCGATCGGATCGACTTTTACGACAAGGGTCAGTTCGGTTTCCATGCGTACGAGGTCATTGCCCCGAACGCGATCGAGCAAGCCAAGGACGCTGACGCCGCCCGCAAGAAAGGCGCGACGGGTCCGCTCCTGGGGATCCCGATTGCGGTGAAGAATCTTTACGACACCTTCGACATGGTGACGACCAACGGGAGCATGACGTTCCAGGGATTCCACCCCGCACGCGACGCCTTCCAGGTCGCGAGGCTCCGCGAGGCGGGGGCCGTCCTCATCGGCAAGACCGCTCTCGAGGAGTACGCCACGTACGGCAACTACTCCAACGACGCGTTCGGGCAGGTGTGGAACGTGTTCAACCCCTCGAAGTCGCCGATCGCATCGAGCGGCGGCTCGGGCAGCGCCCTGGCGGCGAACCTGGCAGCCGGCGCAATGGGATCACAGACAGGCGACTCGCTGTACGGTCCGTCGAGCGCTGCGAGCCTCGTGACGCTGCGCGGCACTGACGGTCTCGAGAGCGGCAGCGGCGTCATGCCCCTGGTGTACCTCACAGACTTCGGCGGCGTCATGGCGCGCTCGGTCCCCGACCTGGCTGACATCCTCAATGTGGTCGTGGCGGTCGATCCCGCCGATCCGGAAACGTCGGCGCCCGGCCGGCGTACGCCGGCGGACTGGCGGTCGGTTCTGGACGCGAACGCGCTCCGAGGCAAGCGGATCGGCTTCATCCCGTCGAGGTGGGTGGATCCCTTGGGCACGACGAATACGACCGACGCCGAGAAGGCAGCGCTGCAATTCTTCGTGGACGCCGGCGCGACCATCGTCGAGATGGGCGCAACCGTGGGCGGCACCGACACGCCGCCGGCACCCGATCCGCCCCCGGGCGACATCCGGGCTGAGGGCTGGGGACACTACATCAGCGGCCATCCCGAACTCGTGACCGAGGGCTTGTCGATCTTTACGGTAGTCGACGTCGACTGCTCGCAGAGGAAAGTCATTTACGTGCGGGCTGCCCCGAGCACCTGCTCGGCGACACCTCCGCCACGGTTGACGGGGACCGAAGTCCAGGCCTTTCGCGACTATCGGAGAGGGCGCCAGGCTACCGCAAAGAAATGGATGGACACTGCGGGCGCCGACCAGAAAGGCGTCGACGCCGTCGTCTACCCCGGTCTGCTGAGCGACATCAGCCTCAACGACGGCGGTGGCAGCCGATCGAGCTTCGGTCGCCGCGACACGCCGAGTGCGGCCAACGGGATTCCGACCGTGGTCTTCCCGGTGGGCTACAACAACCACGGACAGCCGATCAACATCCAGCTGCTCGGGCGCGCGTGGGACGATGACAAGCTCGTGGGAATGGCGTTCGCGTTCGAGGAACTCGCGAACGCCGCCGGCCGAGGTCACGTTGAAGCGACCACGGCTCCGGCGTTACCGCGCGATAACCGCAAGGACTAAGGGTCGTCAGCGAACACGCTCGAGGGTGAGGCGGCGGGAAGCGCCGCTTTCATCTGCTCGCCGATCGGCTTGTCAGGCGATTGAAACAAAGGCGTGTCGCTCGACATGATTTGCAGGTAGCACGAGCCGCCCTCGGCCACCCACGTCCGCGCGTCATCGAACGTGGTGGAGATTGCCATCGCCAGTTGCTACGATGCGCGTCGGAACGGGCAGAGCCGGCGCCGGCCCGTCGTAGAGGACACAATGCGAACGTTCACCACGTGCTTCATCGCAGCAACGAGCCTGGCTTCGACCTGGCTTGCCGCGGGGTCGGCGCGCCAAGCCGTGCGTTCCCAGCCTCCGCAGGCGGCGCGGGCCCTCGCGCTCGTGGGCGGGATGCTGCTGACCGGCTACGAGGTTCCACCCATTCATCACGCGGCCATCCTCGTCGAGGGCAGCAGGATCGCCGCCGCTGGCCCGGCGTCGGAAGTGAAGATCCCGGCCGACGCGAACGTGGTCGATACGAGCGGGCGCGTGATGATGCCAGGTCTGATCGAGACGCACGGTCATCTCGTCGTCCTCGGGCACGGCAGCTACGAGACGTGGTTTCCGTGGATCGCCGGTCACGGCGGCAACGCGATGCTGACGCGAGTCATGGAAATCTCAGCCAGACAGCTGCTGATGGCAGGCGTCACCACGACGATCGATCTCGGCGCGCCGCTCGGGCCGATCTCGAGCATCCGCGATCGCATCGACAAAGGCGAGATCGTCGGGTCGCGGCTGTTCGTGAGCGGTCCATGGATTGCGCGGCTGACCGGCGCGGCGGCAACCGGCGCCATGCAGGTCGGCTTCGGCGGGTTGAACATTTCATCGTCGTCGGAAGCCGCCGAGGCGGTCGAGAGGCTCGCGGCCGGCGGGGTCGATCACATCAAAGCTCACGCGGGTTTGACGTTCGATGACTACAAAGCGATCGTTGGAGCCGCTCACACGCATCAACTGCGAGTGTATGCGCACGTGTACGCAGAGACCGACGTTCGTCACGCGCTCGAAGCCGGCGTCGATGTACTGCAGCACGTGGGATCGGCGGGTACTGCGCCGCCGTACAGCAAAGAGCTCATCTCGGACATCGTCAATGCAGGGCGCCCGGTCGTCGTGACGGCGGCCCACCGCGCCTGGGTGTATCCAGACACGGCGGAGTTCCCGGAGCGGTTGCAGGATCCCGATCTCCGGAAAGCGTTCGGGCCCGAGATTTACGCCGAGGTCCAGGACTCGCTCAAGAACTGGTGGACGTTGAGCTACTTCCAGCGGACCGATCGCGAGATGCTGTACCGCGAGCGGGGCGTCAAACAGTTCATCGAAGCGGGCGCGGTCATGGGGATGGGCACCGATTCGGGAACGCCCATGAACTTCCACAGTGAAGCGCTCTGGCGGGAGATCAAGGTGCATGTGGACATGGGGATGACGCCTCTGCGCGCGATCGCGGCCGCCACGCGCGTGAACGCCCAGATCATCGGCAAAGGGCGCGATCTCGGATCCATCGAACCCGGCAAGCTCGCCGATATCATCGTCGTCAACGGCAATCCGCTCTTCGACATCACGGCGTTGTCCCGCGTCGAGGTTGTCGTCAAAGCGGGCGTCGTGTTCAAGGGCGGGCCGGCTGATGCAAGACCGCGCGATCGGACACAAGGCCTTTCCCTTCCTCAATCGTGACGAACTGCCGCGCGGCCAGGTTGGGGACTCTGTCCTTCACGCCGCTTGGCCAGTCCACCTCGATTGACGACACGATCGGATCTGCCCCCAGCCCGAAGGTCACGGCAAGCTGGCTCTGCGAGGCATAGCTCGACCCGCTTCGCACCATGCTCCACTGCTTCCCGGACGCGCTCTCAACACGTACGACCGCGCCGATGCCGTCGCGATTGGATGTCACACCGCGGGTGAGGACCGAGATCCAGCCGTTGCGGTTCCCGCCGTCGTTTCGAAACAGATACGCTGCGCCGTGGTTCGTGGTCACGACCAGATCCAGGTCGCCGTCGCGATCGTAGTCGCCGTAGGCCGCGCCGCGCGCGACGATGGGCCTCGTGAGGTCGGGGCCGACCGACCGACCCGCATTTTCGAAACGGCCGCCTCCGCCATTTCTGAAGAGTAGCGGCGGCTCCCGGTACTCGACGCGGGGCTGGACGCGGTTGATCTCCGGCTCGATGTGCCCGTTGGCGGCGAAGATATCGGGCAGACCGTCGAGGTCGTAGTCGAAGAAGAAGACGCCGAACGTCAGCGACAGCAAGCTCGCCCGGCCGATCGTCGATCGTGGCGCTTCGTCGACGAACAGTCCGTTTCCCTCGTTGTGATACAGGCCGAGCATCTGGTTCGAGAAGTTGCCGACGAGCAGGTGGGGCCGGCCTGATCGGTCGTAGTCGGCCGAGTCCGCGCCCATGGCGCCCCGCGCGACGCCCTCTTCGCTGTAGGCGACGCCGGCCTTCGTTCCCTCTTCTGTGAACGTGCCGTTCCGATTATTGCGATACAGCTTGTTCGGCTGCGTATCGTTGGCGACGAAGAGATCCGGCCACCCGTCGCCGTTGTAGTCGAGGACCGTCACGCCGAGCGACTTGCTCGTCCGATCGCCGATCCCGGCGCGGCGGCTGGCGTCCTCGAACCGGCCGCCTCCCAGATTGCGGAACAGTCTGGAAGAAACCCCTGGATATGATTCCGGCGTGCAGTACGACTTGGTCACGCCGTCAAGCGAGCACCACAGGTCGCCCTTGGCCGTCCACTGCACGTAGTTGGCAACGAAGAGATCGAGCTTGCCATCCCTGTCGTAATCGAGCCACGCGGCGCTGGTGCCGAAACTCGCGTTGTGGATTCCGGATGCCGTCGTCACGTCCCGAAAGCGCCCGCCGCCCTCGTTGTGAAACAGCCGGTCTCCGTCGAGCGCTGTCACGTAGACATCGTCCCTGCCGTCGTTGTCGTAGTCGCCGACGGCCACGCCAATCCCGTACATCTCCACGTCGAGCCCGCTGCCGCGCGTGATGTCTTCGAAGCCGCCGTGGCGGTTGTTCCGGTAGAGCGCGGCGGTGGAGCGCCGGCCGCGCGGTTCCCAGTCCCTCCCGTTGACGAACAGGATGTCGAGCCACCCGTCCCCGTCGACGTCGATGAACGCGACGCCTGACCCGAGCGTTTCGGGGAGGTACCGTTTGCCGGACCGCCCACTGTTGTGGGTGAAGTGGATGCCGGCCGGCGCGGTCACGTCGGTGAACGTGACGCGGTCGCCAGCTGCGACGCGCGCGCGCGCTGCCATAGGCTCCAGACCCGCCGTCGGGTCCGCCAAGGCGTGCGCCCTCAGCGCGCCCAGACCCGCGGCCGCCACCGCCACCAGAGCGGCCGGCCCGATGCGCAATCCAGTCACGGCGCGCTTCCGAGTCTCACCGTCTCGTGCTCGTGGATCGCCTGGCGCTCGTTGTTCTCCTCGGGATTGACGAGACGGCGACCGCCGGTGATCGCCTGCGACGCCTCGTCGGCCTTGAATCGACGAAAGAGCGCCTCCTCGCGCGCGGCCTGCTCGTTCCGGCCGATCGCTCGATAGCAGAGCATCGCGGTGTAATGCATCTGCAGATCCTCGGGATCTACGTCGCGCACCCGATCGAGCGTCTGGAGCGCCTCGTTGAACCGGCGCGCGAGGAAGAGAATTCTCGCCATCTCGTCGAGAACGACCCGATCGCGCGGGTAGGCCGAGGCCGTCCGGGCGAGCGACCGCAGAGCGCCGCTGTAATCGCCGTCAGCTTTCTCAATGAGCGCTTTGAAGTAGTAAACACGCCCGAGCGACGCGTCGAGTCTGAGAGCTTGCGCGATGAAGGGCTTGGCGGCGTCGGTCTCCCCCTCCTGAATCAACGCCCGCGCAACGTTCAGCCATCCGTCGGCATATCCGGGGTCTGCCCGGGTGACTTGCGTAAACGCGTACTCGGCGCCCTTGAGATCGCCCTGCAGCAGGAGACCGATCCCCCAGTCGTTCCATCGCTCCCGATCCGGTCGACCCGCGACGGGCGTCCACGCGGGCGCCGTCTTGGCATCGGCGAGCGGCAGAGCCGCGCTCGCCTGCGCGAGCGTGACGATCGGCAGATCGGGAATGCGACCCTTGATCGCGCTCGAGACGTTCGCGGGGATGTTCACGGCATCGAACGACCATTGCCGATTGTCGAACCCGCTGCCGGCAAGCGACGGCGGCTGCCCGCTTACCGGCTGGCCCGCAAACGCAAACTGGGTGTAGTAATGCGAGAACTTGCGATAATTCAACTTGGCCGACAGCGCAATCGGACCTTGGGCGTCACGAGGAATCTGCATTCGGAAATGCGCCACGTCCGCCGCTCCCGGCGGGATGAGCCGCACGTAAAGCAGGCTTCTCGTCTGCCACGCGTTCCGCTTGTTGATCGCGTTCCCGTCGCGATCGAGCTGAAAGGAGCGATAGAAATGAGCGCCTGGCTCGACAGGGCCCTTCCCATCGTCATCCACGCGGCCGCTCCAGAAGATCAGGCGGCCTCGGCTATCGCGTCCCTGGAGCTCCAGCCAGGCGTCGAACGCGTCGACAGTGCCGCCTGGAAAGAAGTGCCCGATTTTTCGTGTTCGCACGACCACATCGACCCGGACGGTCGATCCGGGAGCGACGTGCGGTGCCGCCTTGTCCACCGGCGCGGCCACCTGACCGACGTCGCGGAAGATCGCGGGCTGCTGCGAATCGGCCTCCTCGCCAATCGCAAAGCTCGACATCACCTGCGGCGCGCCCCCCACCCGCCTCACCATCGGCGCGCCCGCCGTTCTTTCTTCGACGGGAGAGACGGCAAAGATGTCGACGCTGATGAAATCCGATTTCAGAAACCGTTCAGTCTCGGCCAGCTGCGCCTGATCGTGGTTCACGTAAGGGACTGCGGTGTTCGCAGCGGCGAATCGGTGCGAGTGGACCGTGCCGTCCGCGTGGCGACCCGGGTCGCCCGAGCGCACGGGCGGCATGTGGCAATCGACGCACGTCTGCGATCGAACCGGGTAGTAGAACGATCGCGCGCCCTGGCCCGACACGCCGCTCGCCTGCCACGCGTCGTAGTCATCAAAGCCGCGAAGCCAGCGGTAGTCGTTCACGGGCTTGTCGAGGTGCACCTTGTGACAGGTTGCGCAGAACTCGCCGGAATCCTGGCGCATGAACGGTTTCATGAACGTGCGTCGGTGCGGTTCGGGATCAACGTAGGTGAGAAATCGATCGAGCGCCCGGATGTACCGGTTCCTGCTGGCCGCAAGCCGGTGGAGCGGCGGGTACTCGACGGTGAAGTCGCCGTTCCCCATGCTGCTGCCCACGCGCACGATCGAATGGCACGACGTACAGGCCAGTCCGGCGCGGGCTTCGACGGTGTCGAGTTGCTCTGCGATCGGCCGATCGAAGCGCCCGTTGAAGAACATCGCGTGATCGTGACACCCGGCGCACCATTTGCTCGGTTGCGTGCCGATGAGCGACTGCATGTGCTCGACCGACTTGCGGTAGAACTGGTTGTTGAACGAGGCAAAGTGGTGCATCGAGCCTTTCCACTGCTCGTAGATGTCCTTGTGGCACTCGCCGCACGCCTCGGACTCGGTGAAGAAGTCGGCCGGGATCGTGCCCCCCACCGTCGTCGTTGCCGACGAGGGGAAGAACGGCGAAGACGGCCCTCCGCCCTCACCTTCCATCGACAACGGCGTCGATTTCGGGTTGACGACGCGGTCATCCGCCCTGGGATGGGCGGTGACATACAGGCCAACAGCCGAGGGGAAAACGACGAGCAGCACCGCCGCCGACTGAAACGCCCGGCCGAACACGCGCTCGCCGAGGCGGCCCCGAGCCGCGAGCCCGCTGGCATACGGCATCATCGCGGCAACCGCGGCGCAGGCGGCCACAATGTGCGCTCGAAGCGCAATGCGGTGCTCGTTCAGGTTGCCGGCGACAATCAAATAGGCTGCGAAGACCGTCGCGAGAGCGAGCCCAATCGCGGCCAGCCCGATGGCGGGCCGCCGCATCGCCCCGTCCCGCACAAGCAGCGCCGCCCCCAGCAGGACGACCAGCGCCCCGACCGTGACGTGCGCGAGCACGCTCGCCATGTAGACGAGGGTGGGCGAGGCGAAAGCCCAGACGTAGGCCGTGTCGATCAAGAGCGCGACGAGGCCGGCCCCGGTGATCGTGCGCAGAGACAAGGCTCTCACGTGCTGTTTCACGGCCCCGCTCGGTCAGCGGGCGGATAGAATCGTAGCGTCCGAACATGCGCCGCGCAACCCGATGGCTGGTCCTCTTGGCGCTGCTGTGCGCACTGGCGGCCAGGTGCGGCCGGGCGACGCCGCCGCCACAGCAGGTCCGCACACCGAATCCTGACGAAGGCCTGGATGCGCTTGAGGCCCGAAAGCGGGCACAGCTCGACGCCAGCGGGCACATCGGGGCAGCTCATGACTTCCGGTTCGTCGACATGCTGAAAGAAAGCGGCATCACCTTCGTGCATCACATCGTCGAGGACGCTGGAAGGCGCTACAAGGCGGTCCACTACGATCACGGCACGGGCCTCGCGGTCGCTGATGTCGATGGCGACGGTTTATACGACATCTATTTCGTCAACCAGGTCGGCGGCAACGAGCTCTGGAAGAATGTTGGTGGCGGCAGGTTCCGGAACATCACCGCCGAAGCGGGCGTCGGGGTGCCGGGCCGCATCAGCGTCGCTGCTTCCTTCGCGGACATCGACAACGATGGCGACGAAGACCTGTTCGTGACGACCGTCCGCGGCGGCAACGTGCTGTTCGAAAACGATGGGCGTGGGCATTTCAAGGACATTACGAAGCAGGCGGGCCTCGACCTCGTCGCGCATTCCTCGGGCGCGGTGTTCTTCGATTACGACAACGATGGTCTGGTCGATCTGCTCGTGTGCAACGTTGGCCGCTACACCACGGATCAGAAAGGGCCTGACGGCGCATACATCGGGCTGGAGGACGCATTCTTCGGCCACCTCCATCCGGATCGTTTCGAATATCCGATCCTGTACAAGAACCTGGGGCACAACCGCTTCAAGGACGTCACGGCCGAGGTTGGCCTGAGGCCGGCAGGATGGGGTGGAGACGCAACCGTTGCCGATCTGAACGGTGACGGGTGGCCGGACATCTTCGTGCTGAACATGCAGGGCCGGCAGCACTATCTGGAGAACGTCGGCGGCCGGAAGTTCGTTGATAAGACGCAGCAGTACTTTCCGAGAGCCCCCTGGGGGGCCATGGGCGCGAAGTTCTTCGATTTCGACAACGACGGGCGTCCGGATCTTTTCGTCACCGACATGCACTCGGACATGTTCGAGGCACTGCCGCCGAGCCGCGAAAAAGAGAAGGCGCGCGTGCATCCACCGGCCCAGGGTCTCGGCGGCGACCCTGACGATTTCGTGTTCGGGAATGCGTTCTTCCACAACGTGGGTGGAGGCCGGTTCGAGGAGATTTCCGATCGGATCGGTGTCGAAAACTACTGGCCGTGGGGGCCGAGCGTCGGCGACCTGAACGCGGACGGCTGGGACGACATCTTCATCGCGTCAAGTATGAATTACCCGCATCGGTACGGGATCAACTCGGTGATGCTCAACGATCGGGGACAGAAGTTCGTGGATGCGGAGTTCATTCTTGGCGTCGAGCCCCGGCGGGACGGCAGAACCCACACGCCATGGTTCGAGCTGGACTGCCTGCAGGAGGGGCTGGGCACCGATCTCTGTCGCGGCCAGACAGGTAGGATCACGGTGATGGCACCGTTGGGAAGCCGCTCCTCCGTCATCTTCGACCTGGACGGTGACGGCGACCTCGACATCGTCACAAACGACTTCAATTCGGCGCCGCAAATGCTGGTCAGCGATCTCGCCCAGCACCGGTCCATACACTGGCTCAAGATCGTGCTCGCCGGCACCGCGTCGAACCGCGACGGCCTCGGCGCCACCGTGCGCGTGCGCGCAGGCGGGCGGGTCTATACGAAGTTCAACGACGGCAAGTCCGGCTACCTGTCGCAGAGCGTGCTGCCGTTGTACTTCGGGCTCGGCGACGCCAACGAGGTCGAGCGCGTGGAAGTGGACTGGCCCTCCGGGCGCCGGCAGGTGGAGACCCCGCCGGGCGTGAACCGCGTGTTGCGGATCGTCGAGCCGCGCTGAGGGGCGCGACACCTCTTCGGTATCGGGCGTTTGACGGACGGCCAACCGGGCCGCACTGTCAAAGCTGCCGGCTATTCCCGCCCGAGATTCGGTGGTAGCGTTGCGCACGAAAGCGGCCACCAGACCTACCACACTATGCCAGCGAAGGGTGTCAGGAAGGCGGAGCTGGCGCGTCGGCGCAATTGTCATCTGACGCCGATCAATCGGATCCTCGCGCCCTCAGTTTCCACCGTCTCCGTTCACCTGTGTCAACCGTGCGTCAGGAGCTCAGTCATGAGAACGTCAGCACGCCTGCTCATCACGACGGCGATTCTCGTAACCGCGGTGCTCATGACGGCGGCACCGACCGCTGCGCAAGCCACCGCGTACGCCCTAACGTACCTGGATCCGATTGATCTCGGCACGTTGGGGGGCAACGAAACGCGCGCGTACGCCGCCAATGGCGCACGCATCGTCGGTGCGTCCCAAACCGGCGATGGCACGATCCACGCCTTCAAGTATGAAAACGGGGCGTTAACCGACCTTGGAACGCTGGGCGGCTCGACGAGTTGGGCGTTTGCGGTCAATTCGGCCGGCGCCGTTACCGGCAGCGCGAGCCTGCCGGACGACGTCGCGGTCCACGCCTTTCTCTGGACCGAGGAAATCGGGATGCTGGATCTGGGCACGCTCGGCGGGACCTACAGCCGTGCGTCGGGCATCAACGAAGCGGGCCAAGTGTCGGGCTGGTCCCAAGTCGCCGGGGACATCTCCTACCACGCGTTCCTGTGGGACCCGATCACCGGCATGAATGACTTGGGCACGTTCGGCGGCGACACCAGCTTTGCGTACGACGTCGGCGCGATCGTGTGCGGCGAAGCCGCGACCGTTGACGGAGCTCGGCATGCGTTCGTCACCAGCAACGGTGGGCTCATCGACCTGGGCACACTGGGCGGCACCTACAGCGCCGCGATCAATTGCAGCGACCCGTCGGGGCGATTCGCTCTCGGAGAATCGAGCGTGAGCGACGACAGTGCCACTCACGCGGTTTCATGGAGCGACCGTGTCATCACCGACCTGGGGACATTGGGCGGAACCGAGAGCCGCGCTCTGCGAGAGCGCTTTTTCTTCCCCCTCCAGATCTTCGGCGAATCGCGGACCGTCGATGGCGATCTGCATCCTGTCCGGTGGTGGTTCGGATGGCTCTCGGACCTCGCGCATGTTCTGGGGGCCGAGTCCCAGATTGAATCGGTCGTGCCCCTCACAGGGGACGCGACCAGTGCCGTGGTCTCCGGAGCGGTTTCTGCCGACGCGGACGTCCATGCGTACATCGTGTCCATGCCCACGTTCAGCACCCCGGGTACGCCACGTACGATTAACGATGGCGTGATTGAGGTTCTGAGCCCGATCGTCGGGCGGGCGCATTTCGCGTTTACAACCGACGACGCGACAGCGGATGTGAACGTGCGGGAGGGTCTCTTCTCGTGTAGCCCCTGCCTAGCTGGCAATATCGTGAGCTTGAGCTATGACGTATTCGTGACGGAAGATGCGTCCGGGTCGGCGACTGTTCGAGGCAACGAATACCGAGGCCAATACGGCCCCGTCGCGATACCGCAGGTCCTGTTTACGATCGTGGCCGACTCCTTCACCATCCCGACTACGGGCGAGCAATCGATCACCTTCTCGACCCCGTTCACGTATTCGGGGTACGTCCGCGGGGCGTCGCCGTTCGGAGGTTACTACGATGACCTGTTCGCCGTGGCGCTTCGTGGCGCCGGCACGGCGACGATTCAGCTCTTCAGCTGCGACGCGTGTATCCTCCCCGACGGTCGCCGATACTACGCTGAAACCCAACTGACGTACGCCTTCGCGCCGCAATGATTCGCCGATCGAGCCAAGGATCTAATCGGCCGGCCGCCCCGCGCCGCGACGAATGACGACGATTTGATCGGCGCCGCGGTCGCCGAACACCTCGCGCCGGCCATCGGGCCACAGGACGGAGACGTTCCGAGCGACGGTGTCCCGGCCGAGGCCGACGTGCACCCGCGGATCGTTGCTGGCCAGGTAACTGTAGGCGGCCCTTACATCCCGTCGTATCGTTCGTGATCCGACGGTGATCGTGACCTGCGCGCCGAGCGCATCGCGGTTGTGCTCTTCGAGCACCCGGAACATGATCCAGTGCCCCCGCGGCTTCACGACATTGTGGAGCAGATACGCCCGGCTGTCGCGGTTCACCACCACGATGTCGATGCCGCCGTCGTTGTCGATGTCACCGAAGGCGGCGGCGCGGCTTGTGGCGACGAGCGGCGCGCGCGTTCCGCCGCGCGGCACGACCGGCTCGAACCGCGGCCCAGGGAAGCCTCGAAGCAGCATGCTGGGCTCCGCATATGGATCGGAGGAGAAGAGCTCCGACTGCAGGCCGACGCGGCCGTTGGCCTCGTACAGGTCGAGAGCCCCATCGTTGTCGAAGTCGAGCAGGGCCGTGCCGAACCGCGTGAAGGGACGCGTTGGCGTCCGCAGCCCAACCGAGACCGTGTCGTCGACGAAGAACCGCCCCTGGTTCCTGAAGAACGAGTCCGATTCGCTGTCGAGATTCACGACCAGCAGATCGAGATCGCCATCGTCGTCCGCGTCGACAGCGTAGACACCCATGCCCGACTTGGCGATGCCATCCTGGTCGAGCGCGGTTCCCATCGCGAGCGCCGCCTCGCGGAAGCGGCCATCGCCCTGATTCAGCCACAGATGATTGGGAGTCCGGTCGTTTGCAACGAAGAGGTCGACGCGGCCGTCGCCGTTGAAGTCGCCGGCCACGACGCCGAGTCCGTTCCCGACCGCGGTGAGCAGCCCGGATCGCTCCGACACATCCGTGAACGTGCCGTTCCCGTTGTTGTGATACAGGGTCGAAGCTGACGGGAGATCGTAGCTCGCCGGGCTGCAATAGTCGGACACCCCCGTCAGGCTGAAACACTCGACCTCTGCGGACGGCTTCCAGTTCAGGTAGTGCGTCACGAACAGATCCAGAAGCCCGTCGCCGTCGTAGTCGAGGAAGGCCGCGCTGGTGCTCCAACCCGAGCTCGCCACGCCCGCTTTCGCGGTCACATCGACGAAACCGCCGTGCCCATCATTCTTCAGCAGGACGTTGTGACCGAAGTTGGTGACGTACAGATCCGTGTACCCGTCGTTGTCGAAGTCGCCGGCCGCGACACCCATGCCGTAGCCGCGAACGCCCGCGCCGCTCCGGTCGGTCACATCTTCGAAAGTCCCATCGCCGCGGTTGCGATACAGGCGGTTCCCCGTTCCGGCCGACTCATGGAGAAGACTGCCCGCCTGAACCAGGTAGATGTCCAACAACCCGTCGTTGTCGATGTCGAACAGCGCCGCGCCGCCGCCCATGATCTCCGGCAGGTAGTGCTTCGTTTCGTGACCGGAGCGGTAGACGAACTCGATGCCGGCGCGGGCAGCGATGTCCTCGAACCACGGTGGGCCGGATCCCGCGCCCGCGGATGCCTCCGGAGTCTGACGGCACGCGGCGCCCGCGCCCCAGACCAGCAGCGCGCACATCAATAGCACAGCGCCCCGGTGCGGCGTCATTTGGCGCGAAGCGTTTCGAGGCGCCTCACCGTGTCTCTGACGGCCGGCCGATCCGGCTGGAGCCGTTGGGCGCTTTGCAATGCGGCGGTGGCGGCGTCGAGATCGCGCAAGGTCAGCTCGGCGTTGGCGATCCCAATCCAGGCGTCGACGCTCGTGGGGTCCACGCGCGATGCGCGCTGAAACGTCACGAGCGCATCGGCCGTGCGACCCAGGTTCGTCTGCGCCATCCCCATCCAGACGAGGGCGCGCGCGTTGCGAGGGTCAGACCGGACGGCCTTGTCGAACGCCGCGATCGCACCGCGCGCGTCGCCGCCCCGCCACGAGATCAGCCCCAGCGTCTCGTAAGCCGGGCCAAAGGACGGCTCGATCGAAAGCGCGCGCTCGACGGCCGCGCGCGCCTTCGCGAGACGGTCCTGGTGCATGTAGCCGGTCGCCAGATCGACGTATGCCTCGAAACGGTCCGGCTCTCTTGCGATGACCTGCTCGAGAAGCGGAACGCCCTCGTCTTCGCGCCCCGCAGCGACGTACACCTGTCCGAGGTGCGCCATCAGCACGAGATCGTCGGGCTTCATCCGGCGGAGCTGCTCAAGGATGCGAATCGCGGGATCGAATTGGCCGGTGACGATGTACGCGGTGGCATCTTTCAGGAGCGCGGCGTACCCGCGGCGGAAAGCCAGCATCTCATCGGTCCACGGATCGCTCCATTGCGCCTCGCCCCTTGCGCCAACGCCCAGCGCCGACGCGGCGGCGTCAGAACGCTCGAGCCGGCGGTACGCAGTGCCCAAGAGAGACGCGAGCAAGACCGATCCAACCGGCCCGATCGGCGGGCTGGATCTCGGTCGCGGTGTTGAAGGCGTGTTCGGCGCTTTCGATCTGATTCTCATCCAGAAGCCAGAGGCCGAGGCGCCAGTAGGCAGCCGCGTAAGTGGAGTTGATTTCGATCGCGCGGCGCATATCGCGCACGGCATCGTCGACGTGGGCGAGTCGTGCCTCCACCGAGGCGAGGTGGAACCACCACTTGGCCTCCGTGCTCTGCAGCGTGGTCGCCGTGGCGTAGGCGTTGCGCGCGGCCCCCGGCAACCCGTTGGCTTCGCACACCATCCCGAGCCGTCCCCACCGGGCGCCGTCCTGGGGGCGTTCTTCGACGCTTTTCAGCACCTGACGGACGATGTCTTCGATCTCGGGAGCGAGCGGCCCGAGGCTTCCGAGCGCCGGCGGGGCAGGGACGCGACGGCGTGTTGCTTGAATGACTGCGAAGGCTGTGCCCACGCCGACAAGCATGACCACGATGAAGCCGATGAGACGGGAACGGTTGGCGTTGTGCTGGGCGCGACGCTTGCGGGGCACGAAGAAGGATGACGTCAGCGCGGGGCGAAGGGATTGCCCCCTCACCCCGCGCTCTGAATTGGGTCTGCTACCAGTCGAACTTCGCACCGAACCGGAGCAACCGCGGCGGGACGATCGTCGTCGGCTGCTGGAACGTGAAGCCGGAGCTCCAGATGATGTTCTGGGCCGGATTGGTATTCGTCAGGTTGTAAATGTCGACGAACCCTGTCAGCGTCTGTGCCCTTCCTATTCTGAACGGCTTCTCGACGCGCGCGTCCACGAGGTAGATGTTGTCCTGTTGGCGTGAGCCGAACGGCTCGGCCAGTATCCGCTGCGTGCTGCTGTAGTTCAGCGTGGCCAGGAACGTGCGCGCGTATGGCTGGCCTGATTGCATGCGGATGGCCGGCGTAAGCCGCAGCCCCCACGGCGCGTCGTACGTTCCATTGATCTTTGCTGCCCAGAGGTTGAAATCGTAGCGGCCGTTGTCGGTGTTGATCATGTCGTTCGGATTCGAAAGGTCCGGCTGCGCTCGGAGCGTGTTCCCGAAGTAGCCGGTCGCGTTGTCGCGGTTCCACCTGTACGCGTAGGACGCGTTCAGCGACCAGCCGTGGCTCAAGCGCCGGTTCGCGGCAAACTCGATGTTGTAGAAATCGTCCTTGCCGGGCGTGTTGTGCAGGTAGTTGACGACTGGTAGCGAGAGGTACGCGGGATTCAGATTCCACGCCTGAATCGGGGGGCCTGCGGCGCCGAGCGTGCCGTCCGGGCCCGGATCGTGAATCGTCACCGGCACGTTGAAGGCGCTGATCGGCCGATTCTGGTTGTCACTCTGATACAGCTGATCGATCCGCCGCCAGACGAAGCCGGCATGAACGCCGACGTTCGGGAACAGCTCGCGCTCGAACCAGGTCGCCACCTCGCGCGTTCGTTGATCCTGAAGGTTTGGGTCGTATTGCGTGCTCCCCACGCCGCCGCGCTGCGTGTTCAGCTGACCCTGTTCGCCCTGCTCCCAGATTCCGTCGCCGTTCGTGTCATTCCATACGTACCGCTTGTACCAGTCGGGAGCATTCGGATTGACCACCGAATCGATGGCTGTCGTCCCCGGGTTCCACCAGTAGGACGCGTAATTCGCCTTGAGCACGGTCTTGCCGTCGCCGCGAAGATCGTAGGTCAGGCCCACCCGGGGGGCCGCCAGATTCCACGTGAGCACATTATCGACGGCCCCGAAGGTCGCCTGTGTCGGATTGAACGGCCCGACCGGTGGTCCGGTCTGGGCGGGCAAGTACGAGCGGTAGCGATCGAAAACGACCCCCAGGTTGACTGTCAGACGCGCGCCTAATCGCCAGAGATCGGAGGCGTAGAGGCCCGTCGTCCACAGCCCATTCAGCGACGCCGATGGCGTCTGGAACTGAATCACTTCTGAAGGCTTCCCGCTTTTGAGGATCATCAGCACGTCGTTGGGGACCTGACCGAGGCCGTCCTGCCCGCGCAGATCATCGTATCGCTCGTTGAAGAACTCGCCGCCGACCTTGAAATTGTGACTACCCGCCCAGCCGTCTTTGAAATAGCTCAGCGATCCAAGGACCTGGTTCCGCGTGATGTCCCGGAACCACCCATCTTGATTGCCGCCGCTGACGATGTTGGTGCTCAGGTCCTGATACGCAGGCGCTTGCGTGTAACGCTTGTTGGGCCACAGGTAATGGAACTGCCCTCCGTGGAGCTCGAAGAACATCTTGTCGCTGACGACGTTGTCCCACCCCACTTTGTAGGTATGCGCCCAATACGACTGGTTCCACGTCGAATCCGCGCTGTTGTGGATCGCCGTCGTGGCAGGAACGAGGAACGTGTCGAGCCTGTTCGGCTGCTGCTTGAGCCCCCACTGCGCAAACCCCACGAGCTTGTTGTTCTGGTTGATCGAGTATGTGCCTTTGCCGGTGATGTTCTGAAGGTGCGTCTCGAAGGGCTTGACCGGGAAATTCGGCAGCAGGCTCTGGGCGTCCTGATCGCGTAGCGAGCTGTACCACCAGAGCTTGTCGCGTTTCACGAACCCCCCGACGTCGCCGTTGACATCGTGGTAGCTGTGCAGTCGGTTCAAGTCGGTCGGCCCCAGATTGCCGCCGCCTTTGACGCCGAGCGCGATCTGGGCCGAGTCGATGTTGCGCGACTGGATATTCTCGTTCTCGTAATCCGAGTAAACGTGTCCGTGATACGAGTTCCCACCAGATTTCGCGATGAACTGCGTCATCACGCCGGCCCAGGGCATCTCCGCCGTGTTGGCGCCCGTTGTGACCGACACCTCCTCCATCGACCCGTAGTCATAGTAGAACCCGGCAGCGTTGGTGCCTTCGGTGTTGACGATGCCTTCAACCATCGGCCGATGCTGATCGGACTTCGTGTCGTAGGTCGAGTAGCCGGTCTGGGTGCCTGCCGCGCTTCCGCCAACATCGATGCGCTGCATTTGAATAGCGGGCGCGGCCGCCAGAATCGCCCAGAAATCGCGGGCGTTCGGCAGGGACGCGAGCTGCTGCGCATCGAAGTTCGTCGACGTCTTTGTGGTTGCGACGTCCACGACTGGGGATTGGCCGCTCACCGTCACCGACTCCGCGACACTGGCGACGCGCAGCTCGATGTTGACCGTGGCCGTGAAACCGAGGCCGACCCGAAGCCCCTCGCGCGTGACCTTTTCGAAGCCGCCCAGCTCGTAGACGATCTTGTAGTCGCCAGGGGGGATGGCCGAGAACCGGTAGGTGCCATCGTCTCCCGTCACGTCCGACCGCGTGCCCTGCATCGACGGGCTCGAGATCGTGATCGTCACGCCCGGCAGCACGGCGCCGGTCGTGTCGGAAACCTTGCCGTTAATGGCGCCGGTGGTGGCGCTGACCGTCTGGGCGGATGCCGCACTCGCGGAGCCCAACGCCAGCCCGAGAACCAGGGTCGGAATCAGCCCGTGAAACCGCCTCATGCGCGTCCTCCATACTTGTAGGAATGACGCCTCTCCCCCCGCCACTCGTCCGATGTGTGATGGACACTACACCGGAAGGCCGCCGCGCGCAATCGGTTTCGTCAGGACAGTGTTGGCCACCAGGCGACAGATCTAAGCTTTCGGATTCACGAGCGGCGTTCTCTAACGCCCCGATTCGTACCGGACTGTGTACCGGCGCTGTAACTGCTCGGCGGCTGCGCCACGATGGCCAGGCAAAGGCTCGACCGTATCACCCGCCTTCGTATAGAGGTCCATGTCCTTGCACCAGCCGCGGGCTTCGAGAACAAAGCGCCGTGTCCACCCTGGCCTGGACGCCCGTTGTGGGCTGTCGAACTCCAGATGCACCTCTTCGCCTGGGCCGAAGACGGCGACCGCGCCGTCCTCGGTGGAGACGAGCTCCGTGACCGGCCCTTCGGTCGTGTAGTTGCCGCTCGCGTAGCGTGCATCCCACAGTGGAACGCGACGATCGTAGTCATAGGAAGGCCGGCGGTTCTCGTGCAGATCACGAACTGCGTAGCCGGTCCGCCTCAAGCGCGCTGACGAGAGTGGAAGGACCTGTCGCGCCGCAAGGGGGCACGACGACGCGTAGGCAACCGAGAGACGGTCCCAATAGATCTCTTGCGTGGTGCGCAGGCGGAGCTCACGCGTCCCGCGAGGGATTCTCCCAAGGGGCACGGACATTTTTCGGGCCATCCCTGCCGGATAACCAAACTCGCGAACGAGCGTGCGCCATTGCCCGCCCGCGTCGCGAGCCTCCACGCTTGGCGCGCGATAGACCGCGCCCGCCTGCCACGCCGCAAACAGCGTCTGCGCGTAGGGATACTCCACCCAACCGTCTGCAACGAGCATCGGATCACCGGTCTCCGCGTCGAGCGGCCGGTCGAATCGAAGCCGCAACGAATGGTCGGCCGACAAGCCGATGAATCGTCGGTCCAGGACTCCCGGCGCCGCAGCGACGCCGTCGGCGGCAACGACGGCGCGCGTGACGTCGTGCCCCTCGTCGTCGAGGGCCTGGACGGGTAGGCGCTCATCGAGGAAGAAACGAGGCTCTCCTGTAGCGTCCGGGGAGGAGACCGCCTTGCGTTCGTCGAGCACCATCTGCCACCCCGGCGGGAGGTCGTAGGCGACGAGCCGCACGGCGTCCAGATAAACGACTTCCTCCATCGGCTCCGTGATTTTCAGCTCGAAACGTCCAGCGTCGTCCGGCCGGGCCTGCAGCAGGCCCTCGGGCAGAAGGATGCTCTCGCGAGGGCGAGGGGGATCGTAAACGCCCGGACTCGACGGCGTGCCCATGCCGCCGACCCCCAACAGGTCTGTCACGAACGCAAAGTGCTGTCCATCGAAGGCGAACAGAACCGGACAGCTCGAGAGCTGACGGTCGGTCTCTTCGATCCGGTGCACATCGCCTGGTGCCAGTGCCAGCTCGCTTTGAAAGACTCCGTCGGACCATGTAACCGCGATGAAGTCCAGTTGAGGCTCCCCGCCCGTGCCGATTGCCAGCGGCTGGAGACTCTGGCCGAAGCCGGACTGCGAGCGGAAATTTGTCAGCGCGGTCCAGCGGGAGTCGGCGCGCGCCGCGATTTGCGTGCCGATGCCGGATCGATTCGACCGCAGTCGCGCGCCGGTGCGATCCTGGCCGGTCGGCGCAACAGTCACAAACGCGAACCGACCGGGTCCCGGCTGCCACAGGACCGGTGGGCCGGGCGATTCGGCCGGCATCGCGACGAGCGCCGGCCCGTGCATCGCGTCGAGCGTCGCCAGGGCCCAGCCCGCGATGGGGGGACCATCCGAGACGTACACCTCGGTCGCCACGCCAGCAGAGGACACGGCGAAGGCCCGCCAGCGGCCGCTCGCGTCCGTCGCCACGAGCTCCAACTGGCCGTCGCCGTCCACATCGGCCAGCGCCAGCTGCGTGGCCTTGGCCGCGCTGCTTGTTT